>Ga0302198_10001482_pt1 | contig 25649 bp, 18 predicted proteins | sample II_Bog_N2_2_FD_193521 | JGI IMG/M metagenome (GOLD analysis project Ga0302198, IMG submission 193521) | Peat permafrost microbial communities from Stordalen Mire near Abisko, Sweden - II_Bog_N2_2 | ecosystem: Environmental > Terrestrial > Soil > Wetlands > Peat | place: Sweden: Abisko... | reverse complement strand
TTGCTGACGGCCTCCACACCGGTCATCGCCGTGCAGCCGCTGGCGAACGCTCGTAGCAGCAGCCAAATGCCCAGAGCTTCGGTGGCGGCGCCCAGGTGGGGTGGTGCGACCACGGGGATGGGATGCCCGCCGGCAGCCAGCGTCTTAATGACGCCAAGAGCAATCATCGCCAGCAAGCAGAAGATAAACAAATATGTGGGAGCGAGGAAGATGCCGCCGGTTGCGCTGACGCCCCGAAGATTCACCAGCGTTACCATAATCAGAATCGCCAGGCATAGCGCCAGCGTGTGCTTCTCCAGCGCGGGCACGGCGGAAATCAAGGCGCCCACGCCGGCCGAAATGCCCACGGCCGCAGTCAGGACGTAATCCACCATCAGCGAGGCGGCGGCCAACAGTCCAGGCCACACACCGAGGTTTTCGCTGGCGACCGTGTACGATCCGCCACCCTGCGGATAAGCCATGATGGTCTGCCGGTAGGAGATATATACGATGGCGAGCAGGATGATGATACTGATGCTGATGGGGACGATGTAAGCCACCCCAGCCATTCCCAGAGGAATCAAGAGCGTCAGCGCGGCTTCCGGCCCGTAGGCGGCGGAGCTGAGCGCATCCAGTCCGAAAATAGGAATGCCCTTAGCGGGCGTTATCCGCTCGGCCTTCTCTTCCTCAGTCGCAAGCGGGCGGCCCAGCAACAGATCCATGAGACTCATGGGCCTATTCTCTCCCAATGCAGGGCGGTCGTGATCGGAAGGCAAGGCGCTCACTCATCCGTCTGCAAGGCTCTTCGTCAGTGATGAAAGCCTGCGCCGTCCACCGTCGGTTTGAGGCCGGGCTGCGTTACGCGGTCAAGGACCTACTCGCCTTCAAGGACGGGCGGAGCCGGCGTGTGCGGTTCGGCGGCCGGTATCGGAGCGGGCTCGGGCGCTTCGGATAAAGGGAGCGGCGCGGCTTCGGGCTCGGATGCGGGCTCCTCTGATGGGGGCGGTGCGGGCTCGGGCTCGGCCTGGGATTCAGCTTCGGTTTCCGGCGCGGGCGGAGTATGCACGGTGGTGGCAATGCGTGGGGTTGCGTCGAGCGCTACTTCGCATTCGCAGCAATCGCTGCACTTCAAGCATTTCTCGCAGATATGGTTGTCGCACGCGTCTTTGGTGCACCGCACGCAAATCCGCGTCGAAGGCTCATCGCAAATACTGCACTGGAATGGCATAGAATGGCTATCTTTTCCTGGGCGGCTGGCTGGGCGCGGTCAACAGGGCGCGGCAACGCTGCGCTTCGCTGTCCATCACCTGCAGTTGCTGCTCCTGATCCGCGGCGAGATTGACCAGGTACCGCTCGAGGCGCGAGCGGTTGGCGCCGTTCTCGGCGGATAGAGCGGCCAGCGCGGCGGCGTCGGCCGGCGTCTGGTATTTGCGCATCCCCTGTTCGAGCGAGCCGATCATGGTCTCCAAAGCCTGAATGCGGAACAGCACGTCGAGACCGGCGGACAACTTCTCCGGATTGTGGGCCAGCGCGCCAGCGGTATCGGCCAGAGCCTTGGCCTGCTCGGTAGCCGACTGCCACTGCTCCAGGTAAGTTTCCGAAGCTCCGTGATCGATCCAGGGCCGCACATTGATGTGGCCGAGCCCTTCCGCCAGCCGCGCTCCATGGCCGGATATCTCCTCCAGGACCGGGGCGATCTCCCAAGGGTTGAGCATGCCCGCGGGCTGCTGCGCAGGTTGCGTTTGCGCCCATAGCGCCGCGGCGCCGGCCAGAATCGTAAGTGCGCGCAGAGCGGCAGGCATGCTTTCAATTTATCACGCGGGGGAAGGCGGCTCCGCGTGAGAACGCGTCGGGTGGAACACTCCCGCAGAGAACAAACGGCAAAAGCTGCATCTCAAGTGCAGAATATGCACGTTGGGGCGAGAAGAGCCACCTTTCTTTTCAGCGAAGGAAGGTTGGACCCGTGCTTGCTCAGAGGACCGCCAGTCGCCCCTGTGCAGGGCGACCGTGCGGAGGGTGCCCAGGGCGACAGTGTGCACTGCGCCCTGGGCAAAGCTGAATGCGAGCGACGCCGGTTTCTTGTGCGACCGGGAGCCCTGACTCGATGGGTGCGCGCGGCTTGGAACGCTGGAGGTGTTGACGTGGACGGTGGTCGAAAACAGGAACGCCGTAAGTGCATGCGCTATACATTGGCCTTCCCGATTCGCTACCGGGTCGTGCCACGTAACGGGCCGCCGTTGACCGGGCGAGGAACCACGTGCGACATCAGCTCGGCCGGTCTCAGCTTTCTCTGCCGCGAGGCGCTGCCGATGGGCTCGCACATCGAAATGGTTGCGCAATGGCCCGCGAATGCGGACGGGCGCTGCCCCCTGGACTTGAAGATGACGGGATTCGTGGTCCGGAGTAACCAAGGCAGCGCGGCGGTGCGTGTCACGTCGCACAAGCTCTGCGCCGACACTTCGGCAACGCTGTCGTATCGCGCCAGCGCGTAGAATGCGCGATGGCCGAGCTGGGGCCCTCTGTTGGCGGGTCGGGGTCGGGGACCTGCCCCACCGGTTAGAATAAAAGCAATGCGAGTCTGTCTGTGGGTTGCGGTGCTGGCGGGGGCGGCGCTGTGGGCGGTCGACGCTCCGGGCGGCGCGACAGTGCGCGGTAAGCTCATCTTGCACCCGGGGAATCCGGCGGTGGTCGAGACGGAAGACCATAGGCACATCACCTTGGAGGGCGACGAGTCCACCAGCAAGGTGCTCGCCGACCAGCGGCTCAACGGTTTTGAAGTGGAAGCGCGCGGCCGATTCACGGCACCGGAACATTTTCTGATCGATCCGTTTCATACCCGCGGATTATTGGCGCGGAAGGACGGCAAGCTCAAACTCATCACTTACTACTGCGACGTCTGCGACATTCGCAGCAACTTACCGGGACCCTGCGTGTGTTGCCAACGCGAGACCACACTCGAGTTGCGCGATCCCGAGCAGCGCTGAAGCTGTTCGTTTCGACACCCGGACGGCGTGTAATTCCTGCCTGGAAAAGTGTGAAAGAACGGGCGGGCGGCGCCGTGCTTCAGCCGCTCGGGTGCAGCTAAGTCCAGCGCGTGCCGCTCAATTCCCTCTATGGCCCGCTCCTTGCTTTCATAAACACATGCGGCTGAGCACGCGTCTGTCGGTGTCGTTGGTGGCGGGTGTAGCGGTTGTTTCGCTGGGCCTGGCGCTGTATCAAGCCCAGGCGGAACGGCGCGGCTTGCGGCGCGAACTGGAGCGGCGTGGGCTGGTAGTGGCTGAAAGCTTGGCGAGATCCGCGGCGCCGCTGATGGAAGAACATTCGACGTCCGGAATCGAGCGGTTGGTAGTGCAATTTCAAGAGCACGAGAGGCTGGCTGGTGTCGCCATCTACGATATCGAGGAGCAGCCGTTGGCAACGACTGCCGGCTTGGAAAAACTGGGGGTGGCCGGAACCGAGGCCCTGGAGCGCGCGCTCCAATCGGGTGGCCGAAGCGAGGCGTTTTTCCAGTCGGACACAAGAACGACGCACATGGTGGCGCTGCCGATTGTGACCGAGAACGGGCGCGCCGGGACGCTAGCTGTCTTTCAAGACGCAGGTTACATCGATGCCCAGGAAATCTCCTTGTGGCGGCGCGCGCTGGCTGGCGTTGTCGTGCAGACGCTGATGATCGTGTGCGCCACGCTCCTGTTTCTACGTTGGAGCTTGCGGCGTCCGTTGGCCCGTCTCGAGAAGTGGCTGGGCGATCTGCGGCGTGGCGCGGTGCTGGAAGGCCCGGACCTGCCCGAGGAAGCCGACTACGCTCCGCTCAAGCGCGAGGCAGCGCGCCTGGCGACCACGCTGACGGCTGCGCGCGCCGCCGCGGAGGAAGAAGCGCGGCTGAGGGACGCCGGCGAATCGCTGTGGACCGAGGAGCGGCTGCGGGCCTTTATTCAGACCAGGCTTGAGGGCAGCCGCCTGTTTGTAGTCTCCAACCGTGAACCTTACGAGCATTCGCGGCGCGGCAACACGGTGGAATGCTCGGTGCCGGCCAGCGGCCTTGTGACGGCGCTTGAACCCATCCTGCGCGCGTCGGATGGGACATGGATCGCGCAGGGCACCGGCAACGCCGACCGGGAAACCGTGGATGAATTCGGGCGCGTGCGCGTTCCGCCAGAGCATCCGCAGTACTCGCTACGCCGCGTCTGGCTCACTCCGGAAGAGGAAAAGGGATTCTACTTCGGATTTGCCAACGAGGGGCTGTGGCCGCTCTGCCACATCGCACACACGCGGCCGATTTTCCGCTCTCAGGACTGGGGGTTCTACGGCGCCGTTAACCAGCGGTTCGCCGACGCTGTGCTGGAGGAGATCGCCGGTGAGAGAGACCCAGTGGTGCTGGTGCAGGATTATCATTTCGCGTTGCTGCCGAAACTGATCAAGGCGGCGCGGCCGGACGCCCGAGTGGCGATTTTCTGGCACATTCCGTGGCCCAATCCGGAAGCATTCGGCATCTGCCCGTGGCAGGCGGAACTGCTTGACGGGCTGCTGGGGGCCGACCTGGTGGGGTTTCATGTGCAGGCACACTGCAATAATTTCCTCGATACGGTGGACCGCCTTCTCGAATCGCGCATCGACCGGGAACGGTTCGCGGTGAACCGCGGTGGACATTTCACCTACGTGCGCCCGTTTCCCATCAGCGTGCCTTTCGGCGCGGAGGCGGCCAGGCAAGCGCCAGCCGAATCGGGCTATCTGGAGCGTACGGAGATGCTGCGGGCGGCGGGCGTGGAGGCGCCGATGATGGGCGTGGGCGTCGACCGCATCGATTATACGAAAGGGATCCCAGAGCGTTTTCGAGCTCTCGAGACCTTTTTCGAGAAGCATGCGAGCTACGTGGGGCAGTTCACCTTTGTTCAGATCGGCGCGCCGAGCCGCACCAACATCCGGCGCTATCACGACCTGATGGAAGAGGTGACCGAAGAAGCCGAGCGTATCAACCGGCGTTTTCGGAGCAATGGCTGGAGGCCAATCGTGTTCCTGCCGCGCCACCATAGTCACAGCCAGATTCTGCCGTACTATCGCGCGGCCGACCTGTGTCTGGTGACTTCGCTGCACGACGGCATGAACCTGGTGGCCAAAGAGTATGTAGCCGCGAACAGCGACGAGCAGGGCGTGCTGATCCTCAGCCGGTTCGCGGGCGCGAGTCACGAGCTGGCGGATGCTCTGCTGGTGAACCCGTATGATACGGAGGGACTGGCGGACGCGATTCATCAGGCGCTCGCGATGGCTCCAGAGGAGCGCCGCGCCCGCATGGCGCGCATGCGCGCGTATGTGCGCGAACACAATATTTACCGTTGGGCAGGCACTCTGATCGCCGAGCTGGCGGCTATCCGAGTGAAGGCGCCGGATAACGGCGGCCACAGCCAACCACTGGCATCGGAGTTGGCGCCGTTGGCGATGGGAGGCTGAGGGCTGGGCGATGCGTTACCTGCTGGAGGCATGGAATGCGGTGGTCGAGCGGCTGCGGAGCGCCAAATCGATCGAGCTCTTCCTGGATTTCGATGGCACGCTGGCTCCCTTGCGTGCGCGGCCCGAGCAAGCGCATTTGCCGGCGCCCACGCGGCGCGTGCTGCGACGGCTGGCCCGGCGCCCCCGGGTGCGGATCTGGGTGATCAGCGGACGGCGCCAAGCCGACGTTTCCGGGCGCGTAGCGGTGCCGGGCGTGCTCTGCCTGGGATTGTACGGCTGGGAGAACGGCGGTTTGCCGAGCCTGCATGACGAGACTTTGCGGATGCTGGCAGAAGCCAGGAGCGCGCTCGCCAAGCGGCTCGATGGCTCCGCTGGATTGTGGATGGAAGACAAGGGTGCAGCGTTCGCCTTGCACTGCCGCGGCGCGGAGCCGTCCGCGTTTGGGCGTGCGCACGCGGCAATCGAGGGACTGCGCGGGGAGTTCGGCCGTTGGCTGAGCGTAACCGGCGGAGACTGCGTCTGGGAGGTGATGCCGCGGGAACTGCGGGGAAAGGGCGACGCGGTTCGCCTGCATTTGCGTCACGCCCGAAGCGGCGCATTGCCGGTCTACATCGGAGACGACGCCGCCGACGAGCCGGCATTCGCGGCCGCTTCCCACGGCATTACGGCTCGCGTCGGCGCGGCGCGCCAGACCCGCGCCGCTTTCCGGCTGCGCAATCCGTCGGAAGTTGGCCGGGCGCTCGAAAAACTCGACCTGGAGGTCCCATGAAAACCGCGGAGTCGCCGTTCGGTTTTGTCGCTGCGTCTTACCTGACGCGCATCAACAACCAGCAAGCATCCAGTCTGAACGAGCTGCGCGCTGGCCTGGATCATGCCAGTGATGCCTCCATCTTCTACCATACGTTCCAAAGCCTGGGCCGGCACCATTTTCTGGTGGAAAGCTTCTCCAACGACTTTGCGCAATGGGTGATGGCGGCGCTCAACCGTCCTGTTTTAGCCGAATGGCTGGGCGGGCTGGATATCCGCGACTACGTCTCGCTGGCCGATTTACGGGGCGACCTGCGGCGGCTGACCACGGAATACTGTGACGCGCATTCGGCGGAAGCCGGCGTCACCGCGTTCGAGCCGTTTTATTTCTGCGAGAGCGTGGAGGTGGCCGTGCCGCTCGGTTGGGAGGCGCACACCCTGGAAGAGTTTCGCGGCTCCCTGGTACACCTGAGCCACTCGTCTTTTTACTACCACTTCATCGCATCGCGGCTTCGCTTGCAGTTGCGCACCAACGATTTTTCGCAGTGGCTCTCCGGCAGCCTGGAAGCGGACGACCTGGCGCGCCGCGTGAACCGTATCGACATCTACACCAACACGCTGGACAGCGCACGGGAAGAGATGGTGAGTCTCATCGACCGGGAGGTGCAGCGGCAATGATCGCAGCCGGCCCTACGCTTGACCGGTACGTGCCCCTACTGGGAAATGAGGTGGAGGAGTTGCGCGCGCTGGCCCGCCCGTTGGCCGGCGCGGAAGTTCTGATGGTCAATTCGACGGCGGTGGGCGGGGGAGTGGCCGAGCTGCTGGGCCGCGTGGTGCCGCTGTTAGAAGAGCTGAATCTGCGCGCGGAGTGGCAAGTGTTCGCCGGCGGCAAGGATTTTTTCGAGGTAACCAAAGCCTTCCACAATGCGCTGCATGGCGGAGCGTTCCACGGGGGGCCGGAAGCCTTCGAGGTATTTCGCTCCTACAGCGAACGGAACCTGGCGCGTCTGCACCTGGACCGCGAATTCGTCGTGATTCACGATCCGCAACCGGTGGCCGCGATCGATGGCCGGCCTGCGGGGCCGGGCCACTGGGTCTGGCGGTGCCACATCGATCTCTCGAATCCGAACCCGGCGGTGTGGGAGTTCCTGCAGCCGTGGGTGGTGCGTTACGACGCGGCAGTTTTCTCTTCGCCATCGTTCGCCCGGCAGTTGCCTTGTCCGCAGTACCTGTTCTACCCGTCGATCGATCCGCTCGCCGACAAGAACCGGACGTTGGAGCCGTCCTTTGTGCGTTCGGTCCTGGAGCATTACGGGATCGATCCAGGCCGGAAGCTGCTGGTGCAGATTTCGCGCTTCGACCGGCTCAAGGATCCGGTGGGTGTAGTGCGCGCCTACAGAATCGTGAAACGATACTTCGATTGCCAACTGGTGCTGGCGGGCGGCACGGCGGACGACGATCCGGAAGGCGCCGCGGTGCTGGACGAAACGCGCGAGGCTGCGGCTGGCGATCCTGACATCCACCTTCTACAACTGCCTCCCGACAGCCCGCTGGAGATCAATGCTCTGCAGACCGCGGCCACCATCGTCATTCAGAAAAGTCTGCGGGAGGGTTTTGGGCTGACCGTGGCGGAAGCGCTGTGGAAGAAGAAGCCGGTGGTGGCGTCAGCCGTCGGAGGTATCCCGACGCAGGTGGTGCACAAGCAAACCGGTCTGCTGGCGCACTCGGTGGAAGGCACGGCCTACCAGATTCGCTATCTGCTGGCGCACCCGGAGCTAGCCGCGCGCCTGGGCGCGCAAGGCCACGAGCACGTGCGGGAGCAATTCCTGATCACCGGCAACGTGAAACGGTACCTATGCCTGTTTCTGCACATGCGCGGAAAACTCTAGGGCGTTCCTCTTCGACTTAGGCTTATCAGACGCCGCGAAGTTTACAGTTGCAACCGGCGTAATATTGTGAGTTTTTGCCCTGTATGGTTCGGTACTCCTGTAGTACAAAAGTCTGGATTTGGGACTGTATCGGGACTGCCCTTAAATGCGATAAGTAACTAGTAGATGTTGCCACTATGAGCTATCGCCACTTTTCACTCAGGTGCGGATGTGGGGCCGTGCCAGCGCGGATCGAAGAAGTCGGCGTCACCGACGAACGGGAACTCGTCATCCATTGGTGGTGCGAGGAATGCCAGAAAACGGTATACGCGAGTAAGTCGCTCGCCGATTGCTGGCGGGAATGCCCGCGCCCGGAAGATCCTGTCGACTTTGACGAACACTTCCTCGATAGTATCGGGGTCAAGCTGCCGGATTAGGCCGAGAAGAAACGCGCCCGCAAGCGGGCGTTGGCAAACTTGAAGCCTGCCCACCTCAGCGGAAGTTCTCCGTCAACACGAGAGCCGTTTGAACGTGATCTACGGATGAGTAAAGAACGTACCGGCCATCCGGGGAAACGTTGAAGGTAGAAGCGGACGAGGGGTCGGTGACTGGCAGGCGAACCAGTTCCCGGCTCTTCTTGCTTTGAAGATCATAGAACCTGATGGCTGCGGTGCGCTCCTCTCGGTCGAGCTCCAGATAGTACAGTCCGGCCGCTGCGGTCTGAAAGGCGGCGAAGCGGGCATCGTGGTCGGGTGCGATCACCTCTTCTTCGGCGCCGCCCGCCGTGGGGACTCGCCAGATCGACCGTTCCCTGCGGAAATACACATACTGGCCATCGGCCGATTCTTCGGGCTCGCCGTCGCCCCAGTTGTTGGTGAGCTTCTGTTGCTGTTGGCCGTCGGCGCGCGCCTTCCATAACTGACCCATGGACTGGAAATAAACCCGCTGCCCATCGTGCGACCAGGAGATTTGATGGCTGTCTCCTGGCAACTGGACGCGCGCAGGCTCGGTGTGTCCATCACTCGCCACCCGATCCACGTCTATCGAGTTGGAGGACGTGGTGACAAAGCCGCGGACCACCACCAGAATCGTGCGGCCGTCGGGTGACCAGCTCGGGCGGCTGATCTGGAAGGCTTTCAGATGGGTGATGGGTGCGCGATGGCTGGCATCGGCATCGCCCACCCAGATCTCCAGATTGCCGGTCTGACTGGAAATGTTGGCGATCCTCTTCCCATCCGGAGACCAGCTCGGCGCGTATTCGCGGCCGTCGGAACGGATCAGGAGGCGTGCGCTCGATCGAGGATTGGACGCGGTAAGATCGATACGCCAGATGGCGTCGAGCGCGGGCGTTTCGGTAAATGCCAGGCGGTGCCCGCCGGGCGCGACGGCGGGGAATGCCGGATTTCTGCCGCTTGCCAGCACATTGCGCGGGCTGCCGCCGGATGCGGCGACGCGCCAGAGTTTGTGCTGGTCGACGCGGTTGGCAGCGTAGATCACATCCCGGCCATCGGCCGACCAGGAGATGCCCTGAATGGCGGTGTTCTCGAAAGTGAGGCGCCGCAGGTTGCTTCCCGACAAATCGGAGAGAAAAATATCGCTGCCGTCACGGCCGTCGCTGTCGTTATCGTGGCCGGTCTTGTCGGACGACTGCCGCACAAAGGCGAGCGTAGCGCCATCGGACGAAATGGCGGGGGAGCTATCGCCGTGCGAGCCGGCGGGCGGTTGGGTGACACGTCGGGGCGCGCCGCCGGCCGCAGAGACGACGGCGATGGACGGCGGCTGAGCTTTCGCCCACTGAACGACGTAGAGCGACTGGCCATCGCGCGTCCAGCAAACCGCGGGCTGCGCCGTGGGCGGTGGAACGGGAACCGGAAAATCGGCCACCTGGCGTGGCTCGCCGCCGCCGGCCGGAAGCACCATGTACCGCGCGCGATCCTCATCCACACGCAGAAACGCGATGCTGGCGCCATCCGGCGACCACGCCGGACCGAGATCGCTGGCCGGTGAGCCGGTCAACTGCGTCGCGGCGCCACCTGCCACGGACCGCACGCGAAGGTGGTAGGGAGCGTTCCTGCCGGCCTCGCGCGCGCTGAAAGCCAACCGTTTTCCATCGGGAGAGAAAGCAGGCGACGCCTCGGCTCCGTCTTCATGAGGCAGTTTCACGCGTTTGGGCTCGGTGGAAGGCCCTGTAACCAGGCGGCTTAGAACGCTCACTCCACCGCCGATGAGGCACAAACCAAGAATCAGCACGACCGCCGGGCGGCGGAAAAATGCAGCGGAAGACATATGTTCGTATTATCGCCCTTCCCCATAAGGACGGCCCTGGTCGATAGGAATTACTGGTTAGAGGCGGGAGTTGCCGGCGCAGGTAAAACAGGCCATCGCTTCTGGTGGCCTGTCGCGCTTCCGCCGGGGGCCGGCATTTTGACAGACGACAAAACCCGATCGTCCGTCCTACCTCCGTACGTCAAAGCCCTTCGCAGGCCGAGGACCTGCGCCACTTTGTGCCACAAGCATGCTGTTAGAATCGGGTTCTCCATGAGGCTTAACATTCTTTTGTTGCTCATGTCGGTTTGTCTGCTGGGACAGAACCAGGATCCGAACTACCGTGCGCTGCGCGATGGGAAACTGGCGGAGTCTTTTAACACCGAGAACATAGTCCTCCAGCGTGACGTTGGGACTCTTACCTTCAAGTCCGGGGAGATCAGCTTTCTGGCTCCGGTTCTCGGCCGCCAGGCGGTCGCGGTATTCACCGGTGAGGGACGGTTCCACTTGAAGCCCGCCCTGCCGACCGAAACCGCGCGCCTGCGGTTCACCGTCGGCGCGCCCGAGATTGACGAGGAGTTCGATGCCGCGCTGCTGTATTTCACCGATGGCACCGTTGAGGAAGTCCGCGGACAGGCCAAATCAGGACCGGTGTCGGCGAAGAACGAGGCCGAGTTCCAAAAGTTCCACTCGCAGTTACGCTCGCGCGTCGAGACGCCGCGCAGCTTCATGGAATACGAAATGTTCGGCGAGCGCATCCCCAACCTGGAGGCGCAGGTGCTTGCCGAGTTGTACAATCCCGCGCACGCCGGCTCTTTCATGGCGCTGCTCCACGCGCACAAACATCCGCAAATGCGTTTTCTGATCCGGCCGCAAGGCGCCATCCCCTCGATGGGGCCCGAAGAGGTAGCTCTCATCAACGTGGACCCGGGCGACGAACAGGATGGCATCTGGTACATGTCGCACACCGTGGCGGAGATCCGCGCGCATACGTATTCCTCGAACGAAGAAAAGCATGTAATTGCGCCGGAACACTACGACATGGATGTTCACGTGGGAAAAAACGACCATCTGGCCGCCAAGGCCACCTTGCGTTTCAAAGCCGTGCGCGACGGCGATCGAGTGATCGCCTTCAGCCTGCTCCCCCATCTGCGCGTTTCCAGCGCGAGCCTGGATGGCAAAGCCATCGACTTCATTCAGGAGGGGGTGAAACAGGATGCGGAACTGTCGCTGATTCTGCCCCAGGCCACGGTGAAGGACCATGAATACACGGCCGAGATGGACTACGAAGGCAACAAGGTCGTTTCCAAAGAAGGCAGCGGCAATTACTCGGTGGGCGCGCGAGAGAATTGGTATCCGGCGGTGTCGGTGTTCCGTGACCGCGCCACTTACGACATTACTTTCCACTCGCCGAAAGGACTGACCTTGGTCGGCGTAGGTAAACCCGGCGGCGAGAAGAAGGAAGGCGGCGACGTGGTGACCGAATGGAAATCGGACGAGCCGCTGCTGGTCGCCGGGTTCAACTATGGCGACTTCAAGAAGAAGGAACGCGTCGACGATGTGGACAAGTACAGCCTGGAAGCATACGCCACCACTGAGCCGCCGGATTGGCTGAAAGCCGCCTCGGGAGGGTCGCCGCTCGACGACCTGGGCGGCGCGCACCAGGGCGGCGGCGGATCTAGCGGCATCCTGCTGACGCCTTCCGCCATGGCCGACCACGTTCTGGTGGACGCGCTGAATTCGGTGCGCCTGTACACGCAGTGGTACGGTCCCACCGCCTATGGGCGGCTGGCGGTGACCCAACAGCCGGCCTTCGACTTCGGACAGTCCTGGCCCACGCTGATCTATCTTCCGATCAGCGCGTTTCTCGATCCCACCACGCGCTGGCGTTTACTGGGCCGCAATACCTTCCGCTTCTCGAAGGAGTTCATCAACGTGGTCACCGCGCATGAGGTGGCCCATCAATGGTGGGGCCACACGGTAGGCCAGGCCTCCTACCACGACAACTGGCTGTCGGAAGGCTTCGCCGATTTCTCCGCGGGGTTGTTCCTGGAGGCGACCCTGCCCACCGGGGACGACTCACAGAAGTTCTGGGACAGCGAACGCCGGATGCTGCTGGAGAAGAACCAGTTCGGCTTCCGGCTCAACGACGCGGGTCCATTGTGGATGGGCATTCGCCTGGATTCATTCAAGACCCATGGCGCCAACCGGGCCGTCACCTATGGCAAGGGCGCTTTCGTTCTGCACATGCTGCGCTACCTGATGCAGGACCGGCAAACCGGCGACCAGGCCTTCATCGAAATGATGCACGACTTCTTGACCACTTACCACGGCAAGGTAGCTTCCACCGAGGACTTTCAGCGCATGGCGGAAAAGCACATGCGGCCGGACATGGATCTGGAAAAGAACGGGCACCTGAATTGGTTCTTCTACGAGTGGGTTTACTCGACCGATGTGCCCAGCTACCGCCTGGAGTACACGCTGGCCGACGCGGATGGCGGGAAGACCCTGCTCACCATGAAGATCACGCAGGAAGGCGTCGAGCCATTGTTCAAAATGCGCGTGCCGGTGTATCTGGACTACGATGGCAAATTAGCCAAGTTAGGCACGGTGCCAATGAGCGGCAATTCAACCAGTGACGAGTTGAAAATCACGCTGGCGAAGCGCCCGCGCCGCGTGTTGCTGAACGCGAATGACGACATATTAGCCGCGGCGGTGGTGCAGAAGTGAGACACTACACCGCCAGCGCTACAGCATCGCAAAGTGGGACCGGCGCTTCCGCCCGTCAACCGGCCCTACCGTAGTTGCCCTTCGACCTCCCGCAGCCAGTCGGGCGGCTTCAGAACTTCGCGCGGTTTGCTGCCATCCGGGGGGCCGATAATGCCATCGCGCTGCATCATATCGAGGATGCGGGCGGCGCGGCCATAACCGAGGCGCAGGTGGCGCTGCAACGTGGAAGTGGAAGCCTTGCCCATTTGCAGCACCAGGCGCACGGCCTCTTCGTACATCGGGTCATGCTCTTCGCTCACTCCATCGCCGGCGGCCTCGGGGTCTTCTTCATTGGGCGGCGCGACCAGGAACGATTGGTCGTACTCCGGCGCAGCCTGCGCCTTCCAGAAATCGACCACGCGGTTGATTTCGGTTTCGGTGACGAACGCGCCATGGACGCGCGTGAGGCGCGACGAGCCCGGCGGCAGGAAGAGCATGTCGCCCTTGCCCAGCAGGTGCTCGGCGCCCATCACGTCGAGGATGGTGCGGGAATCCACGCGCGTGGCGACGCGGAAGCTGATGCGGGCGGGGAAATTCGCCTTGATGAGCCCGGTGATCACGTCCACGCTGGGGCGCTGCGTGGCCAGCACCAGGTGCATGCCGACGGCGCGCGCCATCTGCGCCAGGCGCGTGACGCTCTCTTCCACGTTGCGGCCTTCGAGCATCATCAGGTCGGCCAGTTCATCGATCAGGATCAGGATGTAGGGTAGCGGGCGCAGTTCTTCCTGCGTCGCATCCGGCTCGCCGAACAGATCGCGCGGCTCTTCCTGCAACTTGCGGATCTTCTTGTTGAACTGCTCGATGTTGCGCACGCCGTATTCGGCCAGCAGGCGCAGGCGCCGCTCCATCTCGAGCACCGCGTTGCGCAGCGCGTTGGTGGCCTTCTTGGGATCGATGATCACCGGCGTGAGCAGGTGCGGAACGCCCTCGTACATGCCCAGTTCGACGCGCTTCGGATCCACCATGATCAGCCGCACTTCGTCGGGCGTGGCCTTATAGAGGATCGACATGATCATCGAGTTGATCATCACGCTCTTGCCGGAGCCGGTGGAACCGGCGATCAGCAGGTGGGGCATGCTTTCGAGCGCCGCCATCCGGATGCGGCCGTTGATGTCCTTGCCGAGCGGGATGGTCAATCGCGAGTGCGACTGTGCGAACTCTTCGGATTCGAACATCTGGCGCAGGCCGATCAGCTCGCGGCGCGTGTTGGGTACTTCGATGCCGACCGTCGGTTTGCCCGGGATGCGCTCGATGAGGATGGATTCGGCTTGCAAACCGAGACAGAGATCCTCGCTGAGGGTGGTGATCCGGCTGTACTTGATGCCGGCCTCGGGCTTGAATTCGAAAGTGGTGACCACCGGGCCGGGATTGATCTGCACCACGTTGCCGAGCACGTTGAACTCTTCGTATTTGGCTTTGATGCGGCCGGCGGTGTCCTTGAGCTCCTGCTCGTCGTAGGGGCTGCGGCCGGGCACTTCGTTGAGCAGTTCGGTGGAAGGCAGATCGTACATTAAGCGGCGCGGCTCGGGCGGCGCGAGCGGAAGCTCGGTAGGAGGCGGCACCAGGGCTGGCGCGGGCTCCGGCGCGAGGTCTTCGATCGGGCAGATGGGGATCTCGGCAACGGCTTCGAATCGGGCGGGTTCATCCATGCTGGCCGTCTCGCGCGTTTGCCAGGGGGGAGCCTCGTCGGCCGCAGCCGCCATGGCTGGAGCGGCGACCGTGGCCGGCTTTGCTTTCTTTGGCTTCTTGTTGAGCTCGGCATCCGCCCGGTTCTTCGCGGCTAGCGCGCGGCGCGCGGCGCGCAGACGCGCTCTTTCCACGGCGCGGGCATGCCTGCGCTCGCGCCACAGACGCCAGGCCAGCGCGAACCGGCGCAGCACTGCCGCCGGGCCTTCGAACCAGCGCCGGGTAGCAGCGAGTGCGAAGCTCGAAACCAGGTAAAGGGAAATTACCAGCGCGGTAGCTGTCACCAACAGCGCGCCGGCTAGATTTAGCGCGTCCACCAGAGAAGTGGCCAACGCCAGGCCGAGCGTGCCGCCCATGCGTACCGTGCCCCCGAACAGCCGCAGCGGCAAGAAGGAAAGCGCGGCACTGGCGGCGAGCGATAGCAGCACGGCGCCGGCGATCTTCATCGCGCCGGCGTGCAATTCGTCGGAGCGTATCCATTTCCAAGCCAGCCCAAAGAGCAGCAGCGGAAACAAAAACGCCGATGCGCCGAACACCTGCAGACAGAGATCGGACAGGTATGCGCCTGGATAGCCGATTAAGTTGAGGGGGCGCGAAGAGGCAGCCGTGTTCCAGGAAGGATCCTGGACATGGTACGAAATCAGACTCAACAGCGTCACCATTCCCGCGAACAAGAGCAGGAAACCGGTGGCTTCGTTCAGCCTTTTATGCTGGGTCGGCGATAAAAGCTTCATCACGCTGGCCGGCGGATGAAAGCCAGAGCAAGTATTATTATGCCAAAAACAATGCGGTAATAGGCGAACGGCTTCAAACCACTGCGCCGCAAATAATGCAGAAACCAGGCGATGACGGCGCATCCGGAAATCGCGCTGACGGCCACGCCCACCACGAAATTGGTGGTGATCAGGTCATGCAGGTGGTGGTGCTTGTGCATCTCCCAGAGAGTCTTCGCCGCGGCGGCCCCGATCACGGGCGTGGAAAGCAGGAAAGAAAAGCGCGCGGCCGCGGTGCGGTCCAGGTTGCGGAAAAGGCCGGCGCTGATGGTGATGCCGCTGCGCGAAACCCCCGGAACCACGGCCAGCGCCTGCGCCAGTCCGATGGACAGCGCGTCCGGGGCGCCCACGGCCGACATGTCGCGCTGCTGGCGCGCCGCGTTTTCCGCCAGCCACATCAGCACGCCGATGGCGATCAGCATGGTGCCGATGACGAACGGGTTGCGCCACGCGCCCTCCGCCTGCTTGTTGAACAGCAGGCCGGCCACACCCACCGGAATGCTGGCGATCGCCAGCAGCCAGAGCAGCATGTGATTGTGCTTGAGTTGCTCGTCGTGGCCGATGCGCATTCCGAACGCCTGTCCGACGATCTGCACCCAATCCTTGAAAAAGTACAGCAGCACGGAGAGCAGCGTGCCGATGTGCAGCATGATGTCGAAGTCCAGGCCTTCGGTGTTCCAGCCGAGAAGCCATGAGGTGAGATACAGGTGCGCGGTACTGGAGACCGGCAGAAACTCGGTCAGTCCCTGCACGATGGCCAGCAGGATCACCTGGTAGATTGGCATAAGCAACCAGGGTACGGCATCGGGGAAAAAATTGGCAAGTGGGAGTCTTGTCTCATGCAAGATGAGCCTGGAGCGGGGGTTGGTTTCTCATACAAGATGAGCCTGGAGGGGACGCGATCCGGCATGCTGGGGGTTGATCGTCAACATGCAGGCGGCAGAAGGGTTGAGTCTGGAACAGATCCGGGCGTTTTTGGAGGCCAGTAACGAGGTCGGATTCAGGGGGCGTAATCGGGCGGAGATTTACGGTTGGGTAAATGAGACATTGCGCGAGCAGCACTATGAGGAATTGAAACGGGCTAGCCGGGGACTGATCCGGCGTTACGTGGAAAAGATGACAGGACTGAGCCGGGCGCAGACGACGCGCCTCATCACACGGTACCAACGGGGCGAGGCAGTGAAGCCGCCGACGTACCGGCGCCACCGCTTCCCGCAGCGCTACACGCGGGAGGACATCGCGCTGCTGGCGGCGGTGGACGAGGCCCACGGAACGCTGAGCGGTCCGGCCACGCGCAAGCTGCTGGAGCGGGCGTGCTACGACTTCGGCGACGCGGGCTACCGGCGCGTCGCGCGGCTCTCGGTGGCGCAACTCTACCGGCTGCGGAAGAGCCGTGCCTACCGCGAACGGTGCGTGGTCTACCACGGCACACGGCCGACGCCGGTGCCGATCGGCGAGCGGCGCCGCCCGGAGCCCAACGGCCGGCCGGGATACCTGCGCGTGGACACGGTGCATCAAGGCGACCTGGACGGCGCCAAGGGGGTGTATCACATCAATGCCGTCGACGAGGTCACGCAGTGGCAGGTGGTGGGCGCGGTGCCGCAGATCAGCGAAGCATGGCTGAAACCCGTGCTGGAGGCCATGTTGGCGCAGCTTCCGTTCCGCATCCGCGGCTTTCATTCCGACAACGGCAGCGAGTTCATCAACTACACGGTGGCCAAGCTGCTGAACAAGCTGCTGATCGAGCAGACGAAATCGCGGCCGCGGCATAGCAATGACAACGGATTGGTGGAAGCCAAGAACGGCGCGGTGATCCGCAAGCACATGGGGTACGATCACATCGCCGCGCCGCACGCGGCGGCGGTGGAAGCCTTCTACCGAGAGACCTTCAACCCGTATCTGAACTTTCATCGGCCCTGCGGCGTGCCCGAGGAAGTGGTCAGCGCCAAGGGGAAAGTAAAGAGAGTGTACCGATGGTATGCGACGCCCTGGGAGATCCTGCGGCAACTACCGGACCTGGCCCGGCACCTGAAAGGCGACCTGACGATTCACGAACTGGAACGGCTGTCGCGCCTCGAAACCGACACGGCGGCTGCCGCCGGCATGCAGGCGGCAAAGGAGAAACTGTTCACGAGCTTTCAGCGGAGGAGGAGTGCGTAAGCGGAAGAGGACGGTGGAAATGCCGGGCCATGGAAGCGGAGGAAAACCAAAAGCAGGTTTCCCTCCGCTTCCACAGCCCTTGGAAATCGCCGGGCGATTTCCACATTCCCACCGCCCCGGCGGTTATTATTTCAATTTCAGAAAGGAGCCCTGGAGGCCGGTCGCTTCGCTCCCTCCTCCAGGCTCATTCTTGGATGAGAATATGCTGTGGGGACGCCCCCAAGGCACATGAAGGAAGAGACCGCGCCAGCGCCGGCATCCAGCTAGTGATTAGTTGGCGGGCAGTTGCAGCTTGTGAAGCAGCGCCTGGAATCGCGCCTCCGAGCGCAGAGGATCGTACACCGCATCCACGCCGATATAGACCAGACCCGGCGTCCGCGCAGCGTAGGCTTTTTCGAGCCAGTCCATGGCCCGTTCGCGATCATTCAGCCCGCAATAAATGTTTGCCAGGATCTCCGGAGAAACGAATTCGCGCTGCGAGCGGGCGAGAAGTTGTTCCAGTATGGCATGTGCCTTGTCGTGTTGACCGGCGACGGCGTATGCATGGCTGAGATCCGCCAACGCTGAAGAGTCGCCGTGCTCTGCATCCACCGCTTTCTGCAACGTTGCAATCGCGTCGGGCAGCATTCCCTTCCGCTCGTATGCTAACCCGAGAAAAGCGAGAACACCGGTGAGGGCTGGGGCATCCTGGAGAAGCCGCTGGCCCTGGCTGATGACGTCATCGTACCTGCGCGAAAAGAGCAAGTGCCATACCATATGGGCCCGCCGCAAGGGGTTAAGAGGGTCGATTTCCAGGGCGGTCTTGCTGTTAGCCAGAGAAGCATCAAACTGCCGCATGGCGATGGAATAGTGCGACAGCCAGTCGTGGGCGCTGGCGTCATTGGGATTGAGTTCGACAGCCCGATCGAGCTCGCGCTTTGCGCCGGCCCAGTCCCAGGTGTGAAAAAGGTAGGTGTATCCGAGTGAAGCGTGGGCTTCCCCGAGATCCGGATCGATCTCCAGGGCGCGCACCGCGGCGGCGGTGGCCTTGGAGAAAAGTTCCTCCCGGTTCGGCGCCCCCTGTTCGGCAGCCTGTGTGTTGCAGCAGTCGGCCAAACCGGCCCAGGCGACCGCCGCGTTGGGGTCAATCCCGATGGCCCGTTCGAAATAACGGATCGCGGTGAGAGTGTCTGGCACGCTCCTGCGATTCCAGAAGAAGCGCCCCTGCAGATAGTCGTCATACGCCGCGGGAGCAATCGCCGTACGGCGGGAACCTGCCACTGATGAAACGTGGGCCCGAATCTGCCGGGCAATCGCAGCGGCGATGTCCCGCTGCACGCTGAGGATGTCCCCCAGATCCCGCTCAAAACTCGCGGCCCAAAGATGCCGGTCCTCGCGCGCCAGCAGCAACTGAGCCGTAATCCGTACTCTTTGGTTCGCGCGCACCACGGAACCTTCCACCACGGCATCCACGCCAAGGGCGCTGGCGATGGCCGGAAGGGGCTGGCGCTTGCCTTTGTAGGACATCACGGAGGTACGCGAAATCACGCGGACGCCGTCGAGCGAGGCGAGGTCGGTGATGAGCTCATCCGTGATTCCGTCGGTGAAATACTCCTGTGCAGGGTCGTTCGAGAGGTTTGCAAACGGTAAGACGGCGATCGAGCGGACTTGGTAGCCTGGCGATGCGCCAGTGAGGCGATCGCGCCAATTTCCCGGATTCCAGAACAGGGCCGCTGCCAGAGCCATGGCGCCAGCAGCCGCGAGCAGGACGCGCTTGCCGGCGAAGGCCCTCGCGCCGGACGTTGGGCCGGCCGGAGGCTCTCGTGTGGCGCCTTCCCCCTCACCGCTGGGTGCCAGTTCGGCGTCCGCGAGATCGAGTTCCTGAACCGGAGCGATGAAGCGGTAGCCGCGCCTGGGGAGCGTTTCGACGAAGCGGGGGTTCTCCGCGGAGTCGCCCAGCGCATCACGGACGCGATTGATGGCGCGGTTAATGCCCCGATCGAAATCCACCACCGTGTCGTCCGGCCAGATCCGCTGCTCCAGCTCTTCCCGCGTCAAAACCTCGCCGGGCCGTTCCAGGAGGGCGAGAAGGAGTTCGAACGGCTGTTCCTGAAGCTTGACCTTGCGGCCTTGTTTGAAGAGTTCGCGGGAGCCGGCGTCGACCTCGAAGGTGGCGAAGCGGAGTCGGTGAGGTCTGCGGCCGGCGGCGCCCATAACTGGAGTCCACTATAGCACCCGCGGTCGATGACGGACCTCGGCTTGAACGCTCCAGACCCGGAGACATAGCGCCGTAAGTGCCTGGTGCCGCGCGAGTTAGCCGAGGACAAACATTCAAGGAACATGGGACCTGTGGGCCATCGACATTAACTCCGGAGTCGCGTAAGCTCCCACTAGATCACGGCCGGCGCTGCTGGCCAGGAGGTAACATGAAGACATCCAAGCGTCGCACAGTGTTAGCCTGCTCTGCGTTTTTGGTCGCGCTCGCCTTAGGGGCTTGCTCTGGGAAGACTTCGACAACGACAGCCCCCGATGCGTCCAACGTTTCGCGGTCCGGAGCGGCCGCCACAGACGCAAACGCGCCGCTCTACCCCGACTGGGCCCGCGCGGTCGCGCCGCCTTACCCGAACGCCGGCGTGGGCATCCTGGTCAACACGCAACTGTATCAGTTCCAGACCACCGACGACCGGGCGACAGTCGCCGATTGGTATAAGTCGCACGTGAACGCTTCGTGGGCTTCCGACGCTACGACCCGTGATTTGTCTACCACCGTCAACGGGGTGAAGATCGGCATCCGCACGAACCCGGCGGGCGCACAGGATACGGTGAAGACCATGATCGAGCTCAGCCGCGGCTAGGCGGGGTTGACACCGGACAACACCACCACCGCCTCTTGGGTGATGGGGCCGAATTTGCCGTTTAAGTGGTTTGCGGTTCAGCGGCTGTTTCCCCGATTTGATATGCGCTCTACAGCCCCCGCTGGGCTTGCGGTGTTCGGCGTCCCTGGGCTGGCGGGGAGGTTGAATCGTGATATTGCGGCGCTGCCGCCAGCGATCAAAGTAATGCTCATCAACAACGTTCACTTAGGAGGAGAAGACAAATGAAGATCACACTTACGGTATTACTGCTCACCGCAACTGCCCTTTGGGGGCAAGACAACGTCACTACTTGTACGAATGCCACCCTGCAGGGCGACTATGGGTTTACAGTCACCGGCACGAGGCCTTCAGCCCCAGGCGCCACCACGATTGAGACAGTCGTGGGAGTTGCCATGACCACCTTCGACGGCAATGGCAATCTGACCCAGACCGACAACATTCACGGATCGATTTCCGGTTATACGGCTCCCGATCGCCAAGGTACGGGAACGTACAGCCTCAACCCCGACTGCAGCGGCACCATGCAAGTGAGCAGTCCCGGCTCGCCCACGCTGACTCTTCGGATCGTAGTCGTCGATAGGGGCAGTGAGGTGAGGACGGCGGTCGTGGCGCCGGCGCCAGTCATGGTAACCAGCAACGGCCGGCGAACCACGCCGCGTATTCCGTGAATCGTTGCTGGTCGTTAGTTCCGCCATGGGGGCGTTATTTATGCAGGGCAACTGGCTGGCATTTTATTTCACCGCCAGCCAGGCCAGGAACAAACCGTCCGGCGGCACGTCTTCCCAATACGATATGTCGCGGCTCTCCACGTGGCGGCAGTGGCGTCTCAAGAGGCCCTCGAGTTCGCGGCGGGTGAACCACCGTTCCCATTCGGGCGTTTGCAGGCGTCCGCTTGCGCGGGCGTTTTTGTCAATAATGACGATCCGCCCGCCCGGCTTCACCACGCGGCAGATCTCGCTCACGGCTTTGTCGATTTCGACCGCGTGCTCCAGGCTTTCGGTAGCATAGGCGGCATCGAAAGCGGCGTCCGAAAACGGCAGCTCGGTCATCGAACCGGCGCACACGCAGACGCCCGCGGGCGCGAAGCGCAGCATCTCGAGCGACAGGTCCAACCCGCAGATTTCGGCCGCCGGCTCCTGGTCGTGCAGAACGCGGGCGAAGCGGCCTTTACCGCAGCCCACGTCGAGCACTCGCCGCCCGGTCAGTTCGCCCAGGTGCCGGCGAATCAGCTTCACATGATAAATGCGCGGATCGATGGTGGCGGGGAAGTGCACCTCATCGCCGGCGGCCCGGTCGAACGAGGCGCGGATGCGGGCGCGCAGCTCGCCGGTAAGCCGCGCACTCCGCCGCGAAAACAGATGCCTCCAGTTCAAGCCTCAGGCCCTGGTGAGGAAGATGGGCAATCCGAGCTTGTGATCGTAGACCGGCCGGAAGCGCTCGGTGTTGTACATGGTTTCGACTTCGACATGCCGCGGACCCAGCTTGGGATCGGGAATCGGCACCAGGGTGAAGCAGCCGCCGCTGATGGCGGCCATCAGTCCGCTCTTGCCTTCCTCGATGGCGTCCATCGCCATGCCGGCGAACGTATTAGCCACCAGGCGGTCGACGAAATCCGGGCTGCCGGAGCGCAAGTCGTAAGTCAGGTCGCTGACGATGGTTTCCTCGCCGGTAGCCGACTTGATTTCGGTCGACAGGTCTTCGGCCACGCTCATCTTCTTGCGATGCCCAAAGGCGTCCGCCTCGCCGTACTCCTTGACCATGTAGCCTTCCCACTCCGCGCCCTCGGAGAGAATCACCAGCGAGTAGTTGCTGGGGTTGTGTTTCTTGTCGTTCACCAGAATTTCGATCAGCTTCGGCAGACTCACTTTGTACTCGGGGATGCAGCAGCGTACCGAGGTCACATAAGCGGTATAGAGCGCGGTGTAACCGGCGTCGCGGCCGAACACGCGGAAGATGCCGATGCGCTCGTGCGAACCGACCGTGGTCCGCTGCCGCTCGATCGCATCCATGGCGCGCGTGATGGCGGTCGAAAAGCCGATGCAGTACTCGGTGCCGCGCACGTCGTTGTCCATCGTTTTCGGCACGGCCACGACCTTGACTCCACGGCGATCCAGCTCAGCCGCATAGCTGAGCGTATCGTCGCCGCCAATCGCGACCAGGTACTCGATCCCCAGCGCTTCCAGGTTCTCGAGCACCGCCGGTGTGACATCGTACACAGTGGAAGTGACGCCCTTCTTGGTGCTCTCCCGGGAGGGAAAAGTGCGGCGTTCGAGTGTCGGCGGCAGCTTCGACATCTTGGACGGGTTGGTGCGCGAGCTGTGCAGGTAGGTGCCGCCGGTGCGGTCGATGGTGCGGGTGTTCTCGCGGTTCAACGGCAGAATATAGCGGCTGCGGCTGGCCGGGTCCTGCAGGTCGACGTGCGTGAGTCCTTCCCAGCCGCGCCGGATGCCGATCACCTCCCATCCGGCTTCACCGGATCGGTAGACAACCGATTTGATGACCGAATTCAGTCCGGGGACGTCGCCACCGCCAGTCAAGATACCGATACGCTTCGAGGGCATGCATACTCCTTAAGAGTGAAATTGTTTTAGATGAAGAAACATCATTATAGAAGATGGCGCGCGTTTGGGCGTGGGATGTGGCGCAGGTCCCCGACCTGCGAATGCTCGATTTTTCAATCCCTCATCCGCCACTTGTGCTTGATCCACTGCGCGGCGGCATCGAAGGCCCCGTCGGTGCGAGCCTCGACGATCTCGGCGTAGCGGGCCAGCAGGCTGGCGGGCGGCGGCTCGAGTTGGCTGACGCGAACCAACAAGACCGCGTGGCCTCTTTCATCAGTCGTGGCGGATTCGAACCCCCGCGCGGTGACCAGAACCGGCGGTTTTCCGGATGCCGCCCTGCCGGGGAAACAGGCGACTGAACCATCCGTCAGCGCCAGCAGCGATTCCTCGCCAGCGGCCGGCGCACGGGCAGGCCCGCCATCGAGCGCCAATCGGGCTGCGCCGCGCAACGCGGCGCGCGCCGCCGGATCGCGCGCAGCGCGCAATCGCAACCGGTCGAGCGCCTGCCGCCACAGCCGCCGAAAAACCCGCGGACTGGCTACCGCGCGCACCAGAAACCTCAGGTAGTTCACCTCCAATATCGCGGCTAGTTGCTCTTCGCTGTAATACCGCGACGTGGTGGCACGGTGCCGGTGCTCCACCACGGCGTCCGCTATGTATACGCTGGGCCAGCCGCGCAGCCAGGCGCGATAGCCCAGGTCGAGGTCTTCCACATACGCCGGCGCGTAGGCCTCGTCCACCCCGCCCAGCGCGCGCAGTTTGGCGGCATCGTAAGCCGAGCAGCCGCCACTGCCGTAAAGCACCCAGGTGCCGTCCTCGCCAGCCAAAGGCTCATCGCAGCGGACGGGGAAATCCTCCGGTGCGGCCTGCGCCATCACCGCCTTGCCGGTCTCTTCGCGGCGCACGCGGGGCGGGAAGCGTATCTGCGCCGTGGCGCAGAACAGGTCCGGCACCGCACGAAACGCCTTGAGCAAAGCGGCGAAGAAGCCCGGATCGATCCGCATATCGTTGTTGAGCAGGCAGACGTGAGAGAAACGGGAGAGCCTGATGCCTCGATTCACGGCGCCAGAGAAGGAAAGCGGCTCGGGCGAGACCTCGATCACAACTTGCGGGTACGTGCCGCGGAGCCATTCCGCGGTGCCGTCGCTCGATCCATTGTCGATGACGATGATCTCGCCCGAAACGCCCGCCAGATCTGCCGCGATGCCGGCGAGCCGATCTTCCAGCAGCGCCTTCCCATCGCGCGACGGGATCACCACCGAAATTCCGGCGCTGGCGGTGTTGGCGGCAAGCGGAACAGTTCCAGCGCCGCGCCGCACAGGGCGCGCCCATCCTGCCAGGCGAGCGGCGGCATAGGCGGCTTTTATCACTAACGCTCGACTCCAGAAAGTGCGGCAAGAAATGTCGAGACCTCTCTCGGCTCAGCAGGCAGGACAGCCTGCGCCACGATGGCGGACGGAAATGCAGGATTGAGCATGGTCAGATCAGCGGCCGGCCGGGCTCAGCGCCAGCGTGCCGCTCCCAAAGATCCAGCGCTTCGATCGCGAACGCCGTCGAGACCGGGTTGACGTGGAGCAGCCACGCTCCGTTCCTGCGGCCGAACCAGTATCCTCCGTCGATGCGCGGATCGGCGGAAGCAGCCTGGAATTCGGCGAGCGAGCGCGCCTCGCGAGCGGCGGCTTCGCGATCGAGCGGCACCACTCCAGCGGCGTCGGCCAGAATGCGAATCCGCAGCAACTGCGCGTAAACGTCGGCGCGCGCGAACTCGGGCTCAATGTCATGGAGCAGGCACGACGCCTGGCGGATGCCGCCGGCCAGGGCCAGCGCGCAGCGAGCTTCGGCGCTCTCTGGCGAACCCACTAACACCGGCATCAGGCCTTCCAGAAAATACAGGTAGGCGTGCAGGCGATCCATGGTTTTCGGCCGGCTGGCGCCATCCGGAAAGAAGCTGGCGGAGTTGGACAGCGCCGGCTCGATCGACTCCTGGTACAATTCGCGAAACGCTGTGTCGCCGGTGGCCCGGTAAAGGTCCCACCAGGCCATGGCGGACTTCAACTGATAGCAACCAGGCAGCCGCGACCAGCTCGCGGCGTCACGGCTGGCCGGCGTTTTGGCGGGCAGTGTCAGAATCGGATGCCAGCCATCGGCGGCGCGAAAATCCCGTGCCATCGAGCGGCCCACCGCCACGGCGCAATCGAGAAACTCCCCGGTCCGCATTGCGCGCCACGCGGCTAGCAACCCCCGAACGATGATGCCGCAATCGAAGAAATAAGACAGGGCCGGTGGATCGGTCTCAAACGCCATCGCGCACAAATCCGCCCGCCACGCATCGCGCACCAGGAAACGCGCCGCGGCCAGCGCCCGGTCCAGGTAACGCTGGTCGCCGGTCAGCTCGTTCAGGTAGACCAGCGCGCTGATCGCGTAGCCGGTGATTTCGGTCGAAACCGGGCGATTCTGCCGTGTGTCCGCGCGGTAATAACGGGCCACGCCGCCATCGGCGAGTTGGATGCCGGACTCCAGAAACCACCGTCCAGCGCGTTC
>Ga0302198_10001475_pt1 | contig 25691 bp, 20 predicted proteins | sample II_Bog_N2_2_FD_193521 | JGI IMG/M metagenome (GOLD analysis project Ga0302198, IMG submission 193521) | Peat permafrost microbial communities from Stordalen Mire near Abisko, Sweden - II_Bog_N2_2 | ecosystem: Environmental > Terrestrial > Soil > Wetlands > Peat | place: Sweden: Abisko... | reverse complement strand
CCGATCGACAGCCCGTGGCCGTGGTCGAACGTGCAGTCGGTGATGGTCATATTCCTGGTCGGCGCGTCCGGCCCGGGCGAGTCGATCTCGCCGCTCTTGATGGCGATATTGTCGTCGCCCGTATCCGCATAGACGTGGTCGACCACGATGTTGCTGGAGGAGAATGGATCAATCGCATCCGTATTGGGTGAGGGATATGGCGCGAGCACCTTGATGTTGCGGATCACAATGTCGTCGGAGTAGTACGGAACGATCTGCCAGCTCGGCGAGTTCTGCACTGTCACGCCTTCCATGCGCACGTGCTGGCAGTAGTTGAACACCACCAGCCGCGGCCGGAAGACGACCTGGCCCACAATGCCAGCACCCGGCGTGCCCTTGATGGACTCCCACCAGCTCTTGCCGTTGCCATCGATGGTGCCGCCGCCGGTGATGGCGATATTCTTTGCATGGTCCGCGCTGACCAGCGACTGCCGGCCCGGCGCGCGGAACACCTCCAGCTCCGGATAGTCGTCGTGGTCCGGTGAACCCAGCAGCGTCGCGCCTGCTGCAATGTCGAGGGTCACGTTGTCCTTCAGCACCACGGGCGCGCTCACAAACGTGCCGCCGCTCAACTCGACCGTGCCTCCCCCCTTGGCGGCAGTGCAGGCGTCAATTGCGGCCTGGATGGCCTTGGTATCCTTGGTCGCCCCATCGCCCCTGGCCCCAAATTCCCTTACGTTGCAAACCTTGCCGGCTGCCAACGCCGGGCGGGATGCCATCCCTGCCGCCACAGCAACTGCCACCACTACAACCCATCCCACTCGACCAACCATACGCATTCGATCTCCTTGCGCGAAAATCGCGCTCGCAGCATGGTACGCTGTTGGTCCTGCCACCCGCCATATTTCCTGGCACAACCGGGAATGCGACTACACTTCGTAGCAGAGGGATTGCTCATTGGTTCCACGAATACTTGCCGGCGGTGTGCTGGCGATTGCGATTGCGTCCGCCGCGGCACAGGGTACGCAGCCGAATGAAATAACGCTCCATGTAGACCTGACCAGCGCCCCGCGCAAGATCATCCATGCCACGGAGACGATGCCCGTCGCACCCGGACCGCTGACCCTGGTGTATCCTCAGTGGATTCCCGGGGAACACGCGCCCACAGGCCCAATCGAAAACCTGGCCGGCCTGGTCATCGCCGCCAGCGGCGCGGATGGGAAGCCTTGCACAGAGCCCAGCGACTCCCCCGTGAAGTGGGAGCGTGACAAGCTCGACATGTACGCCTTCCACCTGACCGTTCCGCCGGGCTGCGGCGTCTTGTCGATCCAGCTCGACTTCCTGGCCACCGCGGCTCCCAGTGGATTCACGGCAGGCGCCTCGACCAACGAGAACCTGGCCATGTTGAGTTGGAACACGGTGGTGGTCTATCCGGAGGGGGCGAATGCCGCCGATGTGCGTGTAACGCCCTCGGTCACGCTGCCCTCCGCGTGGCAGTTCGGCACGGCCCTGCACCGGACCGGCCCTCCGCCCGGCGAAGGATTGACCTACACCGCCGCCTTCGAGCCGGTGAGCCTGGAGGGGCTGGTGGATTCGCCAGTGCTTGCAGGTAAGTATTTCAAGGAGATTCCGCTGGCGCCGGAGATAACGCCCAGGCACTTCCTCGACATCGTTGCGGATGGCCCGGAGGATCTCGATCTGCCGCCTGCCCGCGTGGAGAACTTCAGCCGCCTGGTGCGCGAAGCGGGAGCGCTGTACCAGAGCAAGCACTACGGCGAGTATCACTTCCTGGCCACGCTCAGCGACTCGGTGGCCCACTTCGGCCTGGAGCATCACGAGTCGAGCGACGACCGCATGGCCGCCAAGGCATTCATCGAGGACGACCGCTTTGTGCTGACCGGCGATCTGCTGCCGCACGAGTTCACGCATAGCTGGAATGGCAAGTACAGACGGCCCGCGGACCTGGCGACGCCCAACTATCAGAAGCCCATGCAGGACGACCTGCTGTGGGTGTATGAGGGTCTGACGCAGTATCTCGGAGATGTGCTGGCAGCGCGTTCCGGCATCTGGACGCCGGAGCAGTTCCGCGGCATGCTGGCCGCAAGTGCGGCCAACATGGACAATCGTCCCGGGCGCACCTGGCGCAGCCTGCAGGACACTGCGAGTGCGGCGCAGGTGCTGTATGGAGTGGACGGCGGCTGGGACAATTGGCGCCGCAACACCGACTTCTACGATGAGGGCGCGCTGCTGTGGCTGGAGGTCGATACCACCCTCCGCACCATGACCGGCGGGAAGAAGAGCCTGAATGACTTTGTAGCGAAGTTCGCAGGGCTGGGCGGAAATACTGCGCCCAAGGTGGTCCCATACACCTTCGACGACATCGTTGCCGGGTTGAACGCCGTCGTGCCCAACGACTGGGCAGCCTTCCTGCGCCAGCGGCTGGATAGCAATCAGCCCCATGCTCCGCTGGGCGGCATTGTGGCCGGCGGCTATCGGCTTACCTACGCGACGCGGCCAAGCGAGTGGAGCGAGAAGCTGGACGCGCAGAACGGTACCCCGGACTTCTGGTACTCACTGGGACTGCGCGTAAACGCGGTGGGAATGCTGACCGACGTGCTGAAAGAAGGGCTGGCGGACAAAGCCGGCCTGGGACCGGATATGCAAATCGTCGCTGTGAACGGACGAAGCTTCACCCCTCCGCTGCTGAGCCTCGCACTGCACGATGCCGAAGGAGACGGCCCGGCGATTGAGCTGATCGTGGTGAACAGCAACTTCTACAAAGTAGTCAAACTTGACTACCATGGCGGCGAGCGCTACCCGGTACTGGAGCGCGTGGCCGCAACGCCGGCCCTGCTCGACGGCATTCTGGCGCCACTGGTCAAGCCTCCGCAATAGCAGCAGCCGCAATAGCAGCCGCCGTCAGCGGCTCACTTTACGGTCGCCTCAAACGCAACGAACCGGCGCTCCAGCTCCAACTGCTCGGCGGCCTTTTCGCTCGACTTCAGTAGCGAGGAGCAGCTCTCCGCCGGAGTGGATGAACTCGCCAGCTGTCCGGCACACGCCGGCTTCATCCGGGTAAAAACGTCGGGCTTATCCCACAGGCTCTCTCCCGGCAGAAAGCTATGCTCGAGCGACGTGCGCGCCAGCGTCTTCAGTTCGCGGTAGCCCAGCCCGTAATCCTCCACGGCGCTCACATACTCATGCGTCAGGTCGATGCGCGATACGCCCTCATCGTCGGTGGAGAGCGCTACGGGCACGTGGGTCTCCCGGTACTCCGGCAGCGGATGGTGCGAGGGCAGGATACCCAGGATCACCTCGTTCGAGGTCAGGTTGATCTCCACCATGATGTGCCGGGCTGCCATTTCGCGCAGCAGCGCGTGCGGGTCGGTCTCATACATCACGTCCACGCCGTGGCCGATGCGCTCCGCATGGCCCAGCTCGATGGCCTCGCGAATATGGAACTTCAGGCCGTCCGGCGGCACCAGCCCCGGCGCAAGTTCGCCCGCATGCAGCGAGATATGCACCTGCGGATAGACGCTGTGCAGGTAATCCAGCATGTGCATCTGCCGGTTGTACTCGCTCATGGCCATGTACGCGTCCTCCGGCTGCACAAAGTTCAGGCCCACCACATTCGGGTCCGCACTGGCCACCTCAAACGCCAACAGCGTCTGCGCAAACACCTGCTGCGGCGGGAACGCGCGCAGCACCTGATACAGAATCCGGACCTTCACTCCGCATGCAGCCGCGGCGTTGGGCTGCCCGCAATGCTCCAGCGCAGAGCGCGCGGCCAGCGCGTCGTCCAGCTCTTTCTCGTCCGCGCTGACGGACGCTCGCAGTCCGCCGGCGAGCAGCCTGGTGCGCAGCGCGTCCAACTCCGCACGCGATGTCCCAGTGGTGTCGCCCTCCGCGTCCGGGGTGGTTCCGGCTGCAAGCGCAGGCCAGCCCAGCGAGTACCCGAGCTTGGCCGCATCGCCAAAACTCGGCGTCATCATCACTTCCAGGTACTGCTCGTTCTGCACCGCTGCGCGCGTCGCCACCTCGTCCAGCCACTCGCCCGCGTGCGTTTTGTTGAGGCCGCCGAAGCGATCAAACGTAGCGAAGAACTGGTCGTGTCCGCTGAGACTCGGCATCGGCACAAAGCTGCGCATGGAGAAGGCATCGATCAGCGCATCGTAGAGCTTCTGGCAATGGAAGGCCGTGGCCGCCGGAACAATTCCGTCGGGACAACTGGTCTCCGGCAGCTTCTGCTTTGGCGAGGTGCATGCCGTAAACTTCAGCGCCTTGGTATCCACGCACAGATTATCGACAACGGCATCCTTCAGAAAGGTCTCCGCATACACGGCGCCCGACAGGTGCATGTGGAGATCGCCGCCCTTGGGCATCTTCGCCAGAAACGCCTCCAGGGCAAGCGCATCCGCCCGATCCGCCTTGGCCAGATCGAATGCGTGCAGTGCCCGCTGCTCGCCTGCAGTGGGCTCATTGGATGCGGTACACGCTGTCAACGCAAACGTCGCAGCCGCCATCAGGCTCGCTCCGCACATCCGGCGCAACATATTACGCGCTGCCTTTTTCCACGTAACCCTGGGCTCGCTGAGACGAACGATCAACGTCATTGCGGAGATATCCTCGCTGGCAAACTGGGAACAGACATCCAGCATAGCGCGTAGCCTGTTGTCGCCACCCATCCGCATGATCCCTGGCGGCGCTTTTCCGGGTTTTGCGAGAGCGCTCCGGGTTGCTATACTTATCAGGACGCTTGGACCGGCAGTTCTCCGCTGGGTGGCTTACTGGCAGATTCCGTCTGTCTGGATGCTTTCGATGACAGACGTTGACTCCGGCCGGTATCGCTGGACAGAGCCAACTGGGTCAATCCTCGCAGTCGCGTTCGGGCAATTCTTGGCTGTCCCGGACTCCCTCACATGCCAAGGCCAGATAGCTCAGTGGTAGAGCGCGGCCCTGAAAAGGCCGGCGTCGGCGGTTCGATCCCGTCTCTGGCCACCACTTTAGAATCAGCAGCACATGGATAGCGGTCGGGCGAATCGCGCCTGCATCAACGTCGCGATCGCTGCATGCTCTCGGCGACAATCGCGTTTGGAATCGCCAGCAGCGGCAGAACATTTTGCACTGCGCCCATTCGAGCCGCTTCGCGCGGCATTCCGTACACCACGCACGTTGCCTCATCCTGGGCAATCGTGCTGGCCCCGGCCTTGCGCATGGTCAGTAGCCCTTGAGCGCCGTCTGCTCCCATGCCCGTCAGCAATACCCCGATCGCGTTGTCTTTTGCAGCGGCCGCCACGGACGCGAACATGACGTCGACAGCCGGTCGCTGATAACAGACCTTGGGGCCGTCCTGAAGATGCACGCGGTAGGCCGTGCCCACCCTCTTGAGCACAAGGTGGAACTCTCCAGGAGCAATCAGAGCACGACCGGGCCCAACTTCGTCGCCGTCCACAGCCTCCTTCACCTCGAAGGCGCACTCGCGATTCAGTCTTTGCGCGAATGCAGAGGAGAAGTGTTTGGGAATGTGCTGCGTCACCACCATCCCGGGAATGTTGGCAGGAAGTTGCATGAGCACTTTGTGGATTGCCTCCGTCCCTCCCGTCGATGCTCCGATAGCGATAATGGTTTCGGGATTGAAGGATGAGTTCGAATTCAACGGCGTCGCCGGAGTGGGCTTCTGTACTGCGGGGGACTGGTCGGGCCCAGCTACGCGTGCCCCGGCCGCAGCGCGCAGTTTGGCCGGTAGAGACTCAGACAGCTCTCCGATAGAGTACGGGCCTCCCGGCTTACCCATTGCATCCACGGCGCCAATGCGCATGGCTTCCAGCGATATCTCGCAGGAGGACTGCGTGAGCGAACTGATGACAATCACCGGCATGGGATGGAAGTGCATCAGCCTCTTAAGAAATGAAAGGCCGTCCATGCGCGGCATTTCGATATCAAGGGTCAACACATCGGGGTTCAGCGCAAGTATCTTGTCGCGCGCGACATAGGCATCCGGGGCGGTTCCCACAACCTCCATATCGGTCTGCGAATTTACTGCTTCGGACAGGATCTTCCGAACGATTGCTGAATCGTCAACGATTAGGACCTTAATCTTCCGCGCGCTGCTCATGAGCTGTGCCGTATTTCCAGCCAGGCAAACAGCCTGCCTTCTTCCAGTTCAAATGCCAGTTCCATACGGCCGGACGAGGGAGGGGCGAACCTCGACAGGTCCTGATCGTCATACGGAGGAGACAGTGCGAACGCCAGGTTGGGCTCCATGCGGTTGAGTACCGCCCCACAGATCATGTTGGCAATCTCACCGACAATTTCGCCCGGCTGCACATCGTCTCCCTCTTCGATGTCCTGGCCGAGAAAGCTTGATCCCAGCAGCCTTGCGGCAGCCTTTGCCACGCGCAGGCCGAAGCTGCCCTGGCATGGCCCGCTGAACTCCAGTCTGCGGCCTACCCATAGCTCTTCCGCGCTTACCGGCGGGTTCTCGATGACGTCGGCCGACGAGTAGCACATCGATTCCACCACATCCGATACCGACTCGACCAACCATGGATGACATTCACTTGCCAGCACAAGGTACCTCCGCGATAATGCTTTCCATCACAGCGGCCAGCCCCTCGGGGGCGAAAGGCTTTGTAAAATATCCGCGTGCGCCAAGGGCCAGCATCTTGTGCATACGCTCATCGCTGCGGTCGGTGGAGATCACAAGAACGGGAATGGAACTGTGTACCGGATCAACCAGCAGCTTCTCCAGCAACTGCTGGCCATTCATCCGGGGCATATTGATGTCGGTCATGATGACATCCATCCACTCGGTTTCAAGCAGTTCGAGTGCTTCTACCCCATCGCCCGCTTCCAGGCACTTGCCCACATTGAATCCGGAGAGCGTCAAGACGCGCCGGATGACCTTCCGCATGCTGGGAGAGTCGTCGACGATCATTACGTTAAATGCCATGGCTCACCGCGATCCTTTCTTTGCTTCTTTGCGGGATCTCGTGGGACTCGCGACCGTGAGAGAGGAAAATGCGTCCGCTTCCCACCTCCATGCGGACGCTGCGCGCTGCTGTACCACCTACCTCTTCGTGATGCACGATAACACCCGCCTTCCACAAGATCTTGCGACACGCAAGATGATTCCGTTTTCCAATATTGAAGGTGCCACCCGTATCCAGCACCTGAGCTCCGCCAATCAACGTCACCACCAATCGCTGCTTGACGGCTCCGAGATCGTAGGCCCCATGAAACAGCAATGGGATCCCGGTATCGGAGAACATGAATGGCCGGGCCTTGGCCTTGTCGATATCCATACTCGACTCGGGAAGCATGAAGTGCAGCATTCCAGCCACTTGGGCAACCGGATCATGAATTACAACCGCAATGCAGGATCCCAGGGCATGCGTCGTAACGATCGCATGAGGATCGGCAGAGACAATGCAGTCGCTGATTCCTACCGTGAGCACAGGCATCGGTGCTATCACGCGTTCACCTTCGATTTCCTGGAACCTATGCTTTTGATGGCCCCGACTGTTCCCTTCTTGCGATAGGTTGCAGGCGAAACGTAACTGAGTGGATGTTCGATTCGGTTGAGACTTTCAGAATGCCCAATCAAGAGATAGCCACCCGGAGCGAGGCGCGCAGCCAGGCGGTTCACCACGGACTCCTGGGTCTGCTTGTCGAAATAGATCATCACGTTGCGGCAGAAGATGACTTGGAACGGGCCAAAGGAGGAGCAGTCGTCCAACAAATTGAAGTGTTGGAACTCAATCATCGCCTTGACCTCTCGCTTCACCATGCATTGCCCTACATATCGATCGGTCCCGCGCAGAATACAATCTGGGCGCACCGCCGGATTGAGTCCCTTCAGGCGATCCGCGGGATACAGTCCGCGGCGTGCCTGCTCCAGCATGCGCGTGGAGACATCCGTGGCGAGAATCGAGGTCCGTGTAAATGCCGCCTGTCCCAGGGCTTCAATCAGGGAAAAAGCAATCGTGTAGGGCTCTTCCCCGGAGGAGCAGGCCGCGCTCCATATGGAGATTGGCTCCGATTGCGGTAGCTCAGGCACAATAACCTTTCGCAGGAAGTTGAAGTGCGACTCCTCACGAAAGAAGCTGGTGTGGTTCGTCGTGAGGCAATCGATCATGGTGGCAAATGCATTGCCGCTCTTGTCCTGCCGTACGTGGTCGCAGTACTCTGCAAAGGAACTCAGGCCAAGGCCGAGCACTGGCTTGCTGAGCCGCGTCCCCACCAGCACCTCCTTTCCGGTCAGGTCCACGCCGCAGAAGTCGTAGACCATCTTTCGGATCTCTTCGAATTCATGGACCTGTATGCCCTGGGCGGTGGTGAGTCGGGTTGGCTCCGCGATCATCGTCGACCCCGAAACACCCCGTCGATGTCGAGGATCAGGCCCATTTTCCCGTCGTCCAGAACAGCACAGCCAGAGAGGGCCGTCACATCCTTGAATGTCTCGCCAAGGCTCTTGATAACGACCTCCTGCTTGCCGCGCAGGTCGTCGACCAATAGGCAGAACCTTCGGTTCTCTGATTCGACGACGACCATCAGACCTTTGCCGAGTTCGGTTGCAGGGCCGCCAAGGTCCAACCGCTGCTGAAGCCTGACTACCGGCATCAGCTTTCCTCGCACCAGCACCATCTCGTCGCGACCCTCTACGGTGAACACGGTATCCGCCGCCGGCCTGAATATCTCCCATACGGCGGAGAGGGGGATGATATACCGGTCGCTTCCAGCCTCGACTACCAGGCCTTCGATGATGGCGAGTGTGAGCGGGAGCTTCAACTGGAACGTCGTTCCTTCTCCCCACTTCGACAGGGTCTCGATCCGGCCGTGCAGCTTCTCGACATTGCGGCGGACTACATCCATTCCAACCCCGCGCCCGGAGACATCGGAGATCTGGTCGGCTGTCGAGAAGCCAGGCGCAAAGATCAGTTGATGAATCTCGGGTTCGGTCAACTGGGCACCTGGAGAAATAAGCTGCTGTTCCTCCGCTTTGCGGCGTATCTTCTCGCAGTCAAGACCCCTGCCGTCATCGATGATTTCGATGATGACCTGGCCGCCCTGGTGACGTGCTGAAAGGTGGATACGCGCTTCAGGAGTTTTGCCGGCCGCCACCCGCTGTTCCGGCAGCTCGATCCCATGGTCCACCGAGTTGCGGACCATATGCAGCAGCGGATCAGAGAGTTCCTCGGCGACAGTCTTGTCGATTCCAGTCTCAGTGCCCGAGGTCTCCACCACAACCAGCTTGCCGGCCTTGCGGGAAAGATCGCGCACGGCCCGTTCGATGCGCTGAAACAATGGCCCAACCGGCACCATCCGCATGCTCATGGTTGCGCGCTGCACCTCCGCGGTGACGCGGGCAAGCTGGGAAAGGTCTCCCATCAGCCGCGAGTCGGTCGCGGATGCAACGACCTGGTTGTGTCGAATCAAAGATTGCGCAATCACCATCTCGCCGACCATGTCCATCAGGTGATCCAGCTTGGCCGTTTCGACGCGAACGGAAGCTGTCTCCGGCAGCCGCTTTTCGTTCTCCCGCATGGGAGCCGGCGCATGGAGTACCGGTGGCTCCAGGCTGGGGGGTGCGTGCAGCGGAGGGACGGGCGCAACCGCCTCGTGCGCTGCGGGAGCGATTGACTCCATGCCTGCCTCGGGCACGTCGACGCTGGACGCTGGCGCTGGCGAATCAGGCAGTTCCTCGCCATGTGCTGCTAAGGGAAGTGCCCCCAATGCAACGCCCGGCGCCGGCTGGAGTACTGCCGCAGGTTCGGCTTTTACAGGGGAGTTACCAGATGCTGCACGCTGGCGAATCTTCTCGATCAACGCACGATGATCGCATGAGCCGAGCGCTCCGCCGCCGCTCAAGGAAGCCTCGATGGTGGATAGGTCCATCAACAGGCAATCCCCGCTCTCGAGGACGATATCCACAACCGAAGAGTCCACCGCAAGCTTGTCGTTACGCGCAAGGTCGAGCAGCGTTTCTACTTCGTGGGACAGCTCCTGCACGGCAGTGAAGTCCAGAAATCCGGCTACGCCCTTGATCGTGTGGAAGGCACGGAAGACTGCATGGATAACCTCCATGTCGGACGGATCTCGCTCCAGCTCGAGCATCTGGCCTTCAATCTTGGAGAGGTGTTCACGCGCTTCTACAAGGAAATCGGCGACCAGTTCCGCATCTTCGCTCAGCGAGACGGGAGCGGAAACAACTGCGGGCACCGAAGCACCTGCCGGGGTGACCTGGAACGATGTCTGCAGTTCATCCAGACCATGCTTCAGCAGGTAGGAAATACCTGACTTCTTGCTTTTCTTGATCCTCGCTATCAGCGCATTGACCACGTCCACGCAGGCGACTGCTCCGTGCAGCTTCGCTTCGGCTCCAAGGGCCCGCAGCTCTTCCAGAGTTCCCGGGCTGCCGCCGTCTATCATCAGCCGCGTGGCAAACAAGTCGACACGCGACCTCCAATCTGCTGCAGCGACCTCTACCGGAATACCATCTTCATGGACAAACATAACTTACCTTCGCTGATCGCTTTGTTGCGGTTAACTTCTGCGTTGCACCTGTGCGCGGATGCCTCTCGGCATGTCAAAAAGATTGAAAGCTCTCTTCCATCGGAAACTCCTCGGCCTTGATGGATGCGACTTTCTTCGCGCCTGCTGCGAAAGACGTCAACTGTGATTTATCCGGGATCATGCGCGGCGCGCGAGTAGGGCGAATTGCGCTGCCCGTGTGGATGGGTGCAGATCTGTGGGTAAAGCTCGAAGCCGCTACCCCTTCGCCATCCACCATCGCCTGCAGGCGGCCGACGATGTCCTTCAGCGTCTCGGATTGCGCATTCAGCTCTTCAGCCGCGGCCGCGCTTTCTTCGGCGCTGGCGGCTGTGCTCTGCGTAACCTGCTCCATCTGCACGATCGCCTTGCTGATCTGGTCGATGCCACGCGACTGCTCTTCGCTGCCGATGCTTACCTCGTCCACCATCACCTTCACGCGCGCTGTATCTTCCGTCACGGCGCGGATCGCGATGGCTACCTGGTCAACCTTGCTCTTGCCTTCGTTGGACTTCGCGATCGAGTCCTCAATCAGAATGGCGGTGTCCTTGGCGGCCTGCGCGCTGCGTTGCGCCAGGCTGCGCACTTCATCCGCTACCACGGCAAACCCCATCCCAGCCTCGCCCGCCCGGGCTGCTTCCACCGCGGCGTTCAGCGCAAGGATGTTGGTCTGGAAGGCAATCTCGTCGATCACCTTGATGATCTTCGAGATCTTGCCGCTCGACTCGTTGATATCGTTCATCGACACAAGCATGTCGGCAAGTTGCCGGTTGGCCAGAGTGACCTTCACCTGCGATTCCGACAGCAACTGGGCCGTTGAGCGCGAGTTATCGGTATTCTTCCGCGCCATCGAATTGATCTCTTCCGAAGAAGCCGAAGTCTCCTCCAGAGAAGCGGCTTGCTCCGAGGAACCCTGCGCCAGCGACTGGCTGGAAGAGGACACCTGCGAGGCCGCACTTGAGATCTGTTCCGCACCATCGCGGATTTCAGCAATGCTCTCGCTCAGCGAACCGTTGATGCTCTTGACCATGAAGAAGGCGAACAGTCCTCCCGAGCAAAATCCAACTATGGCCAGGATCCAAGTCATCGTCCTGCCGCTGCTGACTGAATCCGAGGCCTCCTTGGAAGTGGTGTCCGCAGACGCAACGTTCCAGTCCACGACTGACGTCAGCAACGTCATGAAATCGTTATAGGCCGGCAGAGCGGTCTTGTCATAGAGCACGGCTGCCTCCGCGTTCTTTGCAGTGCGGCTGAGATCCCGGACCTGAAACCACGCCTGCTCGTAACGATCGAATGCTGGCCCAATCTTTTCGAATTGAATGCGGTCTTCCGGCTGCGTGATGCTATCTTCATATGCCTTCTGGTCGGCATGAAACTTCTCCCGCAACAGGGAGTTGTCCGCCTCGGACTTCTTCTTCTCGCTGTCATCGCTGCTTGCTATGTGGTTCCAGCAGTTGCCGCGGTACTCGGCAAACTCCGCCTTCATGGCGGAGGCGTAATGGAGGCCCGGTAGCGTATCGGAAGCCAACGAATGCACATTCGCGTCGATGTTGGACATGCTGTAAATGGATACGCCCGCCAATGCGGCTAGAAAGCAGAGAATTGTCGCGCAGGTAATGGCGAGCTTCTTGGCAATAGTCAAGTTCATGTTCATGATCGTGAGAACCTTTCCGTACAGGTGATCTTGGATCTAAGAGCTAATTGAGGCTAGGCTGCCGAGTTCCTGGCTGCTGAGCACTCGATCAATGTCAATCAGAATCTTGACCTTGCCTTTGCTCTTCGCCATGCCGCGCACGTAGGACGTCGTTACATCGCGGCCAAAGTCGGGAGTATCCTCAATCTCTTCGGCGCCAAGCAACAGCACCTCCACCACACCATCGACGATGATTCCCATGGGCTGCTCTCCGCCCTTCATCTCCACACGGACGACCACGATGCAAGTACGGTCGGTAGCCTCCTGATCGGGCATGTTGAATTTGCTGCGCAGGCCCACCACCGGCACAATCCTGCCACGCAGGTTGATGACACCCTGCAGAAAGGCCGGCGTCTGGGGAACGGTCGTAATTGCCTGCAGCTTCATGATCTCTTTGACCTGCAGAACACTGATTCCAAACTCCTCATTGCCCAGTTCAAAAATGAGATACTTGCCCGCACGCTGGTCACTTCCAGCTAGTGCCTCACTTGGAAAGCCCGCCTTCATCGGTATCGGTCTAGCTACAGCACTCATGGCCATCTGGTCCCCATCCTTGCGTCGCCGCAAATTCTGTCGATCAATCCTTGCTTGCCGTCGCCCTTAGCGATTCGCCTGGAAGGCTGAAGGCGCAGGAAGTTGAACGTCCTGCAACTATCGGCATGCTGGCACCCTACGTCTAGGGCATTCCCTTGCATCTTTTGGTCCAGGAGTAGCGCGCTTTGGAAAGTGTCGGCTCCAAACTCTCTATCGGCATCCTGCCTGCAGAACTCTATCCATCGGACTGCCAATCATCCTGTAAGTAAGTCGCGCCGGGGCAAAACGTTGTAACGGTTACACCTGGAGCCCGGTTCTCGCGGTCGGAAGAACTGGGATTTTGCCGCGCAAAGGACCTTGCGCAGCCATCACCAATGCTTCCCTCGGGTACCCCTAGCGGCAGACCGGCTCGTCAAGACTGTGCCGGCTCGTTGACGGCACGTTGGCGGCGAGGAGGCTGGTGCATTCTTTCACTCCAATGCATTTTGTCGTGGCAGGATCCGGCAATAATCCATCGCTTAGGAACAGGTCATCGAGAGCCGCAGCCATCGCTGTCTGCGCGGCAAAGAGCAGAGGCGTCGAGTACTGCACCATGTTGATCCCTGCATTGCGCAACTGTGCGAAGGTGAGGCGGGGACTCTTCCCCCCGCACATCTGATTGAAGAGAAAAGGCTTGTCCGTGCGGTCGCGCACTTGCTCCAGCATCTCCAGGGAACTGATCCCATCGACCATCAACGCATCGGCAGAGGTAGCTGAGATGGCGTCAACGCGGCGGAAGATATCATCGCCGCTGGCATCGGTGCGCGCCAGCACCAACATATCTTCCCTGGCATCGAGCACCGCATTCAGCTTTCCAATATAGGCATCGAGCGCCAGGATAAGTTTGCCATCGGCATGACCACAGCGACGCGGCCGTGCCTGGTCTTCCAGCATCGCCATCGCCACTCCCATCCGGTCAAGCTGCCGCACCACATGGCAGGCCGTATTGGAATCCACGTATCCATCGTCGATGTCGACCAGGAGCCGGTGATTAGGCAGAATCTGCCGGATCCGCCACGCCGATTGCACCATGTCCGACCAGGCAATGTAGCCTACATCCGGCAGTCCATAGAAACTGGCGGCCATGCCGAATCCCGACACGAACAGGTTCTGGGAGTACGGTGCCGCCACGCTGGCCGAGAAGCAGTCGAACACTCCGAGAAATGGCTGCAGCGGCCCACCATTTGCCATTTCCTTCTTAAGTTCGAGCCCGGGATGCATACGCCTTGCCTCATTCTCTTAGAGCCCAATCTGTCGTGAGTGTTGACCTTGAAAGCCGGCAGACTAGCCGACCATGGCATGGAGATTCTTGACTATGGCGTGCAACGACTCGGCGTACGCCTGCATTTCCTGCCCGGTGGCCGCGCCTTCTTCCGCCTTGGACGCTGCCCCTTGCGTCACCAGTTCCATATCGGTCATCTGTTTCGCAATCAGCCCAATGCCCTTCGATTGCTCGGCGCTGCCAGACCGCACCTCTTCGACCAGCCGCCGTACCTGCGCCGAGTTCTGCGTGATCGCGCCAATGGACGTGGCCACCAGTCCCAATCGCGTCAACCCCTCATCGGACTTGGAGATAGACTCCTCGATGAGCACCGTTGTGTCCTTCGCCGCCTGCGCGGAGCGCTGAGCCAGGCTGCGGACCTCATCGGCGACCACCGCAAAGCCGAGCCCGGCCTCGCCCGCACGCGCCGCTTCCACCGCGGCATTCAGCGCCAGAATGTTGGTCTGGAAGGCAATCTCGTCGATCGTCTTGATGATCTTGCCCACCTTGCCGCTCGAACCGTGGATCTCGTTCATCGCGCTCTGCATCAATCCGAGGGACCGGTTCGCATCATCGATGATCGCCGTCGCATTATTCATCAGCTTCGATGCCTCAATCGCATTGTCGGCGTTGTGCTGCGTCATCGAGCTGATCTCCTCCGTCGCCGACGAAGTCTCCGTAATCGAAGAGGCTTGCTGTTGCGTGCCCTCGGCCAGCGCCTGGCTCGAGGATGAGATCTGATGCGCGCCTTCTGCAATCTGGCCGGCGCCCTCGTCGATCTCGTCCACTGCGCGGCGCAAGCTGGAGGTGATTTGGTCCACCAGCAGGAAGACCACCACACCCACCCCAAGCGAGATGAGCAGGGCAATCCCCGACATCCAGTTCGACCAGCTCACGCTGGCCGCTGAATCCTCTTCAGCCATGCGGAAGGACTTCTGCTGCTCGTTCGAAAGCGCTGTCGCCGCCGTGTGCATAGCCGCGGAGATCAACTTGTTCTGGCTGCGGAGCTGGTATGCATCCTCGATCTTCCCCGCTTCGCACATCGTGACCAACTGGTCGAATCTTGGACTCCACGTCGCACGGTTCTCTTTGACGCTGGCCAGCGCCGCGCGCTCGGTTGCATCGCTGGCCAGCGGTTCAAGTTCTTCCAGAAGGTCGTCGATCTTCTTGCCTGAGCTCTTGTACAACTCGATATACTGTGGAGCCGAAGCCGCGTCTTTAGCCTCGTAGGAGAGCATGAGTCCGCGCTGCGCGCCCTGCATCTCAGTGGTCGCCAACTCGATGCCGCTGCCGATTTCCAGCTTCCGGCTGAATGTGTGGAGTACCTGGTCGAGCTGCCGGCTGCTGCTCCGAGCTTGCAGCACATAGAGAACAAGCAGCCCCAGGATCAGCGCCAGCATCACCGAGAACACCGCCAACAGTTTCTTGCCTACCGTCATGCTGCTCATCTGATCCCGCTTTCATTACCCCGATCGAGCCCCGGGTGGAAACATTACCCCCCGGGGCATCATCGGTCTTGCAAAGGTTAGAACACTTTCTTTCCGGTATTGACCATCGCCTTCAGATCGAAGGTGACCCCGGCGTTCAGTCCCTGCTGATTGAAGGTAAGCACGCGGTCGCTGCCAACCTCGTGGGTATAGAAGCCGAAGGCAGTCACACCCGGTGCGATCTTGTAGGAAGCATGCGCGAAGATCCGGTTGCCCTGGCCGTAGGCGTCTCCATTGAGCGGGAAGGAGCCAGCCTCAAAGAGGCGACCATCGCTGTAGACCGAGTAGTGTTGATCCACGGACGCGTAACCGAGATCGCCACTCATCCTGCCCAGGCTCTTCTCGGCGGCGACCGCGAACCCCGAAGCTCCTGGGACAGCCACGGCGGGAATGGGGCCGATGGGCGACTGCGCGACCCCAGGATATGTGATCGTGTTGAGGCGGTGGTACGCTTCCACGCGAACGCTATCGACGACCCTGGACTCCTTGGTTGCAATCACAGCCGCCTCGCGCAGGGTGTCGATGCCCGTCTGCCAGGTGTACTCCCCCGAGAAGCCGAGCCACTTGTTGAGCTGCTTCTTGGCAAACGCCTGACGGTAGTTGAATTTGGTCAGGCTCGACCCGCGGTCGAAGAGGTTGGGAGTCGCGATGTCGCCGAAATATGCGTTTGTGAATCCGACCTCGTCGAAGAACAGGTGCTTGGGGTCATGGAAGCGGATGCGCTCCCCGGAGAGATAGCCGTCCTCGTCGAAGGTGGTGATCTCGGTGGAAAGCCCGCGTTCGAATCCGAACGAGCCGAACTCGACGGTTACGGGCTTGACAGGCGTGGCGCTGAAGTAGAGTTCGCGCATGTAGAAATGCCAACCGTTGGACACGAGGGCTTGGCTGAGGACGCTACCTGCCGGATCGGCGAACTCGGCCTGGGCGAGTGCGTAGTATTCCGCGGGCGTGCAGTACTTCAGAGCAAAGGCTGGGTCGCTGAGGCGAGCGAGGAAGCTTTCGCCGGTATAGCTGCCGAAGGCCCAGTTGAAGTAGCCGCCGGACGAAGCGCGGAAACCGATGGCGTAGCGTCCCTGGGGATCGAGTTTAATCTTGCCCTCGATCAAGGAACGCTGCTGCGCATTATCGAACATACGATAGTCGCCGACCGAATAGGCGTTGCGGTAGCGTTCCGTGTGCGAAAAGGTCTTCAGGTCCAGCCAGCGCGCAGTGAGCGACGACGAGTTCTTCGCTGCTGGCGCGGGCGCGGAAGCAGGAACAGATACGACACTGGCAGGCGAGGTCACAGAGGAATCGAGGCCGGCGGTTGCCGCGTTGGCCAACGGTGCGGTTGCGACGAGGTGCAATGGCTGCTGGGCAATGAGCGCGGCAGATATCGCCAGGCCGATGCCGGTGGCAGCCTGAAGTAGCATACGAGAGAACTTCATGAGGGGGTCCGTCTTTCTTGAAACGTCTTTGACTCGGAATCGGAGCAGCACACAATGTGGCTCCAATGCGGTAGCCTCCTTATCGGCAGAAACTCTTAGAACTCTAGGAGATGGCTCATAATAGTGCGTAAGTCATTTACAATCAGATAGATATAAACCTAACAGATGCCCGCAAACTACTGATTCTAAATGACACAGGGATTCCCGCTGGGGAATCCCTAAGAAGCGCTCATTTTGGGGATAGAACGCTGCTCAATGGCAGGAGGTCTCGTCTTGAAACTGCTTGGTGGCAGCCATGGAAACCAGCGCATGCTCGCAGCTCAAAATCTTCTGGTCCTGCGAGTTGTTGTCGAAGGTCCCTGGGGCGATGTAGTTATCCTTCGCCTGCATCGCCAGGAATCCATCGCTCATGGCCTGCATGCCCGCAAACTCATTGCGCAACAGTTCCAGCGCTCTTTGGTCGGGTTCCGTATTGGTGGCCGCGACCGCGAGCTGCAGCTTGCCGTCGGCCGACCGGCGCAGGCGGCCCACCCACGCATCCGTTACCGGATAGTTATTCTGGATCGCGTTCACCAGCGCCACCCGCCACTCACGAATCTGCGTCAGCGCTTCAATCTCCGCGCCTAGAAATCCCTCGGAGAGCTGGGGCGGCTTGTTTGCCGGCGCAGCCGTTGCAGTGGCCGCCGCGCCACCCGTCTGCGGCAGCGTCAGAATCGTCTGGCTGCCCTGAAACCGAAGCGACCCGTGCGTGATGCGCGCCAGCGACTCCAGATCGACGTAGGATTTCCCATTGATTTTGACCAGCGTAGCCTGTTCCTGCTGTCCGGCGATGGAGAGGCTCTGCTGGGTCGCCTGGGCGTGAGCGACCAAGGGCAGCGCTAAGAAAATGGCCGCCCGCACCATGGAGCGTACCGAAGTATGGGTCATCGAAGGAATCGAAGTATGAGTCATAGCGAGCTCCTTGGAGTTCGTCTATTGGATGCCCAGGGAGCCGCTCAGGTCGACCCGCGCCCAAACTGTTTAGCGGCGCACCGTCCGCTTCACCTGCGCATACTGCAGCAGGATGAAACTGTCCGTCATGCCCGCAATGTAGTCTGCCACCACGCGCGCCAGCCCCTCGGTCTCAATCTCCTCCACATAGCCAGACGGCAGTTCCTGCGGCCAGGCCACCCAGAAGTTAAAGAGCGTCGTCACCACTTCTTCCGCCTTGTCGTGCTCCAGCGACAGCGCGTCGCAGGTATACAGCGTGTCGTACAGGTAGCGCTTCTCCTGCATCCGCTGCGACTCCGCCAGCGGGGAGAAGGTGGCCAGCCGCGCCGGATGGTCGCGCACCTCATCCAGGCACGTTGCCCCAATCGCGCGCGTATTGGCCAGCGTCGTCGCAATCAGGTCGTCCGTCAGCACGTTCTGCATCAGTTGCAGCGCCTCGTTGAACAGGAACTTCGCCTCCACGCCGGGATGCTCCCGCTTGACCAGCGTGTAGCAGTTGGCCAGAATATCCACGTTGGCGCGGATATGGTCAATCTCCAGCATGCCGGACTCTACCCCATCGTCCAGGTCCGCCGTCAGGTAGGCAATCTCGTCGGCCAGGTCGATGATCTGCGCCTCCAGTGGCGGCCGCTTGTCCAGAAGATACGGCGCCAGCTCCGGATACTGGTCCTCGCTGTAGTCGCGCGAGTGCTTGATGATTCCCTCGCGCACACCCAGGGTAAGGTTCAGCCCGCGGTGCGACGCGTAGCGCTGCTCAAAGTGCTCGACAATGCGCAGCGCGTGCAGGTTGTGGTCAAAGCGCAGCCCATGGCGCTTCAGGCATTCATCCAGCGCCCGCTCGCCCGCATGGCCAAAGGGCGGATGCCCGATGTCGTGCACCAGTGCCAGTGTCTCGGCCAGGTCCTGATTCAACCCCAGCGCCTCGGCCACGCTGCGCGCAATCTGCATCACCTCGATGGTATGGGTCAGCCGGCTGCGAAAGTGGTCGGAGGCTCGGCTGGTGAACACCTGCGTCTTGCCCGCCAGCCGGCGGAACGCGCGCGCCTGCACAATGCGCTCCCGGTCGCGCTGGAACGCACTGCGCGACGGACGCTCCGGCGCGTCGTACACGCGCGCCATCAGCTCCAGGTCCGCATCGGCGGAGACGGCGCAGCAATGCAGATCGGCTTTCATCGCTTCAGTTGAGATCACAATTAAGTGTAACCGGCAGAACGAAAACCGGCATTGGAGAGGTCGGGACTTGAGTTCCGGCACCTCCAGACATCCAGGCCCGCACAATCACTGGGCACTTTATCCCAGCGATGTGAAGGCCCGCCCACTATTTGGCGTCTTTATCCGCCGTAGTGGTCAGCTTCGCCAGCTTCACGCGCGCATTCTCCAGCTTGTGCTGCACCTTCTGCACGTCCTCCGGATCGGCATCCGCCGGCAGCGAGTGCGAGTACTCCGTCATCGACCGCTCCCACTGCGCCACCGCCATCTTCAGGTTGCCAGTCTTCTCGTACACCTCGCCCAGATGGTCATGCACCGTGGGGTCCGTATTGATGCGCTCGTTCGCCTTACGCAAGTTCTCTTCCGCCTGGGCATACTCGCCTGTCTTGAAGTACGCCCACCCCAGCGAGTCCAGGTATGCGCCGTTCTGCGGCTCCAGGTCCACGGCCTGCCGAATCATCTTCAGCGCCTCCGGCAGCTTCTCGCCCTGGTCGGCCAGCATGTAGCCCAGGTAGTTCAGCACAGCCGCATTCTGCGGATCGATAGCCAGAGCCTTGCGGAACTGCTCCTCCGCCTGGTCGTACATCTTCTGGCGGTCAAAGTACTCGCCGCGCAGGAAGTAGAGGAACAGCTTGTCGTCCGGCTTGGTGGCCAGCGCGTTCGCCTTCTCCAACTGCTCGTCCGCCTCTTTGAACCGCTTCAGCCGGATATACATCTCGGTGAGCCTCTGCAGCGAGTCCAGGTCATCCGCGGTGCCCGTCAACTGCGCCTTGGCAAGCGCCAGCCCCTCGTCCACCTGCCCCGTATCGGCAAGCTGCTGCGCGTACGTTATCTGGATGGCATGGTCTTTGGGCAGTGCCTTGGCCGCGGCCACCGCGGTGGCTGTCAATTCCTTCCACTCGTGGGCATCGCGATAGGCATCCATCTCGCCCTGGTAGCCCCGCTCAGCATAGTCGCCGCCCAGGTCCGCTTCCTGCTTGTACGCCGCCACCGCCTCCGTCGTCTTGTTCTCTTCGCGGTAGATCACGCCCAGACGGTCCAGGAAGTACGCGCGATTCTGCTTCTCCGGATCGGAGTACTTGCCCTCCGGACGCGATGTGGAATCCAGAATCGTGCTCAGCACCTCGGTCGCCTGGTCGTACTTGCCCAGCGCGTCGTAGGTCAGCGCCTCGTTGTAGCTCAACTCCAGCGAGTCCGGCGCCTGCACCTTTGCCTTCTCAATGGTCGCCAGCGCGTCGTCGTAGTTGTGCTGCCGCCGCTGGATCTCCGCAATATGGATCTCGGACGCCGCATCCGTCGGGTCCGCCACCACCAGCGCGGTCAGCAGCTTCAGCGCCTCGTCCAGTTGGTCGTCTTCCAGCAGCGCATTCGCCAGCGCCCGTTGCGCATCCGTATTGTCCGGCTCAATGTCCAGCCCACGGCGATACGCCGCAGCCGCTTCCTTCCACTTCTTCAACTGCTCCAGGCTCGCGCCCAGCGCCAGTTCCTCGCGCGCCGTGCGGTCCTTCTCCGGGACGGCCGCAATCGTATCCACCGCGCGCTGCGTGTCCTCCTCTTCGCTGAACAGCCGTGCCATGTTCAGCACCACCTCTTCCGAGTCGGAGTCCAGCTTCTGCGCGTCTTTGAACTCCGCCTCCGCCTTCGCGGAGTCATGGTTCAGAGCGTACAGTTGCCCCAGCAGCAGCTTGGTCTCCATGTCCCCCGGCTTCAGCCGGGCAATCGTCTCGTACTCCGAGATCGCCAACTGCAGCATCTCCGCGGACTGCGTCCCCTGCATATCGCCCAGCGACCGCAGGTACACCTGCCCCAGCAGCGTGTGCGCTTCCACATCGTTGGGATCGCGCTTGATCTGTTCTTTCGCAGCGGAGACCGCCTCCGGAATCCGCGCCAGCTTGAAGTAAAGGTCGGCCAGCCCATCCTGCAACTCAACCGAGTTCGGATCGGCGTTCAGTGCCAACTTGTACTCCTCCACCGCCTGCGTCGCGTAGTCCGGACGGCCCGCGCCCACCGCCATCTCCTCATACAGGTGAGCCAATCCATAGTGGTAGTACGCGCTGGAACGGTCCGCGTCGGCCTGTGCCTGGGCATCCACCTTCGCAGGCGCGGGCTTGGGCGGGGCCGCCAGCAGAACGGGCGCAGCCAGCAGCAGGGCAACAGCGGGAACCAGCCGGAGAGAGCGAATCGGCACAGCGCGGAAGAGCATTGTCATGGGACACGGGTTCCTATCCGGCGGGATGAAGGACACAAGCATTTGTTAGACGATGCGGGGCTTCAATTGGATGCTGGACCCAGCTCCAGGCACACTCCAATCCCTGATTATAACGTCCCGCCAACTGCCCGGAACAGACGCAACCCCCTACCCGTGCCGGAAGTGCCGCACCCCGGTAAAGACCATCGCCACGCCCAGCCGGTTCGCCGCCTCAATCACCTGGGCGTCGCGCACAGAGCCGCCCGGCTGAATCACCGCCGTCGCACCCGCCGCAACCACCGTCTCCAGTCCATCGGGGAACGGGAAGAACGCGTCCGACGCCGCCACCGTGCCGGCCAGCGGCAGCACCGCCTTCATAGCGCCAAATTTTGCCGCATCCACCCGGCTGGTCTGCCCCGCGCCGATCCCCACCGCCTGGCCGTGCCCTGCATTGAAGCGCGCATACACAATCGCATTCGACTTTGCGTGCTTGCATACTGTCCAGGCAAACTTCAGCGCCCGCATCTCCTCCGCCGTCGGCGCACGTTCGGTCGCCACCTTCAGGTCTTCATCCGTCAGGATGGCGCGGTCCGCATCCTGCATCAGAAACCCGCCCGACACCTGCTTCAACGTCCGTTCCACCTTGCCCGCGCCCGGCCCGCTGGAGACGATCTCCAGCAGCCGCAGATTCTTCTTCGCGGCAAATCGCTCCCGCGCCTCCGGCGTGTAGGAGGGCGCCGCAATCGCCTCCACAAACAGCTTCGCAATCTCCTCCGCCGCCGCGCCATCCACTTCGCGATTGATCCCGATGATGCCCCCGAACGCCGACACCGGATCGGACTCGAGCGCGCGCAGATAGGCCTCCAGCACCGTCCCGCCGGTCGCCGCGCCGCACGGGTTGGTGTGCTTGATAATCGCCACGGCCGCATCCTGCGCTGCGTCGAACTCGCTCACCAACTCCCAGCACGCATCCAGATCGACGATGTTGTTGTAGCTCAGCTCCTTGCCCTGCAACTGCCGCGCCGCCGCCACCCCACGCCCGCTGCCGTCCACATACAGCGCCGCCTTCTGGTGCGGATTCTCGCCATACCGCAGCACCGCCGCCAGGGGATCGATCACCCGCACCACCGGCGGCATCGCCCCCACGTCGAACACCGCCGCCTCGCCATGCTCAGCCGGCTCCGCAATGCTCTCCAGCGTCGTCGCAATGCCCGCGTCGTACGCCGCCGTCGTGGCAAAGGCCGCCTTCGCCAGCCGCCACCGCGTGGCCCGGCCCAGGCTGCCCGCGTTCGCCGCCAGTTCCGCGGCAATCGGCGCATAGTCCGCCACCGACGTCACAATTGCCACGTCCTCAAAGTTCTTCGCCGCCGAGCGCACCATCGACGGCCCCCCGATGTCGATGTTCTCGATAATTTGCGCGAACTCCACGCCCGGCTTGCTCGCCGTCTTCTCAAACGCGTAGAGGTTCACCACCACCATGTCGATCGGCTGGATCGCGTGCTCCTCCACCGAAGCCACGTGCTCCGCATTCCCGCGGATATGCAGAATCCCGCCGTGTACCTTGGGATGCAGCGTCTTCACCCGCCCATCCAGCATCTCCGGAAAGCCGGTCAGGTCGCTGATATCGCGCACCGTCAGCCCGGCCTCGCGCAGCGCCCGCGCCGTCCCGCCGGTCGACACCAGTTCCACGCCATGCTTCGCCAGCGCCCGCGCAAACTCCACCAGGCCCGTCTTGTCGGTTACGGAAAGCAGCGCTCGTCGAACGGGCTTCAGCCCGCTCATCGTCTCAGTCTCAGGGGAGGAAATCGTCTCGATGCTCACGGCATCAATTCTAGCCGACCGGGACATCTGCCATCGTGGCCGGCGATCGGCCCAGCGTATACTTTCCATGAGGGACAGGCCCATGACGTGGCAGGTACATCAAGCGCAGACACAATTCAGCGAGCTGCTCAATGCCACCCTCAACGAGGGCCCGCAGGTCGTGTCGCGCGACGGCGAAGATATGGCCGTTCTCGTCCCCATCGACCAGTGGAAGCGGTTGCGAAGTGGACGCGCGACTTTGAAGGACCTCACGCAGGATCTGCATGTGCCCACGCTGAAGGATCTCTTGCTTGGTCCCGGGCCGAGGTTCGATGACATGATGATTCCAAACCGCCGGCGGAGCCGTTACCGCAAAACACCGAAGCTCTGAATTGTTCCTTCTTGACACAAATGTCGTCTCCGAACAACGTAAACCGAGACCCCGTGGCGCGGTCGTAGCTTGGTTGACGACCGCTCCGCTGGAGCATCTGTTCCTCTCGGCGATGACCATCGCTGAAATTCAGACCGGCGTGGAACTGACCCGAATTCAGGACCCGAAGAAAACGGAAGAGCTTGAGTCGTGGCTCATTCGGGTCATAGCAGGTTCACAGATCATTCCCATGGACGCGGAGATTGGAAGGGAGTGGGCAAGGATGATGCTCCGAAGCCCGAAGTCCCTCGAAAATGACGCCTGGATCGCCGCGACAGCCAAGTCCCGTGGCCTCACGCTCGTCACGCGCAAGGTGAAGGATTTCGCTGGATTTGGCGTAGCTCTCGTCAACCCGTTCAAGGACACTCGACCGGCGCCTTCTGCTTAGCGTACCAGTCCGCCCGTCAACTCCCTCACCTTTACCACATCGTGGCTGCTGCACCACCGCCGCAGCCCATTGGTAATATTCTCCACCGCCCGCGGATCGGCATAGCTCGCCGTGCCCACCTGCACCGCCGTCGCTCCCGCCAGCATAAACTCCACCGCATCCTCCGCGCGCACAATCCCGCCCATTCCCACCACCGGAATCGTCACGGCCTGCGCCGCGTCGCGTACCATCCGCACCGCAATCGGCCGGATCGCCGGCCCGGAGAGCCCGCCGGTCACATTCGCAAGCCGCGGCTTGCGTGTCTCCACATCGATCGCCAGCGCCAGAAACGTATTCACCAGGCTGATCGCCTGCGCGCCCGCATCCGCGGACACCTTCGCCATCAGCTTGATGTCCGTCACATTCGGCGACAGCTTCACCATCAGCGGCCGCCCGCTCCGCTCCGCCGCATTCCGGCACGCCAGGCTCAGCCGGTAGAGTGCGTCCGGGTCTGTCCCAAACACCATCCCTCCGTGCGCCGTATTGGGACAGCTCGCGTTCAGCTCGTACATCGCGATGCCCGGCGCATCGTTCAGCACCTGGATCACCTCAACGCAATCCTCGATGGAGTAGCCAAAGACATTCGCGATCACCACTGCGCCCATCGTCCGCAGCTTGGGCATCTTCTGCTCCACAAACGCCCGCACGCCGATGTTCTGCAGCCCGATGGCGTTCATCATCCCCGCCGCCGTCTCAATGATGCGCGGACTCGCATTGCCCGCCATCGGCTCCCGCGATAGCCCCTTGCTGACAAACGCGCCAATCCGGTCGAGCGATACAATCTCCTCGAACTCCACCCCGTAGCCAAACGTCCCGCTGGCCGCAATCACCGGCGACCGCAACTCGACGCCCGCCACCGTCACACGCATATCAGGCTTCAAAACTCCACCGCCGTTCGCATCCCTCCCAGTCTAACGGAGGCGGGACGGCGCTTCAGCTCATTGCTGTGCCCCCGCCGTCTTCAGCGCAAACGTCAACACCTTCCCCACCGCCGCCGACGGCCGATTCACCCCCAGCAGCGACGCAAACGTCGCCGCAATATCCACCGGCGCCACCTGTTGGCGATAGTACCCCGGCACAAACTCCGCCCCGAAGAATCCCAACGGCACATGCCGGTCGTAGCTCCACGGCGAGAAATGCGTCGTCTGGATTCCGCTGTCGTACTCCATCTGGTATGCCGTGGGAAACAGCATCACGTACCAGCCGCCGTTGTCCGAATAGCTGTGCGCAATCAACTCGCCAAGCTGAGTCGCCGGAATCTTGCCGGCCGCCAGGTCCACATGCGTCCGCAGGAATGCAATCCTCGGCGCCGGGTCCACCCGCGACTCGCTGTACTTCCGGTCGCCCTCCAGCATTGCATTGTTATTCGGCGCCGGCGCCGGCGGCCCCAACGACGCCATCGCCGCGGGCACTGCCTCCGCCACCGCGTCCTCGGCCTCCTTCTCCGTCACCGTCTTCGCAAACGCGCGCGGGTCCACTTGTAGATACGGCAGCTCCTGCGTCGGCATCAGGTACAGCTTCTTCATCCCCGGTGAGAACCGCTTGTTCAGCGTTGCATTGATGCTCGCTGCCAGCAGGTCCAGGTCCACCCGGGCCGACGCCACGCCCAGCTTGGCAGACTCCGCCGCAATCGGCGCAATCCCATGGTCCGCAGTAAATCCGACCATCACGTTCTG
>Ga0302198_10001472_pt1 | contig 25701 bp, 39 predicted proteins | sample II_Bog_N2_2_FD_193521 | JGI IMG/M metagenome (GOLD analysis project Ga0302198, IMG submission 193521) | Peat permafrost microbial communities from Stordalen Mire near Abisko, Sweden - II_Bog_N2_2 | ecosystem: Environmental > Terrestrial > Soil > Wetlands > Peat | place: Sweden: Abisko... | reverse complement strand
TCTTTTTTCCTCCCGGAAGGCTGAAAATCTCCCTTTTTTCCGGCTTCCGGCGATTTTTCCCCCCAAAGTGCATACGTCATATGCACTCGCCAGAGGATCTGGGTCCCAGTAGAGCTTTTTTCGAGCGGCTCGAAGCCAATCACCTTTCTACACACCCGGCCATTTTTCGCCTGTCTACCTGGAAACAGACCCTCGCCGAGGGACTCTTTTCGCCCATCTACTTTTTTCCGACCCACTTTTCGGTGACGAAAAAAAATCTTTGTCGCTGCTGCGTCGATCACATGTCGATGCACACACCGCGCCGCTGCCCCCGCACTCCCGCACTCACTCACCCTAGCGTCGCCGCCCCGCTCATGCAGCTAAAATACGGCCGCGACATCCGCAAGAGCGGCGTGCCACGCGTCGATCCGTTCCAGGCCCCCGCCGTGCGAGACGCGCCGATCATGCAGCTATCACCGCCGATCGTACAGCACAGCGGACCGCCCCAGCCGGCTAAGGAGAAGGAGCAGGTGGAGTAAACACACATGCAGCAGCCCCTCGTCGAGCCTGTCAAAGCGCGGGCGAAGAAACGCTCCACGCGGCTCACGCCGGAGGAGCAGGCCACGCGGCGCAGGCTGTCGCCGCTGGTGATGGCGTCGATCATCGATCTCGTTGGCGTGGCCGTCTGGCTCATGGTGGTGCCCGGCTCCTTCTGGACGGCCTACCTGCTCATCGCCATCGCGGCGGCGTGGGCCTTCCTCTGGGCGCTGCAGTACCGCGTGCGCCGCCAGATCGGGCTGGGGCTCGCTTTCTTCGCCGTGCTGCTCGTGTGCGCCTTCTACTGGAACTTTGCCGTCGAGCAGAACCAGGGCTTCTCCGCCTTCCTCAAGTCGAGCCCCTGCGGCCAGTCGTCGTGCTCGCACCAGACGAATCAGAACACGGCGGCCTACAACGCGCGCGGCTTTCTTCCGACCATCTTCGGCGAGACCAACCCCTTCAGCATCCGGCTCACCTTCTGCTTCTGCGAGACGTGCGCGTGGGCGAGCGCCAACGGCGGCGACATCCAGGGCTACGCGGCCATCAACGGCACGCACCTGCCGGACACGAACTCGCCGCCCATCGCCAACGGCGGGCTCGCGACGACCAACCCGGACGACTACGGCAACGGGGCCGAGGGGCTCGGCGACGGCGTCTTCCCCAACACCGGTGCGTTTGCGCGAGCCAGCGGCTGACGCGGAGCAGGGAGCACCGTCTCCAACATCGTGCTCTGCCCGGGCGTGTCGGGCGCCCTCAACGCGCAGGGCCCGCTCAACGCGCAGATCCCGGGCCGCGGGTGCCCGATATGCGCGCAGTGCCTCAACGAGGCGCGGACGCAGGCGGGGTACACGAACCCCTTCACGGACCACGAGTGCTGCCCCACGAGCCTCTACCCGCCGTGGTCCTCGGGCATGTGCTGGCTGTGCCCCTGGCCGTCCACGTGCCCCTACCTCGTCACCATCTCGTGGCTCCTGTACCAAGCGATGATCGTGATCGCGTTCAACTGGGTAGTCGAGATCGCGTTTTAATGAATTTCAGTCGTCCACCCCGAAGTCTCGCTGAACATGTGACACCGGTTGCCTCGGATGAATATGGGCCTCCCGTCCGCGACGGCGCGCGCGAAGACCTCGGGGCTCATGATCTTGAGTTTGACCTTGAGTTCGTAGACTTCCTCTCTGTTGCGGAGGTGGGGGCGGAGAAAGTCGTCGAAAAGTTCCAGAGCGAGCTGCTTGAGGCGTGAGGGAGTGAGAGTACCCATGCGGGCTTCGTGCTCGGAGATCGTGGCGGGTTGGTACGTCATCCCAGTGTGGAATAAATCAAGGCTAGTTCGACTGCGCGCGTCCATGAGTCCCCCCTCACTGCTTACCACCCCGCTCACTCCCCCACCTTCCTCGGCGGCACCACCTGCTCCTTCGGCGACCGAGGAGGAAGCACGTGCTCCTTCATCCGGTTGTTGAATGTCGGCTGCCAAAGCTTCATGATGATCGCGTGGTTCTGCTTGACATGCTCCTTAATCGTCGGCTGCCAGAACTTCATGATGATGTCGTGGTTCCGCTTGACCTGCTCCAAGTAGGCGGCCTCCTTGACGGGATCCTCCTCCTTCACGTGCATCGCGATGATGCGCCTGTCGAGACTCGACGGTGCCACCTTCCGATCCACCTCCGGATCGACGGGCTCGAGGTCCGGCATGTCGGCGTAGCTGCTCGCGAGGTTGATATACGTGCCCCCTTGGTGCGGCGCCTCTGGGTCGCGGAAGGCGGACTCCTCGCAGATGATGAGGTCGCTGCCCTGTTGGCGTGGCGCGTCGGCGAAGATGGAGCGCGCCTGTTGACACGTGTTGTCGATGGAGCGGGGAGGAGAGCTCATTGTGTGACAGCATATATGCTCGCTCGCTCACTCACCATGCCCAAGCGCAGAAGCACCGGCGCCCGCTCCCTGAAGAAGGTCCCCCACGTCGACCCCGTCGAGCAGGCGCGCTCGCAGCTCAAGCGGCTGGAGATGCAGGAGCACGAGATCGTCATGTTGATCTTAGACACCAGCGCCACCAACGCTTCGCTCGGCTACGTCAACGTGTCCCAGGACAAGAAGAACGCCGAGAAGGTGGTGGCGCTGCACGCGTCGATCAACGCCAAGCAGGCGGAGCTGGACGCGCTGGTGAAGGGAGGTTCCAGAGGAGCAGATGCGCGCCGGGAGTAACACACACCATGTCTCGCAAGCGAACCTCTGACGGCATGAGCGTCGTCGACCGCAGGACCCTGGACGCGCTCGTGCTGCTGCTGCAGACGGTCATCCTCGAGGCGCAGCACGTCGACGACGACACCGTGTGCATCCCCATCTTCCCCGGCATCAGCCTGGGCCAGCACACGGTCCAGAAGATCGCCGCCACCTCGGCCGACACGATGCTGGACCCGCGCGTGCGTCGCCGCTCGCTAAAACTGACGCAGCAGGGATTGGTGCGCCTTTTTCTACCTCGACTCACGCGCGCAGGTCATGTTCAAGGCCGACAGCACGCGAGGCAGAAACATGAAGCTGGCGTCGGTCCACCGGCTCGCCGAGGAACGCTCCCCCATCACGCTCAGCGACGAGATGCAGAAGACGCTCGGTCGCGACGCGCAGGACCTGTGCGTCACCGTCTCGTCGCACATGCGCCGGCACCTCGACATGCCCAACATTGACCGGTTGACCAACTTTGACATCACGCGGGTGGGCGCTCGAGCCTACCAGGTGCAGACGACGGGGCTCACGCACGTGCTGGTGCGTGCGTGATTTCGCGTGCCGCTGACGACGACGCAGGCCGCAGACGCCGTCGCGCTCGGCCACGCGCTCGAGCTGTTCAAGCCCGAGATCACCTACTGGTGCGTTCAGACGAGAGGGCGCCACTCACGGCCGACAGGTGCGGCGGCGACGAGATCCGCGTGCGCGTCAAGGTTGCCATCTGACGGATGTCGCTATGTAACACTGGAAGCGGTTCGGAGTAAACCATGTCGGACTTTACCGGCCAGCAGCACCCAGCCGTGCTCCCCTTTGGAGCCGCTCTGTCCACCGGCACGCTGGTGCCCTCGGATCCACCCCGCAACCTGCGCGACGACGGCAACCTCTGGACGATCGGCTCGCTCGTGTCGCCCAACGGCAAGACGCTGGGCGCCGCCTGGTCCTCCACCGTGCCCGCTTTGCACCTCGAGGCCCCCGGCGGCGGCACGTACGGCGTCTACGGCGACGGCACGCTAGGCTCTTCCAGCTTTTTCTACACACGCGACAAGAGCGGCAAGAAGACCAGGGTGCACGCCAAGGACAATCTGGGCGTCGTCGCCACGAAGCTGTCGCAACACCGCCACAAGCAGCTGGTGGCAAAGTTGGGCGCGTATTGGGCCACCGGCGACAAGCCGGCCCCGATGGGCCTCGTCCCGGCCATCATGACCGCCGGCGAGTACGCCCAGAGGACCCAGGAGCTCGCTGCCAAGACGGCGAAGGACGCACGGGCGCTGGCCAAAAGCACCGGTGGCCTCGACGAAGAGGAGGCCGCCCAGGACGCCGAGGACGCGGAAGCCGCGGCCACCCAGGTGGTCCTGTCCCTCGACGATGTCACGCGCGTGCTGAAGTTGCTCGACGTTACCGACTCCACTGCCAAGGCTTACAACGACGAGCCCGACAGCCCCCGCGGCGAGTACGGCGTCAAGAAGCCCAGCATGAAGGAGCGGTCCTTCAACTGGTTCGGGCCGAAGCAGGCCGACGACGAGTCCATCATGTCATCGCTCAAGGCGCAGGAGGAGATCGAGGCGCAGGAGTTCGTGGACGACGAGGACGCCGCGGATGAGAGGGCGCTCGCCGGCGTCGAGGAGGGCGCGCTCGGAGACGTGGCGGAGGGGGAGGAGTTTCCCGAGGAGGAGGAGGAGGATGACGACTCAATTCTGGAATCGGTCGACGCGGACGCAGACTAAGTCACAAATTAAATCACACACACACACCCACACCAGGTTGACTCCCCCCATGCAACCCTGTTTGAAAGCCTTGCACCCGAATTTGGAACCCGAGTTTGACAAGTTCCCCGGTTCCTTTAGGGTTCCCGAGGTTGCAGGGACTTACAAAATCGCCTCTCCCCGTGTCTTGTACTTGACCTTTGACGCCCGCATCTTGGGCGACGCGCGCGAAACGCTGGCCAGCCTCATCCGCAGCCCCGACGCGGTGACGGCCTCGGGGTGCGTGCAGGTCGCGCAGTCGGTCATGACGCTGCTCATGATGCTGCTGCACGTCATGGCGCACCCCTCGCTCGGGCGCGCGGACGACATCGAGGCCGAGATCACCAACGCCGACCAGTACCTGAAGCGCGACAGCGGGTACATCCCGCGCGTGGACATGTACCACGAGGTGCTCAAGACGAACCCCGACGCCGACGAGTACCTGACCCCCGAGGTCGTCGTGGGCCACCGCATCGCCCTCGTCTTCCTGGACAAGGGCCTCGACCCCAACACGGGCATAGAGACGCTCATCGCCAGCAACGCGGGCGCCAAGAAGAAAGTGCCCGTGCCCGGCGAGCCCGAGGAGCACCCCGCCTACAAGCTCATCCGGTCCATCAAGAGCAAGTCGTTTTACGTCAACGGCGTCGTCTGCGGCGTCGTGCCCGGCGTGCGCCCAACGCTCTTCACCTACGGAGCGCGGCTCGACGATGACCTCAACGAGGTGAGACTTCGCCATATGCTCGACTTCCCCCCACCTTGCTCCAGAACAATCCACTTCCCTCGGGACACCCGACTTCCCCCCACCTTGCTCCAGAAGGAGTCACTTCCCCCCTCCAGCACCGCCACTCCTCTCTCTCCCGACTGACCCCTCACCAAGGCCAACCTCTTCAATGTGCTCTCCATGGAGAACGCCATCGAGCAGCACACGGTGCGCATCGCCACGGGCCGCGAGGTCAAGCGCGACGCCGCCGGCCACCCGCTGCTGGACGCCGAGGGCCGCAAGATCTACTACGCCATCGACGAGCCCATGCTCACGCCAAGCGGCCAGCTCGACGAAGACGGCGAGCCCATCATGGTGGCCGAGCTCATGTCGCTCATCTCGGGCAGCATCCCCGGCCTGCACGAGGACTACATGAACATGGACAACTACCGCGAGGAGGTGCCCATCGCCGGCAGCGAGGAGGTCCGCGTACGTCCATCTAGCCTGCAGCAGCTAACGCGGCAGGTCATCTACAAGTTCCCGCATGGCGCCCATCGCTGGCACCCGATGATGCACGAGCCCAACGTTCTCTACTCGATGCGCCTCTTTGATTCACCGGTGGGTGCAGCGCTGCTCCAACGACTCACGCCCGCAGATTGCCGACGAGTGGAAGATCGACATGTCCGAGGACCAGCAACGCCGCAAGATTTTGAACGCCATCACCGAGGCGATCAACAACGTCGTCGCGCCCGCGCCCTCGGACGTGACCGAGGACGACGACATTGACCGCGTGCGCAAGCTCAACATGCGCGCGCTGGAGCGCAAGTCGCCCGCCGAGCGCCGCGTGCTGCGCGAGAGCCCGCTCTTCTTCTCGCGCTTCATGGCCCTCGCCTCGAGCGCGGCCGACATCCCGCCAGCGTGCGTCTTCTTCTTCTTGCCACGAATTGATGCAGCAGGTACCTCGCCGTCTTCGTCTACCACCAGGAGCTGTGCAACGCGGCCAGGGTGCGCGGCGACTTCTTTAGCGCCATGGACTTTAGCACGCCCTGCCTCGACCCCAAGCTCTCGCCCTTCGGCAACGCCCAGGCCTTCTTCATGCTCGAGGTCGAGCACCTCTGGGCCATCTCTACCGTGCAGCAGGTGGGGCTTAAGCCGCCTGGGGACTCACGCGCAGGAAATTCTCATGATGCGCAAGATCGGGCTGTCCGCCATGGAGATTGAGCGCAAGCTCAAGACGCACTTGGTGCTGGCCGGCAGCCCCGGCGGCGGCAAGTCGCTCGCGTGCCAGAAGAACGCCAAGGGGCTCATTCCCGGCACCTGGTCCGAGACGTCCAAGAGCACCGCCTGCGCGCTCACGACCGAGGTCAACTTTGACGGCTACGTCATCTTCATGGACGAGCTGCCCGACGAGTTCTTCACGCCCGACGGCGACGCCATGCTCAAGGAGGTCATCGCCAACGGCACGCTCACCACGCGCATGGCCCAGGTCATCGACACCAAGCGCAAGCAGCTGCTCACCAAGAGCAAGCACTCGAACGTCTACCTGGGGTGGGTTGATTCCGCTGCGCCCGACTGATGCGCCGGCAGCAACACCAACCGCGTGGACATGTCCAAGCCCATGCGCGACCGCATCCCCATCCACTCGGTGAGCGACTTCAACCCGCGCGAGAACCGCAGCGCCGCGCAGAGCATCCTGGCCATGCTGGGCCGCGGCGACAACACCCTCATGGAGAGCGACGCCCGCCACTTTGAGGCCTCGCTCCGCGCCGGGCAGATGATGATCTGCTTCGTCTATATCTTTATCGCTATTGGGCTGCTGCAGAAGCCCGATCTCTCAGTCGCCATCATGACCTTTCTGCGCTTCTCGACCAAGCTGCGCGCCCAGGGCGTCATCGTGCCCCCGCGCGAGATTGAGCGCCTCGTCAGCATCGTCAAGGTCGTCACCATCGAGTACGCCGTGCACATTGTCTTCCGCACCAGGACCGTCTGGCAGGACGAGAAGCGCCCCTTCCAGTTCCGCGACATGTGCGTTGCGCCCCGCCTCGCTCTAACCCCCCAGTCTCGCCGTCCAGGACTACCTGTTCGCCACCGAGGTTCGCGCCCAGCAGCAGCCGCTCACGCTAGCAGGAGATTGCCCTCTTCGTGCTCTCGCTCCTGAGCTCCGCCTTCTTCCACCCGCAGGAGCACGCCGTCATCCAGACGCTTGCCACCAAGGTCCTCAACTACCACGGCGAGGGCACCGTCCCCGACAAGATTGCCAAGAACCCCCCCGCCGGCGACGACGCGGAGGGCGAGCTCGACTACAACTACATCGAGCTCGCCGGCCTCTACGGCGGCTTCAACACGCCCCTGCGCCAGGCCGCCACGAAGATCGCCACCCGCATGCACAACACCGACGTGCGCGTCTCGGAGAACATCATCCACGACATCCTGCTGCGCTGCGAGGAGAACTCACTCACATGCCTGCCCTACAAGGGCGTCTCGGCGCGCGGCCAGGTCCCCGAGAGCTACCCGCTCGTGCTCAGCAAGCCCGGCGCCATCTGGGTGCTGCGCGATTACCTGAACACGGTCCTGAAGGCCACGCCCGGCGAGGACTTTTTCGCGCGCACCATCCGCGAGATGCGCCACAAGCACACGCCCACGCAGACGCTCGTGCTGGGGCATGCCATGCGCACCGACAAGGACAACTTCCACCCGCACTTGCTCCGCACCATCAACACCGGCCCCGACCCCGAAGTCCAAGTCACCGCCGTCGACTTCTCGCAGCTCGACGCGGGCTACATCAAGCTGCACAACCTCGACATCGAGCCCGCCTCGCTCAGGGTCAACGTCACCGACGACCTCGAAATGTTCAAGTGGGGCGAGTACATGCAGTCGCTCGGGCGCACGCAAGAGGAGGTCAAGGCCTCGCCCGCCGAGCCCTCGCGCCTGCGCCACAGCCCCATGACCGACTGGAGGTGCACGGTCAAAACCGCCCGGCACGTGCTCGTGCCCACCGACGAGACGGACGAGTTCGGCGAGCAGATCGTGCAGACGCTCATGGGCGACGACGGCCTGCCGGTCATGGAGACGAGGGACTGCGGCGCCAAGCTCGGCGACTGCATGCACGACTGCGGCGAGTACCCGCGCTCGCTCATCGACTGCACGGAGAAGCAGGCCAAGGCCCCCGCGCGCGCCATGAAGCAGGTCTTCGAGCTCAAGCGCGAGAACACGCCGCCGCGCAAGAAGTGCGCGCTGGATGCGCCGCCGCCCCCCAAGGTCGCCCCCAAGACCACCACCACGTCAGCGCCGCCCGACGTCGGCCCCTTTATGGACCTGCTGGCGGGCGTGCCCAAGGACAAGCGCAAGGCCACGATGGCGGCGCTGCAGTCCCACCTGCTCATGTCGATGCAGTCGTGAGCTGGAGGGTTGCTGCTTCGCTACCTAACGCTGTTGAGTCGCTTGTTTAACACACACAATGCCCACCAAACTCGAGGAGCAAGCCCGCGAGGCGTGGAAGCGCCTCTGCCACGCGCACATCGAGGCGCGCGACGGCTCCCCGCAGCAGCTGTGGGAGGAGGAGTGGAACGCCTACCTGATCCCCGCCGCGGTCTTCGAGTCGCACTTTGGCTTCACCATCGTCGAGGCCAGCGCCGTGGTGTACGACCGCGTCGTCGAGCTGCGGCTCCCGGCGCACGTCTTCGAGGTCGTCAACCCCACCCTCAACCCCGCGGGCAGCCTGCTGCAGACCGACCCGCTGGAGCGCGCGCGCATGTTCGGCGTGGCGCCGCTCGGGCGCGTCTTCAACACCGAGAAGGGGCGCATGAAGTTCAAGACGTCGCCCGAGTACCCGAGCGAGATGCGCCGCTCCGACGTGGAGCCCCTGGAGGCAGACGCCGCGCTCGCCAAGACGGCGCACGAGGACGCCGTGGCCTCGCTCGTCGACTCGATGCGCGCCGCGCTGGCGCTCTTCGAGGTCTTCAGGAACCCCGAGGCGCAGCCCGCCTTCAAGGCCGGCATGGTCGAGATCGCCAAGCGCTTCAACAACATGCCCTTTGAGACGAGGGAGGCACGCCCTGGAGATCTGGCGGCCATCGAGGCGCGCAGCCGGCTCATGACCTACCCCGGCTTTTCCCTCGCGCGCGCGCAGGTCATCCAGCCGCTCGTGACAGCCTACGCCCCCTTGTTGGTGCAGCCCGACGCGAACCGCAGCGCCTACTCCAAGGGCTGGAGCGCCGTGAGCGCGGCCATGAGCGAGTTCTGGGACCAGTGCGTTGACGCGTCGCGCAGACTGACGCCACAGCTACGAGCGGCGCGCGCGCGTCCTGGCCGACGTGGAGCGCATCATCGCCAGCAAGGACCCCATGAAGGAGACGTTCCCCAAGCAGCTCATCGAGACGGCGTCGATGGGCTACACGCTGCTGACCAAGGCCGACCAGACGGTCGTGGACAACGCCATGGACGCCGTGGCCGCCGTGCGCGTGCGCGACGTTGAGATGGCCGAGAACCCCCACGAGGACGTGGCCGTGCACCGCGCGCGCATCGAGAACCGCGTCCAGCGAGAAGAGCTCGACCGCCGCGTCCTCGTGCGCACCAACGCCGCGCGCAACCGGGCCGGCGTGCTGGCGCCCGTCATCTTCTCGCTGGACGCGGCCGCGGCGCGCGCTGAGGCCGCCGCCGAGATCCACGCGGACCGCCAGGCCAAGCTCGAGCTGGCCACGGCCGTCTTCACCGGCGCGCTCGACGTCTACCGCAAGGGCTGCGAAGTGGCCAAGGTCTACAACACGGAGCTGCTGCGCGTGGACCGCCTGGCGCACGACAACATGCTCACCAAGCTCACCGACTGGTTCCGCCAGCGCGCGCTCGACCAGTACGAGTCCTGCGAGAGCGAGCTGGCCCGCCGCCGCGCGCGCAAGCGCACCACCGTCGAGCTCACGGTGACGAAGCGCGCCGCCATCGCGGTGACCAAGCGGCTCAAGATTGACGTTGACAAGGAGTTCAAGCAGATTTACTACAGCCGCACCATCGTGCCCCAGATAGCCGAGTGGCGCCGACAGTTCACGCGGGCGTACGACGACTGGGTCCCCAAGCCCGAGGACGCGGACGCCGAGGTGGTGCACGAGAAGCTTGACGAGATCCTGCTCGCGCTGCGAACCGTCGTCGCGGAGATCACGATGCTGGCGTTGACGATCAACCTCGCGCCCGCGGAGCAGCTCGAGGCCGACGTCGCCTACGTGGTGGAGCTGCTCGACCTCTTCCTCGCGCACAGGCAGAAGGTCATGGTGGTCGCCAATGACATTCCGGCGCACCTGACGGAGCTGCCCACCGTCGGCGCCGAGATCCGCAAGGGCGGGCTGCCGGAGCCCCTGTGCGTCAAGCTGGACTACATCATTCTGATCGCCGTGGCCAAGCACCTCGAGGCCGCCACCGAGATGCAGGTCGCAACGTACACGCTGGGCGACAACGTGGGGCCGTTCGAGGGCCCCTACTTTAACGGCATCAGGGTCATCGCGGCCGTGAACGCGCGCAGCTTCCGCAACAGCCGCCACCGCATCATCAGGACCAACAACTACGTCCAGCTGCCGATGGCCGACTCGCTGGAGCTCAAGAAGCACCTCGTGCTGCCGCTCGCCAACCTCCAGACGCGCGCGGAGGTGTGGCTGCAACAGAACGCAGTGGGGCTCGACCCGGCCATCCAAGCCGACGTCGAGGCGCTCGTGGAGCAGATAGACAGGGACATCGTGCTGATCGACGCCGTGTTCACCGACGTGAGCGCGTTCAGGGCGCTGTCGCAGGACGAGCTCGTCGAGGAGTCGCAGGTCTCGCGCAACCCCAACTACGTGCTGGGTGTCGAAGTGCCAGGCTCGGCCGAGCTCAAGAGCTTCACCAACCCGACCATCATGACCAAGCCGATCCCGCTCAACTGGCTGGAGACGGCCAAGGACGCCGACGAGCGCCCGTTCTGGCGGTACCTCGCCATCTGGAAGAAGCAGGCGCTGGCCACCAAGGCCAGAGAGCGGCAGCTGGACAAGCTGGCGGCGGCGGCCGCGAAGGAGCGGAAGCGCCAGGCCGAGGCGGACCGGACGCGAGCGGCCGAGCTGGTGGAGGAAGCGCGCCTGGCCCGACTGGAGACCGAGCGTCTGCGCCGCGAGCAGGAGCACGCCGAGGACGAGGCACGGCGAGTGGCAGCTGCCGCCAAACTGCCGCTCGAGCTAGCAGCGGCGCAAAAGAAGCTCGACGACGAGGCGGCAGCCGTGCAAAAGAAGATCGACGACGACGCGAGCGCGCGCGCCAATGCCATAGCCCAGGACCTGCAGTACATGATCGACTGGATGCGCATCGAGGTCGAGGAGCACGTCACCGAAATGGAGGCGACGGCGGAGAAGACGGACCCCGACCTCGCCTTATTCCAAGCCGAGGAGGAGAAGATGCGCAAGAAGATTCTGGCCGCGTGGATTTACGCCGGCATATATGCCGCCAACTGCGGCGACCCGACGTTCCAGGCGAACCAGAAGTACTGGATCCTGCCGCTCATCCGGGCGCTGATGCTGGCACTCGCGTCGGGGTCGATGGAGCACGCCCCGACGTGGGCCAAAACCATCTGCAGCCACGTCGATGCCATCATGCCCGGCAACGTCCCCGGTCTCACCGATAAGGAGGGGCTCTACATGTACAGCGAGGCGCTTGGCGTGACCGACACCAAACGCAAGGCGCGGCGAGCGGGGTACCACAAGGAGTCGCGCGCCTTCGCCCGCCCCGACAAGATCGTCGCCAAGCCGGACAACAAGTACGACGTCCAGTACGCCATCGAGCTTTACCCGTTCTACGACAAGGACGACGCGCTGATCGAGGGGGTGGACGCCTACGTCAAGCTGACGGCGCAAGCGGTCGTCGGCGGATTCCAGAGCAACTGGCAGTCTAATTTGGTCGGCGTGACGTTCGTCGACGCGATCAAACTGCTGCGCCAGATGCTGGCCGACAAGAAGAAGGCGACCAAGAGTGTGTTGGAGGAGGCGGGTGTTTAAGCTGGGTTACTCGGCCATTCGGTACACGATGACGACGCGCGCCCACAGGAACCAGTCCTTGACGTCGCCCTTGTGCTCCGCGCGCAGCGTCATGTTGGAGATGTGGATGGGCTTGACGCCGGGGATGTCGGCCTTGGCGTGCGCCACGAACTCGGTGCCCGTCTCGCCGCCGATGGCCGGGTTGCGCGCGTTGGTCCGCAGCACGTAGTTGAGCGAGTCCATCGTCAGCGGGCCACACTCGTTGTTGGTGTCGATTGCGATCTGCAGGTGCGTCACCCGGACGATCTCGCCGAGCTTGGACTTTATCGGGATGAGCATCACGGCCGAGGAGCCCTCGCCCTTGGGCTTGAAGGCGACGTCGGCGAGGGTGATGTCCGGGACGTGCCGCTTGAGCCGGCTGCGGTGCGTGCTTCGAGCGAGGAAGACCTTGGCGGCGCGCGGGTCGCTGCCGGGCATGAAGACGTCGGTGCAGATGAAGCCGACGTTGGAGTAGCACATGGCCAGCTTGCACGCGTCGACCACCTTGTCCTCGTTGTCCTTGGCGGAGCCGACGAGCGTCAGCGCGACGACGCTGTTGCAGGTCCACGCGGTGCACGCGACGAGGTGCAGAAAGACGGGCGAGCGGTGCTTGGCGAGCTTGCTGACCAGTTCCTCCTGGATGGTCCACTCGGGCGTATCCGCGTCGAACTTGAGCATGACGGTGAGCGACAGCAGACCATCACTCTCGTCTGGCAAGGGCAGCCCGAGTTCCGCGTACAAAGTCTGCATGCCCTGGAAGAGTGTAGCCGCGCCTGGGTCGGGGCGGTATTGTGAGTGCAAGAGAACGCTGCGCCTGGTGAGCGTCATGCCCCCCTTTTACGCCTCGAGCAAGCTCGCGCTCATGCTGCCGCGCCACGTCGCGCTCGAGCCCGAGGACGCCGACGACTACTGGGCTGTAGGTCTTTAGCTGCGCCGGCTGACACGTCGGCAGGAAGTTTCAGCCGTGGTGGACGCGGTGCCGCCGCGCCTCCAGGTCGACAGCGAGAGCTTCGAGCAGCTGGGCCAGCGCCTCATCCCCAAGCTGACGTCCGAGTCCGCGCGCGCCTACGCCACCGACGCCATGATGCGCCTCTTCCTCATGAGCCTGCTGGACGCGCCCCGCGGGCGCCTGGGCGTGCCCGACCACCTCAGCCAGGCGCTCGGGGGCACCGTGGCCGAGCTCGCGCGCTACTTCCGCGCCAACCGCGTCGTGGGGCAGCACGCGCTCGACTCGGTAAGTCCCGGTGCATCGTGCTGACCAACGACGACAGGTTGTATCAGCGTTTTCGGCCTGGGAGCTCGCCGACTGCGTGGGCCTCGGCATCCAGAAGCTGCGCCTGCCCTTCGTCCCGCAGCACTACGGCGTCGGCGAGGGCCTGCTGCTCGTGGGGGTGCTGGCCAGCCGCGAGTTCCGCCTCAAGTACTACCGCGACCGCCTGCCCGCCGACTTTAAGAACCTGTCGCCGTCTGAGTTTAGCAACCGGTGAGTCAACCGAGCTGTGATCTCACGCAGAACTAGGTGCAAGCCCTGGCGCGACAACCCGCACCTCGTGGCCGCGCTGCTCCGCCGCTTCCCTCCCAGACTGGGTGCAGGCCTGGCCTTTGAGCGCGCCGTCTTCGGCGAGGAGGGCCACCCCGAGAGCGGGCTCATGGCGCTCGCCTACTGCTGCAAGAATTTCGTCAAGCTGTGGACCATCATGGGCTGGCCGCGCGACTGGCAGACGCAGAGCCGGCTCATCAAGCTCGCGCCGTGGAGCGTCAAGCCCGAGGACATTGACGAGGTAATTCGCTCAGAAAATAAACTGACGACAACAGGTGCTGGTGCGTCGTCGATGCGCCTAAATCTTTTACACAATCCCATCCGTCCGCAGCTTAATGAACCGGCCTGTCTTGACCCGCCTCACCTGCTGCGCGAGCAGTGGCGTCTTCTCCGGCGGTTCATCCGGCTTGCCGCGGAAAATCTTGCTCAGGCGCGACGCGACCCACGACTGCGCGTCCTTGACGGTGTCCATGTCGCGGAAGTAGGCGAACTGCGCGTCGGGGCAGCCGTCCGAGTCGTAGTCCCAGTCGTGCGTCGGCGAGTAGGGCTCGTCGGCCTGCAGCTCCGCGATGAGCTTGTTGAAGCGCTGGCGGTAGACGCGCCGGTGCACGGGGATGCAGCGCGAGTGGTAGGCGTAGTCGAGGTTGACGATGGCGGCGGGCAAGATGGTGCACACGGCGGTGACGGCCAGCACGTACCCCAGCTGCTCCTCCATGAGCGGGAGGTCGTTGGTCCCGTCGTTGAAGAGGCCCTCGACGTGCTTGCGGAGAAAGTCGGTCCAGACGGCGCCGACGACCAGCCCTATCGCCGCCATCCACGTGATCTTGAACCGCTCGAGCGCGTAGGTCACGGCGCCGTTGAAGGTCAGCACGCGCCAGACCTGCCTCGCGTCAGCCAGGTCTGGAAAGAACTTACCCACCGCCGCAGCAGCCGCCAGCCCCTGACGTCGGGCGGCCTGGGCTGGACCTCGCCGCCGCACTCGTCGCACTCGGCCATGTAGGGCCAGCGCACCAGGAACTCGGCTGGCAAGTGGGACTTGGCCATGGTTTAGCTCACGGGGCACTGCACCCTACATACTTTTCGCGTGGTGGTGCTCACTTGTTCAGCGCCGCTGCACCTTGGCGAGGTGCGCGCCCAGCCGCTGCTGCACGTCGGGCGGGATGGAGTCGACCTTGGAGAGGTGGTAGAGCGCGGCCTCGAGGTGCTCGTTGGGCGCGAGGCTGCTGACCATGTTGGCCCAATTAAACAGGAAGAAGTCCTGGCGGTTAGGTCACCATCCTGCATCAGAGCTCACCTGAAAGTCGCCGGGCGGCACGACGTAGGTGATGAACTCGCCCGCGGTCAGCACGCGCGCCTTGCGCTGACAGCCGGCCGCGATCCTGTCCAGCCGCGTGTAGAAGCTGAGCGTGTCGGCGTTGGCGATGATGGCGTCGGGCGAGTGCATGGCGGGGCCGGGCAGGAAGGGATCCTTGTCGTCCAGGCGCGGCTGCTTGGGCTCGGGCGGCGAGTACTCCTCCTCCATGTGCTCGGTGCACAGGAACGAGACCAGGCCCTTGTCCAGCGTCAGCGTGACGGGGGAGCCGAACGGCCAGTGGCCCAGCGCGACCATGCCTCCGTCGGGCGTGGCGAGCAGCACGTGCGTGGCCGAGGGCTTGGCGTCGCTGGGCAGGCCGTGCAGTCGCCGCCAGGCCACCGCGTTGGGCTTCGTCGTGTAGGCGGTCCCCGCATCGAGGGTCGCGATGGTGTGGATGCGCGCGGTGATGCCAGGGTTTAGCGCGGGCGCGTCGAACGCCTTGCCGTCGATGATGATCATTTGTGATTAAAATATTTATTTCCGCCGAAAAAATTAAATTAATTTTTATTCCGGCGGAAAACAATTAAAATAAAAATATTTATTCCCGCTTGATTTCCGCCCCCCTCGCGTCCAGCCGGCGCCACAGCAGCAGCCCGGCGATGGCGAGCGCCACCAGCAGCTGCGCGCCCAGGGCGTTGACGAGGAGGCGGCGGATCTCGATCTGGTCGACGTTGTCCACAAAGTTGGCCATGTGTGTGTCTGAGCCAGGCCGGCCAGCCCCCACCCGCCCCTCGAGTAGCCATGCGCCTGCCTATCTATGGGCGCCACACACACGTACCAACACACCGACATGACCAGCACCCTACCTTGGCTCGCGCCCGGTCTGCTCAAAGAGGGCGAGACTGGCGCCAACTACCAGAAGCCCATGTCGTCGGCGCCGGGCGACGGCACCGGCAACAACGCCATCCTCGACCACATGGGCGCGCGCGAGGTGCTGAAGCCGCAGCAGGGCAACCAGCGCTACGCCCGCCGCGTCTACTACACGTTGGTTTTCCGCCGCCGAAATCAGCCTAACGCGCCGGCAGCATCAACGAGTCCGAAGAGTACCAGAAGACGTACACGCGCGACATCATCGACCTGACGGTCAGCGAGCCCTACTGGATGAACACGGACTTTCTGTTCCCGCTGCGCTTCAGCCAGGACCTCGTCACCAAGGTCTCGTCGCTCACGGTCAACAACCCGCTGCAGCAGGAGACGCCCTTTTTGGCGTATCCCAAGGTGATGCACGAGACCAGGACGGAGCGCACCTACAACGCCATCCGCTGGGGTACCGCGGCCACGTTTGAAATGACGCGTCTCGGCACGCCCGAGGGCGCTGAGGACTTCCGACGCAAGATGGCCCAGGGAGCCAACAGCATGAGGCGCCAGGCCGCCTGGTCCGCCCAGTCCGCGCTTCTGCGCCCCGACAGCGAGGAGACGGCCTGGCAGGCCATCTTTGGCGTGCGCAACTACATCAGCTTCTGCGGCGCCATCCAGCGCGAGGTCGACGAGTTCGCCTACGTCAACAAGGACAAGCTCGGCATGACCAAGCTGATGAACAAGTTTGTTATTTTTTCCGCCGCAGCCTAACGCCCGCTCAGGTACGCCAAGTACATTGAGAGCAACGCCAACGTCTCGCCCAATGGCCTGATGATCGACAAGGACGTCATGACCTACCTGGAATTCGAGCCGACCTACTCCAACGTCAACCCCCAAGCGCAGACGGCCATCAGCGTCGACGAGAACCGCCGCTTCAACGGCGTGCGCGTCGTCTCGCCCATCATCTACAAGCCCGAGGCCGACCAGGCCGGGTCCCCGCCCGTCACGCAGTCGCTGCGCCGCGTCGGGAGCCATTACCTCATGGCGGCCGAGTCGTACTACCCGCTCGGCAAGGCCTACGACTCGGAGCACCGCACCATCATCCTCTACGACGAGGACCGCGACAGCTGGGCGCGCATCACGCTGCTGGGTTTGTCAGCACCGCCCGCTCTAAAACTAACACAGCAGACACGCTCAAGCACTGGGCGCGCTGGAACAAATATGGCATGCTCCGCGACGACCACCGCGTCATGGCCAGCCAGGGCATCGACGACGGCCTCTTCCTCTACAAGGTCGACGCCGGCAACCGCTTCGGCGACACCTTCCTGCGCGTCGCGCGCAACTTCGGACTCATGGAGGACAAGTGGCTCACGCCCACGGCTCTCCATGCTGTCGCGACGTCGGCCTGCAAGGCGCTCACCGAGAACCAGATGCAGTCCATCCGCCGCGGCGTGGCCCTCTACGAGCGCATCCTGACGATGCCCGTCGAAGACGCTTCCGCGCTCAACACCAACGTACTGAACGGCAAGGCCTCGTACGTCGGCCTCTACACCATCTCCAGAGGCAGGTTCACGGCCCCTGTGGCGGGCGGCGCCGCCGCCGTCGGAGAGCCTGTCACCCTGGACGACGCCAACGACGCGAAAGCCTTCATCGACGCGTGCGTTATCCTTCTTGCACCTGACTGACGCAACCAGGTGGGGCGAGTTCTACCACATGATGGTGGCGCGCTTCGGCGGCACGTACAACCCGTGCCTGGACCACCGCAAGATGCCCAAGTGGATGGACGGCGTCGCGCTGCCGCAGCTGCACGCCGGGCCCTTCATCCTGTTCGAGACGACGGTGGCGCACGACACGGGTGTGTTTGCGTCGACGATTGACTGACCAGCAGGCGTCTACCTCGCCGCCGCCAAGGGCACCGCGCGCGCCGACATCCCCCAGCGCGACGGCGTGACGGCCGGCGAGGAGCAGATCGGCGACTTCAAGGTTCACGCCGACCCCGTCAAGTTCGACGTCGGCCGCGTCATCGACCGCTTCGCCGAGCGCTTCCGCGTGCAGGAGGAGGGCGTCCCCGAGGCGCTGCACGTGGGGCGCAACATGCAGTCCATCGCCACCTACTACGACTTCCTGTCGGCCGAGCCCAAGCTGCAAGAAGTGTACGGCTACTTTTTGAACTGCGCCGTCTACGGCGAGGTCAAGTGGGCCAACACATTGACGATTACCAACGTGTTGACCGCCATGGGCACAGCAGCAGTGCCCTTTCCAGCCGCCAACATCAATCCGGCTGCGTTGGCCCTGGCTGCCCCGGCGGTCGCTGGCGTGTTTCCCCCCGGCGCCTTTGCGCTGCGCCCGGGCGCGAATGCCGCTGGAACCCTGCGCTTCGCCTCCTTCGCCGACATGATCGCCTGGCTGCAGGGCTTCATCAAGGGCGCCATGCGCCCCGAGTTCACGATGAAGGACCATGAGTTCCTGCTGCGCCTCTATTTGGGCCAGATGCGCTCCTCCTCTGGCGTTGCCGGCACCTACTTTGAGCCCAGGTCCGAGCAGGTCGGCGACGGGCGCATGTTGACGCCTGCCGACACCGCCGGCGAGTACCTGACGCCCGAGTCCAACTTCCTGGCCTCGGCTCCCTGGACGGGCCGCCCACAGGAGAACCGCGCGCACGGCTTCTTCCGCGGCGTCTCGGACGCGTTTGCCTTCTTCTACGACGAGAAGGGCCAGGTGATGGACATGCTGCTCGAGACGACCGAGACGGGCACCGCGGCCACCACCGGGCGCCAGCGCGCGCGCGTCGAGATTATGGACGACCAGGTGCAGGGCGAGCCAGTGGACCACCACCACTACACGCACGAGAGCTTCCCGTTCGCGCAGAAGCAATGGCGCACCAAGTACGAGGACGCCGTGCGCATGGAGCCCATGCCCTGGGAGCGCGCGGCCCGCATCGTGTTTCTGGCGGCGCCCGTCCGCTATCAGGTAGGAGCAACCAGCTGCCAGCTAACAAGAAGTAGACGCTCGATGCCATGATCCGCTTCAGCGTGCAGGTGCCCATCAACGTGCGCCTGTTCCAGCCGTGGAAGGGCTGGGTCATGCACACCGGCTGGCTGTTTGCGGGCGGCGAGGCCACCGGCATCACCAAGTACGGATGGATGAACACCACCACCACCATCGACGGCTTCAGCAAGACGGCCTTTGTCAACACGACGTGGCACTTGCACACGGTCGTGCTCGCGCCGGAGCGCATCGTGCCCATCTCGTTCCTGGCGCATGCTGGCTACCAGGTGCGCCCAATCCGAAGAGGGCTAACCCAGCGACAGGGCGGCAACGGCACCGAGTTCTACACGCTGCGCACGCTCAAGCAGCTGCAGGCCACGCAGTGGGTCGTGCAGGGCATCAACACGCCCTCGCTCATCGCGGTGCCGGTGCCCGCCGCGCCCGACACGGTGACGCACGCGTGGATGGACCTGCGCGGCGACATCTCGGGCGACTTCCCCGAGGCGTCCGTGCCGCACTACACGACGTTTGCGTATGAGCAGCGCGTGCGCGGCTTAGGCGCCCAGGGCAACATGGGCAACCCCTACATGAAGAAGACGTCCATCGGCTGGAAGAGCATCGGCGAGCACAACACCATCATGTGGCGCGGCGGCCAGTTCGCGTGCGGGCCCGACGCGGGTCGCTTTACCGTGTACACGTCCAACACGGGCCATGGGTGAGTTATTGCGCGTGCATCGACTGACACAACACCAGCGGCATCGTCGAGTGTCCCGGCGTGGCCACCATCCGCCGAGGCAAAGGAGGGCATTACACCACGTTTGCCTCGTTTATGCCGCGCACGTTGTGAGAGGGGGGTCGCGTAAGGGAGTTTATCCACACACCATGCGCCCGGTCAACTACGAGTGCACGTGGGCCTTCCTCAACGAGCAGCCGCACATCGTCATGGGCCTCGTCGTCACCCTCTTCATGCTCGCCGGCGCAGTGTCCGCGCTCACCGCGGTGCTCTACCAGTCCAACACAGGGAGGCCTCTTGATATTGACATGGTGATCTTGGCGCTCGTGTGCACGATGGGGTTCCTCCTCTTCTGCATCGGCACGATGCACGCGCACATTGACATGATCAACGCGGAGATCGAGGAGGCGGAGCGGCTCGCGAAGAAGTGGTAGCATGTTCTAGAAGCATATGCCGCAGCCGTCAACCACCACACAATGGCCGACGCTCCGACCTCTCCCGCCGCTGACGACCCCTGCTGCTGCATCTGCCAAGTCGAGATTGATGGCAAGCCGTCGACGCTCAAGTGCGACCACGTCTTCCACTTCGCCTGCATACACACGTGGGTCAACCTCCACAACACATGCCCCATCTGCCGCGGCGTCGTGATCCCACCGGCCAAGCGCGCGAGAACGGACACCCAGGACGGCGATGCTCAAGACGACCAAGACGGGCTCGACGTCTTCAACCGTATGCTGAATCAGGTGCACGCTACATTGATTCAGCGGGCAGATCCCACCCCTGAGCGTAATATCCGGGACGACCGCGTGCCCACGCCGGAAGACCGTGAGCGCTGGCGAGACGCCGAAGCTGCGCTAGCCGCGCCCGACACGGCCACGCACGTGTGGGTGGACCAGCGGGGTGTCCCACACGTTGTCGACCGCTTGCCCACGCAGCGTGAAATCGACGAGGCGCTCGCCGACATTGCAGCGATTAATGCACCGCGACAGGTGGATGATGCACCGTGGGTCAACATCAACGGCACGCCGCAAGAGAACGATCGTCGATTCAGGCAAGACGACTACGACCACTCGACCACGCGAGCCAGAATCGTGCGCCATGATTTCCCGCACGTGTGGCAAGAAGTGATTTTCGAGCGCCTCACGATGGAGGAGCGTCAAGCGCGCGTCATCCATCTCGCCGCCGAAGCCGAGCTAGCCAGGGCTCCGACTATCCATTGGCCGCCGCCGCTGGAAGACCGTGTACCACCACCAGCGTGGGTGCGCCCGGCGCAAGAGCAGCAAGCGGCGCCGCACCCACATGGCAGACAAGCGTTGGTGAGTCAGCTGATGAGCGTGGTCTCAGGGCCAACGCCGGAAGACCGTGAGCGCTGGCGGGCCCGCAACGAGCGAGCTGCCCATCGTGCAGCTCAGCTGGAGGCAGCTCAGCTGGAGGCAGCGCGTCAAGATCAGCTGGCACAGACTCCCTACTTACAAGATCTAGCTGCTGCTCATGCATCTATCGAACTGGCACGATCTAGGATCCTCTTCAACAGCCAAGAATATCAGCTCTTGAGCAATAATCGCGGCATGCAGTCATTCCGCTCGTACCGGAGTGAACACAGCGTCACCGGGTGGCTGCGCTCGTGGAGGGCGTCCACACGGATTTTTCCAACCGGATTTAAGTGGCGGACCGACGGGGCGGTGCCAAGTAGTCTTCGCATAGTCGCCGACGCGGAGCAGTACGACAACCTGGGCCCGGAGAAGGTGGTGTACTTTCTCGGGGGGCGCCACGACGTATTTAGAGCGTAACGAGGAGCCTCACAACACATGGAGATCGTCGCCGTCGTGCACCCGCCAGGACACGGGGAACACTATCGTTTCGAGGGCCTCAGGCAGTCCGAGATGGCCGAGTACGCGTCGCTGCTGCCGGGGCTGCCGGTGACCATCGAGCACGACGACGCCATGGTCTCGGGCAAGTGCACCGAAGCGCGCGTGGCCGCCAACGGCTCTTGCGTCGCCAAGATGCGGCTCGACGTCTCCGACCTGGGGCGGGAGGCCGAGTACCACATGGACTCGCTCGGCTGGCGCTCCGTCTCGGCCAGCAGCGACCTGATCAAGACGCCCGATGGGTAAGCCGCCCCACGCAGCGCTAACGCGGCCGCAGCTCTGGCGTGATGAAGATCATGCCGAAGCACATCGCGCTGTGCCAGAAGCCAGGCGTCGACGGCGCGGACATCATCGCCATGAAGAAAGGCGACCAGGTGTATGTCAAGCAATCACAATTCAACACTAAACCGATGTCCACCGCCGCTGCCGACCAACCTGGTGTGAACCGCTCTGTCGTGGACGCTGCCGCCGACCCCATCTCTGCTCTGAAGGCCGAGCTCGAGGCGGAGCGCGCCACCAGCGCCAAGAAGGAGGCGGAGATTGCCCGCCGCGAGGCCGAGCTCAAGGCCAAGTCCGACACCATGTCGGCCAAGGAGAAGGACGCCAAGCTCGCGCGCATCAAGGACCTCAAGTCGCAGCTGACCGACGCCACCAACGCCTTCGTGGCCGAGTCGGCGGCCAGCAAGGAGGAGGCGCTCGGCGCGTCGGCGGACCTCTTCGACCTGGCCGAGCGCCCCGACCAGTACCCCAACCTGGTGAGGGTGTTCGCATCGGCCGGCAGGCAGTACGGCAACGTCAAGGCCGTCAACGCGGACCTGAAGTCCAAGCTCGGCGAGGCGCTGGCCACCATCGACAACCTCAAGACGCGCGTCACCGAGAGCTCGCGCACCATGACCAACGACGACCGCTGGCCGCCGCAGACCACTTCCACCGACGAGCGCGCGGCCTACATGGCTAGGGTGGGCGCGCAGATAGGCGTGCCCCAGCCGGCAATGGCCCCCACCGGCGCCACCGTCACGCTCAACGCCTCCGCCAACGAGATCGACGAGCGCGCCGAGTGGATCCGCGGCATGAAGGCCACGCTGGACCAGTACACGGGCAGCAACCTGCTCGTCAACGGCTCGGCCGACGAGCTGGAGGAGCGCAGCAAGCGTCACAGGCGCGGCTAGAGGGGCGGGGAGTAAGGGTTAAACCACGACGACGCAGCAGCTCATCACGTCAGCTCGGGCCGCGTGCTCGCCCACTTGGACTCCATCTTGGCGTGCTCGTCGTGCACCCGCGTCGAGGCGGTCTGGACCTGCGCCATCGCGTTGACCAGTCCCTGCACGATGGTGGCCTGCTCGGGCGGCAGCTTGCCCTGCTGCAGGCGCCGGGCGTGGTCTTGCGCGGAGAGGATGGCGGCGTCGACCTCGCGGAACAGCTCGTTCATGTGTGATCACACATGAAGGGATCACAGTCTTCCAACGTCACCATGGTCGGACCTGGCTGGGTCAACATCAGCACGTGCCCGACGGCGGCCACCAATCAGACTTACTTCGCGAGCACGCAAGCCAAGGAAAAGGAGAGCGCCGACTTCCTCAAGGCGCTGTACCAGAAGCGCAAGGAAGATGCAACGCCGGCGCCCGCCACGCGGAACCCGCACCTGACGTGGACGCCGCAGGAATACCACCGTCTCCGCGAATGCTGCAAGCGCGCCAACTTTGAACGCGTGGTACGCGACGTGATCTGCCTAGCCGCACGCACAGATTTTCCGATGACATTTGAGGATCTCAAGGAGTTCTGGCAAACGCCGGAGAATTTCCCATATCTCCACGTGGTCATTCTACGCATCGCGGTGGCGGGCTACATGCGGGGCACCGGCGATCGATTCCACGACGCGGCTGCCCTCGACGTCGCCAACAGGCGAGAGGCCGCTCGGACCGCTGAGCTGACTGCCGCGATGGCCAAGGTGTCGGTGAGCGGCGACGTGAAGATCGACGAGCACGCCGAGTGGATCCGCAGCATGAAGGCCTCGATGGCCAAGACGAGCAGCGACGTGAAGATGGGTTAAGCCCACTGCGTGTACACGGCATACCACACGGCCATCCCGGTCATTTTCACCCAGACGACGTAGTCGCCCGACGGGCTCTGCGGGACGTGCAGCGGGAACGGCGCGTCGCGGCAGTGCAAGTATATCGCCCAGAGCTCCCTGTGCGTCAGAGCGTTGATGTGCGTTTGGATGCACGCTGCGTCCTCGTACGTCATGCGCCGGGCGCGACCGGGAGCCAGGTAGCCGCTGTCCCGCTCCACGACGCGCAACGTCTTGCCCGGCTCGGTTATGAACAGCAGGCAGGCGCGCAGCATGTTCAGGTTGCCGGCGAGCTCGCTGACTGGCGGCGTCGACGCGGTGGAGGCGGTCGCGAGATCGTCGGCGCGTCTTGCCACTTGCCGCTGGAACACCAGGGGAGGCGGCGACGCAGCGGCCCAAACGCGCTGGACCGCGAGAGTCGCGAGGGGGTCGAACCTGGAGAATCCCGTCATGGTGTGTCACACCTAATGGACTGGCTAGCCCTCGCCGAGGCCTATGAGGTCGCCACGCAGACCAGCACGTCGGAGCGGCTGCCTAAGCGCTACGAGGCCGCGCTGCAGCGCCCGCCCGGCGCGCTCCAGGAGGGCCACGAGATCAACGACAACATCCGCGACTCGCTGGCCAAGATGGACGACGACAAGGTGTGCCGCACGTACGACCAGATCAGGATGCAGGACCTGTTCCAGTCGGCGTGCACCCGCGTGACGTACGACGAGGCCTACAAGAGCAACCAGAAGCGGATCATGGCCTATAACAGGTGAGCGGCCCGCCGGAAATCGCTGACGACGCAGGTGGACTTCTCTGCATTTCTGCGCCGGCATCTGCACGCCCCGCCGATGGGGCAAGAGTTGGGCGCTGGCCATGTTCGTCGCCTGCCTCATGTACTGGATCGCCGACGTCGTCATCTGTGCGTTGCTCTTGATGCAAGCTGACGCCCACAGGCATCTACTCACCCGGCGCGCGCGCGTCCAGCAAGGAGGACGGCCTGCTGGGCCACGTCGGCCGCTTCCTCGCCAAGATGGGCGTCAAGAGCAGCATCGACAACAACTCGAGCGACCACTTCAAGTTCCGGCTCAACGGCAGCTACCGCGAGGTCAAGGCGTTCCCCGGCGGGACGGTAAGGTGCGTTTTTGATCCCGTGCTCGTTTTACTCCCCCTACGGGGGATTCATCATAATCCCGCGGCAGAGCGTCGTTAGGGCCGCAGCAGGCCCATGTTGATGGTCATCATGTTGCCGGGCACGCCAGTGGTGACCGCGCGGCCGACGATCCACTCCATGTCCATGTCGAGGTTCATGTGCAGCGCGCCGAGCAGGTTGTGCGTCGTGGGCGGGAAGCGCTTGGTCGAGAGCGTGTCGGCCTGGTCCATGAGCATGTCGCTGGCCAGCAGCTCGACGTAGCGCGAGGGCGTGGCCGTGCCGAAGCCGGGCAGCTTGAACACCTCGAGCTTGTTGGGGTTCTGCGTGTATAGCAGCGCGTAGTTGGCATCCAGCTTGGACTTGAAGAGGTCCTTGCCCGTCTGGGTCGCGGGGTCCCAGCCGGCGACGGCCATGCACTGCGTCTGCGTCATGGTATGCAGCATGACCTTGCGCGTGAACTCGACGACCGAGAAGGTGACGACGTCCTCGGTGATGTCGAGCTCGACGGCCAGGTCGGGCTTGGCGGTGTTCCAGTCGGGCTTGCGGCGCTCGTTGATGCTGAGCATCGTGCGCACGTGGTCAATGTCGATGTTCTCGTTGCCGTCGAAGGGCTCCACCAGCAGCGCCCGCCTGGTTTCGGTCTGCCCAAACGTCTTGACGGCGATCATCTCGCTCTCGTTGCGCAGCGGCGGCACGAGGCACACGAGCTGGCCGACGTAAATGTCCTTGCGCCCGGTGACGAGCACGTCCACCTGTTGGCGTGAGTTGGGGAAAAAGCAGCAACCTACCAAGCCGGTCATCTGGATAACGGGCCCGTCGTTCGTCTTGACAGGGCCGCTCGTCATGCTGCCGGCCGCCATGATGCTGGCGTGGTCCTTGCGCGAGGTGCCCCAGGGGATGATGACCTTCTTGACGCCGTTGCGCCAGGCGCGGTCGCGTCGGACCTGGCGGGTTAGCGGGCGGGCAAACAAATTTTACCTGGTAGGGGATGGCCAGGACGCGGTCAAAGTCGACGACGCC
>Ga0302198_10001452_pt1 | contig 25927 bp, 22 predicted proteins | sample II_Bog_N2_2_FD_193521 | JGI IMG/M metagenome (GOLD analysis project Ga0302198, IMG submission 193521) | Peat permafrost microbial communities from Stordalen Mire near Abisko, Sweden - II_Bog_N2_2 | ecosystem: Environmental > Terrestrial > Soil > Wetlands > Peat | place: Sweden: Abisko... | reverse complement strand
CCAACGACACCGCCGACAAGACCGTCGCCGTCGAATCCGGCCACGTCGGCAGTTCGCAGTTCACCCTCACCGCCAACCGCATCGGCAAATTCAAACTCACCCTCACCGCCCACATGGACGACCGAAATGATGGCGCCGGCCGAAGCGATATCGTCGTCCGCGAGATTGAGGTCATCCCCAACGGCCGCGAGCAGAGCCTCGTCTTCAACGGCCGCCTCGAATCCGGCTCCGCCACCCCCACCCAGCACCAGCTCGACTTCCCCGCCGCGTCCATTCCCGACGCCACCAGCATCCTCGTCAACCTTTACCCAGGGCCGCTCAGCCAGGTCATCGAAGGCATGGACAGCATCCTGCGCATGCCCGGCGGCTGCTTCGAGCAGACCTCCTCCAGCACCTACCCCAACGTGCTCGCGCTGGACTATATGAAGCGCACCAAGAAGCTCACGCCAGAGGTCCACGCCAAGGCCGAGGGCTACATCGCCAACGGCTACCAGCGCCTGCTTACCTTCGAGGTTCCCGGCGGCGGCTTCTCCTGGTTCGGCCAGGCGCCCGCCAACAAGATCCTGACCGCCTACGGCTTGATGGAGTTCAACGACATGGCCAAGGTCGCGGACGTAGACCCCAGGCTGATCCAGCGCACTGCCGACTGGCTCGCCCGCCAGCAGCAGCCCGACGGCAGTTGGAAGCCCGACACCAGCTTCATCAACGAGGGCGCCACCAACCGCTACAACTCCGACGTGCTCCGCATCACCGCCTACATCGCCTGGTCGCTGGCCAACACCGGCTACCAGGGCCCGGCCATCGAAAAGGCGAAGCAGTACATTGAAGCCCACTCCAGCGCAAAGACCGACAGCTACACCCTCGCCATCGTCGCCAACTTCGCCGTGGACTATGCGAAGGATAGAGACTTCACACGCCGCTCCATGCAAGCCCTTCTCGACGCGCGCACGGAAAAGGACGACCAGGTCTCCTGGACCACGGACGAGACCAGCGTCTACGCCACCGGCGCCAGCGCTGCCATCGAGACCACCGGTCTGGCCGTGCAGGCGCTGCTGAAATGGGGGCAGGCCTCCGAGACCGCACGCAAGGCCCTCACCTTCATCTCCTCCAGGAAAGAGGCATCCGGCAACTGGGGCACCACCCAGGCCACCATCATGGCCCTGCGCGCCATCCTGCTCGCCTCGCAACTCAGCGCGTCCGACGTGCATGGAACCGTCGACGTGCTGCTGGATGGCAAGACTGTTCAGACTCTGACCCTGACGCCGGACAACAATGACCTCTTCCACCAGTTCGTTTTCAAGAACATCGATGCCACCCGGCCCGCCAGCGTGGAGCTACGCTTCACCGGGACGGGAGGCCTCGCCTACCAGGTCGCAGGCCGCTACTTTACCCCTTGGGAATCAAAGCCCGCCGCCGAGCCGCTCTCCATCGAGGTCGCCTACGATCGCACCCACATGGCGGAGAACGACATCGTCACTGCCACCGCCACCATCCGCAACAACCTGCCCGCCACCGCCAACATGGTGATGGTCGACCTTGGCATTCCTCCCGGCTTCGACCTGCTCAGCGAAGACCTGCAGGCTTTCCAGGAGAAGACCGCCGGCGCCAAATCCGGCCGCCTGGAGAAGTTCTCGCTCACGGCAACCCAGGCCATCCTCTACTTCAACGCGCTCGCCCCCCGGCAGACCGTCACCCTCAGCCTGCGCCTGCGCGCCAAATACCCCATCCGCGCCCGCACCTTCCAGTCCCGCGTCTACGAGTACTACGACCCCGCCATCCAGGCCACCGCCACCCCAGTCCAACTGGAGGTCCACAAACGCTAGCGCCCTCTGGATAAGTCTCCAACTTGAAAGTCTGGATAACCCTTCGATTTGAAAGTCTCGATAACCCTTCGATTTGAAAGGACGTGGCTTTAGCCACGTCGCAAGCGGCGCAAATCAATCGGGCTTTAGCCCCTGAGGGAATATCCGTCGACTTGTCAGATGTTCGCTTGCCTCCTCTATTTCGCAGGAAGCCGCATGTATTTCGCAGGAAGCCGCATGTATTCGCAGGAAGCCGCATGATTCTTGCTTATCCTGCATCCCTCTTCTGCTTGTCCTGCATCCCTCTTCTGCTTGTCATTCTGAGCGAAGCGAAGAATCCCCGCATTTGCCGTTGCGGTTGCCTCCGTTCTTGCCCGTCATTCTGAGCGCAGCTCAGAATCTCAGTCGTTGCCCCTGACCCTGAGCACCGTTCAGGGGAAGAATCCCCGCATTTGCCGTTGCGGTTGCCTCCGTTCTTGCCCGTCAATTCTGAGCGCAGCTCAGAATCTCAGTCGTTGCCCCTGCTGTTGCCATCGCCCCACCGCGTCACCCAAGACTATTTGTCGCGTTTTTCCAGCCAAATTCGGTGTCAAGCCCTAAAACCCTCCCTCCAACCCACATCCCCTGCTATACCAACCAGTTACAGCGTAAAAATAGTTGGCATGATACCCCCTCCCAAACACGTACAATTAAATAAGGGGAGATTTAGCCCAAAGCACGACGGACGCGCGTGCCACGGAAATGCCGAATCTGCGTCCAGGAGTGCGTACTTACACATCCCTTTATATAACCCGTTTGAATGGTTATATTTAGCTATAAGCCCAAGTAATGGTTATATTTACGGGGCCCGTTTTTGTAACTAACGGAAATAAACGACTTAGCTATACCCCCCCCGGGGGGGGGGTGGGCCCTCGTAAAGCACCAGGGAGACATCCATGAGCATCACAGAAAAAATCGGCGCGGACATCATCGTCGCCATGAAGGCCCACGACGCGCACCGCGTCACCACCCTGCGCATGGTCAAGTCGGCCCTGCGCTCCAAGGAGATCGACAAGCGCCAGCCGCTGACAGATGCCGAGCAGGTCGCCATCCTCTCCACCCTGCTCAAGCAGCGCCGCGAGTCGGTCGAGAGCTTCACCAAGGGCAACCGCCCCGAGCTCGCCGCCAAAGAGCAGTCCGAGATCGTCCTCATCGAGGCCTACATGCCGCAGTCCGCCGGCGAAGATCAGGTCCGCGAGATCGTCGCCGCGGCCGTCGCCGAACTCGCTGCCACCACGGGCTCCAAACCCGGCCCGCGCGACATGGGCGCGGCCATGAAGCTGGTCCAGCAGCGCATCCAGGCCACCGGCCTGCGCGCCGACGGCAAAGTCGTCTCGGAGATCGTCAAAGCCGAGCTCGCCAAGTAAACCTGGCGGTCGATCTTCAACCATCGTTGATCGGTAACCGCACCGTCACGCGGCAAACCGCAAGGCTCGATACAATAGACCTATGATTCGGAAGACCCGTCTTTATACGCCAGGCCCAACGCCTCTTCTGCCTGCCGCCCAGTTCGCCATGGCAGCAGCCGATATTCACCACCGCACCGCAGAGTTCCGCGCCCTCTACACCCGCGTGCTCGCGCAGCTCAAGGACTTCGTCGGCACCACCAACGACGTGCTCATCCTGGCCAGCTCCGGCACCGGAGCGATGGAAGCTTCGGTCTCGAACCTCACCTCGCCCGGCGACCGCGTCCTCGTCCTGACTGCTGGCAAGTTCGGCGAGCGCTGGACCGGCATCACCAAGGCCTTCGGCTGCGAAGTGGATGTCGTCTCCGCGCCCTACGGCAGCACCTTCTCGCTGGACGAGGTCAAGGCCGCGCTCAAGCTGGAGACCCGCGTCGTCTTCGTGCAGGCCACTGAGTCCTCCACCGGCGTCCGCCACGACGTTCAGGGCATCGGGCAACTGCTCAAGGACGCGAAGTCCGAAGCGCTGTTCGTCGTCGACGCCATCACCGGCCTGGGCACCACCCCGCTGGACATGGACGCCTGGGGCATTGATGTCCTGATCGGCGGCTCGCAGAAGGCGCTGATGATTCCTCCCGGCCTCAGCTATCTGGCCGTCAGCCCGCGCGCGTGGGACCGCATGGAAGCGACCTACAACCCGCGCTACTACTTCGACCTGCGCAAGGAACGCAAGAACGCGCTCAAGGGCGAGTCCGCGTACACGCCCTCGGTCGCGCTCATCGCCGCCATGGGCGCTGCGCTGGAGTGGATTGCCAATCAGGCGGATGGCAACCTCGTCGAAGGCCGCAGGAAGCTGGTCGACAATGCCGAGACCTGCGCTGCCATGACCCGTGCCGCAGCCACCGCCATGGGCCTCAAGCTCTTCGCGCCCAAGGGCTACGAAGCGGCCGCGGCCACCGGCATCCTGCCGCCCGCAGGCACTGACTCCGGCGCCATCGTCAAGGGCCTACGCTCCAAGTTCGCCATCATCGTCACCGACGGTCAGGGCGAGATGAAGGGTTCGCTCTTCCGCATCGCCCACATCGGCTTCTTCGACTACATGGACACCATCGCAGTCATCGGCGCGCTGGAACAGATCGCAGTCGCCCTCAAGCTCCCGCTCCCGGACATGGCCTTCGGCGTCGGCCTCATCGCCGCGCAAAAGGTCTACGTGGAACGCAACAAATAGCGATTCGCTCGCAGAAGGAAGTTCATGAAGATCGTACTTGCAGAGAAGGTGTCGCCGGCCACGCTGGCGGTGTTGCAACAGGAGCCTGGTTGGGACATTGTCACCGCCGATCAGATCGCCAAGCTCGGCCCCGGCGGCCTGGAGTCTGAGCTTGCGGAGGCGGATGCGCTCGTCGTCCGCTCCGCGGTGCAGGTGGATGCCAAGCTGTTGGAGTCGGCGCCGAAGCTGCGCCTGATCGGCCGCGCCGGCGTTGGCGTCGACAACATCGACACCGACGCGGCAACCCGTCGCGGTATCGTGGCCATGAACACACCCGGCGCCAACGCCGTCGCGGTGGCAGAACTCACCCTTGGCCTGATGATCTCCATGGCGCGCGCCATTCCCCGCGCCAACAGCACCATGCACGCCGGCAAGTGGGAGAAGAAGTCGCTGCAGGGTTCCGAACTGCGCGGCAAGACACTCGGCATCGTTGGCCTCGGACGCATTGGCCTGGAAGTCGCGCGCCGCGCTAAAAGCTTCGGCATGGAGCTGATCGGCTACGACCCGTTCATCGCACCTGTCATCGCGCGCGAGAACGAGGTTGCGCTGGTGCCCATCGACGAGATCTTCAAGCGGTCGGACTACCTTACGCTGCACGTCGGCCTGACCTCGCAGACCGAGGGCATGATCAACGCCACGTCGATCAAGATCATGAAGCCCGGCATCCGCATTGTGAATTGCGCGCGCGGCGAGCTTATCGTCGACGAGGCGCTGGTGGAGGGCATCAAGTCCGGCCACGTCGCCGGCGCCGCGCTGGATGTCTTTCGCAGCGAGCCGCTTAAGAACTCGCCCTACTTCGAGCTCGACAACGTGCTGCTGTCTCCGCATGTGGCCGGTTCGACGAACGAGGCGCAGGAGGCCATCGGCATCCAGCTCGCCAACCAGATGCGCGACTACCTCAAGCTCGGGGTCGTCCAGAACGCCGTCAACGCGCCCTCGCTGACGGAAGAGGAGTACTCCGACGTCGCGCCCTACATCGATATGGCGGAGCGGCTTGGCCAACTCCTGGGCCATACCGCCGGCAGCGGCCCCAGCGCCGAACGGGACGCAACTGGTCTGGGCCCCGGCAGCGTAGAGAGCATCACCATTACCTATAACGGGCGTCTCGCCTCGCTCAAGACCGATCTCATCCGCAACGCCGCTATCGCAGGCGTCCTGCATGGCGCGGATGGAGTCAACCGCATCAATGCATTCACCGCCGCGGCAGAGCGTGGCATCCGTATCCAGGAGGACAAGCGCGAGCACATCACCGGAGGCACCGGGGCCACGCTGCGCCTGGTGCTGCACTGGTCCCGCAAGGGCGTCGTCGGCGCCGATGCGCAAGGCGACTGGACCGGTCTTGCCACCGTCCTGCACGGCAACTCGCCGCGTCTGCTCAACTACGACGGCATCGACGTCGAGGCCGAGCTCGCCGGTACGCTCATCGTCATCCGCAACCACGACGTTCCCGGCGTCATTGGCCGCATTGGCACGATCATCGGCGACCACGGCGTGAACATCGCAAACTTCGCCCTCGGCCGGGCCACCCGTTCGCAGTATGTTCCGCAGGGTCAGGCGCTCGCGGTCGTCCAGATCGACACGCAGGACAATGGGCATGCCGCAGCAGCCATCGAGGCGCTGCGCAAGGTGGAAGCGATCGCCAGCGTGCGACTGGTGGAGCTGGAAAAGAAGTAGCTGCATCGCGGGACAACAGCGCAGTACGAATCGGAGCGATCCACGGTCGCTCCGATTCAGTCTCTTGGAAGAAGGACCGATATGCCGCTTTACGAATACGAATGCAAACAATGCGGGCGCCACACGGAGAAGATCCAGAAGTTCTCCGATACGGAGATCACGGTCTGCCCGCACTGCGGAGGACCGCTGGAGCGCGTCATCTCCGCGCCGGCAATCAGCTTCAAAGGCGGCGGATGGTTTGCCGATGGCTACGGCAATGCCAAGCCGTCGTCTGGCAGCGACAGCAAGAGCGACTCGGGTTCCTCGTCTGATGTGCCTTCAGTATCTGCGGCCGCTTCGGCGAACAAAGAGTCATCGCCGGCTCCTGCCTCCACTGCCCCAGCGGCTGCTTCGACGCCAGCTTCCTCCGGCTCCGACAAAAAGTAACCTGGGACTAGCTCTTCCTGGGCGGCGGAACCTTCTTGCCGGCTTTGCGCGCCTCGGACAAGCCAATCGCAATCGCCTGCTTTGGGTTGGTCACCTTCGCTCCGCTGCCGCTGCGCAGCTTGCCCTGCTTCATCGCCTTCATCTCGCGCTCCACGCTCTTGCCTGCCGCGGGACTGTACTTGCGGGTCGTGGCTTTCTTTGCCGCCTTCCTGGTTGCCATGGGCTTGCCTCCACCATGCTTGGAAGCAAGCGGCTGCTTCGCAGTTGTCCCGAACTCGGGGTGTGCCCTAGCGTTCCGTCTCTGATGCTGCCATTGTTTTTACGCTTGTCATTCTGAGCGCAGCGAAGAATCCCCGCATTTCGCTCCCGCCCACGCCTAATTTCACGCCTCAAGTATGCTTGCAGCTTCAGCCGAGCGCATCGAGCTTCCTGGTCACCAGCTCGTTGAGCATCGCAGGATTCGCCTGTCCCTTGGACAGCCGCATCACGTTGCCGACGAAGAACGCAGCGACCGTCTTCTTGCCGCCAACGTACTGCGCGACCTGCTTGGGGTTGGCCGCGATCACCTCGTCGATCATGGCCTCGATCGCGCCCGCGTCGGAGATCTGCTGCGGCTTGTCGCGCTCGTACACCTCGGCGAAGTCCTTGCCCTCGGCGAAGCAGGTGTCCAGCAGTTGCTTCAACATCTTGCTGGACAGATCGCCAGACTCGGCCAGGTCGGCCGCCTGCACAATGCCCTTCAGCGACACCGGCGACTGCTCCAGCTCAAGCCCAGCGACCTTGAGACGCCCGGTCAGCTCACTGGTAATCAGCGACACCACGCGCCTTGGGCTCTTCGCCGCCTTCGCCGCCGTCTCAAACTGGTCGGCGAAAGCCCGCGTCGCGGTCAGTGTCATCGCGTCCTGCTGGGTGATGTCGTATTCGGCGATCATGCGCTCGCGCCGCGCCTCGGGCAGCTCCGGCAGGTTCAGCAGAATCTCCTGCTTCCAGTCCGCGCCGACCACCAGCGGAGGCAGGTCCGGCTCCGGAAAGTAGCGGTAGTCGTGCGCCTGTTCCTTGGAACGCATGGAGTAGGTGCGGCCCTCGGCGTTGTTCCACAGGCGCGACTCCTGCACCACGCGGTTGCCGCTCTCCAGCACCTCAATCTGCCGCTCGATCTCGTACTCCAGCGCAGCACGAATGTAGCGGAAGCTGTTGACGTTCTTGACCTCGGCCTTGGTGCCGAACTGCGCCGCGCCCTTCAGCATCACGCTCACGTTGGCATCGCAGCGCAGGCTGCCTTCTTCCATGTTGCAGTCGCTCACGCCGGTGTAGAGCAGAATCTCCTTCAGCCGCGTCAGGTACTCGAACGCCTCGTCTGGCGTGCGCAGGTCGGGCTCGCTGACGATCTCCGCCAGCGGTGTGCCGCAACGGTTCAGGTCGATGTACGTGCGCGTCACCGAGTCCGCGTAGCCATCGTGGAGGCTCTTGCCGGCGTCCTCCTCCAGGTGCAGCCGCGTTATGCCGATGCGCTTCGCCGCGCCGGTTGCATCGGGCACGTCAATCCAGCCGTGTTCGGCGATGGGCAGATCGAACTGCGAAATCTGGTAGCCCTTGGGCGAGTCGGGGTAAAAGTAGTTCTTGCGCGAGAAGATGCTGGTCTCGCGAATCTCGCAGTGGATTGCCTTTGCCGCCAGCACGGCCAACTCCACCGCCCGGCGGTTCAGCACCGGCAGCGCTCCGGGCAGGCCGAGGCAGGTCGGGCAGACATGCGTATTCGGCTCGCCGCCGTAACGGTTCACGCAGCCGCAGAAGGCCTTGGTCTCGGTCAGGAGCTGAACATGAACCTCCAGCCCGATCACAGGCTGGTACTTGGCAAGAATCTCAGGCGAAAGTGCAGTCATCGTGGACATGATCAACCCAATTCTAGCAATTAGGTTCGCCTGCCGCGCTGCTGCCTCACTTCGACCCGCTTCAAAGCAGCTGCAAGAGCGAACTGGCATTCAGCGCATCATTTATCGAGAAACATAACGTATTGAATCTTGGAACGGTCGGTGAGCAGTAAATCCACGCCTGTCTCGGGAACCAATGTGGTTTCACCGGCCGCTTCCACTACCCAGGAGGCATCGGTGAGATAGATAGCGCGTTCCCCATCGGTATCGGAATAGCTGGCGAGTAACCCGATTGCGCTGCGACCGTCCGCCAATCCGACTTGCACATAACTGGCTTTGTGGTTGAGAAAGACGTCTTTCCAGACCGATTCGCGACTGGTGCGGTCAGTCAGCTTTAGCCGCAGAAGTATCTTCGACCCGACATCCCGGGCCTGAACAAAACCCGACACTGCACCCAGGGCAACCGCGATGGCGACCAGCAGGAAGAACTCTCTGGAGTTGAACGCAAAGACGTAGTGCGGGCCGCCGGAAGCATCCTTGACCACATTCCAACTGAGGGGAATCTGCGGGGAAACATACTTTACGTAGACGACGTAGATAAAAAAGCTGAACAGGAGCGCTTCGACGATGCGTTCAAACTCGGTCTGCCTGCCCCGGGCGCTCATCATCTGAGCGATGCGGGCGCTCATGAAGCCGGGCAGCAGGATGAACAGAGCTGCCAGCGCATCCAGTCCTTCAAGCATGTCTAGCTATCTTCTCTTCTGGTCGGAGAAGGGACACTGACCGGTCGCGGTCGAACAAGCTGACTCGGGGTCCCAGGTTTCGACATGGCCATAGCGATATCCTCCTGACCGATTATACGTGGCGCGTGCGCTCTCATTACAATAAGAGGTAAGCATGATTTTGCCTTTCGTCCGCGAGTTGCTGGCGGACCTTGAGAACTGTGTCCCCTTCGAACGCGTGCGACGCCATCTGAGCGCCGGCACGGGGAGAAGGCGCGTCTCCGGCCTCACCTTCACCGCCCGTGCTTTGTATCTCCCCTTGTTCGTCCGTGCGGCCAACGCGCCCTGCCTGATTCTGGTCGCCGACAACAAGGCGGCGGAGGCGCTGCACGCGGCCATTCTCTCCACCTGCGAGCTTACCGGCGCGCTTGCCGCCGAGTCCGTGCTGCGCCTGCCCGCGCACGATGTGCTGCCGTTTGAGAACCTTTCGCCCCACCCGGAGATCCAGGAGACGCGCGCCGCTACGCTGTGGAAGATCGCCCGCGGCGCAGCCCGCCTGGTGATTGCGCCCATCGAAGCGGCCTGCATGCGCCTTTTCCCGCGCGACCACTATGCCGCGCTGGCACTGCACCTGAAGCGCGGCGAGGAGTATCTGCCGGAGATGCTGGTGGAGCACCTGCTCTCCGTCGGCTACACCGCCGTGGACGTGGTCGAGATGCCCGGCCAGGTCACGCTGCGCGGCGGCATCCTCGATGTCTACTCGCCGGAGATGGACCGTCCCGTCCGGGTGGACTTCTTCGGCGACGAGATCGAATCGATCCGGCGCTTCGATCCCGACACCCAGCGCTCCGCCTCGACCCTGGACGAGGCGCTGCTGCTGCCGCTGACGGAGACTCCGGTGACCGAGTCCATCCTGACCGCCATCAACGCGCGGCTCACGCGCTCCGGCCTTGCAGGTGCGGAGTTGGAAGGCGGCGAAGAGCCCGCCGAGCTCCGCACTCACCTGGCGACGCGCACGGGCGATGCCACCATCTTCCCGGGCTGGGAGTTCTTTGCGCCGGTTGCCCCCGCGGCAGCGAAGACTGGCAGCACCCTGCTCGATCTTCTGGGGAGCGGCACGCGGGTCTTCGTGGAAGAGCCTGCGATGGTGAAGAACCAGGGCGAGCGCTGGTGGAACAAGGTGGAACAGCGCCACGACCGCTCCGGCATCGGCTCGCTGGTGCGGCCGGAAGACATCTACGTTTCGCCGTGGGAGTTGACGGACCGGCTGCGCAGCTTCTCCGGCCTGGAGCTGGATCAGCTGGGCACGGTCGACGTGCTGGATGCCGACCGCAGCGATCTCTCCGAGGTCGACTTCGCCACCCGCCCCACGCAACGATTTCATGGGTCGATTCCTGCGTTGATGGACGCGATCCAATCGTTGATGAAGCAGGATGCGCGCGTCGTGTTGACCGCGCCGAATCAGGGCGAGGTGGAGCGGCTGGCAGGCCTGCTGCAGGAATATCATGTGCCCTATCGCCTGGGGTCGCGCACCCAGACTGCCGGCAGCGAGACGGTTTACTCGGAGTCCAGCTATCTGGCCGGCGACCTGCGCACTCCGATCGTGGTCAAATCTGCGATCGCCAATGGCGTGCAGGTGCTGGACCTGCGCGACGCGGATGGCCGCGCGGCGGCCCGGCAGATCATCCTCTTTGGCGCGAACGACCTGAACGACGATGCCGATGTGCAGGCGCGGCCGGTCTCGCGCAGCAAGTCCAGGACGTCTGCCTTTGTCTCCGATTTTCGTGACCTGGCGGTGGGCGACTACGTGGTTCACGTCGAACACGGCATCGCGCGATACTGCGGCCTGCGCGTGATCGAAGAGAACGACCAGCCGCCGCTGGAGTTGATGATTCTGGAGTTCGCCGACGAGGCGAAGCTGTACATCCCGCTCACGCGGCTGGACCTGATCCAGAAGTATCGTTCCACTGACACTGGACCCGCACCACAGCTCAACAAGCTTGGCACCCAGGCATGGCAGAAGACCAAAGCCCGGGTCAAGAAGGCTATGGCGGACATGAGCGGCGAGCTGCTGAAGCTATACGCGCAGCGCAAGGCCGCTCTGGGTACGGCGTTCTCGCCCGACACCAACATGCAGCGCGAGTTTGAAGATGCCTTCGACTTCAACGAGACCGACGACCAGATCACCGCCATCGCGGACATCAAACGCGACATGGAGTCCACGCAGCCGATGGACCGCCTGCTGTGCGGCGATGTGGGCTACGGCAAGACCGAAGTCGCCATGCGCGCGGCGTTCAAGGCGGTGCAGGACGGCAAGCAGGTCGCCGTGCTGACGCCGACCACCGTGCTGGCCTTCCAGCACTTCGAGAGCTTCAAGCGCCGCATGGCCAGCTTTCCGGTGAACGTGGAGATGATCTCGCGCTTCCGCTCGGCGAAGGAACAGAAAGCCATCCTCGAGAAGGCCGCCGCGGGCAAGGTGGACATCCTCATCGGCACGCATCGCGTTCTGTCCAAGGACCTGAAGTTCCAGGACCTGGGACTGCTGGTGGTGGACGAAGAGCAACGCTTTGGCGTGCGCCACAAGGAGCGGCTGAAACAGATGCGCGCGCAGATTGACGTGCTGGCGATGTCGGCCACGCCCATCCCGAGGACGCTGCACATGTCGCTGATCGGCTTGCGCGATATGTCGGTGATCGAGACGCCGCCCAAGGACCGCATGGCGATCCAGACCATTGTTGCCAAGTTCGACGAGAAGCTGGTGCGAACGGCGATTGAGATGGAGCTGGAGCGCGGGGGCCAGACCTACTTTGTCCACAACCGGGTGGAGACGATTTACGATCTCGCCGCCAAGATTCGCGAGCTGGTGCCGCACGCCCGCATTGTGATCGGCCATGGCCAACTGCCCGAGGCAGAGCTGGAACGCGTGATGCTCGCTTTCATGAACCACGAGTACGACGTGCTGGTGGCGACGTCGATCATCGAGAACGGGCTGGATATTCCGCTGGCGAACACCATCCTGATCAACCGCGCCGATCGCCATGGGCTGAGCGAGCTGTACCAGCTTCGCGGCCGCGTGGGCCGCTCCAACCGCCGCGCCTACTCGTATCTGCTGATTCCACCCGATACCGAGCTCACCGAGATTGCCCGCCGCCGCCTGGCTGCGCTCAAGGAGTTCTCCGACCTGGGCGCCGGCTTCAAGATCGCCGCACTCGACCTGGAGCTGCGCGGCGCAGGCAACATGCTGGGCGGCGAACAGTCCGGCCACATCGAGGCGGTTGGATTTGAGCTGTACACCTCCATGCTGGAGGAGGCCGTGCGCAAGATGAAGGGCGAGGAGGAGAAGCCGGCGCACGCGGGGACTGCCATCAACCTGGGCATCTCCGTACGCATCGACTCAAGCTACATCCCGGAGGAGAACCAGCGGCTGCGCATGTACAAGCGGATTGCCGGAGCGGAAGATGCCGCCGCGCTGGCCGATGTCCGCGCCGAGCTGCAGGATCGCTACGGCGAGCCGCCCGAGTCCGTGCTGAACCTGCTGGCCGCCGGCGAACTGCGCCTTCTGTGCGAGCGGCTGGGCATCGCGCAATTGGACCGCAAGCGCACCCAGATCGAACTGCCCAACCCGAGCGGCAACCGGAAGCTGCCGCTGAAGCAGTTTGTGGAGATGCTGAATATCCGCTTTGCCGCGGCTGCCGCGGATACCTCGCAGCAGGCAGCGGATGCGGGCGGCAACGGGGCAGCGCACTCGCATGTGGATCCGATGACGATGATGAAGCTGGTCTCGCGCAACGCCAAGCGCGGTGCGCAGTTCACGCCCCAGGGCGTCCTGCGCTGGCCGCTTACGTCAGCTAAGGCGGAAGATGTGATCACGGAGACGCGGATGCTGCTGGCATCGCTCACCCCGGAGTAGGCATTTTAGCCCCTGGGGGCAACGTTTCCCTAGCGGTGGCGGAACGCGCTCCGGATATGGTCCGCGTTGTTGCGCCGCGGCGCTGGTGCATCGTTGGTGGCGGAGATGTCCGTGCCCGCAGGATAAAGCACCACAAAACGCCCCGCGCCCTCTCCGCTGGAGGCGGTGGGCAGGCCGGACTCGCTGAGGATCAGGTGCAACATCCGCCGCTCCCGGGAGTTCATGGCTGGGAAAGGGTGCGGACGCCCAGTGGTCTGGACGCGCTCCACGGCTGCTGCGGCCGATTCCCGCAACCGCCGATCGCGGTTTGCCTTGAAGTGGTCGGCATCGAAGGAGACCTGATCGTGCGACTCGGGTTCCAGCCGCAGAATCTTGGTTGCAATGTGCTCCAGCGCGTTCAACACCTCGCCGTTGTGCGCCGTCAGCACGGAGGTGTCCGGACCGCTGAACTCCACATAGAGCGTGCGCGATTCGTCGCTCTCCGCCGAGCTTTCGCCTGCAGCGGACACAACATCCGAGTTATCAGAAGCTTCCGAGGGATTCTCGGCGGTGGTTTTCGCCCCGCGCAACTTCACCCGAAAGCGCAGCCGAAGACCGCCGCTCAGCGTAAACGTCTGCAAAAAATTCGCAATTGTCTGGGCTGCCAGTGCCACATCGTCCATGACGTAGTTTTACCTTACAAACAAAGTTTATATCAATTTTTGGTGTCATGAACGTGACTGGATTCGCCCTGAAGCGTGTCTTGGGGTCTGAGATACAACTTTTGAGGTCTGTTCGATGGCCCGGGTCAGTGTAGCTTACCCGCCGGTGTGCTCGCCGAAGGCATCGGGCTCGGGGAAGTCCGTATCGTTGTCCTTCAGCATCTCATCCTGGTCGCGATGCCCTAATTGGTCGGCCATGGAGTTCTCTCCGCGGGGACGCTCGTTGTCAGCGAGCGGCGCATCCTCCTCCACAGTGCCCTTGCGTAGCGCTTCGTCCGGACGGGTCGGTGGAGGGATCATGGGGTTCTCCTGTCTCGTGGAGCTACGCCGTTCGATGGAGCGCCGCCCCGGCGGGTTGCCTCAAAGCAGGGCCGCTATAGGCGGACGGGGCTTAGCTCAAGGTCTCCATCAGCTTGTTGATGGTGCGGTTCATGTCTTTGTCGCCGCGACGGTGCTCGTCGATCTTGGCGATGGAGTGCATCACCGTGGTGTGGTGCTTGCCGCCGAACTGGCGACCGATCTCCGGCAGCGACGCCTCCGTGAGCTGCTTGGCCAGGTACATGGCAATCTGGCGCGGCACCACAATCTGGCGCGAGTTGTTCTTCTGCTTCAGTTCCGCCACCCGCATGCCGAAGCTCTCGGCAACCGCGCGCTGGATAGCCTCAATCGTGATCTTGCGGACCTGCGTATCGATGAACTGCTTGAGGCACTGCTGCGCGACCGCCAGCGTGATTTCGACGCCGTGCATGGAGCACCAGGCGATGAGCCGCACCAGCGCACCCTCCAGTTCACGGACATTCGTACGCACGTTAGACGCAATGAAGAGCGCAACATCCGTAGGCAGTTGCGTCTGCTCAGACTCCGCCTTCTTCTGCAGGATGGCGACCTTGGTCTCCAGATCGGGTGGCTGGATGTCGGCGATCAGGCCCCACTCGAAGCGCGAACGCAGGCGGTCCTCAAAGTCCGCCAGCTCTTTGGGCGGACGGTCCGATGCAATCACGATCTGCTTCATCGTCTCGTGCAGCGTATTGAAGGTGTGGAAGAACTCCTCCTGCGTGCGCTCCTTGCCGGCCAGAAACTGGATGTCGTCGATCAGCAGCACATCCACGTTGCGAAACTTGTCGCGGAAGCTGGTCATCTTCTGATAGCGGACACAGTCCACCATCTCGTTCATAAACTTTTCGCCGGAGACATAGCAGATGGAGGCATGCGGCTGACGGCGCTTCACGTCATGGCCGATGGCATGCATCAGGTGCGTCTTGCCCATGCCCACGCCGCCGTACAGGAAGAGCGGGTTGTAGGCCTTGGACGGCCGCTCTGCGACAGCCTGCGCCGCAGCCATCGCGAACTGGTTGCCGCTGCCGATGACGAAGGCATCGAACTGGTACCGCTGGTTCAGTTGGGATGCCGTGCTCCAGTCGAAACGCGACTGCTCCGGCGTGGCGCCGGCCGCACCAGAAGAACGCCGCGTATGGGGCGCATTGGAGTTGTGACTGGGGACGGGTGCGAACCCGCCGTCTTCGCGCACTCGCGGTGCACTGGGATCCTGCTGCGGCGTTGTGAAGGTCACCGTCTCAATGTCGAGGCCGAGATTGTCGACGGCCTCCTGGATTAGGTCGGCGTACTTTTCGCAGACATCCTGGAACTCGGCGGACGGGATGCGCACATACAAGGTCTTACCCTGGATATGGGAGAACCGAGTCGGCTTGAGCCAGGTCTCAAAGGACTGGCGATTGATCTTCTTCTCAAGCGCAGCCAGGATGCGGACCCAGTAATTGAGAACGGCGGTGGCCGTCGGGACGAATGACATGCTTTCAATTCCTTCTTGGATTTGATTCCAAGTTTTTTCTTGAATCGGGATTAAGGTAACGGCGCAAAGAAACGAAGGACGGCAATCGAAAATGCAAAGGCAACAGAGGTCCCGCACCGCCCCACAGGAGGTGTCGAGATCGACATGGGTTGCTGGAGATCTCCGCGCAGGTATTGCATGCCCCCTTGCGAAGAGAAACGACAACGTATACCAAAGTCCGACTCGATGGATTGGAATTCGTCTTTGGTAAGCGGGTTTGATAGTAGCACGAATAAACAAGCCGATTTCAAGTGATCCGGAGTTAAAAATTGCATTGCACCATTCCTTGTGAAGAACGATTTTTCATTCGCTGCGTCGTGTGTTCCTCGTCACAGATGGAGCGTACTTTGGCGGCACGCAGCCATGGCTTCTCTCCAAAGTTTTGCGGACATCGGCGCCGAATCTGGGGTATACTGAGAGACTGTTGCAACCAGCAAACTCAAAGAGATTGAGCAGGAGTAGATTCCAATGCCGAAGCGCACATTCCAACCTAACCGCCGCCATCGCGCGAAGACACACGGGTTCCTGACCCGCATGAAGACCAAAGCGGGCGCAGCCGTGCTGAACCGCAGGCGTGCCAAAGGACGCCACAAGATCGCCGTAAGCGCGGGCTTCCGCGACTAGTGCAGTCCTTCTGAGTCCCGCGCGACCTCGTTTTCAGCCAAGTTTCGTTGCGATAGCCAGGACCAGGCGGCGCAACCGTGTGAGCCAATCGGCGGCACAAAGGACTAGGCGGACTGAGCGCTGAAGGGTTCCCGCTATGACCACTGCGATGCACCGCTTGCGCAAGCACGCCGATTATCAGCGCGTGTACACGGCGAGCCGCAAGCAGTTCGGCAAACAACTCAGCTATTTCTTCACGCTGCGCCAGCCGCTCGGCCCGGACGGAGCTCCGCTGCGCGCGCTGCCTCCCGATGCCGCGCGGGTAGGCCTGACTGTCAGCAAGGCCATGGCGGCCAGGGCCGTAGACCGGAATCGTATCAAGCGACGGATGCGGGAGGCGGTGCGCAAGCATCTTGCCTTGCTGCATGCCCCCGTCGATGTGGTGCTGCATCCCCGGCGCAGCGTCCTCGATCTCGACTTCGGCGTACTGGAGCGCGAAGTCGCCACGGTGTTCCGCTCCATCCAAAAGGCTGCGGAGCGGCAGGCTACGGCTCGACCGCCCGTCGTGGAGTGAGTGCCATGCCGCCCTCCGATGCGAACCGGCGAGACCAGCCAGCTCTCGCGTTCGCCTTCCGGTTGTACAAATCGCTGCTTTCGCCGGTGTTGCACGTCCTCTCGCCCAGCCGGTGCCTGTACCTGCCCACCTGTTCGGAGTATGCCTACACCGCGATCAGCCGCTTTGGGATGGTTCGCGGATCGTGGATGGCGCTGCGGCGGTTTGCGCGTTGTCATCCGTGGGGAGAAGGCGGGCTCGATCCCGTGCCCGAGAGCGCTGACCGCGGCCAGTCCCCCGCTGCAACTTCTGCTGCCTCTGGTTCAGACCAGAGGGACGCAGACCATTTACCATAGGAAGACAGCGTACGAGTGAAGTAACCGCAGCTTCCCAGCCACCCGAAGAATAGGAACGATCACTTGGCAGAGTTCAGCAACCCCAATCAAACAGGCGGACAAGACAGCAAGTCGCTAATGGCGATGATGGCCGTTTTTGTCGTCGTCCTTGTCGGCGCGCAGTTGTACCACTCAAAGATGGCTCCGCAGACGGAGTCGCCCGCAGCCACTGCGACTCAGTCGCAGGCAGCAGCGCCCGTGGCCGCAATGGCAACTACTCAGCCCGCAGTTGCGGTGGCCACTCCGACCGTGCCCGTGGTCCAGGCCGGCGCGGAGACGACGACGGTTATCGAGAACGAGCTGTACCGCATCACGTTCTCCAACCGCGGCGCGCAGGTCATCAGTTGGATCCTGAAGGGACCGTACACCGACCTGGACGGCAAGCCGCTGGACCTGGTGCATGGACAGGCCGCGAAGCTCTTCGGCTATCCGCTATCGCTCTACACCTACGACGGCGCCACCCTGCCCATCTCGTCGGCATCGCGCAACGGGGGCGTCGTCACGCTGATGACCGCCGGCAATGTTCCCGCGGGTCTCAGCGGGCGGGCCGTGGCCATCTCCGGCATCAGCGATAACAGCTACAACGGGACCTACGTCGTTGCGCAGACTGGCCCGGCCACGTTGTCCTACACCCAGGGCTACGGAGACAACGGCAGCAGTTCCGGCGGCAGCATCGCGACCCTGAACGGCGCGACCGGCGAGGGACTGAGCCAGGCGATGTTTGTGCCTTCCGCGACCGGCAACCTGACCGCGCCGGCGGCGGTGACCTTCAAATACTCGAACGGCGACCTGCAGGCCACCAAGACGTTCTCTTTCGACGGCAGCTATGTGCTGCATGCGGATGTGCAGGTGACTCGCGCCGGTGTGCCGGTGGAGGCGCTGCTGAGCTGGCCGGGCGGCTTTGGCGACCAGAACGAGACGCCGAACATGACGGCGTACACAAACGGGCAGTTTGACAGCTCGCGGGACGGCAGCGACCAGCACCTTGCGCCAAAGAAGATCTCCGGCGGGCAGACGCTATCCGGTCCGTTCGACTGGGCTGGCGTGAGCGACCCATTCTTCGCGGCCGTGTTCCTGCCCGACACTCCGTCGACGGCGACCATCACCACGCTGGAGGGCGTGCTGGATGTGTCGAAGACCATCAAGCGGGTGGGCTTCAACGCCGGGTCGGCGCCCACCAAGGTTCTGAATCTGCCCGTCCTGGGCGCTGCTATGGCAGACCGTGGTGGGGCGACGCACACGCGCATGTTCGTGGGGCCAAAGGCCATCAATGTGCTGCGCGACGTCCATGCCGCGGACCCCAAGATCACGCTGGGGCCGCTGCTGGAGTTCGGTTTCTGGGGACCGATCGGCAAGTATCTCTTCCTCTCGCTGCAATCCATCCACACGCATGTCACCGACCACTGGGGCGGTTCGTGGGGTTGGGCTATTGTGCTCCTCACGGTGGCAATCAACCTGCTGATCCTGCCGTTCCGCGTCAAGACCATGCAGAGCGCGCTGAAGATGCAGCGCATCCAGCCGCAGATGGACGCGATCAAGGAAAAGTACAAGAAGTACAAGGTGACCGATCCCAAGCGGAACGACATGAACGCCGAGATCATGCAGTTGCAGAAAGATAACGGCGTCAATATGTTCGGCGGCTGCATCCCGACCCTGATTACAATGCCGCTGCTGTTCGCGTTCTTCACCATGCTGCCCCGTGTGGTGGAGCTTCGCCATGCCCACTGGTTCTGGCTGCCCAACCTGCAGGCGCCGGACCCGTACCACATCCTGCCCATCCTGATGGTGGTGTCGCAATTCCTGGTGCAGTTCTACACGCCGTCTCCGGGCGTCGATCCGCAGCAGCAGAAGATGATGGCGTTTATGATGCCAGCATTTTCCGGCTACATGACCTGGTACTACGCTTCCGGCCTGGCGCTCTACTGGTCGGTCGGCAATCTGATCGGCATTGCGCAGCAGGCGGTGATGAACCGCACATCCCTGGGTCGCGAGATGCGCGAGATCGCCATGAAGCGCGCGCGCCGCAAGGGCGCTGGAGGCCCAACCATCCAGGGCCGCAAATAGCACTTGACTCTTTTTGGCTCGATACACTGAACTCAACAGCGAGGTTATCCGACCCGATGACGGCAAAAAAGATTCGCAAGGCAGTCTTTCCGGCCGCAGGCCTGGGCACGCGATTCCTTCCCGCAACCAAGGCCATCCCGAAGGAGATGCTCTGCCTGGTCGACAAGCCGCTGATCCAGTACGGCGTGGAAGAAGCGGTGGCCGCGGGCTGCACCGAGATCATCATTGTGACCGGACGCGACAAGGCCGCGATGGAAGACCACTTCGACTACAGCCCGGAGCTGGAAGCGCAACTGGAAGCCAAGAATAAGAAGGCGCTGCTGGAACTGGTGCGGTCGGTGTCGACGCTGGCGAGGATCGTATACACGCGGCAGCCGCATCCGCTGGGCCTGGGCCACGCGGTGCTGATGGCGAAGGAGATTGTCGGCGACGAGCCGTTCTGCGTGCTGCTGCCAGACGATATTGTGGACGCGACCGTTCCCTGCATGAAGCAGATGGTCGAAGCGTATTACGAGACGCAATCGACCATTCTGGCGTCGGAGGTGGTGGAAGGCCCGGCGATCTCCGCCTACGGCTGTCTGGACTGCACGCCGGTGGCGAGCAATCCGAAGCTGCTGGCCGTGAAGGGCATGGTGGAGAAGCCGAAGTTCGAAGACGCTCCGTCGCAGAACGCGATCATTGGCCGCTACATCCTGACGCCGCGGATCTTCGAGATGATCGAGAACCTCAAGCCGGGCGCCGGCGGCGAACTACAGTTGACCGACGCCATCAAAGCGCTGCTGCAGCACGAGAAGGTCTACGGCTTCCACTACGAAGGCAAGCGCCACGACGCCGGCGACAAGCTCGGCTTCCTGAAGGCCACCGTGGAGCTGGGCCTGAAGCGGAACGACCTGGGTCCGGCCTTCCGCGAGTGGCTGAAAAACTTCCCGATCTGAGCCCCTCGCGGGCTTCACAACCTATTATTGCCAAAAACTGAGGAGAAACCATGTCGAGCGCAATCTACGAGATTCCTGTCCAGACGATTACCGGAGAACCGACCTCTTTGGCTGCCTTCGGCGGCAAGGTGCTGCTGGTGGTGAACGTGGCCTCCAAGTGCGGGCTGACCAAGCAGTATGAGGCGTTGGAGCAGTTGTACGCGCGGTTCAAGGACCAGGGGCTGGTGGTAGTCGGATTCCCTGCCAACGATTTTGCCGGCCAGGAGCCGGGCTCGAACGAGGAGATTGCGACCTTCTGCCGGGCCACGTTCGCCGTGGACTTCCCCATGTTCGCGAAGATTGCGGTGACGGGCACGGAGACCCATCCGCTGTACCAGGCGCTGATCGCCGCCGAGCCGAAGGCCACGGGCGAGGGGCGGGAGGGCTTCCGCGAGAAGCTGACGGGATACCTGGGCAAGAACGGGCTGGGCACGCCGAACCCGGAGCCCGGAGTCCTGTGGAACTTTGAGAAGTTCCTGGTAGGCCGCGACGGCAAGGTGGTCGGCAGGTTCTCGCCGGAGGTGACCCCGGACGATCCGGCGGTGGTGGCGGCGATTGAGGCTGCATTGGCGGGATAGTCGGCTCGCATAGATCGGACTCGCCAGGGACGAGCCTCCGGTGGTCGATTCGAGCAAAGTTCCCAAAGATGGGCAGATCGTCCTCACACGGCCGATGTACTGATCGTCTTCACAGGCCCGAGGTGCAGATCGTCATCACACGGCCGATGCACTGATCGTCATCACAGGCCCGAGGTGCAGATCGTCCTCACACGGCCGATGTACTGATCGTCTTCACAGGCCCGAGGTGCAGATCGTCCTCACACGGCCGATGCACTGATCGTCTTCACAGGCCCGAAGGCCCGACACATACCAGCCTAGGCCGAAGGCCTAGGTTGGTGACCCCCCGAAACCCCGAGGGCTGAAGGCCCGACATATCGAACGTCTGCACATCATCAGGAAATTTTCCCTAGCCGCGCGACGGCACGACGAAAGTCCGCGGCGGACGTAAGATGGAGTGCATGAAATACCTGATTGCATTGTTGGCCGTAGCGGGAGTGGTGGTCAGTTCGCTGGCGCTGCATGTTCACTTGATGGACCCGAATGCGGCCCCGCCGTGTGCGGTGAGCGAGAAGTTTGACTGCGGTACCGTGAACCACAGCAAATATGCAGTTTTTCCCCCGCTCACAAGCGACGAGTTTGACGATCAGGGGCAGTTCCACGCAAAGACGATCCACATTCCGGTGGCCATCATCGGCATTGCGGGATATGCGCTGATCGCAATCCTGGCCCTGGCCGGACAGTTTCGCTGGGTGCTGGAGTGCGCGCGGATCGGCTTTTTCTGCGCAGCGTTCCTCAGCTACCTGGAGGAGTACGTCATCCAGAAGTGGTGTATCTACTGTCTGTGGTCGCAGGGCATTATTGCGGCCATCCTGGTGGCCAGTGTGTCTGCGGTGGTGCTGCGCAAGCGGCGTCGGGCGGCCTCCATGCACGCGGTCCTGTCCGAGCACGTAGACTAACGACATGTGGCCCAAACTCCTGATGGAACTGTTGCCGCACTTTTCGCGACTGATGCCGGTGGCGGATAAGTATCTTACCAACCGCGATGCCAGCGACAAGGCCCAGCAGGCGGCGCTGGCAGCGTTGGAGGCGGGCGTGCGCGGCCAGTTGCGCCACGTGGTGGAAGAGCAGGCGGGCATCCGCAGCCAGTTGCAGGAGCAGAGCGTGCAGGTGGCGCAGATCGGCGTCGAGGTGACCAAGGTGCGCATGGGCGTGGAGAGCGCGGAAGAGCGGCTCGCCAAGCTGGAGAAGACCGCGGCCCTGACCCAGCGGCTGCTCTCGGTGGCGGTGGGGCTGCTGGCAATGGCGCTGACGATCCTGGTGGTGCGGAAGCACTGAGGAAGCCGCCGCGGGCGTAGAATTTTTACATGGGAATCAGCCGCGAACAGGCTCTGGATTGCTTCCAGAGCGACGATTTGGTGGGGCTCGGCATGGAGGCCGATAGCGTGCGACGCCGTCTGCATCCGGAGGGCGTAGTGAGTTATGCGCTGGAGTGCAGCGTGCGCATGCCGGGGAATGACAGCAGTTCGCTGCATGCGATCTCCGCGCAGATTGGCGACGCCGTGGAAGGGGGCGCAACCGGCGTGCGGCTGATAGGGCCAGCGGGCACAATAGGTCACTGCGAGGACGTGCTGCGCGGTCTGCGCAAGCGCTTTGCCGACCTCTGGCTTGAAGGGCTCACGACGGCGGAAGTGAGGCAGTTGGCGTCTAGCGGCGGACTGGCGCTCCGCGACGCCCTGGCGCGGTTGCAGGACGCGGGGCTGGACACGATCATGAGCGACAGCGGGCCGCAGCCGGACGACGTGCAGGCGTGGGTGGAGGTGCACCGCGCGGCGCACGAGTTGGGAATGCGGACCACGGCGGCAATGCGATTTGGCGGCGGCGAGACTCTGGAGCAGCGGATGGACTTTGTGGAGGCGGTGCGACAACTGCAGCAGGAGACGGCCGGCTTTGCCGCATTTGTGCCGGTGAGCGCGGAGGCGCCCGGCGGACGCGAACTGGATGGAGTGACCGCGGTGGAGCGGCTGAAGACGCTGGCGATCTCGCGCATGTTTCTGGACAATGTGGAGAACGTGCAGTCAAGCTGGACGGGGCCGGGGCTGAAGGTACTACAGACCGGGCTGCGATTCGGGGCGAATGACCTGGGCGCGCTCGCGCCGGGGAGCAGGGACGCCAGCGAAGAGGACGTGCGCAGGATCATCCGCGATGCCGGATTCATGCCCGTGCAGCGGGACATGGGCTACCGCGCAATGATGTTGAGCTAGCGGAGGGCGAGACGATGGCGACGACGGTGAAGATAGGCGAGGGCGGAACCATTGCGCTGCCGGAAGAGTTGCGTCGGCAGTTTGGGCTGCAGGATGGGTCGCTGGTGGTCGTCGATGTTTCGGGCGGCGAGATTCGGCTGCGGACGTTGGAGCAGGTGGAGCAGCCCGCCTGGTCGCCGGAAGAGACGGCCTACTACATGCTGATGAGTTCGCGCAGCCGGGAAGAGTGGGACGCGAAGCAGTCCAGCGTACTGGCGATGGGCGTGGACCCGGCGAAGGTCGACGGAGTGGACCCGAACTACCGCGAGTTGCTGCCCACGCTGGAGCAATACGAGGCGCAGCAGGAGCGGCGGCGTGCGTCTCGACTCGAGGAACTGCACCGTCCGTAGCCGGCGGAGACCGCCGTGCTGCCGCCTACGCGTATTGCTGCACCAAGGCGCTGCGCTCTGCGAAAACGACGGTGTCGCTGAAACGGCTTCCGCTGCGCGCTGCCTGCTGCGATAGCTCGGCCAGCCTGGAGCGGTCCTTCGCCAGATCCGCGATCAATTCGCCCAGCGCCTGAAACTTGCCCAGCGGAACCAGCGACCCGCCACCGGACGATGCGATGAGGTCGGCCGCATAGTTGCTGTGGTACCCCAGGATCGGAGTGCCGGAGATCAGCGCCTCGATGAGGTTGCGGGGCGACTCCGGCGTGACGTGGGTGAACACCAGCGCATGCGCTGCTCGCAGCTTGCCGAGCAGCTCCTGCCGGTCTGCAATGAAGCCTGGGTACTCGACGATCTCTTCCAGGCCCAATCGCTTCCGTTCCGCCATGGCGTCCGGCAGCAGCCTGCCTTCGCCATACCAGACCGCATGGATGCGTGCTCCCAGGTCGCGCGCGGCAGCGATTGCCCCCAGCCAGTCCAGCGGCGCCTTCATGGGATCGAACCGGCCAACATAGCAGATCTGCAATGTCTCCGAGGCACTGATTGCCGCCTGCTTCTGCTCCAGGCTCTCCGCGTCAATCAAATCGCTCTGCTTGGTGTGGATGTCGTGTACCAGATGGCTCTCGCGGCACCATGGCGAGAAGGCGCGAAAGCAATCGTCTCCGTGCCACAGCCCCAGCGAACAGCGCTCGATGATATGCCGGTGGTACACCTTCATCGCAGCCGCCTCCACCGTCGTCCGCATCCTTCGCAGGCTCAGGGCTTTGCCCTCAACACACTTGATCAGCTCATGGTCCACGCAGTCTTTGTGGATGGCATAGCGCCGCTTGAGCCGGATAGCCTCCATCGCTGCGACCGCAGCCCAATCGCCGATTAAGCCGGATGGCGCGAATTGTAGATGCTGCGACTCGCGGATGGCATCTGCCAGCACTCGCCGCACGCGCGGCAGCTCGCGAAAGAACGCTGTTGACCTGTCGACCCAGGGCAGCGGGACACAGGCGATACGATCTGCATGCGCAAGAGATTCAACCTCGCGCCAGGCGAACCCAGAGAGCGATGGCACGCGATCTTCGGGCACCACCTTCGCGGCGACCGTGATTCGGGAAAAGTTCTCTGCCCACCGGTCCAGTCCGTTGGCCGCCTGGGCCTCGAACAGCGGTCGCCCGTTCACCATGCGGAACGGAACGGGCAGAACCAACAGCATTCCCCCCGGCGTAGGTTCTTCTCGTGTCACAGAAACTCCTCTGTCCCCTGGTTTGGGAGGATCGTCATGGATGCTTCCATGGATTGTGCGGTTCTGCGGTGCGGCGTTGCAAGCATTGCGGAATGAGACTGAGTAGGCGAAGAGTATCGCAATCGATGGACTTTTCCCAATTAATTGCGAATCGCGGCAAGACGAAAACATCGGTTCCGGTCCACCGTCGCTCTTTTCAGGGGCGACTGAATTAGAATGGAATCACACTGGGATAAAGGTAGCCTTGAGTAAGCCGGTAACACTGGCCCACACGGGTTGTGGTGCGTCGAATCAGAACCTCATACAAGGGAGCTGATCTTTTGACTCTTGAAGCCGTTTCTGATCCATCCGATGTCGAATTGCGCAGCCTGGAGAAGAAGGCCGTACAAGCCTCCGTATGGTCTGTCCTGGAATATGGCTCGGGCATGGCCCTGCGTATTCTCAACAGCCTGATTCTGACTCGACTTCTGCTGCCCGCTTATTTCGGAGAGATCACGCTTGTCAGCACGCTGGTGGTCGGCATCAGCCTGCTTTCCGATGTCGGCCTGGCGCCCAATGTCGTGCAATCCAAGCGAGGCGACGACCCCATCTTCCTGAACACCGCGTGGACCGTGCAGGTCGTCCGCGGAATATTCCTCTGGCTGATTGCGCTTGCCATCACCTGGCCCATGGCCATTCTGTACCACAACCCTCAGCTCAAGACCCTGCTGCCGGCATTGGCTCTGGGCGCGCTCATCGCGAGCTTCAACAGCACCAACCTGTTGACGCTCTCCCGGCACATGGGCGTCCGCCGGCTCTTTGTTATTGATGGGTCGGCCAACCTCGTCGGACTGATTTTCACTCTCGCCTGGGCCTATCTACACCCCTCTGTGTGGGCCATTGTCGCCGGGCAGTTGTCTTCCACCACGTATCGCCTTTTCATCAGCCACATACCAAGGGTGACCCCTGGCATACGGAACTCCTTTCTCTGGGACAAGGAGTGCCTGCACAGCATCGTGCATTTCGGCAAGTGGCTTACCATCGCCACGGCCTTTACCTTCTTTGCAACCCAGGCGGACCGGCTCATTCTGGGCCGGCTCATCAGTCTTTCGCTGCTGGGAATCTATGGGCTGGCCTACCAGATCTCCGACGTTCCGCGGCAGATCATCATGGCTTTGGGAAACAGGGTCGCCTATCCGTTCATCGCGAAGATCA
>Ga0302198_10001450_pt1 | contig 25929 bp, 19 predicted proteins | sample II_Bog_N2_2_FD_193521 | JGI IMG/M metagenome (GOLD analysis project Ga0302198, IMG submission 193521) | Peat permafrost microbial communities from Stordalen Mire near Abisko, Sweden - II_Bog_N2_2 | ecosystem: Environmental > Terrestrial > Soil > Wetlands > Peat | place: Sweden: Abisko... | reverse complement strand
GACACGCAGGAAAAAAGTTGTTGTTGCGAGTCGATCGCTCTTGAGGAGGCGTGGCATCTAGATTCGCGACCCTTTAAACTTTGAGAATCCCGGCGTCGCGCCGGCAAAAGGTCATTCATGAACCGCGTAACAGACCAGCGAATCTGGATAGAATCGGATGCGCCATTGGCCGCTACGCGCGAGTGGTCGATACCCGTGCGGCTGGTAAAGGCCATCGCCAGTGGGGAGACCGCAAATTTGGGCAGCGTCTCGCCGCTGCTGGCAGGCAACCTGGAGACAATCCGCAATATCTTCGCCGCCTGGATCCGCAGTCACAACGTCCCACTTGCCTTTGAGCTCTGCTCCGATCTCGCGCCTGCTGCCAGTGGCGTATCTCTGTTCTTCTCCTGCGGCGTCGACAGTTTTTATTCGCTCATCAAGCACCGCGACGAGGTTGAGAATCTGATTCTGGTTCACGGTTTTGACGTGCCCCTGGCAGACGCCGCTTCGTTTGCGCTTGCGGAAACTCAAGCCCGGGAGGCTGCCCGCATCTTCGGCAAACGCCTGATCGTGGCGAGAACCAATCTGCATCTTGAGCAGCCCGGAATTTGGGGCGGTTGGGAGATGTATCACGGTGTAGCCATGGCAGCCGTGGCTCATGCGCTCGCGCCGAACCACCGGAAGATTTACATTGCATCCTCCAACTCATATGCCGACCAGCACCCGTGGGGATCGCACCCGCTTCTGGATCCGCTATGGTCCACTGAACCGGTCCAGATCGTCCACGATGGCGGAGAAACCCGCATGGATAAGTTGCGGGTAGTGGTTCAGTATCCTGAGGCGCTGAAACGGCTGCGTGTGTGTTGGGAGAACCCTGAAACTTACAATTGCGGCAATTGCGAAAAGTGCGTAAGAACCATGCTGGCCTTGCGCGCCTTGGGTGTCGATCGTTGCGCAGCGTTCCCTGATACCCTCACGCCAAAGTTGATTCGCCGGCAACAGCTCCATCAAGACTCCATGGAGAGCTGGCGAAAGATCCTTAGCTCCGATCTTCCCCCCGCCTATCACGATGCCGTGAAGTCAGCTATCCATAGCTTCGATGCCGGCCTGCCGCCGCGAACGGGCAAGTTGAAGCGGGAGGTCAAACGATGGTTATACGCCGCGCGAAACGCGCTAAGAGAACTGATCTCCCCGCTCGATCGAGACTGAAGGGCCGCGGCTCGTCTGATTCTGGCTGCTCCAGACCCCGCCTCACAGGCAGGCCGTGGAGAAGAGGTCTCACGAAGGCCTTTTGAATCATTCGCACTCGCCTGCGATTCCCGAAATGCGGTACTATCCCCACAAGCGAAAAATGATCGCCGCACTCTGCCTTGGGGCTTCATGTTCGATGGCGATGGCGCTGCCAGGCCCCGCCGTCACAAAGGCATACGCAGACAGCAAAGGGTTAGTTCATATCGTCACAGACAACGGCCGCGACCACACCATACGCCCGAAAAAGTGGCAAGCCGGCGGCGGCTTCGGAACCATAGTGATCGCGCCAGACGGGAAAACCGTCGGCTGGTTGACTGAGGCAATGCTCACACCGTTCCAGGGCAATACAAGATACTCTTATGCGGTCGCCCTCGAGCTGGATATTTGGCGGCCTGGGCGCGTGATCCGGAGATTCCCCACACCCGCGTTAACAATCCAAAACCGGATATCTCTCAAAGACGGCAACGAGGTTGCATTTCACATCGTCCCACCGCACGGCCAGGAATTCTACAACTGCATCCTCTTCGATGTGAGCACCGGCAAAGAGCTGGCCCATTGGGGGCTTGACCGCAAAGACTATGTAGTCCCCGATTGGGCCAAGCCTTTGCTGGGAGACTCGCTGCCTGGTCCCAGTGAGATTCACTACTGGTTTCCCGATGAGCCAGCCAGCGAAGCGACCCAGCCGAAACAATAGCGCCAGGTTTTCCCCTCAGCCCTACTTGCTCGTTTTCGCCATCTCCGGCCCCAGAAAATCCTCGATTGACCCGGCCATCAGGTCCTCAACAGGCGCCGCCGCCTGGCTCTCCGTTTGCCTCTCCGCAGCCTCGGCAGCCAGGTAGTTCTCCGTCAGCCCCTGGCGCAGCATCTCGAACGCCTGCTCCGGCGTGTCCGCATACTGAAACAGCTCAATGTCCTTTGGAGAAATCGCTCCCGTATCCACCAGAGCATCCAGGTCGAACACCTTCTTCCAATACTCTGAGCCGTAGATAACCACAGTGATCTTCTTCGCAAGCTTCTGGGTCTGCGCCAGGGTCAGAATCTCGAACATCTCATCCAGCGTGCCGAACCCGCCCGGAAACACCACCAGCGCCTTCGATAGGTAAGCAAACCACAGCTTGCGCATGAAAAAGTAATGGAATTCAAAGTTCAATTCGGGCGTAATGTAAGGATTCGGCGATTGCTCGAACGGCAGCCGGATGTTCAATCCGATCGTCTTGCCGCCCGCTTCCCAGGCTCCCCGATTGGCCGCCTCCATAATTCCCGGCCCGCCGCCCGAGGTCACCACAAACCGCCGGCGCTTCGACGGAATCCCTTTGGCCCAATGCGTTAGCATCCCGGCCAGCCGTCGCGCATCCTCGTAGTAGCGGGCCATCTCCACCGCCGCCACCGCGCGTTTCCGCTGCAAGTCCGTAGCCGTGCCTTCCGCAATCTGGGGAACGCTGGCAGGCTGCTCGTGGCTCGGAGCCGGCTGGCTCGATCCGGTATTGTCAAGCAGCTCAAGCTCATGGTCGGCCTCCGCCTTCCCGCGGAATCGCGCCGACCCGAAAAACACCACCGTATCCTGGATATTTTCCCGCCGGAATCGCGCCAGCGGCTCCAAATACTCCGCCACAATCCTCATCGGCCGCCCGTCGGCGCCGTTCAAGAACTCCGGGTTTTCATAAGCCAGCGGAGCCTTCTTCAACGCCGGTGGAGTTCCGCTCGGAATGGGAGCCCTCAGCGACTGGTCAGCATTCGCCGGGCCATCTGTTCCCTGGTTCCTGGTCCCTATTCCCTCGTCCATCACCAATCCCCGTCACGCGCCGCGTCCTGAAACGCAATCCATATATTCAAAAGCCCCAATCCCGAAACGATGCCCCGCACCACGCCATTCGCGGCATAGATCGCGAGCGTGGGAAACTGCAAAAATAGCGGGTTCTGATCCCAGAACTCCCGTGACAGGGGCTGGAAAATCGGCAGCCTTGCTGACCAGGGCAGATAACAAACCACGAGCCCGATATACATTCGCAGAATCACCCTCAGGAACAGCTCGGCCCGCTCCAGCCACCGCGGAATTCGCTGCGGCCCGGCTATTTGCGGAATTGCATCCTCCGCCTCAGCAATAGCCATGGGCCGATCTCCAGATCCCGCCCCTTTCGCATGCCAAGCCGCCGATCCCCCGCCTGATCCCGATACTGGCGTACGATCCTGCCCAGGCGGCGGAGCCGGGCTCGCGGGCAACGGGGGCGATATCGATTCCGGCGACTGAGGCATTTTTTGGTTTCGCACCAGGCTCCCGAGTCCCGCCGCATAGCTCAATTCGGCGCAGACCGGCAAATACCGGCCAGGCTCGGAGGCACCGTAATGCAACGTTATCACAGCAGCCGAGGAACAAGCGGCTGGGCACCCCAATGCTGGAGTGCCCCCATCCCCTGCCTGCCGCCACGCATTCATAGCTTTTTTCTTATTGCGGGAGCGCTCAAAAGAGTCGCAGTTACCTCGATCGAAGCGAACCTGAAATCACCGCTTCCCGCGGACGTATTCCATCTTGAAATCCGTCGCCCACGAAACCCCGTTATCCGCCGATTTTTCCCATATCTGCTCCACGCTGTCAGCGCTTACGCGCACGATCCTCACCCTTTTCAGAACCGCTCGGCCATTCTCATCCCGGGCAGGCCCCTGCAACTCCGCCGAACCCGGCGTCACGTTTCCTTTCATCATGTGAACGCGTCCATGATTGTCCACGAACAGGCCGTACCAGCTCTTATCTTCGGCGTTGTATGCCAGGGTGTTCTCGCCGTTATGGTTGCTGGTATCGCTGCCCCAACTTTCGATCGTCATGCATTTGTCGAGCGAGAGATGCACCGTGCTGTGCCCCTTGCCTGCCATTCCAGGGGACCCCACCAACCAGTCGCCCAGCCAAAAATCCAGTTGTCGTGCATCTGCGCTTGCCGCGCAGGTTGCCGCTTCGTCCGCGCCTAGCGCCGGCAAGGCCGCGGCCAGAAGAAACGCTCCTGCAAATACGAGGGGGAAAACTCGCTTCATATCCATGAAACCTCCGTCGTGGGCGATTCAGCCCACTGGTGATCCCATAGTGCCCGAACCGATCCCATGGCGCAAGTGAGTTAATGCGGCATAATATACCTCTTATGCGCCATCTCATAATCCGCGAAAACGACCCGCCACGCGGCGTTTCCATCGCCACACACTCCCGCGAATACGCGCGCGGAACTCGCTTGTCCCTCCATGCCCACAAATCGGATCAGTTGATCTATGCCAGCCTGGGCGTAATGGAAGTGACCTCCGCCCAGAGCCGTTGGATGATCCCGCCGCACTTCGGTCTCTGGATTCCCGCGCTCACGCTACACGAGGTCTACACGCCAGAGCGCGTCTCCATGCGGACTCTCTACCTGCGTCCGGCCCTGACCCGCCTGTCCCCAGTTTGCACTGTCTTTCACGTTGGCTCTCTCCTGCGCGAACTCATCTTCGAAATCGTCAGGGTTAGCCAAATCCGAAATCGCGACCGGATCGAGTGTGCGCTTCGAGACCTCCTTGTTGCGGAACTGCATCGTGCCACTCCTGTGCCCACGGTCGTAACCATGCCCAAAGATTCAAGAGCCGCCGCGGTGGCACAAAAGGTCATCGACAACCCTGCCCTCCGCATTCCACTCAAGTCGATTTGCGCCTCCGCAGGCGTAAGCGTTAGAACATTGGAGCGGCTCTTTCTTCTCGAGGTCGGCGTAGATTTCGAGTGCTGGCGCCGCCAGGTTCGCTTGATGAAAGCCATTGAACTTCTCGTGGCCGGGCGCAGCGTGAAGGAGGCCGCATTCTCGGTCGGATACCAAAATCCGAGCGCTTTTGTGGCCCTTTTTCGCTCCACCTTCGGAACCACTCCGAAGGCCTGGATCTCCGCCCTCAATCGAGTCAACTGAAGACCCTGAGAACCGGTCCAGAAACTGTCATCGTCAGGGATGGCTTTGGATCGGTACGGTCGGCTGCGCTCTCTGGTTCCAATGCCGTGAATTCGGCTTTAGAGCAGAATTCGAGCTGCTGTATCCCTGTCGAGGCTTTGTAACAAGGGCACGGCTTTAGCCGGGCCAATCAAAGCCAATAAAATGAATCGGGCTTCAGCCCCTGCGGGATGCTTTTCGCCACGAACAATGCCTTTTTACCCAACCTGTTCAGCCCCCTGAAAACGGAGCAAATCGACAAGGCCTTCAGGCCGGGCCCTCCAGATCCGCCCAAGCACCGTGCCCCCCTTTTTGCTGTCATCCTGAGCATCTTGACGCGCCGCGTCGAGTTACGGTTGGGATGAACAGCGTCGCCAAAATCAGCCCCGGAGGAGCGCTGGATGTTAGCCCAGGACAAGCGCTGCGCAGTCCTGGGAAAGCGCCCAAAATAGATCTCCAGCCCTGTAGGGGCGCTGGAGACCGGCCGTTCATCAGGAAGGGAGCGAAGCGAGCCGAAAGCCTGCCCTGAGCCTGCCGAAGGGGACCTGCGTCTCGTCAGGCAGGCGCAAAGGTTGGAAACCACAAAGCTGGACCGCCCCGTTCACAAGGAGTCATGAATTCTGCACCGCCCAAACCACCCGCCTACTCGCTAACTCGCTATATCCGCAAAGCGGATGCTAACTTGCTAAATTCATTCCCAAAATCCTCACTGCTTATCCATTCAAATTCTTCAGAAGCCAACCCAATCTCCCTTTGGAAATACTCATCGGCGCGGAACGGAGCTCCGCTCAACGATATCCTCCGCACTGGCGACAATTCACGCACGACGCAGTCCCCAGACCCTGCGGCGTTTATCGGTTCCGATCTTCCATGTGTCCGATATGCTGGCTTTATCAGAAAGTGGCACTCATCTCGGGAACGCCCCTTGTTATTCATTGGTTAACCTGCGAATGGTAGGGCGCTTAGGCTTGATATTCGTCAAAATACGTGTAAGTGTGAATGCAACAGCATATAAGGATGCATGCTGCTGTCCGGTTTAATTTAGATTTACCGCCTTCAAGCTCATCGGATTGTGTGGTTTACGACGATTTCAGGGTGTCCACGATTTGAATTGCGTGGGGATCATTTGCGATGCTTTCGGGATTCAACGACCGGCTGCGCCGCATGAATGTGGGCCGGGTGCCCCATCCATTCCACAGCCACATCGTGGAATGGGTGGGAGACCACATCCCCGACCACCCGTCTCCGGCACCCCAAAAGTTCGAGGGCCAGGTTCCCTTGCCGTAGCTGAGAGCTGACAGCCAAAAGTGATATCACTGATAGCATTGCAAGCACTTTCCCTGCCCCACAAGCCGTTTTGTCCCTCAAATAATGCGCCCAAAACGCACTTTAAGGGCGTTTTAGCGTGCAAAAACACGCAAAAACACACATTTCGTCACACTCTTGCCGGTTGCAATCTGCGAACGCGAACTGGCCGTTTTCAACAGCGCGGCATGTGCCTATAACCACACCCTAGGCCACGCCCCGGCCTTCGGTTTTTATGCATTAGCAATGCTCGTGCGGACAGCGCGTGCACCAGGTGGAACCGACCTCGTTCCAATTTTAATCGCGCCGGAGGCGCAACGGAGAGGCGACTGCCCTCTTCCCGGAGGGAAGATTTGAAAATAGCCCCGGATGGAGCGAAGTGGAATCCGGGGACCGCGACCGAATCCGTCGTCCGCGTCCTTCCCGCTTGATCATGTTCATGCGATTGCCAGCACAGTATCTCCACCATTACGAAGGCTTTGGCGCTCTGCGCGTATAATCCCGCACAAGCCATCGTATGGAATTCTTTCTCATTGTCGTTCTCGTCATTGCCGTATTTGCGATCTGGCGAAGCAGCCAGAACGCGATCGAACGGCTGCGCCAGGATCTCGGGGATCTTCAACTCGATATGGGCTTCCTGCGAGACCAGTTGGCCGCGCTGCTGAAGGCGCAAACGGCAAGCCCGGCGCAGCCAAAGCCAGCGCCCGTCATCCAGCCCGAGCCGGTTCAGAGACCAGTTCCGCCCGTCACGCCGCCGGAGCCGGCATCGGCCGCGCACGCTGTAACGCCAGCCATTGCAGCATTTACCCCGGCTGCCGCGCATACCCCCGGAAGGGCTCCCGAACCAATCCCAGCTCCGCATCCGCCGGTTCCCGTGCCTCTACCCGCATCGGTACCCAAGCCATGGTTCGACGCGATTGCTGCGCAAAAGCCTCCTACTCCAAGTCCGGCAGCGCCTGTCGCCCAACAGCCGAAAGCCGCGCAATCCGCCTCTGCTCAAGCGTCCGAGCCCGTTTCCGTTGGCCGCGGCATCTCTTCCCTGGAACAAACCCTTGGTGCCAACTGGCTGAACAAGATTGGCATCTCCTGCTTGGCCATTGGACTTGGCTACTATCTGGCGACCAAATTTCAGACCTGGGGAGCAGGCGGCAAAGTGATCTGTGGCTATGCCGTAAGCCTCGCGTTGCTGTTCGTGGGCATGTGGCTTGAGCGCAAGGCGCCCTATCGGATCTTTGCGCGCGGCGGCATTGGCGGCGGCTGGGCCATGGCCTTCTTCACAACGTTTGCCATGTATCACTTACCCGCTGCGCGCGTGCTGGATTCGCTTGCCACGGACCTGGTGCTGATGCTGCTGGTGGCCGCCGGAATGGTGGCCCATTCGCTCCTCTACCGGTCGCAGACGGTCACGGGTCTCGCGTTCATGCTGGGGTTTGGAACCCTGATCACCAGCCACCTTGAAGCGGCAAACGAAACTCTCGTATTCAGCCTTACGGCCAGTGCGGTTTTGGCCCTCGCACTGGTTGTGGTGACGACGATACGCCATTGGGCCTGGCTGGAACTGGCCGGCCTGATCGCCGTCTACATCAGTCATTTTGTGTGGCTTACGGGGGTGCTGCCGCAGGACCATGCGGCGTTTGCTCAGTTCTGGCCCTCCACCGCGCTCATCCTGCTCTACTGGCTCATCTTCCGTCTGGCTTATGTGTTCCGCACGCCGCTCGACCGGAAAGAGGAGAACATATCCAGCCTGTCCGCGGTGTTCAATTCCATCGGCGTCCTGGGGCTGCTGAAGTACCAATCCGCGCACCCCGAGTGGGCTTTTTGGGCGCTGCTGGCGCTGGGCGCAATCGAAATGGCGCTTGCGTTTCAGGCGCGATCGCGGCGGCGTCAGGCATTCGTTGTCCTCTCCACCATCGCCACCGTCCTGCTCGTTTCCGCAGTCCCATTCAGGTTCCACGGCGTTACCTGGCCGGTGCTGTGGCTGGTGCAGGCCCACGTGCTCGCGATCTGCGGATTGCGCCTGGGCGAACCGGTCTTTCGCAGGCTGGGCTTGCTGGCTGGGTTGGTCACGGGAGGCGTACTCGCATTTCACGACGTGGTCCCGCTGCTGTTCTTCCGGCTTGAATACGCAGACTTCGACCGCCATGCATCCGTCATCGTGGCCCTCGCGCTGGCCGCGGCGCTGTATTGGATTCATGCCGAGGTCTATCCGCGCCGCTGGCCGCAAATTGCCGAGGACGGCCGCGAAGCTTTCGCGCTTGGCATCACCAGTTGGCTGGGCGCCGCCGCTGCCGCAACGGCGCTGTGGGTGGCGCTGCCCGATCTTTGGGTCCCGGTCGGATGGCTGGCTTTGTTCCTTGTGCTCGCATTCGCGGCTCAGCGCCTGGCTGCCGCGTCCTTGGTCCTTGAAGCCGATGCACTGGCCATCGGGTCAGCTTTCTGGCTTGCATTTCACAGCATTTGGCCGCTGGCTCTGTTCCGCACGGATAACCCCGACCCCACCCCCCACCCGATTCAGACCGCGGTGCTGGCGCTCGCCGCCCTGGCTTATTGGGCCCGCTCCGAGATCGTTCCGCGCCTGCTTCAGCCCACCCAGCTCAAGGACGAAGCAGATTCCTCGTCCAATTTCGATCTGAAGGCCTGGCAGTCCGTTGCGCTGCCCGTCACCAGTTGGTTGGGCGCTGCTGCGGCGGCCGCCGCATTGTGGGTTGTGCTTCCCGCGCCGTGGGTAGGGGTGGGCTGGTTGGCGCTGGTGGTTGCGCTGGGCCTGGCGGCAGATTGGGTCAAGGCGCAGAGTCTGGCAATTCAAGCGGATTTGTTGACCATAACCGCTCTCCTCGGCCTATTTGCCTGGGACTTGTGGGCCGACGATTGGAACCACAAAGCGCCACTGATTGTGTTCGTAGTTCTGCTTTATGCCGGGATGCGACGGAAGACTGTTCTGGTGGGTTCGCGGAACTATGTTGCTCCCGCATATTCATGGGCCGCCAGTTTGGTCATAGTAATCCCGGTGTTTGAAGTTTTCTCGAACCCATGGATCGCGCCTGTTTTGGCCACGTTAAGCTTGGCGCTTTTTGAGATTGGCCGGTTTTCAAGGAGAGGCTTCCTGCGTTGGCAGGGATTTTTCCTAATGGCGCTCGCGTTTCCTGTTTTCCTCGCGGACGATCTTCCCAGCACAAATGCGGGCGCCTCTGAGGCCGTCCTCAGCGCATCCGGGAAGACTGCATTCAGCCCCATAAACTCGCTCCTTCTTGAAGTACTCATCCTTGCCGCTGCCGGTTACTGGCTCCTCGAGCGGACTCGCAACCGCCAACGCTGCGCCCGCGCCGAATACATTGTGGGATTGACAGCGGATGCGCTCGGCACTCTTTCTATCGCGCTCTGGTTCGCCTATCGCTTCCCTTCCTACTGGGTTCCCCTGCCCGGCGCGGAGGTTTGGGTGACTTCGATTTGGGCGGCGATGGCGGCCGTGTTACTGGCTCTGGCCTGGCTCATGAGGCGAAGAGCCTTTCTGGCTCAGGCTATCGCTCTGGTCGTAGCTGTGGTGGCGCGCGCTCTCTTCGTCGATCTAATTGCCGACAGCCCCGCCGGCTTTTGGCGCGGAACCTTGTTTCACATAGGAGTTACCGTACTCATCCTGCTGGCCGCGCTGCCTTTCGCATTCCTGCTTCGCTCGCGCGACCGATTTGACGCCCCGACAGTTACCCTTCCGCCGGACCTTGCATTGCTTCTCCGTCATCCCGAGCAATGGTTCTTCTTCGCGGCATTTGGGCTGGAGGTAGTAACTCTGGCCGCCAAGCTTAGTTCCGGCCAAATCACCATTGCCTGGAGCCTGCTCGGTCTGGGAGTCTTCTTGTTTGCGCTGGCGCTGGGCGAGCGGAGTTACCGCCTCGCCGGACTTTCATTGCTGCTGGTCTGCGTAGGAAAGATCCTCTTTATGGATATATGGAGATTGCCGCTTTCCGACCGCTGGATTACATTCGTTGTTCTGGGTTCCGCTCTGTTTTCCATTTCATTCCTTTATGCGCGCTTTGGAGCCGTAATGCGCAAATTCCTGTAGATTCCACTTCGACAAGCCAATCCGAATCGGTGCTGGAACTTTTGTTGCCAGTTCTCGTATTATGCTTGAAAGCTCAGCCTTGCGCGCCGCCGTGTCGAATGCGCACTCCTCACCATCGTAGTTTCAATCTTTGGAGGTTTCCCCGCAATGGAACTTCGAATCCAGGGCCTGACCAAGGTCTACAAGGGGGGCGTCCGCGCTCTCGACAACGTTAGTTTGACCATTCCCTGCGGCCTCTATGGCTTGCTGGGACCAAATGGCGCGGGCAAATCCACCTTGATGCGCACCATTGCCACCTTGCAGGATCCGGATGCCGGTTCTATTTATCTGGGCGATCTGGACGTACTTCATAAAAAGGAGGAAGTTCGCAAGACGCTGGGCTATCTTCCCCAGGACTTCGGAGTCTATCCCCGCGTAAATGCCGAGGATATGCTCAACCATATCGCGCTGCTCAAGGGCATCGTGAATCGCAAACAGCGCAAGGAGGCAGTCCATGCGCTGATGCAGCGCGTAAATCTTTGGGATCACCGCCGCAAGCTGCTCACTGGTTTCTCCGGCGGAATGAGGCAACGCTTCGGGATCGCCCAGGCTCTGATTGGCAGCCCTCAATTGCTCATTGTGGATGAACCCACCGCCGGCCTCGACCCCGGAGAGCGCAACAGGTTCTATAACCTGCTGGCCGAAATAGGCGAGAATGTCATCGTGATTCTCTCCACCCACATCGTGCAGGATGTTATGGAGTTATGCAGTAACATGGCCATTATTCACCAGGGTCGCGTGCTGTTTTCCGGAGCGCCGGACCATGCGCTGGTGGGACTCGAAGGAAAGATATGGCGCAAGTCCATCGAGCGCGACGCGGTTAAGGATTACACCAGCCGCTTCCCCGTCATCTCCACCAAGCTTGCGGCCGGACGGCCCCAGATACACGTCTTCGCTGACGCGATTCCAGAGGACGGCTTCGTTCCGGTTGCCCCCGATCTTGAAGATGTCTTCTTCGCCAGCATCGCTGGCCTGCAATAAAGGAGCCGGCCATGCTGCATTTTTTCTTCTTTGAAATTCGTTACTGGCTGCGCTCGGTGATGCTATGGGTATTCACCGGCATTGTAACTCTGCTCATCCTGCTTGCCTTGAGCACCGACCAGATTCAGGTGGGCGGAGCCATCGGCAACACGTTTCGCAACGCACCGTTTGTCGTGCAGCAGTTTTACTCCATCATGTGGTTCATCACCCTGCTGATGGTGACGGCTTTTGTGAACTCGGCGGCGTCGCGCGAGTTTGCCTATAACATGCACCAGATCGTATTCAGCACACCAATCCGCAAGATGGACTTCCTGATAGGCCGATTCCTGGGCTCGGTTGTCATCTCGACAATCCCGCTGCTCGGCATCTCGATTGGCGCGTTGCTGGCCCCACTGATGCCATGGGCGGATGCTGACCGCTTTGGCCCCGTCGTCTGGTCCGCGCATTTTGAGGGCATCCTCGTTTTCGCATTGCCGAATACGTTCTTCATAGCTGCCATTATCTTTACGATAGCCGTACTAACGCGCAGCACTGTCGTATCCTTTCTCGGCGGCCTGTTGCTGCTGGTGGCCGACGCCGTATCCAGCGCGCTCAAGACAGACATGAAGAACGAGAAGCTCAGTGCCATGCTCGACCCTTTCGGCAACGATGCTTTCTCGCTCATGACCAAGTATTGGACAGTCGCGGATAGAAACACGCACGTTATCGGCTTCGGCGGCCTGCTGCTTTGGAACCGTATAGTCTGGGTGGCGATTGGCGCGCTTATCTTCGCATTCGCTTGCTGGCGTTTCAGCTTCTCTGAGCGCGCCGTCCGCGCATCCAAACGGAAGAAGCCGAAGGACGACGACTTGGCGCTGCCTGAGTTCCAACCCCTCTCCGGTGCTCGCATCTCGTTGAGCTTTGGAGCGCTTGCGCGCTGGAAACAATTCCTGGCATCCATCCGCATCGAATATGGACGCCTGCTCAAGACCATTACCTATATTGTAGTTACCTGCGCCGCGCTCCTCAATTGCGTCGGCGCATTGATTTTCAATTCCACGGGATTTTATGGACTTACTTCCCGGCCTGTCACTTATATAATGATTGAACTTATCTCCGGAACGCTTTATGTGTTTCTCATCGCGATGATCACCTTCTTTGCGGGGGTGCTGATTTGGGAAGAGCGCGACGCGCGGATCGACGAGGTGAACGATGCTCTGCCCATCCCGGAATGGCCTGGCTACCTTGCGAAATTCATTGCACTGATGACGGCGATCGCCTCCATCCAGGCGCTTGTAATCGTGGTGGCTGTCTGCGTTCAGGCGGCTCACCACTACATGCGCTTCCAGTTAGGGCTTTACGTCGAGAATCTGCTAGGACAGGATCTACTGGTGTTTGCGTTTCTCGCCGCGATTGCATTCTTTATTCATGTACTGTCGCCGAACAAGTACGTGGGTTACTTCGGATTCATAGGGTTTCTGGTTGCCAATGCGTTTGTTTGGCGTCCGCTGCATGTGGGCACCCGAATGGTCCGCTTCGGCAGTTTGCCGCGAATGACTTATTCCGATTTTTTTGGGTACCAGCCTTGGATCAGGAGTTGGTATTGGTTCGCCCTGTACTGGACGCTCTTCTCTCTCGTAATGACCGTTGTCAGTATTCTTGTTTTGCAGCGCGGACGGGATACTCGGTGGAAGGCTCGATTGGCCGATGCGCGTCTCCGCTTCCATGGCTCGCTCATGTGGGTGGGTGTACTCGCGGCCGTTGGCTTCATTGTTACAGGCGGTTGGATTTACTACAACACCGAGATCCTGAACAAGGTGGAAAGCTCGAACGACGGCCTGAAGCGGCAGGCCGACTACGAAAAGTTCTACAAGAAATACGAGCACTTGCCGGAACCCAGAATCCTGGATGTGAAATATAACATCGCCATTTATCCGTCGACGCGAGAGATGGTTATGAAGGGCGAGGAGCAGGTGAAGAATCTTACCTCGCAGCCGATGACCGCCGTTCACTTTACATTGGATCGGAACTTTACTACCGGCATCGAGTTACCCGGCGCGGAACTGGCGCAGGACGACAAAGAGCGCGGTTACCGCATATACAAATTCACCACGCCGCTCGCGCCGGGCGAAGTCCGCACATTGAAGTTCGATGTCGAGACGCATCCCCGTGGCTTCGAAGATCAAACCTCGATGACAGGGATTGCTCAGAACGGAACCTTTTTCAACTCCTCCATTGTGCCGCAGATTGGATACCAGCCGGGCAACGAAATGGATGATCCGAACGACCGCAAACGATTCAAGCTGAAAGAGAAGGATCTTATGCCGGCCCTGGAGACTAACTGCGCGGCCGATTGCATGGACACTTACATCAGCAATAACTCCGATTGGGTGAATGTGGACACGGTCATCAGCACCAGCGGCGATCAAACGGCCATAGCTCCCGGTTCCCTGCTGCGCCAGTGGCAACAGGATGGGCGTAACTACTACGAATACAAGCTCGATCACTTCGCTCTCAACTTCTATTCCTTTCTCTCCGCAAGCTACGTGGTTGAGCGCCGCAAGTGGAATGGCATCGATGTGGAGGTTTATTACCTGAAGGAGCACCCCTGGAACGTGCCGAAGATGGTCAATTCAGTGGAGAAATCATTCTCCTACTACACCACCAATTTCGGCCCGTACTATAACAAGCAGGCGCGCATCATCGAGTTTCCCCGCGTCGCCTCGTTCGCGCAGGCGTTCCCGGGAACCATGCCTTACTCCGAATCCATTGGATTTATCGCGAGCATTGAAAAGCCCGACGATATCGATATGGTTTATTACGTTGTCGCTCATGAGATGGCACACCAATGGTGGGCGCACCAACTGATAGGCGCAAACATGGAGGGGGCAACTTCCATGTCCGAGACCCTTGCGCAATATTCCGCACTGATGGTGATGGAGAAGGAATACGGCCGCGACACGATGCGCAAGTTCATGGAATACGAAATGGACGCGTACCTGCGCAGTCGAGGCACCGAGCGCCTTAAGGAGCGGCCATTGATGCGGGTGGAAGCCAACCAGGGCTACGTTCATTATCGCAAGGGAAGCGTGGCGATGTATTACCTGCGCGAGATGATCGGCGAAGATGCCGTCAATCGCGCTCTTCGCAAGCTCCTGACCCAGTACGGCTACGCGCCGGCGCCCTATCCAACTTCGTGGATGCTGGTGAACGATCTGCGCGAGCAAACTCCGCCGCAATATCAGTATCTGCTGAAGGACTTATTCGAAGACATAACACTGTTTTCAAACCGCGCGACGAAAGCTACTGCAAAAAAGCGCGCGGACGGCAAGTTCGACGTGACGGTTGAAGTGGAGACGCATAAGTACAAGGCAAACGAAAAAGGTGCGGAAACAGAGGTTCCGGTGGACGACTGGATTGAGGTGGGCGCGCTTGCCGCTCCGGAAAAGGGAAAGCACTATGGGCAGGTGCTTGCCCGTCAGCTTGTGCACATGACAGGCACCCACGGAACTTACACCTTCCAAACGGCCGCAATGCCCGACAAGGCTGGCATCGACCCTCTGCTGCTGCTGATCGACAAAGTCCCGGACGACAACCTCAAGCCGGTGGACAAGGAGTCGAAATAAGCGGCATCTCGCGGCTAACTCATCGGGTCACTCGCTCGCGCGATTTGCCCCCCTATTTCAACTTCAGTTCGCACTCAAAATCCTTGCGCGAGTCCCACGAGCTGACTGTCTTGGTCGCGCTCTTCTTTCCGTCTTTCTCCGCCCACAGTTCATGGTCTATGGACATGTCTACTTGGGTGAAGCGAAACCGGCCTTCTGAATCGGAGGTATAGCTGCGAATCGATTTGGCCTTCAAGTCCTTCAGGAATACTGTGGCGCCGGCCAGTGGAGCGGAATTCGCGTCCAGCACGCTGCCTGCGACCACCCGTTGGCCAAGATTCTGGGCCAGCGCCAATGGGGGTCCCACAAGCGGTGACCGTCCGCCGCCAACTCCGATGGGAACCACCCCCGCCGCCAAGGCGGCAAATACCACCCAGGTCAGCAAATTCGTGCGGTTGACCCTCACTCTTCCTCCTCTTCTTCTGCGAACGGTTCTTCGTCGTCATCCAGGTCGCCGTCGACCCGCGCCAACTCCAACGGCTCTACGCCAACCACTTCGTACTCCGTCCCGCACTCATCGCAGGTTACAACATCGCCTTCTTCCACTTCGTCCAATTCAATGTCAAGTCCATTCTCGCACTCAGGGCAGTTGGGCATAACAGTCTCCTCTCTTTCCAAGACAGTTCGTATTGTTGGATGATGAATCCATGTAGTGCAACATCGCTAGTTTTAGGGAGAACCCGGCCTCAGGTCAAGAGGAAGGAAGTGGAACCTTTCGCCACAAATCCCAACATTGGAGAATACGCTATGAATCTTCCCCGATCAGTCGTGTTTTGTACCCTTGCGCTTTTCACGCTTACCGTGGCAGTTCCATATTGTGAAGCCCAACCGGATTACCAAACCGGCGCCACCATGGCGGCCCCGGCAGTTCCTGACCCCGCCATCGCCCGCACTCTTCTGACCATCCAACCGCAGCGTATCCAGCAAATCATCGAAACGCTGGTAAAGTTCGGCACGCGCAATACGCTCTCCAGCATGGAAACCGGCCTTCCTCCGGGTGAAGGGATCACCGCCGCCGCGGACTGGATCGCCGGCCAGTTCGAGCAAATCTCCCGGGAATGCGGCGGTTGCCTTGAGGTCCATCGCGACACGTTTATCGAGCCTGTCGGCGACCGCATCCCGAAGCCCACTACGATTACCAACCTTTACGCCATTCTGCGCGGTTCCGATCCCGTCCAGGCCAAGCGAATGTACCTGGTCACGGGCCACTACGACTCCCGCATCTCCAATGTTCTGGATGCGCGCAACCCCGCGCCGGGCGCAAACGACGATGCTTCCGGCGTGGCTGTCTCGCTGGAGTGCGCCCGCGCGTTGAGCAAACTGCATCTTCCCGCAACGCTGGTTTTTGTGGCCGTAGCCGGCGAGGAGCAGGGGCTGAACGGCTCCGCTCACCTGGCTAAATTGGCCAGGAGCGAAGGCTGGCAACTGGAAGCTGTCCTCAACAACGACATTGTTGGCGGCAACACCACGCCGGGAGACACGCTTCAATTGAAGGACCGCGTCCGCGTCTTCTCTGAGGGCGTGCCCGCCGCCGCCACGCCCGACCAGGAGCGCCGCATCCGCGCCCTCGGCAAGGAAAACGACTCGCCCAGCCGCGAACTGGCCCGAGCGGTGGCAGACACAGCCCGCACTTATTTTTGGTCGCCCACCATTCAGCCCATTTCAGCCTTTCTCGTCTTCCGGCCAGATCGCTACCTGCGCGGCGGCGATCACACATCCTTCAACCGTGAGGGCTTTGCCGCAGTTCGTTTTACTGAGTGGCGCGAGGACTACAACCACCAGCACCAGAACATTGTGCTGCCCCCTTCCGGCTCTGGCGACCCTATTCTCGGCGACCTGATCCAGTTTGTGGACTTCAATTACGTGGCCAGCGTTGCCCGCCTCAATGCCGCCACGCTTGCCACGCTTGCTGCTGCGCCGGGTGAGCCGGCCAACGTGGCCATTGTTACCGCCAGGCTGGAAAATGGCACGACTCTGCATTGGGATGCGCCAGCCGGCGCCGGCGGAAATATCCACTACGAAGTGCTTTGGCGGGAGACCACCGCGCCGGACTGGCAGTTCTCAAGGACTGTTAACCAACCAGCCCCTGACGCGCCGGTCACCATCACCATGCCCGCCTCCAAAGACAACGTTATCTTTGGTGTCCGAGCCGTGGACGCATCCGGCCATCGCAGTTTGGTGGTGGTTCCCTGAGGACCCCTTCGTTGTTGAAGTGGATGTACCAAAATGGGAGCGCCAACTCCTCCGCGGCATCTCGGGAGAAGATGCGCGCAGAGTGTTCACACGGCCCGCATGACACCCTCCAGCTCCACCGTTTACCCTGACACTACGATGCCCAGGTCTGGCGCCAGTCCGTTTTCTTTCCCCGCTTTCAGCGGTGTCACCCGCCGCCTGGTCTTCCTCAATCTTTTTGCCTACTTTGCCCTGCTTCTGGCCGGGCTGACTTTTCCCACCGCTGCGGGACAGTTGGCCGGCTACCTCGGCTTCATCCCTCAGGTGTTCCTTCACGGTGCTTTCTGGCAACCCATCACCTATAGCTTCCTTCATCCCAGCCTGCTCGGCACAGTCTTCGAACTGCTTTCGCTATGGTTTCTCTGCGGATTTCTAGAGAGCCTTCACAGCGGCAGTTGGGTCACCGGCCTTTACTCGGTTTCCGTCGTCGGAACCGCCATTGCCGCCACGGCTATTTATGCCGCCAGCGGAACGCTCGGATATTCGCTCAACCAGGTTGCGCTCTATGGCTGCTTCGGCGGCATTTTCGGCATGCTCGTCGCCATCGGCATACTCTATGGCGACATGGAGTTTTTGCTCTTCTTCACCATCGGCATCAAGGCCCGCTACATGGCGGCCATCTACGCCCTCATCTCCATCGCCATGCTGTTTGGCGAGCAGCGCATGTACGCCTTTGCGCAGTTAGGCGGCGCGCTCGCTGGCCTGTTCTACATTCGCCTCGCGCCGCGTCGCGGATTTCATTTTGCCTTCAGCGAGCAGTGGTACGGGCTGCGCAACCGCTATTACCGCTGGAAGCGCCGTCGCGCCGCGCGCAAGTTCGAGGTCTATATGCGCTCCCAGGGCCGCACCGTCCGCTTCGACGGCAACGGCAATAAGATGGACGACCCCGACGACAAGTCGCGCTGGAACTAGACTTCCTTCTTGACCTTGCTGCTCGCCTCCTTCCGTGATCTCTGAGCAAGCTTGTTCCTCCCGTTACGCGGCGGGCGGCACAGTTTCGGATTGGGCTGGGCGCTGACCGGCGCATGCCCAGGTCCGCTCTTCGAGCTCATCGGCGACGGAGTTCCGGTGATGATCGTCGCGGTTTTCAGCGCGCTGGTGGGTACCTGGACATACGGCTGGTTGAGGCCTCGCCTGCCGCACTGAATCGGCCTCGTGAACTTGGGTGCCTCTCAACCTTAGTCCGCAGGTCGTCGGGCTATGGCCGGCGCGGCCAGGTCATAGACGCGAAACCGCCCGCTGCATCTTAACCTGTATGGAGATGTGGACGCGCCGATTCCGGACCATTCTAATCCTGATCCTGGCGCTGGGTTTGTCCTGGGGTTTCCAAGCGCGCGCATATTCCCTGCTGACGCATGAGCAGTTGATCGACCTCACCTGGAAGGACTCCATTGTCCCACTGCTTCTGAGCCGCTATCCCTCGCTCACACCGGCTCAGCTTGAGCAGGCGCGTGCCTATGCCTATGGCGGCTGCGTGATCCAGGACATTGGCTATTACCCTTTTGGCGACGTCAACTATTCCGACCTGACTCACTATGTGCGCTCGGGCGACTTTGTTGTAAACCTTTTTCGAAACGCGACAAACGCCAATGAGCTCGCGTTCGCCGTTGGCGCGCTTTCGCACTACATAGGCGACTCGGTCGGACATTCGTTGGCGACAAACCTCGCCGTGCCGGTCGAGTTCCCCAAGCTCCGCGCGAAGTATGGCCCTCAAGTGAACTATGCCGAGGGCGAGCGCCAGCATGTGCAAACGGAGTTCGCGTTCGACATCAACGAGATTGCGCATCGTCGCATGGCCCCGGTTCACTACCTGCGGCACATTGGATTGGAAGTGCCCGTGGGCCAACTGGCGCTGGCGTTTTACCAAACCTATGGGCTAAGGGAGGACTTCACGGGGAAACGTGGGCGTCGCGTCAATGTGAATGCATACCGGTTCGCGGTGCGCGAGTTTATCCCTCGGATTGCTTATGCCGTCACGCTGCTCCATCGCAGCCACGAGCCCGCCGACGAAAGCACACCCGAGGCCCTTGAACTGGAGAATGAGGTTGCCACAATTGCAACCGAGAACGACTGGCAGGCCTATCGCCGCAAAGCCGGCATTGGCACCTACGCGCTGGCGGGCTTGCTGTTGATTGTGCCCAAAGTTGGCCCGCTCAAGATGGTTGCGGTCAAAGGTCCCACGGCGGAAACGGAAGCCGAGTATGTGCATAGCGTTGTGCTTTCCACGGCCGCGCTGCGCAGTTCGCTGGCGGGATTTACGCCTCCGGGAGCGCCGCATCTGGTAGCCGCGGGCGCCGCAAGCTCTACCGTTTCAACCGATACACCGCAGGCTCAGGCTCCGCTCGCGCATCCGCCCGCGGCAAAACTCCTTCCCACATCGGCCGGCCCGCGCCAATCACGAGACCCGCTCCATCCTCTGCCGAATCGCGACTTGGACACAGGGCGGGTGGTGCAGCCCGGCGGCTATTCCCTCACCGACTCCACATACGCCCATCTGCTGCATTTGCTTGCGGAACAACCCATGCTGCCGATTCCGCCGGGCATCAAGGCGGACATTCAGGCTTACTACGCCAATCTTGACATGCCCTTCACGACGAAGAAAGACCCGCAACAGTGGGCACAGGTGCAAGCCGACCTGGCGACCCTCGCGAATATGCCGACATCGGCGGCGCCCGAGCCATATCCCACCTATGGCGACGATGCCGGCAGTACGCAATGAAAAGCCAAGACCTGCCGGCAATCCTGCTGAAAGTTCGTAAGGCATTCCGCCTGCGGTTCCGGCAGAACAGCTTCCGGTATCGCCCTTTTTCTTTAATTCAAATTCTCTACTTGTCGAAGAACTTGCCCCTCCCGCCACTCGCCCACGGATCGTAATGCAGCGCGAAGTTGGCGCGGGTTTGAACCGAGGGGTGGCTGTACTCCCAGAACTCGATGAAGGGGCTGGGATTGGGGTCCTCAAGCCACGCTTCGCCCAGGGCGTTAAAGCCGGCGACGGCGGTTTTTTGCGGGTCCGGAACGATGCCGTGAATGGCTTCCTGCCCATAGACGTCGGCCTCGTGCTCAAAGTGGCGGCTGAAGGTGTTGCCGGCAGGTTCCAGCGCGAAACCCGCAACCGAGACGGCAAACAGCAGCACCACAAACCCCGCGCGGCTTTCGAGCCCGGCGCCGGCGTTAGCCGGCAGGCCGCTCCTCCCGGCGTCCCGCGAGTCCAACTGCCAGCGGTCGCCGAAATGGCGCGCCAGCCAGCCGGCAAACCCGGCGCAGGCCCAGAAGACAAAAAACAATGCGATCGCCATCCCCGCAAGCATTTTAGGAATGTGGTTGAGCACGTAATGGCCGCTCTCGTGGCCGAACACAAACAGGATTTCGTCGTCCGGCAACCGATCTGTCGCGGTGTCCCACATGACAAAGCGCTTGGTGGCGCCCAGGCCGGTGACGTAAGCATTCAGGCCGTTGGACTTTTCACTGGCCTTCATCAGGTACATGCGCTCCGGCGGAATGTTCGTACCCGTGCGAGCCACCACCTTCTCGAGTTCGTCAACCAAGACGGGATGATTCCTGGCGAGGGGTTCGTATGTGTTGAAGATGGGTTCCAGCAGCGGCGACACAAAGACGGAAAGCGCCAGCAGCGGCAGCGATACAACCCAGGCGGCGATCCAATAACGACGGGGCCAGCGCCGCACAATCCAGTGGAAAAGCAGCAGCAGTGGAGTGCCGATCACGAGGAAGAGTCCCAGCGCTTTGGCCTGGTCCAGCAGCCAGCTTGGCCAGCCCTGCACACTGATCCCGTAGTCCCGGCTCACGTGGTGGCCGAACACGTCGAGGGGAAGATTGGCCAGCGTGGTAACAACCAGTAGAACCGCGAAGAAAAGCAGCCCCTGGAGCCAGCGGCGGCGGGAGTGGCGCTGAGCCCAGGATTCCAGTCCCGCCGCGAGGCGCGAGTCGAGCAGCAGCCACAGCACAGCCAGGCCCCACAGCGAACCCACAATGTCCATCACGTTGCGAATCCGGCTCAGATCGATGGCCTTGCCCAGCTTCTCAGGCGGCAGAGAATAAGCCTGGCCGCTCGTTGCACCCGAGCCCGGCTGCGCTTGGTCCGGCAAAATCTGGGCGGGCTCCGCAGGGTCCGCGGGGTTGGGGGACTGTTGGGCGACGCCAAACCGCGGGGCGGCGACGGCAATCAGGATTGGAAGACAGCAAACCAGCAGGCAGCGGCGGATGAAAGTCATGGGACCTTTCCTGTGAGTCAGCTCACTCTGAGACAATTGAGGCCACACATGTTTTTACGCGAGTCTTGTTCACCTATGCCACAAAAATCTTCCGCAGCCAACCGGTCCGCCGCCCTCAGGCCCGGTTTCGGCGTGGCCCTTGCCATAACCGCTCTGGCTTTAGCCCTGCCGGTGGCTGCCTGCGCACAGCACATCGTGCCCGCGCTCCACTCCGCCGACAAGAACGCGGCCGCGGGCCCGCCGGTACTGCTGGATGCAATGACCACTGAGCTTCATCGGGCATTCACTTCGCTGGGCAGGCAAGAAACAGGCAATCAGGAATCCAGCAAGCAACTGCCGCCTTACTTTCTAAGTTATGCGGTCAGCGATGCAAGCTTTGTGTCGATTCAGGCGCAGTATGGAGCGGTCGTGGCTAGCTCGGTCAGCCAATTACGAATGGCGGACGTGCAGGTGCGCGTCGGCGACCCCAAGCTGGACAACACCCACGGAACACATCGCGGCTCCGCGGTGAACAGCCTGCAACTGCCTCTTACAGACGATCGCGAGGCGCTGGCTCGTTCCTTGTGGGTGGCCACCAACACCGGGTACGGCACCGCGCTGGACAACTACCTCAGAGTCAAAACTGAGGCCGAAGTGCGCGCCAAGGAGGAAGATACCTCTCCAGACTTCAGCCAGGAGCCGCCGCAGACGTATCTGGGCAAGCCGGCTCCGCTGGTGTCTGTCGACCGTGCCGCGTGGGAGCAGCGCGTTACGGCGCTCTCAAAAATCTTTCGCGATTACCCCGATGTCTACCAAAACGTGGTAGTGCTCACTGGCCAGAGCGAGACCGACTACTTTGCATCGTCTGAAGGGTCGCAGGTGGTTGCGCCACACTTGCAGGCGCGTCTGGTGGTGTTTGCCGCAACCCGCGCGGACGACGGAATGGACCTCTACCGCGCCCAGACCTTCGAGGCTGAAACCGTGGCGGGTTTGCCGGCGCAGGCTGAGTTGGAGGCGGCCATACGCGAGCTCGGCAAGAGCCTGGAAGCCCTGCGCAAGGCGCCGGTTACGGAGCCCTTCGACGGCCCGGCGATTCTTTCCGGGCGGGCCGCGGCGGTGTTCTTTCATGAGGTGCTGGGCCACCGGCTTGAGGGTCAGCGCCAGCGCGGCGACGAGGAAGGCCAGACGTTTACCAAGGAGGTAGGCCACGAGATTCTGCCCACATTCCTCTCCGTGGCCGACGACCCCACGCAGACCACATTCGGCAAGACATGGTTGAGCGGCAGCTATGAGTACGACGACGAAGGGCAAAAGGCGCGCCGAGTGGGCCTGATCGACGATGGTGTGCTGAAGACGTTTCTCATGTCGCGCCTGCCGATTGCCAGCTTCGGCGCATCGAACGGCCACGGCCGTGCGCAGTCCGGGCGGGTGCCCACGGGACGCCAGGGCAACCTGATCGTTACCTCCACCAAAAGCGTGCCGGAAAGCGAACTGCGCATGCAGCTCATCGACGAAGCGAAGAAGCAGGGCAAGCCCTACGGACTTTACTTCGAAGACATTTCCTCCGGCGATTCTGAGACGACGCGCCGCTCGCCGCAAGCCTTTCAGGTGGTTCCATTGGTGGTGTGGCGGGTGTATGCGGATGGGCGTCCGGATGAGTTGGTGCGCGGCGTCAGCATTGTGGGCACGCCGCTTTCCGCGTTGAAGCGGATTCTGGCCACTGGCGACAAAAGCGAGGTATTCAACGGGGAGTGCGGCGCGGAGTCGGGCACCATCCCGGTAAGCGCCGTCGCTCCGGCAATGCTGGTGAGCGAAATGGAGACGCAGAAGCAGGCGCAGGGAACGGCGCGGCCACCGATTCTGCCGATCCCGAGATAGATGACAGGTTACAGGTTACAGATGACAGATGACAGTCTTGGGAATCTCTGAAGAGGTCTACGCGTTGAAAGGGCACGACTTTAGTCGTGCCGAAACCGCAATATCGACGTGGGCTTTAGCCCCTGAGGGAAATACGCGGTGAAGCCACTAAGGCTAGCGGGAATCGTTCTTATGGAGGCGCGGTGAGGTTGAATCGGCTTGTTGCAATGTCTGGGATTTTGGCAGCTTTACTGGGCGGCGCTTGCCTCGGCGCGTCGGCGCAGCAAACCCGCGCCGATGCCGAGAAAGATCCGCTGCTGAAAGCCATGCTCGAGGAGATGGATCGCAGCAAGGCCGATCTCCAGTTGAAGGGATTTGAGAAGCCCTTCTATATCCAATACCGCATCGAGGACGTAGACACCTTCGAGACCAAGGCGGAGTTCGGCGCAAGCGAAGGTTCGCAGCGCGGCGACCGTCGCATCGCTCGCATTACGGTGCGCGTAGGCGACTCCAAGACCGACAGCTCTGGCGGGCGCGGAGACGGTTCGCTACAACTCGTCGGCCTCGACAACGACCCCATCGCGGTGCGTTCCGCGCTATGGACTGCCACCGACCAGGCCTACAAGAGCGCCCTGGCGGCTTACGCGCAGAAGCAGGCCGCGCTCAAGCAGGTGCAGACGCCGCCGCAGGCGGACGACTTCAGCAAAGAGACGCCGGCAATCTCCCTCGCCGACCCCGCGAAGCTGGCCGTGGACGAGCCTGCATGGACGGAGAGGATGGCCAAAGCAAGCGGCATCTACCGAACCAATGCGGCGGTGAAGGCCACCCAGCACGATGTGGAGTACTCGCAGGCTGAGTTTCAGGCGCGCGCCATCACAACCTGGCTTGTCACCAGCGAGGGAACCATCGTGCGCAAATCGGAGGCCAGTTACCAGGAAGGCATTGGCGTAGGCACACAGGCTGCCGACGGCATGAGGCTCGACCGTTCTTATTCCTCAGTCGGCATTGCCCTCCAGGATTTGGATACGCCTGAGGTTCTGGAGAAACATGCCGTGGGGCTGATCGCGTCGCTCGCGGAATTGCGCAAGGCGCCGTTGGTGGAAGAGGAGTACCACGGTCCAGTTCTGTTGAGTTCCGATGCCGCCGCGGACACCATGCACGCGCTCATTGCGGACAGCGTAATCGCCACGCGCCCCAAGCTGGGCACCGAGGCCCGCACCAACGGAGCCTTTGCCTCCAGCTACCATGCGCGCGTGCTGCCGGAGTCACTTGACGTGGTGGATGACCCCGGCTTGAAGACTTTTTCCGGTAAGGGGCTGCTGGGCGCATACGCCATAGATGACGAGGGCGTGCCGGCGCAGCCGGTAAAACTGGTCACCGCCGGACGCCTGGAAAATTACCTCATCGGTCGCGAGCCGGTAAAGGACTTTCCGCAATCGAACGGTCATGGCCGCGCCGGCATTACATCCGCACCCCGGCCCGCGATAGGCGTGCTGCAGGTTGCCGATAAGGATGGCTTGTCCGACGACGCGCTCAACGCCAAGCTGCTTGACCTGGCGAAGGATCGCGGACTGAAGAACGTCTATTATGTAGCCACTCTGGGCGCAGAGCTTACACCGAGGCTGCTTTATCGAGTAAGCCCCGATGGCACCCCGGCCGGCAAGCGCGAACTGGTGCGGGGCGCTGCGCTCGACGATCTGGATCAGCGAGCATTGCGCTCAGACGTCGTAGCCGCGGGAAAAGACCTTTTTGTGGCCAACTACTTTGGCGATGTGCCGCAGACCGTACTCGCGCCCGCGCTGCTGCTAGACGATGTAACCGTGAAGCGCGCCAATGAAAAGAACGAGAAGCTCCCGTTCTACCCGCCTCCGGACTAAGGGCAATCGCCGGGATCGAGACGACTGTGGAAGGAGTTTGCACCGGCCAAAGTCCCCGCCAAATCCGTCCGTGCAACGGACGGCAAGCCGCGCGCAAAGTAGGCGCGGATGTCGAAGCTCGAAACGGGGCGTCTGGCGAGCTTTAAGGCTTTGATGGAGAAATACGGCGGAAAGTGTTCTTTTGCCGGGCTCGATGAGTGAGATCGCCGTCTTCGACGCATCGATTCTCGTTGATTTTCTTAGAACCTGTTTAAAAACTGACGTTGCGTCGTAGCAGCAGATTGGCGAAAGCGATATGGATCATGGTTTCGGCTGAGCTGTGGCGTATTTCGTAGTCTTTGGATAGGCGGCGAGACCAGTTGAGCCATGCAAAAGTGCGCTCGACGGTCCAACGTTTGGGTAAAACCTTGAACAAATGCTGGTCGGTGCGCTTGACTACCTGGACTGTGTAGCCGAACATTTGTTTGGTCCAGTCGATCAGCGTGCCCGTGTAGCCGCCGTCCACGAACACGGTTTGGATGGTTTCGCAGAGGCAAAATTAGCGCATCGGCACGGCACGAGCAGCAACGC
>Ga0302198_10001434_pt1 | contig 26117 bp, 26 predicted proteins | sample II_Bog_N2_2_FD_193521 | JGI IMG/M metagenome (GOLD analysis project Ga0302198, IMG submission 193521) | Peat permafrost microbial communities from Stordalen Mire near Abisko, Sweden - II_Bog_N2_2 | ecosystem: Environmental > Terrestrial > Soil > Wetlands > Peat | place: Sweden: Abisko... | reverse complement strand
GTTCCTGTCACGAGTACGGCAGCCCGTCAGCGGCACGTGCGTCACAATCGCCGTCGAAGGCCGCCGCGCCCTCCCCGTCGAAGTGCAGGCGCTCATCGTGAAGTCGTCCGCCCCAATGCCGCGGCGGGTTGTGAACGGCGTCGACAGTTCGCGGGTCGCGATGCTGCTCGCGGTGCTCGAGCGGCGCTCCCATATGGCGCTCTCGACCTATGACGTCTACGTCTCGACAGTCGGTGGAATCCGGGTCACCGAGCCGGGTGCTGACCTGGCAATCGCCCTCGCCGTCGCGAGCGCCTTTAAGGATCGGGCACTCGCCGCCACAACCGTGGCCATTGGCGAGATCAGCCTGGCGGGAGAAATCCGTCCAGCGTCCGCCGTAAAGCAGCGCGTGGCCGAGGCGAAGCGGCTCGGATTCAGCACCGTGCTGGATGCCGGCGCCGAGCACCTCCACGAAGCCCTTCGCGTCGCCTTCTCCGGAGCGAGGGCCGACCCGGTAGGCCACGCGGACATCCCCGACTTCTAGCGAGGCACCGTCACACACTTCGCGGCCCGGTGAGTTGACAGCTGTTGTCGCTCATCCCGCTCACAGGCGACAAGAAGTGTCAGTTCATAACCTGTTGGGCTGCAGCGGGCGCTGTGCCCGGGGTGATTCGCGACACTGGCTGGATGCCCCAACCACGACCGCTCCCGCCCGAACTCGGCCCCGCCTTCACCTACGCGCAGGCGATCGCCGGCGGTGCATCCGCTCGCCGGCTTCGAAATACTGACGTCGCGACGCCGTTCCGTGGAGCGCGTGCCACGTTCACCACCGCGGATGCCCCTTCACTCGCTCGCGCCTACCTCCCGCTTCTCCACCCCGGGCAGTACTTCAGCCACCTCACCGCCGCCCAGCTCCTTGGATTGCGGATGCCCCACAACTTCACAACAAACGTTTTGCATGTGACATCCGAATTCCCGATCCGGGCGCCGCGCCGGCAACACGTGTGCGGCCACCAGACGCGGCAACCCGACGTCGTACTGGTCGACGGCATTCCGGTTTCCTCGCCGGTTCGCGCCTGGATCGAATGCGCCGCCTATTTGGAAGTCGACGACCTGGTGGTGATGGGCGACACACTCGTGCGGCGAAAGACACCGTTCGCAACGATGGAGGAGCTCAGATCAGCCGTGGCTGCACACGATGGCGGGCGAGGAACCGCTCGACTGATGGGCGCGCTTGCGCTGATGCGCCCCCTCACCGACTCCGCCCGTGAGACGCTCCTGCGACTCTTGCTCGAACGGGCGGGATTTCCCGAACCCGAGGTGAACGGCACCATTGAGAACGAATTCGGGCAAACAATCGCTCACGGCGACCTCGTCTATCGCGGGTACCGCACGATCGTGGAGTACGACGGCGAACATCACCGGCTTGACGAGCGACAGTTCACCATTGACGTCGACCGGCTGCATGCGTTGGCTGAGGCGGGATGGCGGGTCATCCAGGTGTCCAGGAGCTTGCTTCGGCGCCGCGCCACCCTGCTGGGAAGGGTAGAGACGGCACTGGCTGCGGGCGGATGGCGTCGCGCCGGCCGCTGAGTTCGCCCCGGCATCCCTTTCACCAGTCCGTTGACAGCAGTTGTCGCCGCGCCCGGGCCGACACGACAACAAGTGTCAACAGCCCCTGCAGTTTCTCCCGCCACGGCAATCCAGCCCCTGCAGTTTCTCCCGCCGCAGCCACCCAGGCCCTGCAGTTTCTCCCGCCGCAGCCACCCAGGCCCTGCAGTTTCTCCCGCCGCAGGGCCACGTCGGGTGTGACAGCACTGTGCAGTCACTCCGCGCGGGGAAGCTCCAGCGCCTCAAAGACATCGGCAGGAAGGGCCTGCATCGAGTGCGGCCCCGCAACGTCGAACCACACTGCCTCGAGCACGCCCTCGTTCTGCTTCAGGAAGTCCAGCAGCTCCGCGGCGGCGTACACGGTCGACTCCGGGGCATCCTCATCCGGGATCTTGGCCGCGTAGGTCTCGGGCGACGAGAACAACAGGAGCATGTACCTGTCGGCATCGCCGCGGCGAAAGACCCGAACCTGAGGCTCACCATCGGAGGGCAGCAGCGGCACGACCACCCCACCGTTTCTCAGCGCGAGCGCGACGGCCACAGCATCCTGCGCCTCAAGTGCGGCGGCCAGCGAAGCAGTCACTACTTCAGGATGAACTGCGGCGAGTTGGCCTTGCTGGACGTGACCCCATTGACCGTGACGGTGAGGTGGTAGCTCGCGCCACCAGCGATGACCTGCGGCGCGTTGGTCGCGGTGCAGTCGGCCGGGTTCGATCGGGTGCGACTCCAGGCGAACGGCGTGCTCTTCACCGGCACGCCGGGCTGCAGTGTGCTGGTAGCCGAGACGGCTCCCGTCTGGCAGTCCTTCGACGACCAGATCTTCTCCGTGCCGCTCGTGATCACATAGGTCTGCTCGTCGCTGCCGTCCTTGAACGAGCAGGCCGAGGTTCCGGTGTTGGTGATCGTCAACGACAACTGCGGATCGACTCCGGCCGCATAGCTCAGTGCATCCGTCACCGCGACCACCTTCACGTTGGCGGGCAGGCAGGCCGGTGTCGACGTGTCAGCCGTCGACGACGCGGGCGTGTGGGACACGATCGCGCTCGGCTTCCCGGCACCGGGCCGCGCGACGATCAGGATCACGATCACGATCACTGCAAGCACCCCGAGCAGCACTACGAGTCGGCGGCGCCAATAAACCTTGCTTGGCTGCGGGCCGACGGGGTTCCGGATCGTCGACATAGGCCAAGGCTAACTACAACTGTTTAAGCATCCTTGTATTGCCTAGGGTGTTTGGCTTTACTCGACTCAGGTCGAGAAACTCGGCAATGCCCTCATCCTGCGACCGCACCAGCTGCGAATAGACGTCGGGAGCAACGATGTCTTCTCCGATGGCTTCGAAACCGTGCCTGCTGAAGAACCCAGTCTCGAAGGTGAGACAGAACAGCCGGGTGAGCCCGAGCGACTTCGCTGCGACCTCGATGTTCTCGAGGATCGCATGCCCGACCCCATGGTGGAGCCACTCATCCACAACGGCGAGGGTGCGCACCTCGCCGAGGTCCTCCCACATCACATGCAGCGCGCCGCACCCGATCAGCTGGCCGGTCTCGTCGTCGGTGGCGACACGGAACTCCTGCACCGCCTCGTAGAAGACGACGCGCTCCTTACCGAGAAGGATGCGTCGCTGCACCAGCGGTTCGACCAGTGCCTGGATGCCGACAACGTCTGCGGTGCGGGCGGGACGCACGGTGAAACTCACCGCCCCAGTCTACGGATACGAAAAACCTCGGATCGAGCTTGTCGAGATCTCCCCAGCGAGTGTTTCGCCGCGAGGTCTCGACAGGCTCGACCCGAGGTGGTCTCGACAAGCTCGACCCGAGGCGGGCTCGACCCGAGGCGGTCTCGACAAGCTCGACCCGAGGCGGGCTCGACCCGAGGCGGTCTCGACAAGCTCGACCCGAGGCGGTCTCGACCCGAGGCGGTCTCGACCCGAGGCGGTCTCGACCCGAGGCGGTCTCGACCCGAGGCGGGCTCGACCCGAGGTGCGTGCGCTTAGGCCTCGACGGCGACTGGCTCCGGCTCGATCGCTCCGGGCTGGCGGCTCGTCGTGATGACGAACTCGTTGTCAAGGTAGTCGACGTGCACGTGGTCGCCCGCGTTGAGTTCGCCGTGCAGGATCTTCTCCGACAGGCGATCCTCGACCTCGTGCTGCACCGCGCGACGCAGGGGCCGCGCACCGAGGGCCGGGTCGAACCCGATCTCGATGAGCTTCTCCTTGGCCGGCAGGGTGAGCTCGATGGTAAGGTCCCGGTCGAGCAGGCGCACCTTGAGGCGGCTGATGAACAGGTCGACGATCTGCAGCAGCTCTTCCTTGTTGAGCTGCGGGAACACGATCGTCTCATCGACGCGGTTCAGGAACTCAGGCTTGAAGTGCTTCTTCAGTTCGTCGACGACCTTGCCGCGCATGCGGTCGTAGTTCGTCGCGGTGTCGCCATCCAGCTGGAAACCGACCGGGCCACCCGTGATGTCGCGGGTACCGAGGTTGGTCGTCATGATGATGACGGTGTTCTTGAAGTCGACGACCCGGCCCTGGCCATCCGTCAGTCGCCCCTCTTCCAGAATCTGGAGGAGCGAGTTGAAGATGTCGGGGTGAGCCTTCTCGATCTCGTCGAACAGCACTACGGAGAACGGCTTGCGGCGCACCTTCTCGGTGAGCTGGCCGCCCTCCTCGAAGCCGACGAATCCGGGAGGGGCACCGAACAGCCGTGAGACTGTGTGCTTCTCGCCGTACTCGCTCATGTCGAGGGAGATCAGCGCATTCTCGTCATCGAACAGGAACTCCGCGAGCGCCTTGGCCAGCTCGGTCTTTCCGACGCCCGTGGGGCCGGCGAAGATGAACGAACCGGATGGCCGCTTCGGGTCCTTCAGACCGGCACGCGTGCGGCGGATGGTCTTGGCGAGAACAGAGATCGCCTCCTCCTGGCCGATGACGCGTTCGTGCAGCGCCTTCTCCATGAAGATGAGCCGGCTGGACTCCTCCTCGGTCAGCTTGAAGACTGGGATGCCCGTCGCCGCGGCGAGAACCTCGGCGATGATTCCCTCATCGACGGTTCCGCTGGCTCCGACATCGCCCGACTTCCACTGCTTCTCGAGGCGAAGACGCTCACCGAGCAGCTTCTTCTCTTCGTCGCGAAGGCTGGCCGCTTTCTCGAAGTCCTGGTCTTCGATGGCCGCTTCCTTCTGGCCTCGAACCACAGCGATCTTCTCGTCGAACTCGCGTAGCTCCGGCGGTGCGGACAGGATCGACAGGCGCAGGCGTGCGCCGGCCTCGTCGATCAGGTCGATGGCCTTGTCCGGAAGGAACCGGTCGGCGACGTAGCGGTCGGCAAGGTTCGCGGCGGCGACGATGGCACCATCCGTGATCGAGACCTTGTGGAACGCCTCGTACTTGTCGCGCAGCCCCTTGAGGATGTTGATGGTGTGCGGCAGCGAGGGCTCGTGCACTTGCACCGGCTGGAAGCGCCGCTCAAGCGCGGCATCCTTCTCGAAGTGCTTGCGGTACTCGTCGAGCGTGGTCGCACCGATGGTCTGCAGCTCACCGCGGGCAAGCAGCGGCTTCAGGATGGACGCAGCGTCGATGGCTCCCTCTGCGGCACCCGCACCCACCAGGGTGTGGATCTCGTCGATGAAGACGATGATGTCTCCGCGGGTGCGGATCTCTTTCGTCACCTTCTTGAGGCGCTCCTCGAAGTCACCACGGTAGCGGCTTCCGGCGATGAGGCTCCCAAGGTCGAGCGAGTAGAGCTGCTTGTCTTTCAGGGTCTCGGGCACCTCGCCCTTGACGATGGCCTGCGCGAGCCCTTCGACGACGGCGGTCTTGCCGACGCCGGGCTCACCGATCAGCACAGGGTTGTTCTTGGAACGGCGGGAGAGGATCTGCATGACCCGCTCCATCTCTTTCTCTCGCCCGATGACCGGGTCGAGTTTGCCGTCGCGCGCGGCCTGGGTCAGGTTGCGACCGAACTGGTCAAGAATCTGCGAGCCCTTGTCGGGGGTCGCGTCGTTGCCGCCCACTGCGACAGCCTCCTTACCCTGGTATCCCGAAAGCAGTTGGATGACCTGCTGGCGCACCTTGTTGAGGTCGGCGCCGAGCTTCACGAGCACCTGCGCTGCCACGCCCTCACCCTCGCGGATCAGGCCGAGCAGGATGTGCTCAGTTCCGATGTAGTTGTGGCCGAGCTGCAGCGCCTCGCGCAGTGACAACTCGAGAACCTTCTTGGCGCGCGGCGTGAACGGGATGTGACCGGTCGGCTGCTGCTGGCCCTGGCCGATGATGTCCTGCACCTGCTCGCGCACGGAGTCGAGCGAGATACCGAGCGACTCGAGAGCCTTCGCGGCGACACCTTCACCCTCGTGGATGAGTCCAAGCAGGATGTGCTCGGTGCCGATGTAGTTGTGGTTGAGCATCTTGGCCTCTTCCTGGGCCAAAACAACGACGCGGCGAGCTCTGTCGGTAAATCTCTCAAACATTATTTCTCCTGTAGGTACCGGGCACGAATAGCGGTACCGATACAAAGAGACTAACGAGCAACCCGGCGATTTCATGTCCCTGTTCGCCCTAGGCGTTACTCGTGTTGGCGTGTGCCGGGCCGGTCTCTCGGCATCCTCGCGGCTGCTGGTTACGCTGAAGCGGTGCACGGTTTTCCGGGATTCGCGGGTCGCGAGAATTCCGCGCCCTGGGAGACGACACAGCAGTTCGAGCGCATCACCCCGGATGGCGCCATTGCGATAGCCCGCGATGTCTTCGCGCTCGATGTGCTCACGGTGGCCCGCCTCGAGACCGAACGGGATGACACTTTTCGTCTCCGCACACGCTCGAGGGACCTGGTGCTGAAGGTCGCTCATCCCGCCGACAGCGCCACCGCGATCGACCTGCAGACCCGCGCCCTGCAGTTCGCGCGCCTGCGGGACAGCGACCTGCCGCTTCAGGACTTCGTCGAGTCCCGTGACGGCGACATCGCACCGGTCCTCCCCGCCCACGACGACCGTATCGCTCGGGTGCTCACGTGGCTGCCGGGGACGTCACTCACGGCGGTGGTGCCGGATGACCTGCAGGCTGTCGCCCTCGGCGAGGTGCTCGGTCGGCTCTCCACCGCCCTGCGTGGCTTCGAGCACGGTGCCGCGGAGTTCCCGCTCGCGTGGGATGTCGCACAGGCGGACCGGCTGCGAACCGCCAGCGAGCTGCTCCCCGATCCGTTCGTGACTGAGGTGCTCGACCGCTTCGACCGGGTGGTCGTACCCGTGCGGCCCGACCTGCCGCGGCAGGTGATCCACAACGATTTCAACCCGGGCAACGTGGTGGTTGACCCGGATGACCCCGCGTTCGTCGTGGGCATCCTCGACTTCGGGGACGCCATCCAGTCGTTCCGTGTCGCGGATCTCGCTGTCGCCCTGAGCTACCAGCTGTACCCGTTTGGTCGGTCCTGGGCGGACTGCGCACCGTTCATCGAGGGATTCGAGCGGCGCGTGCTGCTGGTTCCGCTCGAGCGGGCCGTCCTGAAGACGCTGGTGCTGACCCGGCTGGCCCAGCGCATCCTGGTCGGCGACTGGCTCGCCCGGCAGGATGCCCCGCGAACGCTGCCGCCGTCGTATCGCGAGGGTCTCGCCTCGACGCTTGAAGGACTACTCTGAGGCCACTGATGCCAGGACCCACCGCCTACTTCAACCCCGCGGACGCGGGCACTCTCGATCCGGCTACGAGCGAGCTGGTCGAGCGGAGGATGCGTGTGCTTGGGCCCGCTTACCGGTTGTTCTACGAAGAGCCGGTGCAGTTCGTTCGCGGGAGCGGCACCAAGCTCTACTCCGCGGACGGCACCGAATACCTTGATGCCTACAACAACGTGCCCTCGGTCGGGCACGCGCATCCACGAGTCGCCGCCGCTATTGCTCAGCAGGCCGCACGCCTGGTGACACACACCCGCTACCTGGACCGCGCACTCGTCGACTATGGGGAAGATCTGCTGGGCGAATTCCCCGAGGCGCTCGGCAACGTCATGTTCACGTGTACGGGTTCTGAGGCCAACGACCTGGCGCTGCGCATCGCGAAGGCGGCGAGCGGTGGCACCGGGGTCATCATTACGGAGAATGCCTACCACGGCGTGACGACCGAGGTCGCAGCCATTTCGCCGTCCCTCGGTGGCCTGGATTCCCTCGCGCCGTGGGCACGCGTGGTTCCGGCGCCGGGTGACGGCGACTTCGCGCACGACGTGAGCGCCGCCGTCGCCGACCTGATCGACAGCGGTATCCAGCCCGCAGCGCTGATTGTGGACACGATCTTCGCGTCGGATGGCGTGCGACCCGAGGTGCCGGGATTCGCGGATGCGGTCGACACGGTGCGCACCGCCGGCGGGCTCTTTATCGCGGATGAGGTGCAGCCCGGATTCGGCAGGCTCGGAACCGGCATGTGGGGTTTCGCGCGCCACGACCTGCTCCCCGACCTCGTAACCCTCGGTAAGCCGATGGGTAACGGGCATCCGGTGGCTGCTGTCATTGCCAGGCCCGACCTGCTGGCCGCGTTCGGGCGGCAGGTACGCTACTTCAACACCTTCGGCGGAAGCTCGGTGTCGATCGCTGCCGCGCAGGCGACCCTCGATGTGCTGCGGGACGAAAACCTGGTCGAGAATGCCCGCGTCGTCGGCGAGTACCTGATGGAACAGTTGCCGGGCATTGCCGGGGTTGTCGAGGTGCGGGGATCGGGTCTGTTCATCGGCGTGCGGGTCGCCGGTGAGCACGTCGCGCTCGGGGCGGTCAACGACCTGAAGCGCCGGCACATCCTGCTGGGCGAGTCCGGACGCGATAACGATGTGCTCAAAATCCGACCGCCCCTCGTTTTCAGCCGGGCGGATGCGGACCGGCTCCTGGAAGGATTGGAGGCGGTGCTGGCGTGAGCAACCTGGAGAGGGACCCGCTGGAGATCGTCGAGGACTCGGCGACCGCACGAGTTACCTCGTCGCACGAACCTGGCCCCCACGGGGTCGAGATCCTCGAACCCCGCGAGGTGCCGCTCGGCGGCCCGCGCGCGATGACCGTGCGACGCACGCTGCCGCAGCGGTCACGCAGCCTCATCGGGGCCTGGTGCTTCGTCGACCACTACGGGCCGGACCTGGTGTCGGCCAGCGGTGGGATGACGGTGCCCCCGCATCCGCACACCGGCCTGCAGACGGTCAGCTGGCTTTTCGCCGGCGAGATCGACCACCGCGACAGTGTGGGCTCGCACGCGGTGGTGAGGCCGGGTGAACTCAACCTCATGACGGCGGGGCGCGGCATCCAGCACTCGGAGGTTTCACTGCCAGACACCACCGTGCTCCATGGGGCCCAGCTGTGGATCGCGCTGCCCGACGCGACGCGCAACGCGGAGCCGTTCTTCGAACGGTTTGTCCCCTCGCCGTTCGACTATCAGGGCGCAGTCGTGAGCGTCTTCCTGGGGGAGCTGCTCGGGCGCGCATCCACTGCCCGCACGTTCAGCCCTGTCGTGGGAGCCCAGTTGGATGTCCCGCCCAACACCACCGTCGAAGTGCCCATCGACGGCAGTTTCGAGCATGGACTCCTCGTCGACCGCGGCGCACCCACCGTGAACGGCTCGGAGGTGCACCTCTCGGAGCTGGCGTACGTCGCGCCCGGTGAGACGGCATTGTTGATCCGGTCGAATTCGGAACCGCTCCGGGCACTCCTGATCGGCGGCCAGCCTCTTGGTGAACGGGTCGTGATGTGGTGGAACTTCATCGGCCGCAGTCATGAGGAGATCGTCGAATTCCGGCGGCAGTGGCAGGCCGAGGTCATCGCCGACGGCGACGAGCGGGGCCGGTTCGGCCACGTGCGCGGTTACGACGGTCGCGCCCTGCCTGCGCCGGAACTCCCGAACGTGCGGTTGCGACCCAGGGATTAACGCCCCGGGAACCGCCCTGCGGGATCGTCCTGCGGGACCGTCCCGCGGGACCGAACCTGTTGGCCGGGCTTGCTGAGGACTTACTGGCCGGGCTGGGCCGGCTCGGATGCCGCGAGCTTCGCACGCTCCTCCGCCTCGATGCGGGCATACACCTTGCGCTCGGTGCGATCGGACCGAAGGATGGCGCGCATCACGAACCAGAAGATCAGCCCGACACAGATGGTCGGGGTGACGGAGAAGACAATGCCTCCCCAGACGGTCGTGGGCATGATCCCAGAGTACCGTTCGTGGCTAGTGGTGCGCTGTGAGCGTGACGATCGCAATCAGCACGAGGATTCCGACGAGCGCGGCCGCCATCGCGATCCGCGACCACCGTCGATTCATCGCGCCTTCGTCAGGATGCCGACGATTCCCGTGACGATCAGGTAGATGGCGAAGGCGCCGAGGACAATCCAGACCCCGATCCGGTTCTTCGTCCAGCCCGCCTTCTTCTTGCGGAGTTCGAGCGGCAACTCGGGCTGCGGTTCTTTCGTGAATTCGGGCGTGATTATCGGCTCTGGTTCGTCCGACGGCTGCGGCTCGACTGGATCACTCACGTCAGCACCCTACTTGACCAGCGGGAAGAGGATCGTCTCCCGGATTCCGAGACCGGTCAGGGCCATGAGGAGCCGGTCGATTCCCATGCCCATCCCGCCGGTTGGGGGCATCCCGAATTCGAGGGCCCGGAGGAACTCCTCATCGAGCCGCATTGCCTCAGGGTCGCCCCGGCTGGAAAGCAGCGCCTGCTCCACGAATCGCTCGCGCTGGATGACCGGGTCGACGAGTTCGGAATATCCCGTCGCCAACTCGAAACCGCGCACGTACAGGTCCCACTTCTCGACGACACCGGGCTTCGAACGGTGGGCGCGCACCAGCGGCGACGTGTCGACCGGGAAGTCCACGACGAACGTCGGCCGGTGCAGCGTCGGCTTGACGAAGTGCTCCCACAGCTCCTCGACCAGCTTTCCGTGACTCGGCAGTGCGACCTCGACCCCAACGGATGCCGCAAGCCGCTCCAACTCGACGAGGGTCCACTCGGTTGTGACCTCAACGCCTGCCGCGGCGGACAGCGACTCGTACATGTCGATGCGGTCCCACTCGCCACCGAAGTCATAGTCGGATCCGTCGGCCCAGGTCACGGTGGTCGACCCGGCGATCGCCCGGGCAGCGTTCTGGATCAGTTCCTGGGTGAGGTCGCCGATCTGGCTGTAGTCGCCGTAGGCCTGGTAGGCCTCGAGCATGGCGAACTCCGGCGAGTGCGTTGAATCGGCACCCTCGTTGCGGAAGTTGCGGTTGATCTCGAACACCCGGTCGATTCCGCCGACGACAGCCCTTTTGAGAAAAAGCTCGGGCGCAATGCGCAGATAGAGCTCGGTGTCGAACGCGTTGCTGTGGGTCGAGAACGGCCGGGCGGCCGCCCCACCGTGCATCGTCTGCAGCATGGGGGTCTCGACCTCGAGGTAGCCGTGGCTCGAGAACGTCGATCGCAGGGAGGCGTTGACCGTGGCGCGGGCGCGCACGACGTAACGCGCTCGCTCGCGCACGATGAGGTCGAGGTAGCGGCTGCGTACCCGTGACTCTTCGCTGAGTTCGTTGTGCAGGTTCGGCAGCGGCAGTATTGCCTTCGACGCGATCTGCCACTCGCTGACAAACACCGAAAGCTCTCCCGTGCGGCTCGAGATGATTTCTCCCCGCACGAACAGGTGGTCGCCGAGGTCGACGAGCTCCTTGAATAGCGCAAGCGACTCGGCGCCGAGCTCACCGAGGCTGAACATTGCCTGCAGGCGGTCGCCGTCACCGGCCTGCAGCTGCACGAAGCACAGCTTGCCCGAGTTGCGAAGAAATACGACTCTGCCCGCGAGTGCGGAGATCTCGCCGGTTTTCTCGTCGGCGGCGAGGTGGTCGAAGCGCGCACGAACCGAGCCGATGGTGTCCGTGATCGGAACACTGACCGGGTAGGCACCGAGGCCAAGCTCGTTGAGCCGCTCACGCTTGGCCAGCCGTACCGCCTTCTGTTCGAAGACCTCGGTGTCCGAGAGCTCCGCCTCGGAGGCCCCCGGCTCGGGCTTGGTGCTACTCACGGATCGGCTCCTGGTTAGTTCAACTGCGCTGTGCGGGTCAACCGTCCCATGCTAGCCGGGAGGCCACGTGTCAACCCGCGAGCGAGATGCGTTCGTTGTCGATGAGGCGCGTGGTTCCGACTCGCGCCGCGACGAGCACCAGGGCCGCGCCGCGATGATCGTCGTCGACGGGCAGGAAGGTCTTCGGGTCGACGACCTTGAGGTAGTCGAGGTCCACGAGGGGTTCGCCCATGAGCGTGCCCTGCGCGGCTGCGACGACGGCATCGATTCCCCGATCGGCGGAGGATGCCGCCGCTTCGAGCGCGCTCGACAGCGCTCGGGCGGCATGGCGCTCCCTGCCCTCCAGAAACCGGTTGCGGCTTGACAGGGCGAGACCGTCGTCTTCCCGCACGATCTCGATCGCCTCGAGCCGCACCGGGATGTTGAGGTCGGCGATCATTTGGCGCACCAGGAACAACTGCTGGGCATCCTTCTGGCCGAAGGTCACGATGTCGGGAGCCACGATGAGCAGGAGCTTGGCGACGACCGTCAGCACCCCGTCGAAGTGCCCGGGGCGCGAGCGTCCCTCGTAGAGTTCGCCGATCCGGCCGGCACTGACATGGGTATCCGGTTTGCCGCCCGGGTACATTTCGAGCGCGCTGGGGGCAAAGACCAAAGGCACGCCGAGCCGGGCAAGCTGGTCGACGTCGGTGTCGAGGGTGCGTGGGTAGCGGTCGAGGTCTTCGCCCGGCCCGAACTGGAGCGGGTTGACGAAGATCGAGACGACGCGGGTGTCGACAAGCTCCGCAGCGCGCTCGAGGTGGGCAAGATGACCTGCGTGAAGTGCCCCCAGCGTCGGGGTGAGCGACACGGTGCGGCCCGCCGCCCTCTCCGCCGCGATAACCTCGCGCATCTCCGCAATGGATTCGACGACGCGAGGCCGCGACGGTGCGGTAGTCACGAATCGTCCTCCAACAGGTTGTCCCGAATAGTGGACAGGTCGATCGTATCGGGCGCCGCGGTGGCGAGTGCGTTCTCGACAGCGGACCGCACCAGCGGCGCGAGAACCCGTCCGGCATTCTCCACACCGATCACCGCGAGAGCATCCGTAGCCTGCGCGACGATGGCGGAGGAGAATCCGGTCGCGATTGCGATCGCCTCCGCGTAGGCGGGGCGGTCCTTTTCGTCGACCAGCAGCGGTTCAGCACCCATCTCGACCACGAGCGCCATGCCGATCGGCTGGACAACTGTCGCCGCCGTGACCGCGCAGTAGCTTTCACGCAGTCGCAGCAGGTCAATACTGGTTCCCGTAAAGGCCATGGCGGGGTGGACGGCAAGGGGGATCGCGCCCAAAGCCTGCGCGGGCTGCAGCACCCCGGTACCGAGCCCCGGCGCTGTGTGCAGCACGAGCTGGCCCGGCTGCCAGGCCCCGGTAGCAGCGAGGCCCGCAACGAGCGTCGGTAGTTCATCCTCGGGGACGGCAAGGATGACCAGCTCGCTTCGTTCGAGAATCGTCGGGATGTCGAGGATCGGCACCCCCGGCAGCATCGCTTCCGCACGGTCCCGGCTGCGCTGCGACACTGCTGAGATGCCCACGATGGCGTGCCCCGCACCGGCCAGCGCCGCGCCGAAAACCGGTCCGACCCTGCCTGCTCCGACGATGCCGATTCCGAGCCGGCCTGAGCGCTCCATCAGGCGGCCGAATCGTTCGCGCGCCAGCGATGGGTCGCATCCGACCGCACCTGCTCGACGACCTCGTTCGACACCGCGGTGAAGAACCCGGTGGCGACCTCGAAATCGAGGGCGCCGAGCTCCGCTCGCACGGGCCCGTTCACCGTGTGCACATGCACTCGCGCCAACCGAAGCGCGCGATCGATCGGCCCCTGGGTCATCCCGATGCTTTGCACGCGCGCCTCAGGCACCATGGTGAGGTTGCGCCAGACACCGCCTCGCCGCAGCAGGACCACGCCCGGAATTTCGGCGAAGCCGTTGCGCCGAACCGAGAACCAGCGAATGATCGCCGCCCGTCGCGGCGAGTTCGTAAACCCGCCGTCCGGCCCTGAACCGACGATGCCCCGGCGCAGCACCTGCGCCGATTCGGCCGTCGTCCCTGGCAGGAGCAGCCCGAGAACGCGCAGCACATCGTCGAGGTTACCGACCGGAAGGATGGTCGTATTGTGCTGGGCATCCGCGCCCTTCGCATTCGACTTGGATGCCCGGTTGACCTTGATCTCCCACCAGCCGGGAAGCCGCCACAGGATCGGCTGGCGCACCTGCACCGAATGGATGCGCCCCGGCGGCAGCGTTTCGTTGCTGAGGGTGAGCAGCCCGAAGCCGACTCGAACCCCATCCGGTGTCGCCGCGATCGAATAGCGCAGCGACTTCGTGAAACGCCGGAACAGGAAACCCCCCAGGCCGAAGACCAGCGGCACCAGCGCATAGATGGCGAACAGGCGGCCGGTCACGGCTGACCCGACCGAGGCGGCCGCGATCAGCACGAGCAGCGTGAACGTGGTGTCGTGCAGCAGGATCGAGCCGACCAGGCGGCCCAGGTGCACTTTGACGACCGACTCGGGCGGGGCGAGGTCCGGATCGAGCTCGGGCGCGATGAACTCGGCTAACCGTTGCTCGACAAAGCTGCGTGAATCCGGGGCTGCGCTGGCGGCTTCGCGCTGCCGGGTACCGGACGCGAGCCGCAGGATGTCCCGGCGGAGGCCGTCCGCGTTTGCCGACGACAGGTAGTCGAGCCGCACGTTCGCGTCGTGGCCGGCGACGTCGATCTCGAGTCGGGCCGCGCCGAACAAGCGCGCGAAGAATGGCCGCACGATGTTGATGCCCTGGATTCGATCGAGTCTCCCTTTGCGAAGGCTGCGGCGGATCAGCCCGCTGCGCACCTCGACGACCTCGTCGGTGATCCGGAACGTGTGCACACGCCACGAGAAATAGAAGATCACGACGATCAGCAGGAGCAGCGCCGCAATCGCGAGGAGCGCGAGAGGCAGCTGCCCGTTTGCTGTGATGAAAACCAACGGGTCCCCGTCATCGCGTGCGCGAGGGCCACCGAAGAGAAGGTCGACGAGCTGCTGGCGTGCCGACGAGATGAAGGAACCCGCGATGAAGATGAACACGAACCCGCCACGCAGCAGCGGTGTCGCCGGATGGAGCCGATGCCACTCCCCGTCGGCCAGGCGGGTGGCGGTGACCGCGCCGGGCGGCAGCAGGTCTTTGATGGGGTCGCCCTCGAAGGGCTCCCCGGTCACAGTCCGGCCCGACGGGTCTCGGCGAGCGCGACCAGGCGATCCCTCAGGTCTTCGGCGTCGGCGACGAGCAGTCCAGGGATGGAGACGCTGCTCGAGGCGGCGGCCGTCACGAAGTGGAGGTCACTCAACCCGAGCACTCGCGATACGGGACCGCGGGTGATGTCGATGAGTTGCATGCGACCGTACGGAACAGAAACGAATCGCTGGAACAGCAGTCCCCTGCGGAACAGCAGGTCGTCATCGCGCAGCTGGTAGCCGATCGCACGCACTCGCCGCGGCACGAAAGCGATCACGACCAGCATGATGACGAGCACCCCGGCAGGGAGGATCCACCAGGGTGCGACCGCAGAGAAGTAGGCGGGAAGACTGGCCAGTACGACCAGGCCGACCGTGAAAACTGACGTCGAGATGACGTCGACGTAGACGTACCGCGGTGAGACCCGCCTCCAGTCCACGCCGGGCAGGGCCAGTCGACCGGTCACACGCACCTCATCAGCACTGCCGCCATCCGCACTGCCCTCATCCGTACTGTCCTCGACCTGTTCCGCACTAGCGAGGCCGGACGGAAGCGGGATCCTTCTCGCCCTTGTCTTTGTCGTCGGGCGGGATGCTGCACATGTTCTCGGCAACCAGCCCGCACACCACGAGCACGACCGCGCCGATCACGCAGGACCCCGACGAGAAGATCGAGCCTACCTCCGCGACGACCGAGCGAGTGAGCAGGTATCCGACGATCGAGACCGTCGCGCCGAACAGCAGCGACCCGGCGATGCTGGATGCCTTCGCCAGCACGACGACGCGTGTCGCGTAAAACGGGTCCACGCTGTGATTCTCGCGATCGCGCACGGCACGACGCACCGGGACCGCGAACACCAGCACGAGGACACCGATGACAGCGAGTGAGAGAGCAAGCGTGAACGGAACGGATGCGACCGCCGCACCGGACGCCGTCAGGATGACCTCAAGCAACCATGCTGCGCCCGCACCGATGAGGGTGAGGAGCACGAGCAGGGCCGGGCGGGTGCGTTTCACGAAAGGGCCTCCGCAGGGTAGCGTCGCACATCCTCCGCCGCTGCGGGAAGGGCGTCGATGCGACCGATTCCCGGCAGGGTGGCGTCCGGATCGACCTGCAGCCAGGGAACGAGCACGAATGCCCGCTCGCCGGCGCGCGGATGCGGAAGGGTGAGCACCGGATCGTCCTGCCGAAGGTCGCCGAAGGTCACGATGTCGATGTCGAGGGTTCGGTCGCCCCAGCGTTCGATGCGAACCCGTCCGTGGCCCTGCTCGATCTCACCCGTGGTCTCGAGCAGCGCGGACGGGGAAAGGGTCGTCGAAATCTGGGCGATCGCGTTCAGGTAGGCGGGCGCAGCCTCATCCACACCGCCAGGCTTAACCGCAGCGGTCTCCACCAGCCCGGAGGTGGCAACGATCGACACGCCCGGCACGGCGGCAAGATCGGCCACCGCCTCGCGAAGATTGCGCTCGCGATCGCCGAGGTTGCTGCCCAGCGAGAGGACCGCCAGGACGGGTGCGCTCACGCGCGAGACCGCTCGATCGTGATCGAAACATCGTCGAACGGGACCTCGATCGGGGCAGACGGCTTGTGCAGGGTCACGCGCACACGGTTCACGGCGCCGCGCGTGAGCGCGACGCCGGCGATTCGCTCGGCGACCGTCTCAATCAGGTCCACCGGGTCGGTCTCGACCGCAGCGACAACGTCGTTTGCCAGCGAACCGTAGTCGACGGTCTGGTCGAGGTCGTCCGCGCTCGCGGCATCCCTGGTGTCGAGCCAGACCGTCACGTCAACGACAAACTCCTGGCCGTTTTGCCTCTCATGGGCGAACACGCCGTGGTAGGCCGTAGCCCGAAGGCCGGTCAGTGTCAGGTGGTCGTCAGTCATGCACTCCGCCGCCGCTCCACGCCGCCCACACGTCCAGGGCTGCGGCGGTGGACTCCACGTTGTGCACGCGAACACCCCACACACCCGCCTGGGCGGCGAGCGCGCTGATGATGGCCGTCGCGAAATCACGATCGGTTGTCGGCGCGCCATCGGCGGCGAAGGGAGCGAGGAATCGCTTGCGTGAGGCGCCGATCAGCAGCGGATAGCCGATCGACTCCAGCCTCGGCAATGCCTTGAGCAGGGCCCAGTTGTGGTCGGCAGTCTTGGCGAACCCGAGGCCCGGGTCGAGCACGATCTTGTCGGGCGAGATTCCCCAGACCAGCATTTCCGCGATGCGGGCCTTCAGCGAGTCCCGCACCTCGAACACGACGTTGCGGTAGACGGCCTGGCTGTCCATGTCTTCGCTGGGCCCGCGCCAGTGGGATGCGATGTAGTGCACGCCCGTCTTAGCCACCGTGCGGAGCATTTCCGGGTCGGCGAGACCGCCCGAGACGTCATTCACCACCAACACACCGGCATCCGCTGCGGCGAGCGCAGTCGAGGAGTTCATGGTGTCGATGCTGACCGGGATGTCCCGATCGAGCAGCGCCTTCAGCACGGGCATGACCCGTTTGCGCTCGATCTTGGGGTCGAGCCGGGGCGCGCCCGGCCGTGTCGACTCACCGCCGACGTCGATGAAGTCTGCACCGGAGGCACGCAGCTCGACGGCGTGGGAGACGGCAGCATCGATGTCGACGAATTTGCCGCCGTCGCTGAAGGAGTCCGGGGTGACGTTCAGCACCCCGACGATGACAGGGCGGCGCCGCGCGGGCGCCGTCGGACGGATGCGTGCGACCGTACTAGCCATCGAGTCCTCCACTCACGTTGCCAACAAGGGCGAGCACACCCGATCGTTCGACCGGATCGCTCAGCGACCCACGCGTTGCGAGCGTCACCGTCGTACTCTTCGTCTGCCGCACACCACGAGCCGTCACGCATCCGTGGCTGGCGTCGAGAACGACAAGCACCCCGCGCGGCTCGAGGCCCACGTTGAGGGTTTCAGCGATCTCTTCGGTCAGCCGCTCCTGCAGCTGGGGACGCGAGGCGAGAGTTTCTACCACACGAGGTATCTTGCCAAGTCCCACGATTCTTCGGGAAGGGATATAAGCGACGTGGGCGACGCCGGTGAAGGGGAGCAGGTGGTGTTCGCACATCGAACGGAAGTCGATGTCGCGGAGGAGCACGAGCTCGGCGAGCTGGTCGGGCGGCAGGTCAAGCTCTGTCGCGTCAGCCAGGTGGTCGAGAGGATCGACGTCGAGACCGCCGAAGAAGTCGGCGTAGGACTGCGCCACCCGCGCCGGGGTGGTCGCGAGCCCCGGTCGTGCCGAATCTTCACCGATGGCGGCGAGGATTTCGGCGACGGCAGCCTCGACGCGCCCGGTGTCGATGGGGGGCACGTCGTGCCTATGCGGTGGCGATGCCGGGAGACTTGCGCGGGCGCGGAGTACGGCTCGGCTTCGACGGGACGCCGGACTGCACACCGCCGTCGACAACACCTTCGTCGATGGGCGCCTTCGACGGCACCTTCACGGCAGGCAGGTCGGACAGCGGGCGCTCCTTGCTCGAGAGCCACTGTGGGCGCTCGGGCAGCTTTTTGACGTCCTTGAAGATTTCGGCCAGTTGTTCGTGGTCGAGGGTCTCCTTCTCGAGCAGTTCCGTGGCCAGGTGATCCAGGATGTCCCGGTTGTCGTTGATGACCTGCCACGCCTCGGTGTGCGCCTGCTCGATGAGCACGCGAACCTCGGAGTCGACCGTCTCGGCGATCGTCTCGGAGTAGTCCCGTGCGCCCGAGTCGCGTCCCATGAGGGGCTCACCGGCTGCGCTGCCCAGCTTGACCGAACCGATGGCGGCGCTCATGCCGTACTCGGTGACCATGCGGCGAGCGGTCGCTGTCGCCTTCTCGATGTCGTTTGATGCACCGCTGGTGGGGTCGTGGAACACGATCTCCTCGGCGACGCGCCCACCCATGGCGTAGGCGAGCTGGTCGAGCAGCTCGTTGCGCGTGACGGAGTATTTGTCTTGCAGCGGAAGCACCATGGTGTAGCCGAGCGCACGGCCGCGGGGCAGGATTGTGATCTTCGTGACCGGGTCCGTGTGGCGCATCGCGGCTGCCGCAAGGGCGTGGCCGCCCTCGTGGTACGCGGTGATGAGCTTTTCCTTGTCGGCCATGATGCGTGAACGGCGCTGCGGGCCGGCCATCACGCGGTCGACGGCCTCGTCAAGGGCGCGGTTGTCGATGAGCTGCGCGTGTGAACGCGCGGTCAGCAGGGCAGCCTCGTTGAGCACGTTCGCCAGGTCGGCGCCGGTGAAGCCGGGAGTCTTTCGCGCGAGAACCTCGAGGTTGACGCCAGCCGCGAGCGGCTTGCCGCGCCCGTGAACCTCGAGAATGCGCTGGCGTCCCTTCAGGTCGGGAGCATCGACGCCGATCTGCCGGTCGAACCGGCCCGGGCGCAGGAGTGCGGGGTCGAGCACATCAGGACGGTTGGTCGCCGCAATCAGGATCACGTTGGTCTTGACGTCGAAGCCGTCCATCTCGACGAGCAGCTGGTTGAGGGTCTGCTCGCGCTCATCGTTTCCGCCGCCGATTCCGGCGCCACGGTGACGACCGACAGCGTCGATCTCATCGACGAAGATGATCGATGGCGAATTCTCTTTGGCCTGGGTGAAGAGGTCGCGAACGCGGCTTGCGCCAACACCCACGAACATCTCGACGAAGTCCGAACCAGAGATCGAGTAGAAAGGAACGCCTGCCTCCCCGGCGACAGCGCGCGCGAGGAGCGTCTTGCCGGTTCCGGGAGGGCCGTACAGCAGCACGCCCTTCGGAATGCGGGCGCCGACCGCCTGGAAGCGTGCCGGGTCCTTCAGGAAGTCCTTGATCTCTTCGAGTTCTTCGATCGCCTCATCCGCACCGGCGACATCCGCGAACGTCACCTTGGCGGCATCCTTGCCGATCAGTCGAGCCTTCGACTTGCCGAACTGCATGACACGGTTTCCGCCGCCCTGCATCCCACGGAACAGGAAGAACACGACCACGCCGAACAGCAGCAGCGGAAGGATAAGACCGCCGATCGTGGACCAGATGCTCGACTGGTCGACAGCGTCGTCGTACGGGACACCGGACTTGGTGATGTCGGCGATGACCTCGGGGCCGCGTGGGGTGACGTAGTAGAACTGCACGAGCTTGCTGCCCTTGTAGGGCGTCGACAGGGTGAGGTCGACGAACTGGTCGGGGTCATGCGTGACGGCCTTCGTGACCGTATTGCCCTTGAGGAGGTTCAGGCCCTCCTGGGTGGAGACGGAGTGGTATCCGGGCACGAGAAGGAATGATGCCGCCACCCACAACAGGATGCCGACGACAACAATCCACAGGATGGGGCCACGAACCAAGCGCTTAATATCCATGATGATCAGGCTCGAGCGGCCCTTCACCTTCCTTTTCGAACGTGCTTAGAAGGTTACCCCGCCGTCGCTTGGTGCCCGCTGGATGTTTGCTCCGGGCGTAACCCCAATCTGTGGGCCATCCCTGTCCTACCTTTTTCAGGAGTTTGTGATGCTGGTGTTAGAGATGAGTGGCCAACCGATAACAGCAGTCACTCCGATCACACATCCTCCTGAAAAGAGTAGATATGGGGGGCGAGGATGGCGACGTCTCGCAGGTTGCGGTAGGCGTCCGCATAGTCGAGGCCGTAGCCCACGACGAATTCGTTGGGGATGTCGAAGCCGAGGTACGTCACATCCACATCGACCTTTGCGGCATCAGGCTTGCGCAGCAGCGCGCAGATCTCCACCGACTTCGCTCCGCGCAGCGACAGGTTCTCCTTCAGCCAGGAGAGCGTGAGGCCCGAATCGATGATGTCCTCGACGATCAGCACGCGACGATCAGTGAGATCGGTATCGAGATCCTTCAGGATGCGCACCACACCACTGGACTGCGTTCCCGCCCCGTACGACGAGACGGCCATCCAGTCCATGTCGATGTGGATGCGCAACTCGCGAGCAAGGTCGGCCATCACCATGACCGCGCCCTTCAATACGCCGACAAGCAGGGGACGATCGTCGGCGTAGTCGACCTCGATTCGACGAGCCAGCTGCGCGAGTTTCGCGCGGATCTCCGCCTCGGAGACGAGTACGCGAGTGAGATCGGCAGAAACGTCGCTGGCTTCCATGGACACCTATTCCCTAGCGCTGAAGATGAGCAGCCCTCCCTGCCGTTCAACCCTAACTCCCGGCAGGTCGAGGGGTTTCTGCCCGTGCCAGTCGGTGACCAGCCGCGCTACCTCGAGGGTCTGCGACCGGCTCAGCGACACATGGAACTCGCTCTGCACGGCAAGCCGGATGAGTCGCTGCCGCAGCGCAGGCGGGTTTGACGCGAGCGCGCGCACGGGCAGGGAGATGCCCGATTCGGCGAGGTCGGCGAGTTCCTCGGCGATCTCTTCAGCGAAATGGTCCAGCGCGTCGCTGTCTTCCCGAAGCTGGTCGGCCGTTCGCGCGAGGGCCTCGGCAATGCCGGGACCGAGCTCCCGCTCCAGCATCGGCAGCACGGTTGTGCGTACCCGAACCCGCGCGAACGCCGGGTCGGAGTTCTGTGGGTCGGTCCACGGGGTAATGCCTGAATCGGCGCAGAACTGCAGGGTCGTCGCCCGGCGGATGCCCAGCAGCGGCCGCGCGTAGGCGACGCCGGCGCTCGCCGCGGTCGACTCGGCCATCCCGTGGAGACTATTGGCGCCGCTCCCACGGGCCAGGCCGAGCAGAACGGTTTCGGCCTGGTCATCGAGCGTGTGGCCGAGAAGCACCAGCGACGCCCCCGTCTCGACTGCCGCGGCCTCGAGCGCCGCGTATCGCACACTGCGGGCCGCGGCCTCAGGGCCGCCATCCGTGCCCACGGCGACCGCACGCACGATGACGGGATCCAGTCCCAATTCGCGTGCCTGCGCGGCCGCAGCCGCGGCGACCTCTGCGGACCCGGCCTGTAGCGCGTGGTCCACAATTACCGCTCCGGCCCGCAGGGAAGCCCGCGGTGCCTCGAATGCGGTCGCTGCGGCGAGCGCCAGCGAGTCCGGGCCGCCGCTGAGCGCGACCAACACCAGTGCTCCCGTCGAAAATTCAGGAGTTCGGTTTACCGCGCCGTGTGGTGCGGCCGGATCCGCCGCGCGCACGGACGGATGGCCTGAATTTTCGACAGCGCCACTATCAACAGCCCCATTTTTGACGGCGCCATTTTCGACTGCCCCGAGGGCTAAGCGCACCGCGCGCCGCACGTCGGCCACGGCGGGCGTGAGACGCGGTCGGCTCTGGGGGTGCATCCAGTAACGTTATTGCAGTTCACCGATGAAGCTTGAGGAGTAAGTCATGGCTGCGTACGACGCCATCATTGAAATCCCGAAGGGGAGCCGCAACAAGTACGAGGTCGACCACGAAACCGGTCGGGTATTCCTCGACCGGGTGCTTTTCACGGGGTTCGTTTACCCCACCGACTACGGTTTCATCGAGCACACTCTCGGCCTCGACGGCGACCCGGTCGACGTGCTGGTCCTGCTCGACTATCCGCTCTTTCCCGGCGTCGGTGTGAGCGTTCGCCCGGTCGGCGTGTTCAAGATGACGGATGATGGCGGCTCAGACGCGAAGGTCATTGCCGTGCAGGCGAAGGATCCGCGCTGGACGTGGATCCAGGATGTCGATGACATCCCCGAGTTCACCCGCAAAGAAATTGAGCACTTCTTCGAGCACTACAAAGACCTTGAGCCCGGCAAGTGGGTCAAGACTGAGGGTTGGGGCAATGCGGCCGAGGCGGAAGAGATCATCGCCGCCGGGGTCGCCGCCTACAAGCCGTAGGGCCTACTCGGTCGCGCCGCTGCACCCAGCGGGAGGCAGCAGTCAGCCTTACCGGGCGCCAACCTATCCGGTCGGCCGACCGACCAGCGGAACCAGGTCGCCGTAGCGCAGCGCCGCGATGCGCACGTTCACTCCCGGGTACGGCGCCTCGATCATCTGGTTGTTGCCGATGTAGATCGCGACGTGGTACTTGCTCGCCGTGAGCGATCCACCGTTCGAGTAGAACAGCAGGTCGCCGGGTTGGCGAGCGCTGAGCGGCAGCAAGCGGTTCTCCGAAGCCATCGTGTTGTATTGGCTGTTCGATCCGTGGATGCCGATGTAGACGCCCGCGGCGGCGTACGCCTTCAGGGTCAGCCCGGAACAGTCCCAGGTGTTGGGGCCGGCGCCGCCGAGCACGTACGGCTTTCCGAGCTGCGCCTCCGCGAACGCGATTGCGACCGCGACCGCTGAACTGACCGGCGCGCCGGGCTCAGGACCGGGAGGGGTCACATCCGGTGGCGGAGTCTTCTGGGCTGCCTGCTTGGCCTCCCAGGCGATGCCGGCGTAGTAGGCGGCTTCGGTCGAGGCGGACGTTCCGTTCAGCGAAGCCAGCTGGGCCGTCAGAACAGCCTGCTGCGAGGTCTGCGAGTTCACTTTCGCCGTCGCGGCGGCCGCCGCCGCATTGGCCGCCAGCAGGTCGGCGTTCGCCTGCTTCGCTTTGCTGGCCCGCACCGATTTGGCGAGCGATGCCTGCGCATCGAGCGCATCCGCCGTTCTGCTGTCGATTTCGGCTGTCGCGAAGATGCGCGCCGAGGCCTCGCTGAGTTTGCTCATGGTGCCCAGCACGTCCAGGAAGTTTCCGGAGGAGTGCTCGTTGAGCAGCAGGTCCAGTGTGATGTTGCCGTGTCCCGCTCGCGCCAGCTGCGCGGCAAGCTGTCCGGCCTCGCGGGACGATGCGGCCGCCTTCGACTTGGCGACCTTGGCTTGCGACGCCAGCTTGTTCGCGGTTGCCGTCGCCGTCGTGAGGGCGTTGTTCGCCTCGAGATACGCCTCTCCTGCCTGGAGCGCGACCTTCCCCGAGGCGGCTGCCTGAGCCTGCAGTGTCGAGATCAGTCCGGCGAGCTTCGCAACCTCTGCGGCTTTGGTCGCCGCGTTCGCCTTCGCCGCCTGCACCTGCGCCCAGGTTGGAAAGGTTGGATCGTCAGCGGACGCGGTCGCTGTGCTGACGCCGATCAGCATGCCGACAGCGACGGCGAGTGACAGCGCCCCCGCGAGGCGCCTGTAGGGGCGGCGCATCAGCGCACATCCACAATTCGGTGCCTGGCAGGCCAGCTGCCGCTTGCGCGAACGACCATGCGACCCGGCTCCCCCGCCAATTGTGTGGTGCTCATCTGAATCCCCAAATCGTGTCCTGGCGACCCCCAAGTCACGTCAGTAACACTGTCAACACTGCCAACAGTAACAACGGGAGGCCGATTTGCCCAGTGGTGCCCGAGACGAGCGCCGCACACTCGGTCCCGCGTTTGGCTTTTGCCTCGGCGCCCCCGTATGCTTGTCCCTCGGTTGCTATGGAGTTCTGAACACCATGGCCCCATCGTTTAGTGGCCTAGGACGGCGCCCTTTCACGGCGTTAACACGGGTTCGAATCCCGTTGGGGTCACGAAACAACAACAGCATCACGTGAGGTTGTTGGAGAACTAAATAGCAAGGCCCTGTAGCGCAGTTGGTTAGCGCGCCGCCCTGTCACGGCGGAGGTCGCCGGTTCAAGTCCGGTCAGGGTCGCAAGGCACGATTGCCTCTCGCCAGGCAGTCGTGCCTTCTATGTAACTTCGGTTGCGTAGGGCTCTGTAGCTCAGTTGGTAGAGCGTTCGACTGAAAATCGAGAGGTCACGGGATCGACGCCCGTCGGAGCCACTGTCCCGTTTCCAGGCTTCTACTGGGAGCGGGACTTCTTTTTGACGATTTGGGCGCTTCAGGAAATCATGGTCTGACCACATTTTGACCACAATTATTCGATTGCACCCCTGTTCATGGCGGTCGCAACAGCATCCAGGTCGTCATCGAAAAGGTCGGCGTACACGTCCAGTGTCATTGCGGCGGACGCGTGGCCAAGCATGCGTTGAACTGCCTTCACGTTTGCACCAGCCGACACGGCAAGCGAGGCTGCGGTGTGCCGAAGGTCGTGAATGCTGATCGTGGGGAAGGTCGGATCCTTCGTCTTGGCGCGATCGACTGCCGGTTTGAAGACGCGGGCTCTGAAGTTACCGGCGCGAAGCACTCCACCATCAGGACCGACGAAGAGGACGTCCTCCACGCCTTTGCCTTCCGATCGAGCTTTGACCATGGGCTCAAGGAACTCCGGAAACGGCACCGACCGACGACTATGGTTCTTCGGGGTTCCCCAGATGATCACCCCACGAGGCTCGGAGACTGCCTCAGCAATGTCAACTCGTCGGCGCGAGAGATCAACTCGCCCGACTCGAATTCCCGCCATTTCGCCCCATCGCAGGCCGGTGTACGCGAGGAAATAAACGACGTCAGACCAGTCGCCGCATTCCTTCGCGAGGAGTCGCACCTGGGCATGAGTAAGGTAGCCACGTCGCTTCTTCACGAGCCTCGGAAGCTGGATGCTGTCGCAAGGATTCTTTTGCAATCGCCCATCCCTGATGGCAAAGCGCATTACACCGGCGAGCACTAGGTAAACCTGCCTGACTTGCGAAGGACCGAGAGTGCTGGTGAGAGCATTCACCCAAGCTTGTATTTCTCCGTGACCGACATCGTTAAGACGCCGTTCGCCCCATTTTGGCAATATGTGCTTATCTAGGGCATAGCGGTATCCCGAGCGTGTGGTCGGCTTTATTTGAACTTGAGCCGCGAACCACTCGCCCGCAAGCATCGAAACGGTGGCACGGGATCGAGTCGGGTCTAGCCATTCCCCGCGCATCATTGCCACTTCGATTGACGCTAGATACTGTTCAGCTTCCCGCTTCGTCGCGAACCCACGCTTGTTGTTGGCGATCAGGGCCTTCCGTTCTTCCTTCTGCTCATCGCTCATCGGGCCGGACGGGGCGTTGCCGCGATCCTTATGGAACCCTGCCGCCTTCGGGTCGGCGAGGTAGTAGAGGATGGTCGCTTCCTCGGACGTGTAGTACACGCGCACATAGGCGGCCCGGCCCTCGACCTCGGCGATGTCCGCCTCCGTGACGCGCTCCCCGTCCCTTGTGAGGAGATCTCGGATGGGCGTCCAGTCGGTTTCGTAGTACCCCGGCTCGTGGTCGAGCACGGTGAAGCCACGCTCGATCAGCTCGGCGGTCGCCCTCTCCCTGATTGCGGTGAGGCGCTTCTCGTCGCAGGCACGCTGGGTCGCATGGGCGAACTGCTCCGGTGACTCGGTCGCGACCTCGATGAGGGCGTCGACGGCGTCCGTGTCGCCATCGATTATGTGGACAGAGACGAGTCGTCAAATAAAGGCGGCCCGCGTGATGACGGGAAGAAATAGGAAGTGGCGCTCGCTACGCCTCTTCATCGTTCCG
>Ga0302198_10001426_pt1 | contig 26190 bp, 25 predicted proteins | sample II_Bog_N2_2_FD_193521 | JGI IMG/M metagenome (GOLD analysis project Ga0302198, IMG submission 193521) | Peat permafrost microbial communities from Stordalen Mire near Abisko, Sweden - II_Bog_N2_2 | ecosystem: Environmental > Terrestrial > Soil > Wetlands > Peat | place: Sweden: Abisko... | reverse complement strand
GACCTACCTCCAGAGACCAGATTCACGCCCCTCACGGGAGAAAGGGAGGGAGGTCAGTGGGGCTCAGGGCGCCAGCCCCGGCTGCGTAGCAGGCGGTGGGTGCGGGTCAGGAACTCCGTCGAGTCCGCAAGATCCGCTTTGGAAATCCTCGTGTGGTGCCACTGTGCGTCCTCCAGCCGGGGAACGCGCGAAATATCCTTCTCCCACTGGCCGGGATCGGTGCGGTGGTGGTCGCCCTCGTAGTCGAAGCTGAGGCGAAAGCGCGGATAACAGAGGTCGGGCATCGCCAGAAAGCGGCCCCTCTCATCGAACAACTCGAGATTGACCTCGGGGATGGGAAGTCCGGCCCGGATCATCCGCACTCTCATGGCGGATTCCGTGGGCGAGTCGGCTCGATCGGACAGCAACGGCAGCGCGGACACGAGCGTTGGGCGACCGCGACGCCCCGGATAGTGGGCGACCGCCCAGGCGAGCTGCGCCCGCTCGAGTCGCAACGATGGCGGCCGCCTGTGCCAGAGCAGGTTGTCACCGGCCGCGACGAGCTCCTCCTCCCGAAGAATCGTCGCCAGGTCGCACCAGGTTCGGGCCATCGAGGTGACCCGCAACCCGCGGATACGGGTCAGGTCGCCGTCGCACAGTTGCAGCCGATGACCGATGACGCCGCGTCCACGCGGGGCGCGTTGTTCCGTCGATACGGATGCGTGCAGCCGCGGGTCGTCCTGGAAGCGCCGGGGCAGCGGAATGCCCCACAGTCCGGCTGCGGATGCGTGCGAGATGAAGTGGCCCGGCGCTGCCCGGGACAGGTAGGCGCGAGCAGTGCCTTCGAGTGTCGAGGCATCCTCGAGGCTCGATCGCACACCCCAGAACGGGCGCGCAAGGTCGGCACTGAAGAGTCGGGTGGGTCGTACGCCGGCGACGAGCGCATCCCTCACGGGGAACGGGTTGTCGGCGAGTTCTTCGGGTAACGGATGCGGATTTGGCATCCCGATAGCTTTCAGGTTCCACGACCCACGCGTGCTTCTTATCCACATCCCGTCGGGGGCGTCAATCCGGTCTGTGGGGTGCGCCCCAGGGACCGGATTGACGCCCCTCACGGGGAAATTGGCAGATAGCGACTAGTACCCTTGGAGCATGAGCCCAGACCGCGAGGACTACCTTCTTCCCCTGGACGGCACGAACATCACGTCCCTGCCCAAAGTGTCGCTCCACGACCACCTCGACGGCGGCCTGCGCACCACAACCATCCTCGAGCTCGCCGACGAGATCGGTCTCCAAACGCCCGCCACCGAGCCCGGATCGCTCCAGGACTGGTTCGATGAAAGCTGCGACTCCGGTGACCTCGTCGACTACCTCAAAACCTTTGACCTCACCATCGCTGTCATGCAAACCGCAGAACAACTCCACCGTGTGGCCCGCGAATTCGTACAGGACCTGGGTGCAGACGGGGTGATCTACGGAGAGATCCGGTGGGCTCCCGAACAACACCTCACCAAAGGGCTCACCCTCGACGAGACAGTCGAGGCCGTTCAATCCGGGCTCGAGGCAGGGGTTGCCGATGTGCGGGCAACCGGGGCGAGCATCCGGGTCGGCCAGCTGGTCAGCGCGATGCGACACCTCGATCGGGGTCTTGAGATCGCGCAACTCGCCGTGCGGCACCGGGAACGCGGTGTCGTCGGATTCGACATCGCCGGGCCCGAGAACGGATTCCCCCCGTCGAACCTGCAGGATGCCTTCGACTACCTTGCGCGCGAGTACATGCCCCGCACCGTCCACGCCGGCGAGGCGGCGGGCCTGGCGAGCATCGAAAGCGCGCTCTTCGAGGGGCGCGCCATGCGACTCGGCCACGGCGTGCGAATCGCTGAAGACATCATCCTCGAGCGCGAGGACGAAGAAGGCACCTACGTCGCCCTCGGTGCCATCGCGCAATGGGTCAAAGACCGCGAGATAGCTCTCGAAACGAGCCCGTCATCCAACCTCCAGACGGGTGCCATCGCGCAGTGGGGTGACGACCTGATCGACCATCCATTCGACCTGCTGTACCAGCTGGGTTTCACCGTCACCGTGAACACCGACAACCGACTGATGAGTAACACCACCCTCAGCCGGGAACTCGCGCTGCTGGCCGACGCTTTCGGATACGACCTCGCCGACCTTGAGGTGTTCCAGCTGAACGCCGCGTCGTCCGCGTTCCTGTCCCTCGAGGACCGCGAGGACCTCACGGCCCAGATCCTGCAGGGGTTCGGGCGATCCTGAATGTCACTTCCCGCCCTACCTGTCGAAGCGATCCGTCTCGGCGTTGACGCCGCAGACTGGCGGGATGCCGTACGCGCCGCCGGCGTCGCGCTCACGAACGCCGGATTCGCGACCCCCGCGTACGCGGACGAGATGATCCGGATGATCGACGAACACGGCCCATACGTCGTGATCGCACCGGGGCTGGCCCTGGCGCACGCTCGACCCGGCCCCGCGGTGCTCGCCGACGGCATCGCGGTGGTCACCCTCCGGACGCCCGTCGACTTCGGGCACCCCTACAACGACCCGGTGAGTGTTGTGCTCGCGCTCGCGGTGGCTGCGGCGGATGCCCACGTCGCGCTCGTCGCGGAACTCGCCAACCTGTTCAACGACTCGAACGCCATCGCAGAGCTTGCCGCCGCATCGTCGACCGTCGAAGTTCAGCGAATCTTCGGATCCTCATCGTGAATCCCGGGCGAGCGTGAAAATCGTCGCCATCTGCGGTGCGGGCATCGGGTCGAGTGCGATCCTCAAAGTCAATGCCGAGCGGGTGCTCGGCCGCCTGGGAATCGAGGCGGATGTGACGGCGGCACACCTGGCGTCGCTGGCGACCGATGCTGCCGATGCCCAGGTCATCCTGACGAGCCCCGAGTTCGTGGAACGCATCGGCAAGACCAACGCCGACGTGATCGTGGTGCACAACTACTTCGATACGAAGGAACTCACGCAGAAGCTGCAGCAGGCGCTGGGCTGAGCGGCTTGCGAAGGAACGCGGTCAGCACGAAACCGGCCAGCCCGAGGATGTCCAGCACGGGCAGCACCGCGAGAAGCAGTAGGACGAGCAGCGCTATCCGCCCGCCAAGGCTGACGCCCTGCCGGGTGCCGGCGAAGCCGTAGGCCGTTGCCGCGAGCAGGTAGGCCACAGCACCGATCACGATCGCGACGACTACCGCCGGGCGGAGCGTCGTGGGCGGATGACCGAACAGCACCTGCTGGCTGATCAGCCAGTTACTGAAGGCCGACTCGAACGCGAGGGCGGAAACAGCTGCGAGCACCGGAACGCCGGCGCGAAAGTACCGGTGCACGATTCGCACGCCGAGCAGCACACGCCCGCCAATCCCAGCGGCGAGCAGCCCCAGGATGGCCACCACCAGGCCCAGCGTGGGGGTCCCGTTCACGGCGTCGGAAAACAGCAGCGTTTCGACGATCGCGAAGACGAGCCCGACAAAGCCTGCAACGACCAGTGCACGACGCGACATGCAGCCAGTGAATCACGCACCATTGAGCAATCGGCGCATTCCGTCTTCCAGCGTGGCGAGGCGACCGCGCGCATCCGCCACTCGCTCGGCCGCATCACCGGTGACGCTGGACGAATCGATATACACCTTCAGCTTGGGTTCGGTGCCGCTGGGCCGAACGACGATTCGCGACCCGTCAACCATCCAGATGCGCAGGATGTCGCCCGGCGGGAACCCGCCGATCCCGGTCGCGAAGTCCTCGATCTCACGGACGCCGATCGGGCCGAGGCTCGCCGGCGGATTGGCCCGCAGGGAACCCATGATGCGCGGGATTTCGGCCAGGTCGGTGAACCGAAGCGAGATCTGGGCCGATTCATGCGCGCCGATGAGCCCGGCCAGCCAGGTCGCCTCATCGGCGAGGGTCCTGCCCTGCGCCTTCAGCTCGGACGCCAGCGAAAGCAGGTCGACGGCCGCGGAGATACCGTCCTTGTCACGGACCACGTCGGGATCAACGAGATAGCCCAGTGCTTCCTCGAAACCGAACACGAGACCGGGCGCCCGGGAGATCCACTTGAACCCGGTCAGGGTCTCGACGTGCGCAAGACCGCGCAGTCGCGCAATCGCGGCGAGCCCCGGGCTGCTGACGATCGAGCACGCGAGCGTGCCACCGGTAGCGCGCTGGGCGGCACGCCAGCCGAGCAGAAGTCCCACCTCGTTGCCGCTCAGGCGCCGCCATCCGTCTTCCGTGGGGATTCCCACAGCCAGCCGGTCGGCGTCTGGGTCGTTGGCCAGCACCAGGTCGGCACCCGTCGCGCGCGCGCGAGCGAACGCCAGGTCGAGCGCCCCCGGCTCCTCCGGGTTGGGGAATGCGACGGTCGGAAACGCGCTGTCCGGTTCGAGTTGCTCGCCGACGGTAGCGGGCTCGACGAATCCCGCCTGGGCGAACACCCGCCGTGCCGTCTCCCATCCCACGCCGTGCATCGGTGTGTAGACGACACGAGGCTGGGCACGAGCGGCTCCCACCGCCGCGGTCGCAGCGACGTACGCGTCGAGCACGGCGTCGCTCGCCACCGAGTACGCCGTCGAGCGTGGCAGCAACCGGGAGTCGCCGGCCGCGACGGCAAGGATGTGGCCAGCGATCTCGCCATCGGCGGGCGGGATGATCTGCGATCCCGAATCCTCGCCACCGAGGTAGACCTTGTAGCCATTGTCCGCAGCCGGGTTGTGGCTTGCGGTGACCATGACCCCCGCGCTGGTCGCGAGGTGTCTCACCGCGAACGCGAGCACCGGAGTCGGCAGCAGTCGAGGAAGCAGGGTCGCCGCGACTCCTGCGCCGGCAAGGATCTCGGCCGTGTCGGTCGCAAAAACGTGCGAATTCTTGCGTCCGTCGTAGCCGATGACGGCAGACGGATGCTCGTCACGCGACAGAAGGTAGCGGGCCAGCCCTCCGGCGGCCTGCGCTACGAGCACACGGTTCATGCGATTGGGCCCCGCACCGAGCGCACCGCGGAGCCCGGCCGTGCCGAATTCGAGCCGCACGCTGAATCGGTCTTCGAGTTCGGCGTAGGCCGCCGGTGACCCGGCGCGTGCCTCGCGCAGCAGGGCGTCCAGTTCGGCCACCGTCTCGGCATCCGGGTCCTGGTCGCGCCAGTGCTCGGCCACGACCAACAGGTCGCCGCTCACAGCCGCTCGACGATCTTCGCGAGAAGCGCGCTGATAACGGGCTCGGCATCCTTGCCGGCCTGGATGACTTCGGCGTGGCTCAGCGGGGTTTTCTGGATTCCGGCGGCCAGGTTGGTGATGAGCGACATCCCGAGAATCTCCATGCCCGCCTGCCGGGCGGCGATCGCCTCGAGTGCGGTGGACATTCCGACGATCGTTCCGCCGATGGTCTTCGCCATCTGCACCTCCGCCGGGGTCTCGTAGTGCGGCCCCCGGTTCTGCACGTAGACGCCCTCGTCAAGGCCCGGGTCGACCTCGCGGGCCAGCGCGCGCAGGCGGGCCGAATAGAGGTCGGTCAGGTCGATGAACGTCGCGCCCTCGAGGGGCGAGTCTGCGGTCAGGTTGATGTGGTCGCTGATGAGCACCGGGGTTCCGGGCTTCCAGGATTCCCGGATGCCCCCGGCCCCGTTGGTCAGGATCATGATGCGAGCGCCCGTCGCCGCGGCAGTGCGAACGCTGTGGACGACACGGCGAACCCCGTGCCCCTCGTAGTAATGGGTGCGCGCGCCGATCACCAGCGCGCGTTTGCCGTTCGGCAGTTCAATCGAACGCAGGGTGCCCACGTGGCCGGCAAGGGCGGGCGCGCTGAACCCCGGAATGTCCTGTGCGGGGATCGTCGCCGTGGTGGTTCCGATCAGGTCGGCTGCCTTCGCCCAGCCGCTGCCCAACGTAAGCGCGATGTCGTGAGAGGCGACACCCGTGCGCTCGGCGATCGCATCAGCCGCCAGCCTCGCGATCTCGAACGGGTCGGCCTGCGGGTCGTCAAGGACGTTGTCTGTCGGCGTTGGCATCCATCCACTTTAGGGGGTCGATTCGGCGGCCGGCCACGGCACGAAAGGCGTCAGTCGGCTGCGGGTTTTGCTGGACTCCTGCCACAGGGGACAATTGCTGCATGGCCTATGAGTTCGAGCGAAAACAACGCATCGCGATCGTAGGCGGGGGCCCGGGCGGATACGAAGCCGCCCTTGCCGGGGCGCAGCTGGGGGCCGAAGTCACCCTGGTCGAACGTACCGGTGTCGGGGGATCCGCTGTGCTGACCGACGTGGTGCCGTCGAAGACGCTCATCGCGACGGCCGAGGCCGCGAAGAACATCGGCGAGGCGGCGGATCTCGGCGTGCAGTTCTTCACCCGCGGTGAAACGGGGCGCCCGGTGCGACCCGAGGTCACCGTCAACTTCGCGGCGGTCAACGAACGACTGCTGCGGCTGGCGCGCCAGCAGTCAGAAGACATGAAATCGCAGCTCATCAAAGCCGGCGTACGGATCGTGCAGGGTGAGGGTCGGCTCGATGGACCCAACCGGGTTGTCGTTTCGACCGGTGCGGGCAGCAAGGGAACCGACTTCGATGAAATCGACGCCGACACGATCGTGGTCTCCGTCGGTGCCCGGCCGCGCACTCTTCCGAGCGCGATGCCCGACGGGGAGCGCATCCTTACCTGGACGCAGCTCTATACGCTCGACCAGGCGCCCGAACACCTGATCGTCGTCGGGTCGGGTGTGACGGGGGCCGAGTTCGCGTCGGCCTACGTGAACCTCGGGTCGAAGGTGACCCTGATTTCGAGTCGCGACCAGGTGCTGCCCAACGAGGATGCCGACGCTGCCCGGGTCATCGAGGATGTTTTCACCCGCAGCGGCATGACGGTGCTGTCCAAATCGCGGGCGGATTCGATCAAGCGCACGAAAGACGGGGTCATCGCGACGCTGTCGGATGGCCGCACCGTCGAGGGCAGCCATTGCCTGCTCGCGGTGGGCTCCATCCCCAACACCGCGGAGATCGGCCTCGAGGAGGCGGGTGTACAGCTCACCGACAGCGGGCACATCCGGGTCAACAGGGTGGCGCGCACGTCGATGCCGTCGATCTACGCGGCCGGGGACTGCAGCGACTTCCTGCCGCTCGCGTCGGTGGCCGCGATGCAGGGCCGGACGGCGGTCTTCCATGCCATGGGCGATGCGGTCAACCCGACGGAGTTGCGGAACATCACCTCGAACATCTTCACGAACCCTGAGATCGCGAATGTCGGATGGACTCAAAAACAGATTGAGGACGGCATCGCGCAGGGAGAGATTTACAAGCTGCCGCTGGCCTCCAATCCGCGAGCGAAAATGATGGGCCTGAAGGACGGATTTGTGAAGCTCTTCGCCCGTACGGGGTCGGGCACCGTCATCGGCGGGGTCATCGTGGCGCCACGGGCGTCGGAACTCATCCTGCCGATCGCGCTCGCGGTCGAGCATCGGCTCACCGTTGACCAGCTTGCGCGGGCGTTCTCGGTCTACCCTTCGCTCACCGGCAGCATCACTGACGCCGCGCGCGCGATGCACATAGTCAACTGAGCATTACCTTTTTCAGGAAGTTGTGGTGCTAGTGGGACATTTGTCGGGTTATTCCGTCCCAGCAGGCACACGCGTCACACGTCTTCCTGAATTGCGTAGGTCGAGGGCCGACTGATGGGAGGCCTGTCCTCCACAGGGGCTCCTGGTTCGGGGCCGTTCACGCATGCGGGGCCCGGGATGAATACGCGGCGACGGACTGGCACGGTGGCCGAATGGATGCAGCCAGCGCCGTGCGAAGATTCGGGGGCATAGCGACCCGATCGCAGCTGGCGACCGTCGGGCTGAGCGGCTTCGATTTGACCGCCGCAGTTCGTCGAGGCGAGATCTGGCGTGTGCGCCGGGCACATTATGCGACCTCGGGGGCCCTCCCGGATGCCGTCCACGCGGTCAGGATCGGTGGGCGACTGGCTGGAACAAGCGCAGCACGATCATTCGGGATTTGGGCAGGATTCGATCAACGCCTGCACGTTGCGCTGGCGGTTAACGCGGGTCGCTTGCGCACGAATCTCCCGCCGAGCGTCGCTGAGGAGGTTACTCCCGACAGCTCGAGTCGTGAATCGGTGCTCCACTGGGTGCGAACGGCGCCCGGGCAGGACTGTTGGCGCGTACCGGTCACGGACTGCGTCCGCCAGGTTGTCGACTGGGCAGACGCTGAGACGGCCGTAGCCTGCCTCGATACCGCGCGGAATAAGTTCGGATGGAACGATGCCCACATCGCCTCGATGTTCCGGGCGGCTTCGGCGGAGCAGCGAGTGCGGTCGCTCGCGTCTCGACCGGGAAGCGACGCGGGTACCGAGTCGGTCGTCAGGCAGCGGTTGGCGCGTATTGGGATCAGTGTGCGGCAACAGGTCGCAATCGCCGGGGTGGGACGCGTGGACATGATCGTGAAGGGAACGAAGGTCGTGGTCGAGGTCGACGGGAAGTCGTATCACCGGGCAAAGGAGTCTTTCGAGAATGATCGGCGTCGCGACGCCGATCTGGCGGCGCGAGGTTACGTCGTGGTTCGTCTGAGCTTTGCGCAGGTGTTCGGCAACTGGCCGTGGTGCGAACGTGTGGTCGCCGAAACTGTTACCCAATTCAGGAACTTGTGATGGCTGTGAGGCTGATGTCGACTACCAGACCGTCAGCAGCCACATCCGTCACACAAATTCCTGAAAAGAGTGGAACTAGGTTGAGATGGTGAGGAGGACGTGACCGGATGAGACGGTGGAGCCGACGCTCGCGTTGACGGCGCCGACGGTGCCGTCCTTGTGCGCGGTGATCGGCTGCTCCATCTTCATCGCTTCGAGCACCAGCACGAGGTCGCCCTTGACCACCTTGTCGCCTTCCTTCACCGCGAGCTTCACGACCGTGGCCTGCATCGGCGCCTTCACACTGTCGCCCGTCGCGCTGCTGACCGTTCCGCTCGCGCGACGACGGGGCGCGGGCTGGTTGGCGAGCGATCCGGATGCCGGCAGCAGCTTCGTTGGCAGCGAGACAGACACTCGCTTGCCTTCGACCTCGACGACCACCTTGTGCCGGGCGGCTGCACCGACCGAATCGTATTCGCGTTCGCCCGACCACGGCTCGATGTCGTTGACGAATTCGGTCTCGATCCAGCGGGTGTAGATCGTGAAGGGTGATGAGGTGAACGCCGGGTCGCGCACGATCTTGCGATGGAACGGCAGCACCGTCGGCAACCCCGTGACCTCGAATTCGTCGAGCGCGCGGCGCGACCGCTCCAGCGCATCCTCGCGGGATGACCCGGTCACGATCAGCTTGGCGAGCAGGGAGTCGAAGGCTCCCGTGATCACGTCGCCCGTCGTCACCCCGCTGTCGACGCGCACGCCCGGGCCGCCGGGAAGGCGAAGCGTGTTCACGGGGCCTGGCGAGGGCAGGAAGCCGAGGCCGGCATCCTCCCCGTTGATGCGAAACTCGAACGAGTGCCCGTGAGGCTCCGGGTCGTCGTAGTCGAGCAGGCCCCCTTCCGCAATTCGGAACTGCTCCCGCACGAGGTCGATCCCGGTGACTTCTTCGGAGACCGGATGCTCGACCTGCAGCCGCGTGTTCACCTCGAGGAACGAGATGGTGCCGTCGACCGCCACCAGGAACTCGCAGGTCCCCGCTCCGACGTAGCCGACCTCCTTGAGGATCGCCTTCGATGACCGGTAAAGGGCCTGGTTCTGTTCATCGCTCAGGAAAGGCGCAGGCGCCTCCTCGACGAGCTTCTGGTGCCGGCGCTGCAACGAACAGTCCCGGGTCGATATCACGACCACGTTGCCATGGGCGTCGGCGAGGCACTGGGTCTCGACGTGCCGCGGCTTGTCAAGGTATTTCTCGACGAAGCATTCGCCGCGCCCGAAAGCAGCGATCGCCTCGCGGGTGGCCGATTCGAACAGTTCGGGAATCTCTTCACGCGTCCGGGCGACTTTGAGGCCGCGCCCGCCGCCTCCGAAGGCCGCCTTGATTGCGACCGGAAGACCGTAGATGTCGACGAAGTCGAGCACCTCGTCCGCGCCGGACACGGGGTTCAGTGTTCCCGGCGCAAGGGGCGCGCCAACCTTCTCGGCGATGTGGCGCGCGGACACCTTGTCGCCCAGCTTCTCAATGGCATCGGGGGACGGGCCGATCCAGGTGATTCCCGCGTCGATGACGGCCTGCGCGAATTCCGCATTCTCGGCGAGGAAGCCATACCCGGGATGGATCGCGTTCGCACCCGACCGCCGGGCGATTGACAGGATCTTGTCGATGACGAGGTAGGTCTCTGCCGAGGTCGTGCCTTCGAGGGCGTATGCCTCGTCGGCGAGCTTCACGTGGCGGGCATCCCGATCCTGGTCGGCGTAGACGGCGACGGACGCGATTCCGCTGTCTCGAGCGGCACGGATGACGCGCACCGCAATCTCTCCGCGATTGGCTATGAGGACCTTGGTGATGCGAGGCATAATCACCCAGCCTATTCGGCAGCGGAGGGGCCGCTTTTGGCGACAGCTCACAAAAAGGCGATGAAACCTCTGACGATGCCTACAATCCGCGGTTCCAGAGGTCGGTCCAGGGCACCCCGAATCCGAGTAGGAGTTCGCGCACCAGGGCCAGCGAGAGGCCAACCACCGCATGCGGATCGCCACGCACCTCGCTGATGAAAGCGCCGCCGAGGCTGTCGATCGTGAACGCCCCAGCGACCTCGAGTGGCTCGCCTGTCGCGATGTAGGCGTCGATCTCGGCATCGCTGATGGATGCGGCGAATCGCACGCTGGCGGTGGAGACGCCGCCGACCGCCGGGAGTGCCTCGCTGGGACTGGCGTTCGCGGTGTCGGAGCGGTGATCGATCAGCCAGTGACCGGAGTGCAGCAACCCCTCCCGGCCACGCTGCGCGAGCCACCGCTCCCGGGCGATTTCGGGCTGGTGGGGCTTGCCGTAGGTGATTCCGTCGAGCTCGAATGCTGAATCTCCGCCCAGGATGAATCCGTCGAGCGGCTCACCGTCGATCTCCCGGCCGACGACGGCTTCGGCTTTGAGGCGCGCGAGCAGCAGCACCATCTCTGGCGCAGTCAGCTCTCCGGCCGCCGCGACGGCGGCCTCCTCATCCACACCACTCGACAGCAGGACCGGCTCGATGCCGGCCGCCCGCAGCGTTGCGAGTCGTGCAGGCGACGTCGAGGCCAGGTAGAGGCGCACGGTACTCCTAGGCTTGCGGTGTGGCTAACGGGAACAGCGGCGATGCGCTGGGCACTGAACTCGACCTTGAGGTTACCAACATCGCGCACGGCGGCATCTCGATTGCCCGGCACGAGGGTCGCGTGGTTTTCGTCTCCGATGCGATCCCGGGGGAAATCGTTCGCGTGCGAGTGACGGAGGCGTCGAAGAAGTCCTTCTGGCGCGCCGATACCGTCTCCGTGCTTTCGCCGAGCGAGTTCCGGCAGCCGCACGTCTGGTCGGCAGCGAGTATCGAGCGTGCCCCGGAGGATCGCGCGGGTGGCGCGGAGTTCGGCCACATCCGCATCGACCACCAGCGGGAACTCAAGCGCCGGGTGCTCGTCGACTCGTTGAAGCGGATGGCGCATCTCGATCGTGATGTGACAGTCGAGCCGCTGCCCGGAAATCCCGACGGGACCGGGTGGCGCACCCGGGTGCGCCTGCAGGTGGATGCCGAGGGGCGTCCGGGGCCATATGCGGCTCGTTCGCACCGGGTGATCGGCGTGACCGACCTGCCCCTGGCAACCGTGGCAGTGCAGGCGGCGGCCCCTCTCGACCAGCGCTTCATCGGCGAGGGGCACATCGAGGTGCTGGAGCCATCGACCGGCGGAGCACGGCTGGTCGTCGGCGCGCAGAAGCCGACCGTCGTCCGGGAGCGGGTGGGAAGCCGCGAGTTTCGCGTGGATGACCGCGGTTTCTGGCAGGTGCATCGCGCCGCCGCCGAAACCCTGACCCTGGCAGTCCAGGACGTTGTCGATGACGAGCTCTTCGATCCTCGCGCAAAGAACCTGGACCTGTACGGCGGGGTGGGGCTGCTGGCCGCGGCGCTCGGTGACCGGTTCGGCGCGGGAATCCGCATCACGAGTGTGGAGGGCGACCACCGCGCCACCGAACATGCCGGTCATAATCTCGCGGAGTGGCTCGGCGCGCGGGCCGTCACGGCGCGGGTCGAGCGCTGGGTGACGCAGCAGGCGACCTCGGGGGAGAGGCTGGATGGCGCGACGGTTGTGCTCGATCCGCCGCGCTCGGGAGCAGGCAGCGAGGTGGTGGCTGCGCTGGCTGCGCTTCGTCCCGCCCAGCTGGTGTACGTGGCGTGTGATCCGGTGGCCCTTTCCCGCGATATCGGGCTGTTTGCGGAGCAGGGGTACGGCCTTGCTACGCTGCGCGCTTTCGACCTTTTTCCGAACACGCACCACGTCGAGGCGGTGGCGAGGCTCGTTCCTCTCGACTAGTGCATCCGTCCCTCGCGGCGGGGCCGGGATGCCTTAGCCGGCGTCCCGCGTTCGCTGCGCACACCATCAGCGAAAAAGCCGATCCGGACTCACTTGACGCAGACCCGCCAAGTTCCCGCCCTCTGCAGCCCAAGCCGGTTACCATGGGGTTGGCATTGACTGGTGCCCCCATGGGGTAGACGGGATCGATCATGGTGCAGGCGACATTGCACGAGGCAGACGCACCGGTGCGACCGAGCGGGGTTCGGGTCGCAGTGGTGGACGACCACGAATCGGTGCGGCTCGGTCTCAAAGCGGCCTTCCTCGACGACGGCTACGATTTTGTGCTCGCGGCTGCGACCGTGGATGAGCTCCTGTCGGGGCTCGAGGGCCGCGAGGTGGATGTGGTCGTGCTCGACCTGTCGCTCGGTGACGGATCGACCGTCACAGACAACGTCAAGCGCGTGCAGGGGATCGGCGCCGCCGTTCTCGTCCACAGCATCGCCGATCGGGTCGCCAGTGTTCGCGAGGCGCTTGCCGCCGGCGCGGCGGGCGTCATCCCGAAGTCATCGGCCACCAAGACCGTGCTGCAGGCCGCAGCGACCGTTGCGCGCGGGGAGGTCCTCAACAACCTCGAATGGGCGACCGCAATTGACGCCGACCGTGACTTCTCCAAGGCACAGCTGGGGCGGCGTGAACGCGAGATCCTGCACCTGTACGCATCGGGACTTCCGCTGAAGCTGGCCGCTGAGCAACTGGGCATCGGCTATTCGACCGCGAGGGAATACCTCGACCGCATCAGGGTCAAGTACGTCGAGGTCGGTCGCCCCGCACCTACCAAAGTCGATCTCCTGCGTCGTGCAGTTGAGGACGGCATCCTTCCCGGGCTGGATCCGGACGGCGGGGATGGCCTCTAACACCGCGCTGAGGACGCCGCCTGCACCGAAGCTGACGCGGAATCCTGTCAGCCGTAAGCAGGTGGAGATCGTACTGTCGCGGTCGGTCGCGGCGGGCAGCCTTGTTTTCGCCGCCCAGACCGTTCTTCCGCTGTTGTCCCAGTATCGGGAATCGAATGCGGCATGGGTTCTCCTGGCGAGCATCGCCATCGTTGGCAGCCTCCTGCTCGCGCTGCTGTGTTCGATCCTCGTACGGTTTGTGCGGTTCTCCCACGGGATCGTCGCCCTCGTCTACCTTCTGGTGCTGGTCACGTGGCCGTTCTTCGTCGTGACGCCGCATTCGCCCACCGATAACCACTGGCTTTACTACCTGCTCACGGTCGGCACGTCCACGGCGGCGATCGCGTTTCCGACGCGCTGGTCGGCGATCTACCTGTTCGTGATCCCGTCGATTTACGGGATCGTGCGGATGACCCCGCCGGGCGGGGGCGAGCCGATCCCGGCCGCCATCCTGGATTCGATCTACTCGATCATCCTGGGCGGTGCCGTTGTCGTCCTCATCACGATGTTGCGCCAGACCGCGACCAACGTCGACATCGCCCAGAGTGCGGCGCTGGAGCGTTACGGGCACGCCGTTCGCCATCACGCCACCGAGGTCGAGCGAGTGCAGGTCGACTCGATCGTGCACGACAGCGTGCTGACGACGCTGTTGTCGGCAGCCAGGGCCTATACGCCTGAGGCGAAGGCGCTTGCCGCGACGATGGCGGGCAATGCGATCGGCTACCTTCACGACGCGGCGCTCGTGCAACCCGACGATGGTTCGACGGTCCGTCTGCGCGCGGTCGCCCAGCGAATCACGGATGCGGCAGCGGGACTCTCGCGGCCCATCCAGGTTCGCGCAGTGGATGTCGGTCCCCGATCCATCCCGTCGGGAGCGGGGGAGGCGATCGTGTCGGCCGCGACCCAGGCGATGGTCAACAGTGTGCAGCACGCGGGCGATTCGACCCGGGTCAAGCGCTGGGTATCGATCAGGGGTATGCGGCCGGGAGGGATCCTGGTTGAGGTGGGCGACAACGGTGCGGGCTTCGACGCCAGCACAATACCGACCGAGCGTCTCGGCGTTCGCGTGTCCATCGTCGAGCGCGTCACCAGCGCCGGCGGAACGGTGAAGGTCGATTCGGCCCCGCATCGTGGTACGACGATCACGGTGTCCTGGCCGGCGCCGAAGACTGAGGCCAAACCGCTTCCGGGCGACGACGCCGACCTGCTGGCCACCCAGACCGGGGGCAAGTCGTGAACATCGGTGTTCCCCGCTACCTGATCGTCGGAATGGCCGGCCTGTTCTCCGCCTACCACCTCGTGCTGGCGACCTATTCGCTCACCCAGCACATTCCCTTCGCCGACGGACCGATCTACCTGGCGATGGTGCTTTACGGTGCTGCGTCGATCATGAGCCTTGTGCCGATCGGACCGACACGCATGCCCATCTGGATGGCCTCCGTGAACCTTGCCGTCGTCATCGCCCTCCCCATCCTGGTGACGTCCGAACTCAACCCGTCGAAGCACAACGGTTACGGCACCTGGTATGTGGCCGCGGTGGGAACGCTCATGACGATCACGTCAACGCGCAGGCGGCACACTTTTGCGTGGATCGGAGTGGGCATCCTGGTTGTGCAGACCGTGGTGTGGTCGGGCGGAATCGGTGACCTCGGTGGTATCGGCGTGATCGGCAGCGTGGTGTGGGTCGGAGTGTCCCACGTCGTCAGCAACGGGGTGGCCAAGGCGACCCGGGACGGCCAGCGGTTTGCTCGTGCGGAGCGGGAGGCGACGGACTGGCAGGCCGCGCAGGAAGCTCACGTCTTTGAGCGCCAGTTCCGTCTCGACCAGACCAGCATGATGGCGCTCGGCATGTTGCAGACCGTGCAGTCCTCGGGTGGAGAGTTGACGGATGAGCAGCGCCAGGAGTGCCTGCATCTCGAGGGCGCGATTCGCGATGAGATCCGAGGGCGCAAGCTGCTGAACGACGCGGTGCGCGAGCAGGTGATGCGCGCCCGGCGCCGGGGTGCGACGGTGACTCTCCTGGATGAGGGCGGAATCGACGACCTGTCGGATGAAGACCTCGACCGGGTGCTCAACAGGCTCGCTACCGCGCTAGGCGGCACGGATGCCGATAAGGTGATCGCGCGCACCGTGCCGGAGGGGTCGGATGTCGCCGTGACGGTGGTCGGGCTGCGCACGGTGGGAGACGGTAGCGCGAGTGCCCTGGGCCAGGAGGCGCTCGAGGACGACGAGGTCGACCTGTGGCTGGAGATTCCCCGCTCCGTCGCCTGACCTGTTTCTTTTCGGTAGCTGGTGGCCGAGTGGTTGCCCCTTGTGGCGGGTCCCCGCGGCTGCTCCGGGTGACTGGTACGGGCGACTGCTCCGGGTGACTGCTCCGGGTGACTGCTCCTTGTGGCGGGAGAAACGCCCAGCCGTGGGCGGAGAAGGTGCGCCGCGGCGGGAGTTATAACTCCCGCCGCCTCAACGTTTCTCCCGCCGCATGGATGTGTGGGGTTCGGAGTCGTGGCGTCGGCACGGGCTCCGGGGCCGCTCTGGGCGGAGAAGGTGCGCCGGGGAGGGAGTTGTAACTCCCGCCGGTGTGACGTTTCTCCCGCCACGGCGTGCAGTTTCTCCCGCCACCGCAACAGAGCAGCCAGAGCGGAGGGGAGCAGAAGCCCGCTGGGCGGCCGGGGCCGGGTGGATGGGTGGCCGGCTAACGGCGAATCGGCCGCCAGCGAAGCCGACGACCGATTCGAAAACCCGGGTCAGGGCGACAACCCGAATATCGCCCTGACCCGCCCCCAAGCCATTGGCCCGCTTACCCTAGTCGGCCAATGGTCTGGTGGTGTAACTCATAGAGAGACACCTAGCACGATCAATACTGCAGGTAGACGACCCCGTTGCAAAGTCGTCATTTAGGGGGACATCCGGGGGACAATTTCAGGGATTTGTACCCGAAAAACCGCTAAATCACGCGGATTTTGGCGGCCCCGGGCAACGAAAAAAGGGGTACATCTGCCTTCCCACGGGGCATACCGACAGTGCGAAGGGAGTAGAACGACCTGTTCCGAAGCAGTGTGCCACGGATTTCGTTGTCAAACATCAAACGTTCGTCGAATTCGCGTGGATTGACGCCCTCGGACGTCATCCACCGAAACTGCGCCAGGCACCCGGGCCGGGCTGAAGGGGGGTACGCACACTGCGCTGCGACCGCGACCAGGCCGACGGGGTGGACTGCTCGCGCCTGCCCTGCTCGGCCGCGAGTTCATCCAGAACGCCGGCGAGCACTGCGGTGATCGCAGCCATGTCCGCCTCATCGGGGCTGCCGGAGATGACGGCAAGGTCGGCCTCGACCTGGTGCTCGGCTTCCGTTTCGTGTTCCGTCGTCCGGCTCACAGGGGGATGTTCCCGTGCTTCTTCGGGGGCTGGAATGCCCGCTTCGTGCGCAGCGCACGCATGCCTTTGATGACGACCACCCGGGTCGCGGCGGGTTCGATGACGCCGTCCAGCTCGCCGCGCTCGGCCGCGAGAAACGGCGAGGCCACGTTGTAGGTGTATTCGTTGGCGAGCCGGGTGCGAACCGCCGCGACATCTTCTCCCGCCGCCTCGGCATCCCGGATTTCGGTGCGGTACAGGATGTTGACGGCGCCCTGGCCGCCCATGACAGCGATCTCGGCGGTAGGCCACGCATAGTTGAGGTCCGCGCCCAGTTGTTTGGAGCCCATAACGATGTATGCGCCGCCGTACGCCTTGCGGGTGATGACCGTGAGCAGCGGTACGGTCGCCTCGGCGTACGCGTACAGCAGCTTCGCGCCGCGCCGGATGACGCCGGTCCATTCCTGGTCGGTGCCAGGCAGGTAACCGGGCACGTCAACGAGTGTCAGGATCGGGATGGAGAACGCGTCGCAGAATCGCACGAACCGGGATGCCTTCTCGCCCGCCTCGATATTGAGGGTTCCCGCCATCGACTGCGGCTGGTTGGCGATGATTCCGACCGAGCGCCCCTCGACCCGGCCGAAACCGATCACGATGTTGGGCGCGAACAGCGGCTGCACCTCAAGGAAGTCCTCATTGTCGACGATGTGTTCGATGACCGTCTTGACGTCGTAGGGCTGGTTGGGCGAGTCGGGAATGATGGTGTTGAGCCTGCGGTCCTCGTCGGTGATCTCGAGCGCGACGTCGCTCTCGTAGACGGGCAGTTCTGCGAGGTTGTTGTCCGGCAGGAAGCTGAGTAGCGTGCGCGCATAGTCGAGCGCATCGTCCTCGTCGCTCGCCAGGTAGTGGGAGACTCCCGAGATCGAGTTGTGGGTGAGCGCGCCGCCGAGCTCCTCCATCCCGACGTCTTCGCCCGTGACGGTCTTGATCACGTCCGGACCGGTGACGAACATCTGGCTGGTCTTGTCGACCATGATCACGAAGTCGGTGAGCGCGGGGGAGTAAACGGCACCACCGGCTGCCGGTCCCATGATGATGGAGATCTGGGGGATGACACCCGACGCCTGGGTGTTGCGGCGGAAGATCTCGCCGTACTTGCCGAGTGCAACGACGCCTTCCTGGATGCGGGCGCCGCCCGAGTCCAGCATCCCGATGATGGGCACGCCTGTCTTCAGCGCGAGGTCCATGACTTTGATGATCTTCTCGCCGGCGACCTCGCCGAGCGAGCCGCCGAAGATGGTGAAGTCCTGGCTGTAGACGGCGACCTGCCTGCCGTGGATGGTGCCGGTTCCGGTGACGACGGCGTCACCGTACGGGCGGTGCTTTTCCATGCCGAACGCGTGGGTGCGGTGCCGCACGAATTCGTCGAGTTCGACGAAGGAGCCGTCGTCGAGCAGGGTCGCGATGCGTTCCCGTGCGGTTTTCTTGCCTTTGCTGTGCTGTTTGTCGATCGCTGCCTCGCCGCTGGCGGTCACGGCCTCGTGGTAGCGCTCCTTCAGGTCGGCGAGCTTGCCCGCCGTGGTGTGGATGGCATCCGCTGAGGTCTTCGGAGGAGCGAGCGTCGCTTCCGGCGTATTTTCGGGGGTCACCCGAGTCAGCCTACCCAACAGAACCCAGCCCAACCCGTTGTCGAAATCCCACAAAATTCACCGCCCAGCGTTGCTCGGTGCCAATCCTTTGCGTGTTCGTCGCGAACCGTTCACCGGTGTGTGGCCGCGTCGTCGGGCGTCGCTCGTATCGTCGGGATCCTGTGGATGAAGGGCGGATTCGGGTGGGCGTTGTCGCTGTGATCCCTGCGCGCGGGGGCTCGAAGGGTGTCCCGGGAAAGAACCTGCGGCGGGTCGCGGGTCGATCGCTGGTCGCGCGCGCCGTCGATGCGGCTCGAGCAGCACCGAGCATCGACCGCGTGTTCGTGAGCACCGACGATGCCGCGATCGCGCGCGAGGCGCGCGAGGCCGGGGCGGAGATCATCGACCGGCCCGCGGGCATCGCCGATGACACCGCAAGTTCGGAGGCAGCGATCCTGAACGCTCTCACCCAACTGGATTTCGAACCCGAGGTCGTGGCGTTCATTCAGGCGACCTCGCCTTTCATCGACCCGCGCGACCTCGAAGCCGCTGTCTGCCGCGTGCTCGACGCGCGCGAGGATGTCGTGTTCGCTGCAACCGAGTCGCACGCCTTCCTGTGGTCGCTGGCTGCCGCCGGGGCGGTCGGGACCAATCACGATCATGCGGTTCGCCAGCGACGGCAGGACCGGGATGCCCAGTTCCAGGAGACGGGCGCGTTTTATGTGATGCGCACCAGCGGATTTCTGGCCAGCGGGCATCGCTTCTTCGGCCGGGTGGGCATCCAGGAGGTGGATCCCTCCCGGGCTCTCGAAATCGACACGCTGCGGGACCTTGAAGTCGCCGCACTTCTTGCCGAGCTGTTCCGGGAGTCTCCCGATATCGATGTCGACGCTGTCATCACCGACTTCGACGGGGTGCATACCGATGACACGGTGCATGTGGACTCGGATGGCCGTGAATTCGTGACCGTGAGCCGCTCCGACGGCGCGGGTGTCGCCGCGCTCCGGCGTGCGGGCATCCCGGTGCTCATCCTGTCGCGCGAAACCAATCCGGTGGTTGCAGCGCGGGCGCGAAAGCTGGGTGTCGATGTGATGCACGGCGTCGATGACAAGGCCACTGCGCTCGCCGCGTGGGCAGCGAACGCGGGCGTCCCGCTCGACCGTCTCGCCTACCTGGGGAACGACGTCAACGACCTGCCCGCGATGTCGCTGGTCGGCTGGCCCGTCGCCGTCGCGGATGCGAATCCGGCTGTGCTCGCGGCCGCACGGTTCGTGCTTGAACGTCGCGGCGGGGCTGGAGCGGTCCGCGAGCTGGCCGACGTCATCCTGCGCGCGAGTTCCCGAGCGGCATCCCCACCTTTCCACGCAGAACACATCACAGGGAGTGAGCAGTCATGGCAGTTTTGATCGGCGGAGTTGCAATCGGCGAAAACGAGCCGGTTTATGTGATCGCGGAGATCGGCCTCAACCACAACGGCGACGTCGAATTGGCCAAGCGCCTCATCGACGTGGCTGCGGACGCCGGCGCGCAGGCGGTCAAGTTCCAGAAGCGCACCCCGGCCCTCTCGACCCCTGAGCACATGAAGTCCACCCCACGCGAGACGCCGTGGGGCACCATGACCTACCTCGAGTACCGGTACCGGGTCGAGTTCGACCGTGAGCAGTACATCGAGATCGGGGATTACGCGACCCTGCGGGGGCTCAGCTGGTTCGCCTCACCGTGGGATGAGGTCGCTGTCGACTTCCTCGAGGACCTCCAGGTCGTCGCTCACAAGGTCGCCTCCGCGTCGGTGACAGATCTCGCGCTCCTGTCTGCGCTTGCCCAGACCGGCAAGCCGGTCATCCTCTCGACGGGGATGTCCACGCTGGACCAGATTGACCGCGCGGTCGAGGTGCTCGGCACCGACAACCTCGTGATCCTGCACGCCACCTCGACCTACCCGCTACCGCCCGAGGAGGCGAACCTGCGCATGATCACGTCGCTGCGTGAGCGCTACCAGGGTGTGCCGATCGGCTACTCCGGTCACGAGCGCGGCCTGCAGATCTCCCTCGGTGCGGTGGCGCTCGGCGCGGTCGCCGTGGAGCGGCACATCACGCTCGATCGCACCATGTGGGGCTCCGACCACGCCGCGTCGCTCGAGCCCGTGGGCTTCGAGCACCTGGTGCGCGACATCCGGGTGCTGGGTGAGGCCATGGGCGACGGCGTCAAGCGCATCTACCCGGGTGAGCTCGCTCCACTCGCCAAGCTGCGCAGAACCCCCGCGTGACGGAACCGGATTCCCGCCTGAAGATCCTGGGCGTCGCCGACTCCGACTCGTACGTCAAGTGGGGCGCGGCCACGCTGGCCCGCGCTCCGCACCGCTGGGACACCCGGTTCGTCATCCTGGACAACCCGTTCGTGCCCACCGCGGCCCAGCGGGCGGCGGCGGTAGACGGCCTGCTCGACGCGGATCCGGAGGTGGTGTCGCTCGACGCGCTCGCGGCTTTGGTCGCGCAGGAGAAGCCGGATGTCGTGTTCCTGTCGTTGCGCGGCCCGTTGATCCGGGTGGCGCTGCGGGCGGTGCTCGCCGTCGGCGGCCCCCGCCCGGTGCTGGTCTCGGGCCTGCCCGGCATCTCGATTCCGGCGACCCGCAAGGCGCTGACCTTCCGCTCCCAGGTCGACCTGATCCTCCTGCACAGCAAGCACGAGTTGCGTGACTTCCCGGAGGTGGCCGAGAAGCTGCGCCTCGAGCAGTCGTTCGGGCTCGCGACGCTGCCATTCTTCGCGACGACCACAGTGTCGAGCGGACCGCGCGACGAGGTGGTCTTCGCCGCACAGGCCAAGGTGCCGCGCCTCAGGCACGAGCGCATGGCGATCGTGAACTGGCTCGCGGAGTGCGCGCGGGCTCACCCCGAGCTGCGCGTCGTCATCAAGCTGCGTGCCGTGGGCGACGAGAAGCAGACCCACGCCGAGCAGTTTCCCTACGACCAGCTGCTGCTCGAGCTCGACTCGCTGCCGGCGAACCTGGTTGCGGAGTCGGGGTCGATGGCTGCGCACCTCGCCAACGCGGTGGGCCTGGTGACGGTGAGTTCCACGGCACTCCTCGAGGCTGCGGCGATCGGCGTTCCCGGTCTCGCACTCGACGACTTCGGGGTCAGCAACGGGCTCATCAACACGGTGTTCGAAGACAGCAACCTGCTGGGCCCCTCCACCGACCTCGTCGAGGCACGGTTCCGGATGCCCGACCCCGCCTGGCTCGACGACAACTACTTCCACGACCCGTCCGACGACGACTGGGTCGAGAAGATCGAGGCGCTGGTCGCAGCCAGCCGGGTGGCGCCGCTGCCACTGCGACGACTGCGCTACGGACAGGCCGGCGGCAGGCTGCGCCACATCTGGGACCGCAAGCGGGCGCTCGGGGCGCTCGACCACTCGGTGGCGGGGTATATCGCGCTCGCGATCGGCTACCCGGCGCGCGCAGTCGCTATGACTGCTCGCCGAGGGCGCGGGCTCTACCGCGTCCTGGGCCGAGGCGTCGCCGCAGACCCCAGCGAGTGACGCCCAGCATCGCCTCGATGACGATCGCGGAACTCATTTTGGAGCTGCCCGCTTCGCGTTCGCGAAACACGATGGGCACCTCCACGATCGTGTAGCCCGCGTCGAACACGCGCAGCGCCATCTCGATCTGGAACGAGTATCCGCGCGAGTCGATATTCGGGGTGATCGACCTGACCACCTCGATCGGGTAGGCGCGGTAGCCGGCCGTGATGTCATGGGTGGGCATGCGCAGAGCGAGCCGGGCGTAGGTGTTGGCAGTGCGGCTGAGCAGCAGGCGCGATCGCGGCCAGTTCACCACGGCGCCGCCCGCGATCCAGCGTGAGCCGATCACCAGCCCCGGGCGTGGCGCGCGCGAGAGCGCATCGAGCATGTCGGGGAGCGACTCCGCGGGGTGCGACCCGTCGGCGTCCATCTCGACCACGACGTCGTAGCCGGCGCTGTCGGCCCACTCGAACCCGGCGAGGTAGGCACGGCCGAGGCCCTCGCGCACGGCACGATGCAACACCGAGACCCGCGGATTGCCGCCGGCGAGAGTGTTCGCGAGGTCACCCGTGCCATCCGGGCTCTGGTCGTCGACGATGAGCAGGTCGACACCAGCCACGGTGTCGAGGAGGTGGCCGGCGACCCGGGCGAGATTGTCGATCTCGTTGAACGTCGGCATGATGACGAGCACCCGGCCCCACGCGGTGTTCGATTCGCGCCGAACCCCACGTGCCATGCTCACAACTTACCGGGGATTGGCGCTCGGTTAGGCTTCTGCCGTGGAGCTACCGAGAACGGCAGGCCTTGTGCCCTCCCTTCGCATCATGGAGTCGGCGGGGTCGACCAACGATGTGCTCTCCGACCTCGTCGCGTCGGGCGAGGTGCCGGCGTTCACTACTGTTCTCACTCTCGACCAGACCGGCGGCCGCGGGCGCCTGGGCCGCACCTGGACGGCGCCGAAAGACAAGACCGTCGCCGTGTCTGTGCTGGTGCGGCCTCGCGACCCGGCAGGCTTCCCCTTCGGCTGGGTCCCGTTGCTGGCGGGCGCGGCCATGTCGACCTCGATCGACGCGCTGGTGGGCGGCGGCCGAACCGGCCTTAAGTGGCCCAACGACGTGCAGGTCGACGGCCTGAAGGTGTGCGGCATCCTCGCCGAGCTGTCGCCCTCGGCGCAGGCGGTGATCGTCGGCACCGGGGTCAACCTCACTCTCGAGGCCGGGGAATTGCCCGTTCCCGCGGCGACCTCACTGGCGCTGGCCGGAGTCGCAGCGCGCGGCGACGAGCTCGTCGACGCCGTTTTGGCCCGCTACCTCCAGACGCTGCACGAGCTGCTCGAGCGCCTCGAGCACGCCGGCGGCGATGCGCGCGGCAGCGGCATCCACCGCGTCGTATCGGAGTGGTGCCGCACCATCGGCCGAGACGTCAGGGTTGAGCTGCCGGGCGGGGACGACACCTTCGGGGTCGCCGTGGGCCTCGACGAGACCGGCCGCCTGCTGGTGCGCACGGCGGGACACGGTGACATTGTGGCCGTGGCTGCCGGCGATGTGACGCACCTGAGGTATGAATAGGCGGTATGGATAGCGCTCGGAGGCACTCGTGAGCGGGTCGCCCGAGCCCGCGAATACCGAGGTCGTCATCGCCCGGCTGCGCCCCCACGGTCGAGCCCTGTTCTGGCCTACCGTGGCCCTCGTCGCGATCGTGGGCGCCGCGGCCTACTTCTTCGGGCGGTTCGCCGAAACCTGGGAGAATCTTGCCCTGCTGGGCGCTGCGGCGCTCGCCGCGCTGCTGCTGTTCCTCGTGCCGCTCGTGCGCTGGCTCTCGAACAACTACACGATCACGACCAGGCGCATCATCCTGCGCAGTGGATTCGTCGTTCGGGTGCGCCAGGAGCTCATGCACAGCCGCGGGTACGACGTCACCGTGCGCAAGACGGGGCTGCAGTCGCTGTTCGGCAGCGGTACCGTGCAGATCAACACGGGCCTCGAGCATCCCGTGGTGCTGCGCGACGTGCCGTCCGCCGACCTGGTGCAGGAGGCGCTGCACGACCTCATGGAGGCGAACCAGTCCATGGTTGCGGCGCACCGCCAGCAGGATGCGGCCCGGGCCTCGGATGAGACGACCGCGTGGGGCACGCGCTAGCTTAACCTCGCGTATTCCTGCGCTTCACCTGGCCCCGCTAGGGTGCTCCCGATGCCACCGGGAGGCACTGTGAAGACACGGGAGGCACTGTGAAGATATCGGTGATCGGGTGCGGTTACCTGGGCGCGGTGCACGCGGCCAGCATGGCGAAACTGGGGCACAAGGTCGTCGGTATCGACCTCGACGCGGCGAAGATTGCGGCCCTCGCTGCCGGTCGGCCGCCGTTCTTCGAGCCCGGGCTCGCATCGACCCTCGCGGCTGCGAAGAAGCGCGGCCACCTCACCTTCAGCACCAACATCGCGGACGCGGCCGGCGCGACCGTGCACTTCATCGCCGTAGGCACGCCGCAGCTTCCCGGCAGCGATGCCGCCGACCTGCGATTCGTCGACGCCGCTTTTGCCGCACTGCTGCCGCATGTGCGTCCCGGTGACCTCGTGGTGGGCAAGTCCACGGTGCCGCTCGGCACCGCGGCGCGGCTCGACCGGCTGGTGCGCCAGGGCGCGCCAGGGGCGACGCTCGCCTGGAACCCGGAGTTTCTGCGCGAAGGGTTCGCGGTGAAAGACACGGTCGCCCCTGATCGCCTGGTCTACGGCGTAGCGCCCGGTGACGATGGTGCGCGGGCCGTTGCGCTGCTCGACGAGGTGTACGCGGATGCGCTCAGTCGCCGAACGCCCCGGCTCGTCGTCGACTTCGCCACGGCGGAGCTGGTCAAGGTCGCGGCCAACGCGTTTCTCGCGACCAAGATCTCGTTCATCAACGCCATGGCGGAGGTTGCCGAGGCTACGGGTGCCGACGTGACGCAGCTGGCCGACGCGCTGGGCCACGACCGCCGGATCGGGCGGCGCTTTCTGAATGCGGGCCTCGGATTCGGCGGTGGATGCCTGCCGAAGGACATCCGGGCATTCCGGGCGCGCGCCGACGAACTCGGCGTCGGGTCGAGCGTGGCATTCCTGGGCGAGGTGGATGCCATCAACCTGCGTCGCCGCGAGCGGATGGTCGACCTCGTGCTCGATTCGCTGGGCGGCAGCGTCGCAGGCAAGACCGTGGCCATCCTGGGGCTCGCGTTCAAGCCGAAGTCGGACGACGTCAGGGACGCGCCGGCCCTGACCGTCGCGGCCCGGCTGCTCGCCGAGGGCGCCCTCGTCGTCGCGACCGACCCGCAGGCGATCGAGACCGCGCGACGGGTGCTGCCCGCCATCCGCTACGTCGAGACGCCCCAGGAGGCCGTGGACGGCGCTGACGCGGTGTTGCTGCTCACGGAGTGGAAGGAGTATCGCGCGCTGACCCCCGATGACCTCGGCGGCGCGGCGGGCAGAGTGCTGCTCGATGGGCGCAACTGCATGAACCAGGCCGTCTGGCGCGCCGGCGGCTGGACCGTGCGCAGCCTGGGGCGTCCAGACGCGGTCACTCCGCGATCGACGGCTCCGCGACCGGAGCTGGTTGCGGCGCTGTGACGCCGTCCGCGGTGCCATCGGTGTCGGCGCTGTCAGCTGTCGCTTCACGGTCCGGGCGGAACACCCACAGGCGGTAAAAGGTGAACCGGAACACGGTTCCGAGGGCCAGCCCGACGACATTCTTGGCGATGTTGTCGGAGAGCAGCGAGTGCAGGCCCAGTACGTGCTCCGAGAACCACACGCAGCCGAGCGCGATCAGCAGGCCGCCGATGCTGACGAGGGCGAATTCGAGACCCTCGCGCCACCAGTGATGCGTGCGCCGTTCGTTGCGGAAGGTCCAGTACCGGTTGCCGAGCCAGTTGAAGACGATCGCGACCGACGTCGAGGCGAAGGTCGCCCAGAGCGCGCCCTCGGCGACGTGCTGCGGATTCAGCGCGGTTGTGCGCAGCAGGTTGAACAGGGCGACGTCGATGACAAGGCCGACGAGCCCCACTGCTCCCACGCGAACGAACTGGGAGATCAGCAGTCTCATCGTCGCCACCTGTTCGTAAGCGGATAGGGTCTTAAAGCGGTTGTAACTCTATTCGACCCAGCTTGGTCCACCGCTGAGAGTATCTCGGCCTGTCTGTGCAGGAGTTCAGGATGACGCCCACCGTCGGAGTGATCGGCGGGGGACAACTCGCCCGCATGATGATCCCGCCCGCGGTGGCGCTCGGCATCGACCTGAGGGTGCTCGCCGAAAGTGCCGGGGAGTCGGCTGGCCTGGCTGTGACATCCATCGGCGACTTCCGCGACC
>Ga0302198_10001424_pt1 | contig 26204 bp, 23 predicted proteins | sample II_Bog_N2_2_FD_193521 | JGI IMG/M metagenome (GOLD analysis project Ga0302198, IMG submission 193521) | Peat permafrost microbial communities from Stordalen Mire near Abisko, Sweden - II_Bog_N2_2 | ecosystem: Environmental > Terrestrial > Soil > Wetlands > Peat | place: Sweden: Abisko... | reverse complement strand
AATTGCAAAGCAGCAATTAAAACAATTGCGCCTTTGGTGCCGGATCGGCGGCTTTTTTGTGGGCGGCCGCTTTTTTTCGGGCGGTGTGGGCAATGGGCTGGCGCAAGGCTCTCCGGAAGGGTTAATGGGCAAGTCGGGATGGAACCGGCCGAACGAGGCCACAAGCGCAAAGATCACGGTTGCCAGATGGATGTGTCGGCACGCAATGACAGGGGGGCGCGGCGCGGCGGCGATTGGGTGCGCTTGCTTTGGGCCGGTGCGATCATGGCCGGTTTTGCCCTGACGCTGGCGGTGCTTGGGGCATGGCTGCGGTTTGAAATCGCGGGGCGCGGCGGCATGCCCGCCTATGTCGTGCGGATTGCACTGCCCGATGGCCGGGGCGCAATCGGGCTGCCGCCGGTCGAAGGGCCTGCCGATGCCAGTCGTCCGCTGGTGGTGATCGATGCCGGGCATGGCGGGCACGATCCCGGGGCCAGCGGGCCGGGCGGCGAACATGAAAAGACGCTGACGCTGGCGCTGGCTCTGGCCGTGCGCGACGCGCTGTTGGCGGATGGGCATGTGCGCGTGGCCCTGACGCGCAGCGACGACCGCTTTCTCGCCTTGTCGGAACGGTCCGGGATGGCCCGGCGACTTCATGCCGACGTGTTCCTGTCGATCCATGCCGATGCGGCCGATGCGCCGGACGCGGCGGGGGCAACGGTCTATACGCTGTCGGATACGGGCTCCGGCGCGCTCGCCGACGCGGTTGCGGCGCGCGAAAACCGCGTCGATACGATCAACGGCGTCTCGCTTGACGGCAAGGACGATGCGGTCTCGCAATTCCTTGTCGACTTGTCGCAACAGCGCATGCGTCGCAATTCGCAGGATTTTGCCGCGCTGATCCGGCGCGAAGGCGAAGGGCAAATGCGGTTTCGCGATGTCCCGCTGCAACAGGCGGCATTTGTCGTGCTGAAATCGCTCGATCTGCCCTCTGCGCTGCTCGAAGCGGGCTATGTCAGCAATCCCGCCGATGTTCGCGCCATGACGTCGCGGCCCTGGCGCGACGGGTTCGGCAAGGCGGTGGCCCATGCGATCGAGATATTTCTGGCCGGGGGCGGCGGGGCATGATGCAGCCGCGCGCAACATGTGCGATTTCCAAAACGCGCATCGTGCTCTAAAGCCCCGGCACGATGGCCAACGATACCCCGCCCGACGACACGTCGCCCCAGGACACGCCTTCCTCCGGCGCAGAGCCCGTGACCTATCGCATTCGCCGTTACGGATCGGGCTGGCCCGCCCGTGTCTGGCATGCGTTGACGGCAAAGGGGTGGCCGCGTCGCCTGGGCATCGTCGCATTGGTGATCGCGCTGCTTTACGGCGTGGCCTGGTTCACGTTTATCCGTGGCTTGCCCGGCGCCGACAAGTTGCTGACCTATCAGCCGCCTTTGCCGACGATGGTGCGCGGCGACAATGGCGAGATCGTCTCGTCCTATGCGCGCGAACGGCGGGTGCAGCTGCGCTACGTCGATTTTCCGCCGACGCTGATCGGGGCGTTTCTTTCTGCGGAAGACAAGTCGTTCTTTCAGCATCACGGCGTCGATGTGACGGGGCTGGCGGGCGCTGTGGTTGATTATGCGACCAAGTTCGGCACGGGGTCGCGCGCGCGCGGCGGATCGACGATTACCCAGCAGGTTGCCAAAAACCTTTTGATCGGAAACGAATATTCGGTCACGCGCAAGCTCAAGGAAATGGTCCTGGCGCTGCGCATCGAATCCGTGCTGACCAAGCAGCAGATTCTGGAACTCTATCTCAACGAGATCCCGCTCGGGCGGCAGAGCTTTGGCGTGCAGGCCGCTGCCCGTGCCTATTTCGACAAGGACGTCGGCGATCTAAAGCTCAACGAGGCCGCCTTCCTCGCCATTCTGCCCAAGGCGCCCGAGACCTATGGTCGCGCGAAATCCGTCGACAAGGCTCTGTCGCGGCGCAACTGGGTGCTCGATCAGATGGTCAAGAACGGCTATGTCACACGCGCCCAGGCCGATGAGGCCAAGGCGCAGCCGCTCGGCCTCGTTCAGCGCCGCGCCGACAATTACACCAGCGATGCCGGCTATTTCCTTGAAGAAGTGCGGCGCCAGTTGATCGACACATTCGGCGAAAATGCCGATGATGGCGCCAACAGCGTCTATGCTGGCGGGCTCTGGGTGCGCACCTCGCTCGATACGCGGTTGCAGACCGCCGCGCAGGATTCGTTGCGTGCCGGTCTCATGCGCTATGCCGCCGGTCGCGGCTGGCACGGGCCGATCGCGACGGTCGATCCGGCGCAGTGGCAGGGGCAGCTGATCGGCAGCAATATTGCGATCAGGTATCTCGACTGGCGCGTCGGGGCGATTCTCGAAAAGGCGGGCTCGGCGGGGCGCATCGGCTTTGCCGACGGCAGCACGGGGCGCGTGTTCGGTCTGGCCGACGGGGTAAAGCCCGGCGATGTCGTCGCGGTTGCGCCAAGCGGCGCCGACTGGGCCTTGCGGATCATTCCCGAAGTGTCGGGCGGCATGGTCGTGCAAGACCCCGAAGACGGGCGCGTCCTTGCCATGCAGGGCGGGTTCGATGCGCATCTCGGCTCGTTCAACCGCGCGACCCAGGCCAATCGTCAGCCCGGCTCGACCATCAAGCCGTTTGTCTATGCCACCGCGCTCGATAACGGCATGACGCCGACCTCGATCGTCCTCGACGGCACGTTCTGCGTCTATCAGGGCGCGGCACTGGGGCAGAAATGCTTCAAGAACTTTGGCGACGAAGGCGGCGGCGGCAGCCACACCATGCGCTGGGGCCTCGAACAATCGCGCAACCTGATGACCGTGCGGATCGCCAACGATGTCGGCATGGACAAAGTCGTGCGCACGATCAAGACGGTCGGGATCGGCGCCTATCCCGCCTATCTGTCGATGGCGCTGGGCGCGGGCGACACCACCGTCTCACGCATGGTCAATGCCTATGGCGCGCTTGCCGATCATGGCCGGCTGCATGACCAGACGCTCATCGACTTTGTCCAGGACCGCAACGGCAAAGTGATTTTCCGCGCCGACAAGCGGACGTGCGACACATGCAACATGGCACAGTGGGACGGCAAGCCGATGCCGCGCTTCAAGCCGACCGGACGCCAGGCGCTCGACGCGCGCACGGCCTATCAGGTGGTACACATGCTCGAAGGCGTGGTCGTGCGCGGTACGGCGGCCAGTCTGCGCGACCTCGATTTGCCGCTGTTCGGCAAGACCGGCACGACTTCGGGGCCGACCAATGTCTGGTTTGTCGGTGGCAGCCCGCGCATCATCGCCGGGATCTACATGGGCTATGATCAGCCGCGCAGTCTGGGCGGCTATGCGCAAGGCGGGCGGATCGCCGCGCCGATCTTCAAACAGTTCGTCCAGGCCACGCGCGACCAATGGCATGCGATTCCGTTCACTGCGCCCGAAGGCATCCGGCTGGTCAAGATCGACCGTGTTTCGGGCAAGCGCGTGTTCGAAGGCACGCCGGCCGATCGTGATCCCAAGGCCGGTGTGATCTGGGAAGCGTTCAAGCCCGACAGCGAGCCGCGCCGTACCAGCCGCGATCTTCAGGTCTCGACGCGCGAGGCGGTGCTCGATGCGTTGCGCAAGGCTTATGCCGCGCGCTACGGCGCCGGGGCGATCGGCTCGAGCGATGGCGATGCCGTTGAGGAGCAGGGCACGGTCTATTGATCAAGGTGGGCTAGTGATCAAGGTGGGCTATTGATCGGGGCGTGCGCTTGATTTGGGCAGGACGTCTTGCCGCTTGAGAGCGCGCGCGGCTGTGGTATCGTCTGCGCCATGATCCCACATCGCCTTGCTGCGGCCGCTGCCGCGCTTTCGCTCGCCTTGGCCCCGATTGCCGCTCACGCCGAACTGGCCGTGGGGGCAACCGCGCCCGATTTCACCACACAAGGGGCGCTCGGCGGAAAGCCGTTGCCGGTCTCGCTCAAGGCGCTGCTCGCCAAGGGGGCGGTGGTTCTCTATTTCTATCCCAAGGCATTTACCCCCGGCTGCACGCTTGAAGCGCACGCCTTTGCCGAGGCCAGCGCCGATTTTGCCAAGGCCGGGGCAACCGTGGTCGGCATGTCGAACGATTCGATCGAGTCGCTGCAGAAGTTCTCGACAATGGAATGCCGGGACAAGTTTACCGTCGCCAGCGCCAGCCCGGAGGTGATCAAGGCCTATGACGTCGCGCTCGTTGCCGACGGCAAGAACACCGGATTGGCGAGCCGCACCAGCTATGTGATCACGCCCGACGGGCGCATTGCCTTTGCCCATACCGACATGGACTGGCACAGCCATGTCGAACAGACGCTCGCACTGGTGAAAATGCTCAACAAGGAACATTGACGGCCCGGCCCCACCGGCAGGCAGGGCCAGAAGCGGCTTTACAAGCTGCGTCGCTTCGTTAAGCGGCGCAGCTTGTCGTTTTTCTAATGCGGTGCGCTGTCTTGCGCGCCGGGGCGATGGAGTGGAAAAGTCATGCGTGCCGAAGGGCAGGCCCATATCGACCGCATCGAACGCGCGCTCGCGCTGGTCCGCAAGTTTCTCGACTGGGATCGCGCGGTGCGGCGGCTCGACGAGCTGAATGCGCGAGTCGAAGATCCGAAGCTGTGGGACGATCCCAAGCAGGCCGAAGCGGTCATGCGCGAACGTCGGCGGCTCGAAGCCTCGATCGGCACGGTGAACCAGATCGGTCAGGAAATGGCCGATGCCGTCGAATTCATCGAACTGGGCGAAGCCGAAGGCGATGACGCGATCGTGGCCGAAGGGCTCGAAACGCTCAGCCAACTGGCCGCGCGCGCCGATGCCGACAAAGTGCAGGCCTTGCTCGCCGGTGAAGCCGACGCCAACAATGCCTTCCTCGAAGTCCATGCGGGCGCGGGCGGCACCGAAAGCCAGGACTGGGCCGAAATGCTGCAGCGCATGTATACGCGCTGGGGTGAACGCCATGGCTACAAGGTCGAGCTGGTCGACTATCACGCGGGCGAAGCCGCCGGGATCAAGAGCGCGACGCTGCTGATCAAGGGGGAAAACGCTTATGGCTATGCCAAGACCGAAAGCGGCGTGCACCGGCTCGTGCGGATCAGCCCTTATGACAGCTCGGCGCGGCGCCATACGTCGTTCAGCTCGGTCTGGGTCTATCCCGAAATCGACGACAATATCGACATCGAGATCAACCCCGCCGACCTCAAAATGGATACCTATCGTGCTTCGGGTGCTGGCGGGCAGCACGTCAACACCACCGATTCAGCGGTGCGCATTACCCACATTCCGAGCGGGATCATCGTCGCCAGCCAATCGGACCGCAGCCAGCACAAGAACCGTGCCACGGCGATGGGGATGTTGCGCGCGCGGCTCTATGAAGCGGAACTGGCCAAGCGCGAAGCGGTGGCCAGCGGCGAATATGCCTCCAAGACCGAGATCGGCTGGGGGCACCAGATCCGTTCTTACGTGCTGCAGCCCTATCAGCAGGTGAAGGATCTGCGCACGGGCGTCGTCTCGACCAACCCGGGCGAAGTGCTCGACGGCGCGCTCGATCCGTTCATGGCTGCGGCGCTGTCGCAGCGGGTGACCGGCGAAAAGGTTGCGGTCGAGGATGACGATTGAGCGAGGGACAGGTGAGGGAGGGGCAGGGCGCGCAGCGAGTGAAGTCGCTGTTTTTGCCGATCGCCCAACGGTGATGTCCCGGCGGTAATTTCAGGGCAATGCTCTTCCGCTTTGGTGCAATTGCGCCTAACCTGAGAGCCACAGGCGGCCCGGTTGGGGGGCCGTGGGGGTTGCTATCGATGGCTGGCGTGGCGACACGAATGCGCCGGTTGTCAGGTCTGAAAGTGTAATATGTCTGTTTTCAAAGGTTTGAAGCCGATCCTTTATGGCGGTCGTGAAGTCTGGCCGTTGATCGAGGGGGGCAAGGGGGTTGCCGCCACCAATCACGCCAGTTCGGGCGCCTGGGCTGCGGCGGGCGGTATCGGCACGGTCAGCGCGGTCAACGCCGACAGCTATGATCCCGAAGGGAAGATCGTACCCCAGCTCTATCCGCAACTGACCCGCCGCGAACGGCACGAACAACTGATCCGCTATGCCATCGACGGCGCGGTCGAACAGGTGCACCGCGCGCATGACATCGCGGGCGGTCATGGTGCGATCAATATCAACGTGCTGTGGGAAATGGGCGGGGCGCAAGCCGTGCTCGAAGGCGTGCTCGAACGCACCAAGGGCCTTGTCACAGGCGTCACCTGCGGCGCGGGCATGCCTTACAAGCTGTCGGAAATCGCGGCGCGGTTCAATGTCAATTACCTGCCGATCGTGTCTTCGGGCCGCGCCTTTCGTGCGCTGTGGAAACGCGCCTATCACAAAGTCGCGCATTTGATGGCCGCGGTGGTCTATGAAGACCCCTGGCTGGCCGGGGGGCACAACGGCCTGTCCAACGCGGAAGACCCGCGCAAGCCCGAAGATCCCTATCCCCGCGTCAAGGCGCTGCGCGACACGATGCGCGCCGAAGGCGTGTCGGACGATGTGCCGATCATCATGGCCGGCGGCGTGTGGTTCCTGCGCGAATGGAACGACTGGATCGGCAATCCCGAACTGGGCTCGATCGCGTTCCAGTTCGGCACGCGCCCCTTGCTGACGGCGGAAAGCCCGATTCCGCAAGAGTGGAAGGATCGCCTGCGCACGCTCGATCCGGGCGACGTCCTGCTCCATCGTTTTTCGCCGACCGGCTTTTATTCCTCGGCGGTGCGCAATCCGTTTCTGCGCAGTCTCGAAGCGCGCAGCGAGCGGCAGATTCCCTATTCGCGCGTCTCGGCAGGCGAACACACCGTGCAGCTTGACGTCGGCGTGCGCGGCAAGAATTTCTGGGTGACGCCGACCGATCTGGCGCGTGCGCGTGAATGGGCGGCGCAAGGTTTCGAACACGCGCTGCGCACGCCCGATGACACCGTGGTGTTTGTTTCTGCGCAAGAACGCGACACGATCCGCAAGGATCAGGCCGATTGCATGGGCTGTCTGTCGCATTGCGGTTTTTCGTCGTGGAAGGATCACGACGACTATTCGACCGGCCGTCTCGCCGATCCGCGCAGCTTCTGCATTCAAAAGACGCTGCAGGACATCGCGCATGGCGGCGACATTGACCAGAACCTGATGTTTGCAGGGCACGCCGCCTATCGCTTCAAGCAGGATCCGTTCTATTCGAACGGTTTCACCCCGACGGTGAAACAACTGGTCGATCGCATCCTGACCGGCGACTGATCAACGGAGCCTCCCCAAAACGCGCCCCAAAAAATGCGCGGGGCGCGCTGGGGAGGTGTTGGACCTATTCGCAATCCCGGCTTGAAACGCCGTGCCTTGCCTGATCGGTGCCCTCGATCTCGGCGGCTTCGCTGATGCGCATCGGCACGATCATGGCGACCATCAGCGCGACGATCGCAGTGCCGATGGCGCTCCACGCCACGACCACGCCTGCGCCCATCGCCTGGGCGATGACCTGGCGCAGCGGGCCCATGCCGGGGGCATAGCCGGTCCCGCCCAGCGTTCCGGCGATCAGCGGCGCGGCCAGCATGGTGCCGGCCAGCCCGCCGAAGCCATGGACCGCGACAAGGTCGACTGCGTCGTCGATCCCGCTCTCCCGGATCAGGCGCGCCGCGATCCAGCCGACCAACGCACCGGCCAGCCCGGCCAGCATCGCCGTGCCCGGGGCGATGGCATTGGCGGCCGCGCTTGCCGCAATCAGGCCTGCCAGTGCCCCCCGTGCGAGGCTGAACGGATTGGCTTTGCCACTGGCCAGCGTATCGGCGAGCAGCCAGGTCAACGCTCCTGCGGCGGCGGCAACTTGCGCATTGATCAAGGCGGTTGCGGCATCATCGCTGGCGGCCAGTGTTGCCCCGGCGGTCAGGGCCAGCAACGCGGCCCACACCATGCCGGTCCCGGCCAGCGCCAGCCCCGGTGCGGACCCGTGCGGACCATCGGCTCCGGTCAACCGCGCGCGCTGCCCCATCAGCAACGTGATGACCAGCGCCGAGATCCCGACACAGCCATGGACCACCAGCGCGCCGCCGAAATCGACGGTGCCAAGCCGCGTTTCCAGCCAGCCGCCGCCCCGGATCCAATGGGCCAGCGGGGCATAGACGACCAGGCTCCACAGCCCCGCAAAGGGAACGATCCAGGCGATATTTCCGCGTTCGACCCATGCCCCGGTCAAAAGCGTCGCGGCGAGCACGGCAAAGCCCAGTTGCAACAGCACGAAGGCGGTTTCGGGCACAGCGCTCGATCCGCGCACATTGGCAAGATCGAGCAGCATCCAGGCATTGCCGCTGCCCAGCCAGCCGCTGGTGACGTTGCCAAACCCGAGCGTATAACCGACCGCGACCCACGCCAGCGTGACGATCGCGGCAATGGCGCCGACTTCGGTTGCCGTCGCGGCGAAGGCCTTTGCCCGCAATCGCCCGCCATGATGGAGGATGATCCCCGGCAGGATCAAGGCCAGCGCAAGCAGGGCCATGCCGAGCACGAAGGCGGTGTCACCGCTGTCGACCGCATCGCCGCCATCGACTTGTGCATGGGCGAGCGACGGGGCGAAAGCCAGCAGCCCCGCCATCCAACGCAAACCGATACTGGCTAATCCGGTTTTGGCCAATCCGATCCTGTGCAGCCAAATCCTGATCGCGTTCGAAATCCGCATGCCTGTCCCTGCCAAGACCGTGGGGTCATTCGCAGGCCTTATGCCTCGCCCATGCTTAACGGACCACTAGCAATCAGGCCAGCTCACTCAGGCCCCCTCACTCAGGCCCCCAGACTCTCAGGCCCCCAGACTCTCAGGCCCCCTGACTCTCAGGCCCAGCCTTCCAGCACTTGATCGGGCGGACGGTGGCCGTCGACCCAGAAGCGGATGTTGGCGATAACCTTGTCGCCCGAGGCGATGCGTCCTTCGACCGTGGCGCTGCCCATGTGCGGCAGGATGGCGACGTTGTGATGATCGCGCAGGCGTTGGTCGACCAGCGGTTCGTGTTCAAACACGTCGAGCCCGGCGCCGCCGAGATGGCCCGAGCCGAGCGCCTGGATCATCGCTTCTTCCTCTACGATCGTCCCGCGCGCGGTATTGATGACAAAGGCGCCGGGCTTCATCAGCGCGATCCGCCGCGCGTCGATCAGATGAAGCGTTTCGGGCGTCGCCGGGCAATGCAGCGTCAGGATGTCGGTTGCCATCAGCAGCGCGTCGAGATCGGGTTCGTATCGCGCGCCGAGCATGGTTTCGAGCGCTTCGGGCACGCGATGGCGGTTGTGATAGACGATCGGCATGCCAAAGGCCCGCGCGCGGTGCGCCACCGCCTGGCCGATCCGGCCCATGCCGACGATCCCCAGCACGCGCCCGCCAAGGCGATGGCCGAGCAGAGTCGAGGGCGACCAGCCATGCCATTGCCCGCTGCGCAAGAGGCGCCCGCCGTAATTCAGCCGCCGGGCGACCGACAGGATCAGCGCGAGCGTCATGTCGGCGGTATCGTCGGTGAACACGCCTGGCGTGTTGGTCACCATGATCTTGCGCGCGCGTGCGGCAAGGAGGTCGATATGGTCGATGCCTGCGCCGAAATTGGCAATCAGCCGCAGCCGGGGCGGTGCCAGCGCGATCAGGTCGGCGTCGATCGTGTCTGTGACAGTCGGCACCAGCACGTCGGCATCGGCCATCGCGGCGATCAGTTCGTCGCGGCTCAATGCGTGATCGTCGCGATTGAGCACGACGTCGAACAACTCGGCCATGCGCGCCTCGGTCTCGGGCAGCAGCCGCCGGGTGACGACAACGCGGGGCTTGCCCGCCACGCGGCGAGTTTCGACAGGCGGGGTAACGCTGGGCGTGTGGCTCGGCATGGCCTATCGCTAGTCCGGCGGTGGGGCAGGGGTCAAGTGTCCGGAGGCAGACGTTGGGAAATGTCCACCAATTGTAATGCAGCGGCGCCTTGCCCTTCGCGCATGATGGTGTATCGCCGATGCCGATGCCGTTGCGGATGAAGGACACGACACCGCTCTCGAGAGCGTTTGGTTTGGCGGCTGCGGGCGCGCTGGCGCTCGGGTTGGCGGCCACGGTGTTTGACGTGCGGCCTCATGCGGCGCGCGCTGCCGACAGCGATGCAGGTTCCTATTGGGTGTCGCTTCGCAACAGCCAGACCAACATGCGCGTCGGGCCGGGGCGCGATTATCGCATCAACTGGATCTATGTCCGCGCCGGATTGCCGCTCAAGGTGTTGCGCGAAATGGGCGGCTGGGTTCTGGTCGAAGATCCCGATGGCGCGCGCGGCTGGATGCTGACCCAGTTCGTTTCACGCAAGGCGCATACCGCGATGGTGCGTGATGCCATCGCCGAGATCCGTGAAAACCGCGATGGATCGGGTCGTTTGCTGTGGCGCGCAGAGCCCGGCGTGATCGCCCGGCTGGCCGGTGACTGCAATGCCGGCTGGTGCAAAGTCGACATCGACGGCCGTCAGGGCTTTGTTCGGGAATCCGCGCTGTGGGGCGCAGCCAAGCCCTGATCGTCTGCCGAACGGTGAGGGGTCTCGCCGGTCGGCAAAACCCCTCGCGTCCTTCACATCAGACCAGTTCGATCGCAACCGCAGTGGCTTCGCCGCCGCCGATGCACAGGCTGGCCACGCCCTTCTTGAGCCCGCGCGCCTTCAAGGCGCTGATCAGCGTGGTGATGATGCGTGCGCCCGAAGCGCCGATCGGGTGGCCGAGCGCGGTCGCGCCGCCGTTGACGTTGACCTTGTCATGCGGGATGCCGAGGTCGTGCATCGCGAACATCGCGACGCAGGCAAAGGCTTCGTTGACTTCGAACAAATCGACATCGTCGATCGACCAGCCGGCACGGGCGAGCAGCTTTTTGATCGCGCCGACCGGAGCGGTGGTGAAATCCTTGGGCTCCTGTGCATGCGCGGCCAGGGCGATGACCTGGGCGACCGGAGTCAGCCCTTCAGCCTTGGCCACCGACTGACGCGTCAAGACGAGCGCAGCCGCGCCGTCTGAGATCGACGACGATGTCGCCGCAGTGATCGTGCCGTCCTTGGCAAAGGCGGGCTTGAGCGTCGGGATCTTGTCCGGCTTGCCCTTGCCCGGTGCTTCGTCGGTGTCGACGATCGTTTCGCCGGCGCGCGATTTCACCGTGACGGGTGCGATTTCATCGACAAAGCGACCGTCGGCGATCGCGCTCTTGGCGCGGTGCAGCGATTCGATTGCATAGGCGTCCTGCGCCTCGCGGGTCAGCTGATAGGCGTCGGCCGTTTCCTGGGCAAAAGTGCCCATCGCGCGACCGGCTTCATACGCGTCTTCGAGACCGTCGAGGAACATGTGATCATAAGCGATGTCATGGCCGATGCGCGCGCCCGAACGGTGTTTTTTCAAAATGTAGGGCGCGTTGGTCATCGATTCCATGCCGCCCGACACGACATAGTCGACCGAACCCGAGGCGAGCGCTTCGGCGCCCATGATCAGCGTCTGCATGCCCGAGCCGCAAACCTTGTTGACCGTGGTTGCCTGAACCGAGGTGGGCAGGCCGGCCTTGATCGCAGCCTGGCGTGCGGGAGCCTGGCCGAGCCCGGCGGGCAGGACGCAGCCCATGTAAACGCGATCGAACTTGTCACCGGCAACGCCCGAGCGGGCGACGGCGGCCTTGACCGCAGTGGCGCCGAGGTCGGTGGCCGAGACATCGGCCAGCGCGCCTTGCATCGCGCCCATCGGTGTGCGCGCATAAGAGAGGATGACGACCGGATCGGCGGCGGAAAACTGGGCCATGAGAAAGTTCCTCTGCTCGTGTCTGTTCTGCTGTGCCTGCATCTAATGCCCCGGGCCGCTCTTTGCAATTCGACGAAGGGGCGCCCGGGCGCGAAAATGTTGCGCTGCACCACGCGAGGATCGGTTGCCAAGCCGCAGACGAGGCGTAAACTCGCCGGGAAAAGGCGGGTTTTGGCCGTTTCAGGCTGTGTTGACGCTACGGCCCGGAGGCAATCCGGAAATGCAATTGCGGCAGCGACCGCGTGGCGGCCGATTCGCCGCAGAAAAACGGGGAGAAGAACATGGCAGGCGCAGTGAACGAGACCGGGGTCGGCAACACCCCCGCAGCGATGCAGGCGCTGCTCGAGCGGCAGAAACGCGCCTTTGTCGAGGCGCGGCCCGAGGCGTTGAGCGTGCGCCGCGACCGGTTGGCGCGGCTGGCCACGGTGCTCAAGGAGCATGGACCGGCATTCGCCCGCGCCATGAGCGAGGATTTCGGCCATCGCAGCCATGAACAGTCGATGCTGACCGACGTGATGCCCTCGCTCAGCCTGGTGCGCTATTGCGAAAAGAACCTGTCGCGCTGGACCCGGCCCGAGCGGCGCGGAACGATGTTTCCGCTGGGATTGCTCGGGGCGAGGGCCGAAGTGCGCCATGAACCCAAGGGCGTCATCGGTATCGTTTCGCCGTGGAATTTCCCGATCGGGCTGACTCTGGCACCGCTGGCGCAAGTCTTTGCCGCAGGCAACCGGGCCCTGATCAAGCCGAGCGAATTCACCGAGGCGACGTCCGCGCTGCTGGCAGACGTCCTGTCGCGCTATTTCGCGCAAGACGAAGTCGCCGTGATCGAAGGCGGGCCCGAAGTCGGGCAGGCGTTCTGCGGTCTTGCGTTCGATCATCTGCTGTTTACCGGCGCGACGGGCGTGGGGCGCCATGTCTTGCGGGCGGCGGCGGAAAACCTGGTTCCGACGACTCTTGAACTCGGTGGAAAATCGCCGACGATCCTGGGCCGAAGCGCCGATATTCAGCGCGCTGCACAGCGGATTGCGCTCGGCAAGATGATGAATGCCGGGCAGATATGCCTTGCGCCCGACTATATGATGGTGCCCGAGGACATGGCCGACCGCGCGATCGGCGCGATCGAAGCGAGCGTTGCGGCGATGTATCCGACGCTGCTGTCCAATGACGACTATACGTCGGTGATCAATCGCCGCCATCGCGACCGGTTGGTCGGACTGGTCGAAGACGCGGTGGACAAGGGCGCCAAGGCGATCGTGGTCAATCCCGGCGGCGAAGACTTTGCCTCGACCAACGGCAACAAGCTGCCGCTGACCATCCTCAGGGGCGTCAACGACGACATGAAGGTCATGCAGGACGAGATATTCGGTCCCATCCTGCCGGTCATGACCTATCGCGGGGTCGATGAGGCGATCGATTATGTCAACGCGCACGACCGCCCGCTCGGCCTCTATTACTTCGGCGAGGATTCGCGCGAACGCGAACGCGTGCTCACGCGCACGATCTCGGGCGGGGTCACGGTCAATGACGTGATCTTCCATGTTTCGGCCGATGACTTGCCGTTTGGCGGGGTCGGGCCGTCGGGCATGGGCAGCTATCACGGTATCGAGGGTTTTCGCAGTTTCAGCCATGCGCGCGCGGTCTATCGTCAGCCGGCGATCAATGTCGCCGGGCTTGCCGGGTTGATGCCGCCTTATGGCAAGGCAACGCAGCGCACGTTGAAGATGCAGTTGAAATAGCGGCATGATCCAACATGCAATCGATGCACGCGCATGGTCGATCGGCGCAATCGTGCGACCGTCGACCATGGTCGGTGCGGATTGCCACTTTGCCATGCGAATGCCCGCAACGTCACGGAAAACAGCCGAAAATTGATCATTTTGCCATGTTGCACTGCCCAAAAAGGATGGGGCAAGCCGGCAAATATGCAATGCCAACCACTTGCGCCGGGGCCGAGGCGGGACTAGGGGCCGGGGCACAGACTTAAAAAGGCGAGTCAGCCCCTTGGTCGACCAAACATCTTATCTCGCAGGTTACCTGCCGATCCTCATTTTCCTCGGAATTGCGCTGGCGCTTTCTGCCGCCTTCGTTTTCCTGCCGATCGGCGCATCGCGCCTGACCGGTACGCACAATCCTGATCCCGAAAAGCTGTCGGAATATGAATGCGGTTTCCCCGCATTCGAAGATCCGCGCAGCCAGTTCGACGTGCGCTTCTATCTCGTGGCGATTCTGTTCATCGTCTTCGATCTGGAGGCCGCGTTCCTGTTTCCCTGGGCGGTCAGCCTGAAACAGACGCAATGGACAGGCTGGACGACGATGATGCTGTTCCTGTTCGAACTGGTCATCGGCTTCATCTATGCCTGGAAGAAAGGGGCGCTGGACTGGGAATGAACGACATGGCGACCTCTCCCGTGCCCGTTGGCGGCGCGAACCTCATCGCGCCCAATCAGGCGTTTTTCGACAGCCTCAATGCCGAAGTTTCGGACAAGGGTTTCCTTGTCACGTCGACCGAGGAATTGTTTCAATGGGCCCGTACCGGCTCGTTGTGGTGGATGACATTCGGCCTCGCCTGCTGCGCGGTCGAGATGATCCACGTCAACATGCCGCGCTATGACATGGAGCGTTTCGGCGTTGCCCCGCGCGCTTCCCCGCGTCAGTCCGACGTGATGATCGTGGCCGGTACGCTGTGCAACAAGATGGCCCCTGCGCTGCGCAAGGTCTATGACCAGATGTCGGACCCCAAGTACGTCATCTCGATGGGCAGCTGCGCCAATGGCGGCGGCTATTACCATTACAGCTATTCGGTGGTGCGCGGTTGCGATCGCATCGTACCGGTCGACATTTATGTCCCCGGTTGCCCGCCGACTGCCGAGGCACTGCTCTATGGCGTGATGCAGCTGCAGCGGAAAATCCGCCGCGCCGGCACGCTGGCGCGCTGAGAAAGGGGCAAGGGATGGCACACGTGCTCCACTCCGCACCGCGTTACGCCTCGTTTGACGGCGTGCTCGACGGACTTCTCGCGCGGCTTGGCGATGCGGTCGTCGCCTCGCGCGAGGAACATGGCGAAATCGTTCTGACGGTCGTGCGCGATCAGGTCGAAGACGTGCTGCGCACGATCCGCGACGAAGAATCGTTTCAGCAGTTGATGGACATCGCCGGTGTCGATTATCCCGATCGGGCCGAACGCTTCGAAGTCGTCTATTGCCTGCTGTCGGTCACGCGCAACTTGCGCCTGATCGTCAAGGTTTCGACCGACGAAGCGACCCCGGTGCCGACGGTGACGACGCTGTGGCCCAATGCCGGCTGGTACGAACGCGAAGTTTACGACATGTTCGGCGTGCTGTTCGCAGGCAACACCGATCTGCGCCGCATTCTCACCGACTATGGCTTTCAGGGGCATCCGTTCCGCAAGGATTTCCCGCTGACCGGCTATGTCGAACTGCGCTATTCCGAAGAGGACAAGCGCGTGGTCTACGAACCGGTGCGTCTGGCGCAGGATCTTCGCCAGTTCGATTACACCAGTCCGTGGGAAGGGCCGCATTATGTGCTGCCCGGCGATGAAAAGGCACAGGGAGAGAAGGCATGAGCTTTACTCTCGAACAGTCGCCGACGACCGGCGACGAAGTCATCAGCAACTACACCATCAACTTCGGCCCGCAGCACCCTGCGGCGCACGGGGTTTTGCGCATGGTGATGGAACTTGATGGCGAAATCATCGAACGCATCGATCCGCATGTCGGCCTGCTGCATCGCGGCACCGAAAAGCTGATCGAGTACAAGACCTATCTTCAGGCGTTGCCGTACTTCGACCGGCTTGATTACTGTTCGCCGCTGGCCATGGAATATTCCTATGTGCTCGCGATCGAAAAGATGCTCAATGTCGAAGTGCCGATCCGCGCGCAGTATCTGCGCGTGCTGTTCGCCGAGCTGACGCGCATCTGCAATCACATGCTCAATCTCGGCAGCCACGTCATGGACGTCGGCGCGATGACGCCGAACTTGTGGATGTTCGAGATCCGCGAAGACTGCCTGACGTTCTTTGAACGCGCTTCGGGCGCGCGGATGCATTCGGCCTGGTTCCGCCCCGGCGGCGTGCATCAGGACGTGCCGCTCAAGCTGCTTGCCGACATCGGCGAATGGCTCGATACGCGCCTGCCCGAATTGTTCGAAGACGCGATGAGCCTGGTCGTCGACAACCGCATCTTCAAACAGCGCAATGTCGATATTGCTCTGGTCAGCAAGGAAGACGCGCTGGCCTGGGGCTTTTCGGGTCCGATGATCCGCGCTGCGGGCATTCCCTGGGATCTGCGCAAGGCGCAGCCCTATGATGTCTATGACCGGATGGATTTCGAAATCCCGGTCGGCACCAATTCCGACTGCTATGACCGGTTCATGGTCCGCGTCGAGGAAGTGCGCCAGTCGGCCCGCATCATGAAGCAGTGTCTGGCCGAAATGCCCGAAGGGCCGATCGCTTCGTCGGACCGCAAGGTCTCGCCGCCCAAGCGCGGAGAGATGAAGAGCTCGATGGAATCGCTGATCCATCACTTCAAGCTCTACACCGAAGGCTTTCACGTTCCGGCGGGCGAAGTCTACGTCGCCACCGAAAGCCCCAAGGGCGAATTCGGCGTCTATCTGGTCAGCGACGGCAGCAACAAGCCCTATCGCTGCAAAATCCGCCCGACCGCGTTTTCGCATCTCCAGGCGATGGACTTCATGTGCAAGGGGCACATGCTGCCCGACGCGACCGCCATTCTGGGCGCCATCGACGTGGTGTTCGGGGAGTGCGACCGGTGAGCGCGCCATCGCGCCTTGGCCTCTTGCGGCATGTGTCGATCGTGGCCTGCCTCGTCGGGCTGGCCACGGCTGGCGTGTTCCTGCTTGCCACCTGGAAAGGCTCGCCGACGCCGGCGTGGATGCCCATGCTGCTCGCCATGGTCGCCGGCTATGAACTGGTACAGTGGGGCCAGGGGCTCTGGTTCAAACGGGCGGGACGTTGATCATGATCGGTACACCTGCCTTTATTATCAAGGACATTGCCTGAGATGGCCGACCGTCATCCCGAACCCGATAGCCCCGAACTGCGCGCGCGCTGGGGTCAGTTTGCCTGGACCGGCGACAATGCCGCCAAGGCGACCGAAATCGTTGCGCGCTATCCCGCCGGGCGCCAGCGCAGCGCGGTCATGCCGTTGCTCGATCTCGCGCAGCGTCAGGTCGGCGCCGAAGAGAACACGCAAGGCTGGTTGCCGCTGCCGGTGATCGAATATGTCGCGACCTATCTCGACATGCCGGTCATCCGCGTGCTCGAAGTCGCAACGTTCTACACGATGTACAACATCGCGCCGATCGGCCGGTTCCACGTTCAGGTCTGCGGCACGACGCCGTGCATGCTGCGCGGATCGGACGACATTCTGGCGGCGTGCAAGGCGCGCGGTCTGAAAAAGGGCCACACCACGGCGGACGGCGTGTTCACGCTGACCGAAGTCGAATGCATGGGCAACTGCGCTTCGGCCCCGATGGTTCAGATCAACGACGACAACTACGAAGATCTGACCGCCGAAAGCGTGACACACATTCTCGACGAACTCGCGGCAGGTCGCCAGCCCAAGACCGGCACGCAAGCGCCGGGGCGTCACACGGTCGAACCGCTGGGCGGGGCCACCTCGCTGACGGCGATGGTGACCGGGAACCACGATTATCGAGGGGAGTGGTAAGTCATGGCTCTGCTCGACAAAGATCGCATCTTCACCAATCTCTACGGCTTTCAGCCGTGGAATCTGGCTGCGGCGCAGGCGCGCGGCGATTGGGACAATACCAAGGCTCTGCTCGAACGCGGGCGTGACGCGATCATTCAGGAAATGAAGGATTCGGGGTTGCGCGGGCGTGGCGGCGCGGGCTTCCCGACCGGCATGAAGTGGTCCTTCATGCCCAAGGAATCGCGCGACGGACGGCCCAGCTTTCTGGTCATCAACGCCGACGAATCCGAGCCTGGCTCGTGCAAGGACCGCGAAATCATCCGTCACGATCCGCACAAGCTGATCGAAGGCGCGCTGGTTGCCGGTTTTGCGATGGGCGCGCGGGCGGCCTATATCTATATTCGCGGCGAATATATCCGCGAAGCCGAAACGCTGTTTGCCGCCGTGCGCGAAGCCTACGATGCGGGCCTTGTGGGTCGCAACGCTGCGGGCTCGGGCTATGATTTTGACGTCTTCGTCCATCGCGGCGCGGGCGCCTATATCTGCGGCGAAGAGACCGCGATGATCGAAAGCCTCGAAGGCAAAAAGGGCCAGCCGCGGCTCAAGCCGCCGTTTCCGGCAGGCGCCGGGCTTTATGGCTGCCCGACGACAGTCAACAACGTCGAATCGATCGCGGTGGCTCCGACCATCCTGCGTCGCGGCGCGGCGTGGTTTTCCTCGTTTGGGCGCGACAACAACAAGGGCACCAAGCTCTTCCAGATTTCGGGGCATGTCGAAAAGCCCTGCGTGGTCGAAGAAAAAATGGGGATCCCGTTTCGCGAACTGATCGAGCGCCATTGCGGAGGCATTCGCGGCGGGTGGGGCAATCTGCTCGCGGTGATCCCCGGCGGGTCGTCGGTGCCGCTGGTTCCTGCCGAGCAGATCATGGATGCGCCGATGGACTTTGACGGGCTGCGCGCGCTGGGCTCGGGCCTGGGCACGGCGGCGGTCATCGTCATGGACAAGTCGACGGACATCGTCCGGGCGATCGCGCGGCTTTCGCACTTCTACATGCATGAAAGCTGTGGTCAGTGCACGCCTTGCCGCGAAGGCACCGGCTGGATGTGGCGCGTCATGGAGCGCTTGCGCACGGGCGATGCCGAGGTCGAAGAGATCGACATGCTGTTCAATGTCACCAAGCAGGTCGAAGGTCATACGATCTGTGCACTGGGTGACGCGGCGGCCTGGCCGATCCAGGGCCTGATCCGCCATTTCCGCCCCGAGATCGAACGCCGCATCCTCGAAAGAGGTGCGCTTCGGGAGGCTGCCGAATAATGCCCAAGGTCAAAGTAGACGGCGTCGAACTCGAAGTTCCGGCCGGGGCCACCGTGCTCCAGGCCTGCGAGCTCGCCGGCAAGGAAATCCCGCGCTTTTGTTATCATGAGCGCCTGTCGATTGCCGGCAATTGCCGCATGTGTCTGGTCGAGGTGAAGCCCGGGCCGCCCAAGCCGCAGGCGTCGTGTGCGCTGCCGGCGAGTGAAGGCCAGGAAATCCGCACCGACAGCGAAATGGTCAAGAAGGCGCGCGAAGGGGTGATGGAGTTCCTGCTCATCAACCACCCGCTCGATTGCCCGATTTGCGACCAGGGCGGCGAATGCGATCTTCAGGACCAGTCGGTGGCCTATGGTCGCGGCGGTTCGCGCTATCATGAAGAGAAGCGCGCGGTCACGCAGAAGAACATGGGGCCGCTGATCAAGACGGTGATGACCCGCTGCATTCACTGCACGCGCTGTGTGCGGTTCAGCGAGGAAGTGGCCGGGGTCGATGAAATCGGCGCGCTCTATCGCGGCGAAAAGACCCAGATCTCGACCTATCTGGAAAAGGCCGCGAAGCACGAGCTGTCGGCCAATGTCATCGATCTGTGCCCGGTCGGTGCGCTGACCAGCCGCCCTTATGAATTTGAAGCGCGGCCGTGGGAATTGAAGAAGACGCTGTCGATCGACGTGTCCGACGCGATCGGTGCCAATATCCGGCTGGATTCGCGCGGTCGTGAAGTCCTGCGCATCCTGCCGCGCGTGAATGACGACGTGAACGAGGAATGGCTGGCCGATCGTGCCCGTTTCCTCGTCGACGGGCTGACTCACCGCCGGCTCGATCGCCCCTGGCTGCGCCTCGACGGCAAGCTTCAGGCAGCGACGTGGGCCGAAGCGCTGGCTGCTGTCGGCAAGATCAATCCGGGATCATCGGTTGCGGTGATCGCGGGCGACATGGTCGATTGCGAAACCCAGTTTGCCGCCAAAAAGCTCGCTGCCGCGCTCGGTTCGACTTTGCTCGAAGGGCGTCAGACCGGCCTTGCCTATGACACCTCGAATCTCGCTGCGCTCGCGTTCAACACGACGCTGGCCGGGATCGAGGATGCCGATGCAATCCTGATTTACGGCAGCCAGGTCCGCGACGATGCGCCGCTGCTCAACCCCCGGTTGCGCAAGGCCGTCAAAAAGGGCGCCAAAGTCTATATCATCGGACCCTGGTGGGAGCCGACTTATCCCGCGACGCATCTTGGCGATGATGCCCGGGCGATCGACGCCTTGCCCGAAGACGTGGCCTCGGTGTTTGCCAATGCGGCACGCCCCGCGATCATCATCGGCGGGGGCGCGCTGGCCAAAGGCGGCCTCGAAGCGGGCCTTGCCTTTTCGGCGCGGTTCAATCTGGTCCGTGAAGGGTGGAGCGGCTTCAACGTGCTGCACTTTGCCGCGGCGCGGATGGGCGGGCTGATGCTCGGCTTTGCGCAGAAGGGCGGGATCGCCGATCTCGTTGCCGCACAGCCCAAGCTGCTGATCTCGCTCGGTGCCGACGAAGTCGACTTTGCCAAGTTCGCCAATTCGATGATCGTGCACATCGGTCATCACGGCGACAAGGCGGCGCATCTCGCCGACGTGATCCTGCCGGCTGCCGCGTTCAGCGAAAAGGACGGCACTTACGTCAATACCGAGGGCCGTGTGCAATATGCGGAAAAAGCGGTCTTTGCGCCCGGCGACGCGCGCGAAGACTGGTCGATCCTGCGCGCGCTGGCCGATGCCCTGGGCGTTTCGGTCGGCTTTGACAGCTTTGACGAATTGCGCGCCGCGATGATCGCCGAGGTGCCCTCGCTCGGTGTCGAAGGGCTCGCGCCTTATGGCGACATCCCGGCGGCGCCTGCTGGGGCGCATGCTTCGGGCGTGATCGGCTATCCGGTCAAGGATCGCTATCTGACCAACGCGATCGGTCGCGCCAGCCCGACATTGCAGCGCTGCTCGGCCGAATTGATCCACGGCGAAATTCAGGCGGAGGCCGCGGAATGACCCCGTTTCTTCAAGGACTTGGTCTGCCTTTTGGGTGGGCCTGGACACTGGCCACGATCATCGAGATCCTGCTGATCGCGCTGCCGGTGATGCTGGCGGTGGCGATGGTGATCTATGCCGATCGCAAGATCTGGGCGGCGATGGCGCTGCGCCGCGGGCCCAACGTGGTTGGCCCGTTCGGCCTGCTTCAGTCGTTTGCCGATGGTCTCAAGGTCTTTCTGCAGGAAACGATCATTCCTGCCGCGGCCAACAAGACGCTGTTCCTGATCGCGCCGATCATCACGTTTACGGTGGCATTGCTCGCCTGGGCGGTGATCCCCTTTGCGCATGGCGCCATGCTCGCCGATATCAATGTCGGGCTGCTCTATATCCTCGCGATCTCCTCGCTCGGGGTTTACGGCATCGTCATTGCCGGCTGGGCGTCGAATTCGAAGTATCCGTTCTTTTCGGCGATGCGCGCTTCGGCGCAGATGATCAGCTATGAAGTCTCGATCGGCTTTATCCTGATCTGTGTCGTGCTCTGGGCCGGCAGCTTCAATCTCGGCGCGATTGTCGAGGCGCAAAAGGGCTTCGGCTTTGGCGTGATCAACGGTTTCTGGTGCAGCCCGCTGCTGTTTCCGGTCTGGGTCATGTTCCTGATCTCGTCGATGGCCGAAACGCAACGCGCGCCGTTCGACCTGACCGAAGCGGAAAGCGAACTGGTCGCCGGCTATCAGACCGAATATTCGTCGATGGCTTTCGCGCTCTACTGGCTTGGCGAATATGCCAACGTGCTGTTGATGTGCGCGCTCAACGCGACGTTGTTCTGGGGCGGGTATCTGCCGCCGTTCAACTGGGCGCCGCTCTATCTCGTGCCCGGGCTGATCTGGTTGATCCTCAAGATCCTGTTCGGCTTTTTCGTGTTCAGCTGGGTCAAGGCGACCGTTCCCCGGTATCGCTATGACCAGTTGATGCGCCTTGGCTGGAAAATCTTCCTGCCGCTCTCGCTGCTGTTCGTCTTCCTCGTCAGCGGCTACCTGATGCTGATCGGACATTTCGCATGACCGCCGCGCAACTCGTCAAGAGCTTCACCCTGTGGGAGTTCCTCAAGGCGCACTGGCTGACCTTGAAGTATTTCTTCAAGCCCAAGGCGACCGTTAACTACCCTTACGAAAAGAGCCCGATTTCCCCGCGTTTTCGCGGTGAACATGCGCTGCGTCGCTATCCCAACGGTGAAGAGCGCTGCATCGCGTGCAAGCTGTGCGAAGCGGTCTGCCCGGCGCAGGCGATCACGATCGAGGCCGAGCCCCGTGACGACGGTTCGCGCCGCACGACACGCTATGACATCGACATGACCAAATGCATCTTCTGCGGCTTTTGCCAGGAAGCCTGCCCGGTCGATGCGGTCGTCGAAGGGCCGAACTTCGAATATGCCACCGAAACCCGCGAGGAGCTGCTTTATGACAAGGCCAAGCTGCTCGCCAACGGCGACAAGTGGGAGCGAGCGATCGCTGCCAATCTCGAAGCCGATGCACCGTACCGGTAAGGAGGCCTAAGTCCATGATCCAGGCAATTGCCTTCTACCTCTTTGCGACCATGATGATCACCTCCGGGGCGGTCACCATCCTCGCGCGCAACCCGGTCCATTCGGTGCTGTGGCTGATCCTCGCGTTCTTCAACGCTGCCGGGCTGATGGTGCTCGCAGGCGCCGAATTCATCGCGATGCTGCTGATCATCGTCTATGTCGGCGCGGTTGCGGTCCTGTTCCTGTTTGTCGTGATGATGCTCAACATCGACTTTGCCGAAATGCGCGCGGGGTTCATCCGCAATGCACCGCTCGGTGTGGTGCTGGGTGTCGTGCTGTTCGTTGAACTGTTCGTCGGCATTCTGGTGCGCAGCGCCGGTGACCTCGCGATCGGCAACGCGGCGAGCGTTTCGGCGGTTCCTGCCGGTCTGTCCAACACCGCAGCGATCGGCGCTCTGCTCTATACGCATTATCTCTTCGAATTCGAGGCGGCCGGCATGATCCTGCTTGTCGCGATGATCGGCGCGATCGTGCTGACCCATCGCCAGCGCAGCGATGTGCGCGGCCAGAACGTTTCGAAGCAAGTCGCCCGCCGCCCCGAAGAGGCGACGATCAACGTGAAACCCGAAATCGGCAAGGGGGTGTCACTGTGACCCTTCGACAAGCTCTGGGTGAGCGGATTTCCAGGGAGCTACGCTCGTGATTGGTATCGGCCATTATGTCGTCGTGAGCGCGATCATGTTCGTGCTCGGCGTGCTCGGCATCTTTCTGAACCGCAAGAATGTCATCATCATCCTGATGGCCATCGAGCTGATCCTCCTGTCGGTAAACCTCAATCTGGTCGCGTTCTCGGCGTACCTGCACGATCTTGTCGGGCAGATCTTCGCGATGTTCGTGCTGACCGTTGCGGCGGGTGAAGCGGCGATCGGGCTGGCAATCCTCGTCATCTATTTCCGTGACCGCGGCACGATCGCGGTCGATGACGTCAACCGGATGAAGGGCTGAGAGAATCCAGATGTCTTCCATCCAGATCATCGTCTTTGCGCCGCTGATTGCGGCGATCATCGCCGGGCTCGGCAACAAGGCGCTCGGGGCCGTTCCGGCCAAGCTCCTGACCACTGGCGCGCTGTTCCTGGCGTGCGGGTTGTCGTGGCCGATCTTCTGCTCGTTTCTTGGCGGCCATGCCGAGGCGAGCGTCACACCGATCCTGAGCTGGGTAAAGTCGGGGGATCTCGATTTTGCCTGGGCCTTGCGGGTTGATACGCTGACTGCAGTCATGCTGGTGGTGATCACCAGTGTTTCGGCGCTCGTTCACCTCTACTCATGGGGTTACATGAGCGAAGAGCCGGATCAGCCGCGCTTTTTCGCGTACCTCTCGCTGTTTACATTCGCCATGCTGATGCTGGTGACGGCGAACAACTTGGTCCAGATGTTCTTCGGCTGGGAAGGGGTGGGGCTCGCCTCGTACCTTCTGATCGGGTTCTGGTTTCGCAAGCCCAGTGCCAATGCGGCGGCGATGAAGGCCTTTGTGGTCAACCGTGTCGGTGACCTTGGCTTCATGCTCGGTATTTTCGGCGTGTTCCTGGTGTTTGGCACGGTCTCGATCCCGCAGATCCTGCATGATGCGCCGGGTCTTGCCGGTTCGACGATCGGCTTTCTGGGCTATCGCTTCGACACGGCTACGGTGCTGTGTATCCTCTTGTTCATCGGCGCGATGGGCAAATCGGCGCAGCTAGGGCTGCACACCTGGCTTCCCGACGCGATGGAAGGCCCGACCCCGGTGTCGGCGCTGATCCACGCGGCGACGATGGTGACCGCCGGCGTGTTCATGGTGTGCCGTTTGTCGCCGCTGTTCGAACAAAGCCCGACGGCCCTGCATTTCGTTACCGTGATCGGCGCGCTGACCTGTTTCTTTGCCGCGACGGTCGGCACGACGCAGACCGACATCAAGCGCGTGATCGCCTATTCGACCTGTTCGCAGCTCGGCTACATGTTCTTTGCAGCCGGTGTCGGCGCCTATGGCGCGGCGATGTTCCACCTGTTTACCCACGCCTTCTTCAAGGCGCTGCTGTTCCTCGGCGCGGGCTCGGTGATCCATGCCATGCACCATGAACAGGACATGCGGTACTATGGCGGGCTGTGGAAGAAAATCCCGCTGACCTTTGCGGCGATGACCGCAGGTACGCTGGCGATCACCGGGGTCGGCATCGACGATGTGTTCGGCTTTGCCGGGTTCTATTCGAAGGATGCGATCCTCGAAGCGGCTTTTGCCCGTGGCACCGAAGTCGGGATGTTCGCTTTTGCGATCGGCATCTTTGCCGCATTGCTGACCAGCTTCTATTCCTGGCGGCTGGTGTACCTGACGTTCTTTGGCAAACCGCGCTGGGAACAGTCGGAGCATATCCAGCACGCAGCGCATGATGCGCATGGGCACGACGATCATAATCATGACCATGCTCATGCCAGCGACGGCACATTGGGCTATCACCCGCATGAGAGCCCGCTCAACATGCTGGTGCCGTTGATCCTGCTGACCGTTGGTGCGGTGTTTGCCGGGTTTGTGTTCGCCCCGTTCTTCCTGAGCGAAGGCACCGGCGAATTCTGGAAGGGCGCGCTGGTCTTTGACGAAGCCTTGCTCCATGCCGCACACCATGTGCCCGCTTGGGTCAAGCTGGCACCAGCAGGCGTCATGCTGACCGGTCTGGCCATCGCGACGTATGCCTATGTGCTGAACCCGGCGTTCCCGGCAGCGTTTGTCCGGCAGTTCGGTTTCCTCCACCGTTTCCTGCTCAACAAGTGGTACTTCGACGAGCTCTATGACGTCATCTTCGTCCGTCCCGCCCTGTGGCTGGGCCGGGTATTCTGGAAGGTGGGCGACATCGGGATCATCGACCGCTTCGGTCCGAACGGCGCCGCAAAGGTCGTCGCTCTCGCCAGCCGCGGGGCCGTCAGGCTCCAGTCCGGATACCTCTACAGCTATGCGCTGGTCATGCTCGTCGGCCTTGTCGGCGCGATCAGCTGGGTGATTGCACGATGACCGGCTTTCCCATCCTTTCGTTCATGTTGCTGGTGCCGCTTGTCGGTGCCGTGTTCAGCCTCAAGACCGGCCGCGAAACGGCGCGCATGATCGCGCTCGTCGCGACGCTGATCGATTTCGCGCTCGGCGTGGTGCTGTGGACGCATTACGACGTCGGCGGCGCGCAATGGCAGTTTCAGGAACACGCCGACCTTTTTGCCGGTTTTTCCTGGAAGCTCGGGATCGACGGCATCGCGCTGGTGCTGCTTGAACTGACCGTGTTCCTCATGCCGATCTGCATCGGCGCGAGCTGGAACTCGATCGAAAAGCGCGCGGGCGAATATTACGCCGCGTTCCTGCTGATGGAAACGCTGATGATCGGCGTGTTTGCGGCGCAGGATCTGTTTCTGTTCTACATCATGTTCGAAGCCGGGCTGATCCCGATGTATCTGATCATCGGCATCTGGGGCGGCGCAGAGCGGATCTACGCCAGCTACAAGTTCTTTCTCTACACGCTGCTCGGCTCGGTGCTGATGCTGATTGCGATGTTCTGGATGGTCAACGTGGCAGGCACGACCGACATCCCGACGCTGATGCAGTATGATTTCCCGGCGCAGGCGCAAACCTGGCTGTTCCTTGCCTTCTTTGCGAGCTTCGCCGTCAAGATGCCGATGTGGCCGGTCCACACCTGGCTGCCCGACGCGCACGTTCAGGCGCCGACCGGCGGCTCGGTGATCCTGGCCGGTGTTCTGCTCAAGATGGGCGGCTACGGCTTCATTCGCTTCTCGCTGCCGATGTTCCCGATTGCCTCTGCGCATTTCGCGCCGCTGGTGTGGGGTCTGTCGATGGTGGCGGTAGTGGTCACTTCGCTGATCG
>Ga0302198_10001421_pt1 | contig 26216 bp, 18 predicted proteins | sample II_Bog_N2_2_FD_193521 | JGI IMG/M metagenome (GOLD analysis project Ga0302198, IMG submission 193521) | Peat permafrost microbial communities from Stordalen Mire near Abisko, Sweden - II_Bog_N2_2 | ecosystem: Environmental > Terrestrial > Soil > Wetlands > Peat | place: Sweden: Abisko... | reverse complement strand
AGCATGAGGAGAACCCGGCGCTGAACTGGCTGTTCGTGGACCTGAACTCCTACTTTGCCTCAGTGGAGCAGGAGGTGCGGCCAGAGCTGCGCGGACGCCCCGTGGCGGTGGTGCCGATGATGGCCGACACCACGGTGTGCATAGCCGCCAGCTACGAGGCCAAGGCCCACGGCGTCAAGACCGGAACCATGGTGGGCGACGCCAAACGCATGTGCCCAGGGCTGGTGCTGGTCGAGGGTCGCCATGAGCTTTACACCGCATACCACCACAGGATTGTCGAAGCTGTCGAGAGCTGCATCCCGGTGACGGCCGTGCTCTCCATCGACGAGATGGCTTGCCGCTTGATGGGCCGCGAGCGGCCGCTGCTGGCGGCGCTCGAACTGGGCCGCAAGGTCAAGGCGACCATTCGGGAAAAAGTAGGACCGATGCTGCGCTCGTCAGTGGGCCTGGCGACGAATCGCTATCTGGCCAAGGTGGCCAGCGATATGGAAAAGCCCGACGGGCTGGTGGCGCTGCCGCTGGATGTGGTGGCTGGAGCGCTGAGCCAGCTGACGCTGCGCGATCTGCCCGGGATCGGCGCGCGAACCGAGAAGCGGCTCAACGACAAGGGCATCCGCACGATGGAGCAGCTGTTGGCGCTGGACTGCGCCCAGGCCGGCGAGCTGTGGGGATCGGTGTGGGGCGAGCGGCTGTGGCACTGGCTGCGCGGCGAAGACTTCGACATGTCGGAGACCGATCACCTCAAGTCGCTCAGCCACCAGCATGTTCTGGCGCCGGAGATGCGCTCACCGGAGAAAGCCTGGGCCGTGGCCCACAAGCTGCTGCACAAGGCGGCGATGCGGCTGCGCGCGGGCGGGCTGTGGGCGTCGAGCATCGGTCTGGCGGTTGGCGTTGCCGGGCCCAACGGGGAGCGTGGACCTGTAAGCAACTATGGGGTACCCAAAAAGGGATGGAAGGGTGAGATCAAGCTGAGCGAGTGCCAGGATAACCAGACCTTGATTGCGGCGCTGAGCCGGCTGTGGGCGGATATCCCCAAGAGCGCGGAGTATGCGCACCCGTACTTTATCGGCGTGCATCTGGACGGGCTGGTCCCGGACCGCCTGCACTCGCTCAACTTGTTTGAGGGGACTGAAGACGAGCAGAGCCGGTCGCGCCTGCTGGCGGTGATGGACCAGCTGAACAACAAGTATGGGCTGAGCACGCTTGCCCCGGCGACCATGCTGACGGCCTACAAGTCGGCGCCAACGCGGATTGCGTTTCACAGCATTCCGGAGCTGTTTTAGCTAATAGAACAAATACTTGCGCCAGCGGTCGTCGCCGCGGCCCAGCATGCGCATGATCTGGCGGCTGGTGTGCAGCGAAAACGGGCGCGGGTCGCGCATGAGCACCATGTCGTCGAGCTCGTGGAGCATGCGGTTGCCCTTGCGCCGGTTGCAGGCATGGCAGCAGGCGACGAGGTTTTCCCACGTGGAGTTGCCGCCGCGCGAGCGGGGAATGACGTGGTCGAGTGTCAGCTCGCCAGAGGGAAGCACAACGGCGCAGTACTGGCAGGTGTTGCGGTCGCGGAGGAGGATGTTTTTCCGTGACAGCGCGCGGGTCTGGTGGGGGATGCGCCGGTATTCAAGCAGGCGAATCACGGAGGGCATGGCGATGCGGCTGCGCTGCGCATGGAGCATCAGGCCGTGCTCCTCCTCGGTCCGGGCAATGCCCTTGAGCACCAGCACCAGCGCGCGCCGTGCGCCGCAGATGTTGATCGGCTCATACGACGCATTGAGCACCAGGACCGGCAGCTGGAGCATCTGGATGGGCTGCACCGCCGTTGCTTCTCCCGCAAAGGCCGCGGCCCGGGCGATGGACTTCTGCTTGCGTGCATGAATCATGGCTTTTCCCAGCGACATCCGTTATCCCCCTGGTCAAAAAGGTGGTTGGCCGTGCGATGAAAAGTTGATTGCGTGCTCGAGTTCTCCTGCGAATGCGCGCGCGGCGAGTCCGGAATTCTCTTCGCGGGTCGCAGCGGTGTTGGATGGTTGGTTGGTGGCGCGGCGGGCGCGGGCCAGCGTCGCAACCCAGACCGAGGCAGCTCCGGCGCGGGTGAGGGCGAGCGCCGCAGCCCGGGCGGTTGCGCCGGTGGTCAGGATGTCGTCGACAAGCAGGATGTGCTTCATGGCGACCGCTGCGGATTCCGAAACCGAGAAGGCGCCGCGGACATTGAGGCGGCGGGCGCGGGGGCTAAGTCCAGCCTGGCTCTGCGTGGGGCGCAGGCGCATGAGGGTGCTGGGGGCGAGCGTCAGCCGCCAGGCGGGATGGGACTTGCGCAGGAAGCCCAGAGCCTGATCGGCGAGGGCGCGAGCCTGGTTGAAGCCGCGATCGGCAAACTTGGAGCGGTGCAGGGGCACGGGGACGACCAGCATCTCGGCCGGCGCTTCACCCGCCAGCTCGGCGATGGCCTCCGCCAGCATTTGACCCAGCAAGCGGGCGGAGGGATGGAGTCGGCCATATTTCAGTGCGTGGATGGCGGCTTTCATCTTGCCCTGGTAAAGGCCATAGGCGACAGCGCGCACGAAGGGCGGCGGGGCGAGGCGGCAAACCCGGCAAAGAGAGGCGTTTACGGGTGCGAATGCAGGGCCGGAAGCGTCCAGCGTGTCGCCGCAGCGGGCGCAGGCGGACCCCGACTGGAGGGGGAACTCCGTCCAGCAGACGGCGCAAATTGGCACGAGAGAGAGCTGCGGCAGCGGGGAGCCGCAAAGCGTACAGGAGGCAGGAAGGAGGGCACAGCTCAGGGCGTCCATGGGACTTCGAAGCACGCGGGCCACTGCGCGCCAACGGGAAGTCTCCGATGGCGGAACGTCGAACGTCAGTGAACCGGAGTCCCTGCGGAAGACGCACCTCACTTGGGGGCTGTCCCGCTTGTTTGAGGGGCTGCGCGGGGCGACCTTGGCGACAGTATACCCGGACGGGGGAGGAGACGCCATGGGATTCCGTGAATTCGGGAACCAAGGGGGAGGGACTGCGATCCACGGAATCCCCGGCGTTCTGCCTGGCAGTGCCTCAACGAGCGTGTGAGACGCTGCCGGGGGGTAGGGGTTAGTGACGGGTGTGGCTGCCGGCGCCAACAGTCGCGCGTTCATTCTCGCGGGCGTTTTCCTGGCGGTTGAGGTTCTGCTCTTCGTCGATCTTGCGCTGCTCGACGGCCTGGTCATGCGCGTCGTGCACCGCGTCCTTCGCCTTGCCGACTGCGGTTTCGACCTTGCCCTTGACCTGCTGGACGGCGCCGGAGACCTGGGTCCCGGTGTTGCCGGTCATCTTGCCGACCTGCTGCTTGGCGCTGCCTACTGTCTCGTCGATTGCACCTTTCACGCGTTCCTTGTTCATGGTTGCACTCTCCTGAATTCAGTAACGCACGATGGCGGGTTCCGACGCTGTTCAACATGGATCATCGCCAATGCCGGAGCAGTTCGGGGGCCTGTCACGGCTCGCTCCGCTCTGCGGAACGCGGTGCGGTGCGCGCCTGGCGCTGCATGGAGGCGGCTTTCACACGCTCAAACGTTTGCTGCATGGCGTCGAGCTCCATATCGGTAAGCCTCTCAATGTCGATCATCGTATTGCGCGCGGTGTCGACGGCGCGGATCAGCTCATTCAGCTTGAGGTTGATGGCGCGGGAATCGCGGTTCTGGGTGCTCTGAATCAGCAGGACCATAAGCAGGGTGATGAGGGAAGTTCCCGTGGTGATCACCTCGGCCCAGCGGTCGGAGAAGTGAAAGATCGGCCCCGTGCCGGCCCATGCGGCAATCACCACGCCGGCGGCCACAAAGGCCCAGGTGGACCCGAGCCAACTGGAGGCTGCGGCGGCAAATCGGGCGAAATGGTCGTGGACAGTCGGCCGCTGCGCGTCGACGGCTCGTTTGTTCATGGCGCTGCGCCTCCCATGCGCTGCTTCGCTGACGATAGGATGCAGGATTGGGCCCTGTCCGTTCGCAATTGGCCGCGCCGCACGCAGACGCGCCAACAGCGGATTGCGATACACTGCAAGCCGTGGAGGGCACGCATTGCTGTCTGGGGTTCGTGGAGTTTCCTGTGCTGTTTTGATTGCGATTTTGTCGGTCCCGGGCGATTGCTTGGCCCAGGCCGGCCAACAGTCCGCGCCGGTTCCAGCCAAGGCCGCGGCGCAAGGCGTGCTGGTTGCCACTGAAGTTGCGCCCGCCGCCCAGCAGACCGGAGCGCCGGCGCCTCCGCAACAAGGCCCGGCCGCGCAGAGCAACATGGGCGGCATTGCCGGCGGGGTGGGCGCGGCGCCCGTCTATGACGCCGAGAAGCGGCCCATTACCGCCGGCGGATTTGTGGACAAGGGCACGGTGGTGTTTGAAGATGTGACCAAAAGGGCGGGCCTCTCCGGCTGGGTGCACAAGATGGGCTCGGTCGAGAAGAAGTTCATCCTGGAGACCAACGGCTCGGGCGTGGCTCTGATCGATTACGACCACTCGGGCTGGCTCTCCATCTACCTCGTGAACGGCTCCACGTTTGACGCGCTCGACGGCAAGGAGCCCACGCCGAAGGCGGCGCTGTTCCGCAACAACCACGATGGAACCTTCACCGATGTGGCCGCGCAGGCCGGCGTGACCAACGACCGCTGGGGCTACGGCGTAAGCATTGCCGACTATGACAACGACGGCTGGCCCGACATCTACGTCGGCAACTACGGCAAGAACCGGCTCTACCACAACAACCACGACGGCACGTTTACAGACGTGGCGGAGAAGGCCGGCGTCACCCTCGGCAACTGGTCGCCCGGCTCCAGTTGGGGCGACTACGACGGCGATGGCTTGCTGGACCTCTACGTGACCGGCTACGTCCACTTTGACCGCGACAACCTGCCCATTGCCGGGACCAAGGCGGTGGGCTATGCGAACTGCCAGTACCGCGGCGCTTCGGTCAACTGCGGGCCGCGCGGGTTGAAGGGCGAGGCCGATCACCTGTTCCACAACAACGGCGACGGAACGTTTACCGAGACGACGGCGAAGGCTGGCGTCGAGGACAAGGACAAGTACTATGGATTCACAGCAATCTTTATCTCGCTGAAGGGCGATGGCAGGCCGGACCTGGTGGTAGGCAACGACTCGGAGCCGAACTTCTTGTACATCAACAAGGGCGACGGAACCTTCGACGACCAGAGCTATGTGTCAGGCTTTGCGCTCAATAAGGACGGCCGCGAGATTGCCTCCATGGGCATCGCCCCCGGCGACTACGAGAACAATGGGTTGATCGACTTTGCCGTGACGGACTTTGGCGATGACTACAAGGTACTGTTCCACAACGACGGCGACTCGAGCTTTACCGACCTGAGCTACAAGGCCGGGATTGCGCAGGTCAGCATCCCGTTTGTCGGCTGGGGCGATGGATTTCTGGACGTCGACAACGACGGCTGGCTCGACCTGTTCATGGCCAACGGACACGTGTACCCCGAGGTGGACAAGTACAACTGGGGCACAACCTTTGCCGAGCGCCCCCTGCTGTTCCGCAACGTGCCGGACGCGGGAACGAAGGACAGGAAGTTTGAGTATGTGCCGCCGGTGATAGGTTCGGGGCTGGCGGTGGTCACCCCGGCCCGCGGCGCGGCGTTCGGCGACCTGTTCAACGACGGCAAGATCGATGTGGTGATCAACCCGGTCGACGGCCCCCCGGTCCTGTTGCGGAACGTGAATCCGGACCACCACCACTGGGTGGAACTGGCGCTTGTGGGCGGGCCAAAGAGCCCGCGGGACGCGACCTGCGCCACCGTTTACCTGAGCGCGAACGGCATGCGCCAGCGGCAGGATGTGCTCTCCAGCGGGAGCTACATCTCGTCCAACGACCGCCGCCTGCACTTCGGCCTGGGCGATGCCGTGGACGCCGGGACTGCCGAGATTCACTGGCCCTCCGGCGCCAAGGAGACGGTGAAGCTGCCCGCCGAGGACCGCATCTTCACGATCACCGAAGGCCAGGGGATTACCGGCGCGCTGTGCGGCGGCACGGCCTGCGCAGCCGGCGCGAAAGCCGCCGCGGCCCCAGCGAAGTAGGGATCTCTAGCAGCGCACTCGCACAGGAGATCCACAGCGCCCGGAAGGCGCCTCTCAGGGCGTATCCCGGGCGGAGAAGAGTCTCTAAAACACGCCTGCCATGTTGGCTTCCGACGTCTGATGCCTGTCGCCGGGAACGCCGCAGGCCGCCAGCACCGCCGGCGAGAGCGTGATCACCGGGCAGTGCGCGTGGGCCAGCACCTTGTACACAACACCGTGGCGGGTGATGGCGGCAAAGGCCGATGCGCCCTGGGCGCCGAGCACGATCAGATCGGCAAGCTGCGCGCCCGCCTGGTACAAGAGCTCCTCGGTCGGATCGCCGGGAACAACGATTGCCTGCATCGTGATTCGGCTCGCCAGCTCTTCCGGAACCAGGGCCAGCATGTCGGCTTCAATCTGGTCGATGCTGCGGCCGGCCAGCACCTGCTGGCGCTCCTGCGGCTTGATCACGTGCTGCAGAACCAGGCGCGCGTTGTGCTGCGCAGCCAGTTCCGCGGCAAACTCGGCCACGGTGTGGCTGGCCTCCTGCATGCTCACCGCGCAAAGAATGGTGCGTGTGCCAAAGCTGCGGTACTCGCCGTCCACTGTGTCCGGACCGATAATGCAGACCGGGACGCGGGCGGTGCGCAGCACGGCCTCGGCAACCGAGCCCACCAGCAGCTTGCCGATCGGGCCCGGCGAGTGCGTGCCCATCACAATGCGATCGACTTCGCGCTCGCGCAGGAAGCCGAGGATCTGGTCGGCCGGCAGGCCCGGGCGCACAACCACCTCGCAGTGGATGCCCGCCTGGCGGACCAGCTGGGCCAGCGGCTCAAAGCTGTTGAGCTCGGTGCGCGCGGCCGCGGAGTAATCGTAGTACCGGATGCCGGAGGTCTCCGAGGCGGAGACAATCAGCGTGTCGTAGGCGTGAAAGAGGATCAGTTCCGCGCCGAACTCGGCAGCCTGCGCGAGGGCAAATCGGAATGCCTTCTCGTTGGCGGGAAGCTCGGACGCGAACAGGATGGTGGAGGGTTTGCTCCAGCCCGGCTTGATGACAGATGCCATGGGAACCTCCTAGTGGTGCGAAAAAACGGTAGCAGGACCGTGACACCCTCGCGGTGCGCTGCGGCACAGGTCCGGGTGTGCTGGATCACTCGCGCCCCCGGACCGCGTTGCCAATAAAGACGCGGTTACAGGCGCCGTCGCTCGGTTAAATCCTGTGGCGCGCCCATTACAGGAATTCGTACCGCCAAACAAAAAAATCGGCCAGACTGCCGGTAAGGTGATCCCAATCACAGCCACCGCCTTTGCCTGCCTGTTCTTCTGGAGCGGAATCGTGGCGTTGCCGTGCGGTTGATTGGTATTCCTGCCAGCTGGTGCAAAAGTCGAATTCCACATGCAGGCAGTCACCTTATCGGCCCAGCGTTAGATTCCTTTAAGAAACTGGTGAATCGCTCGATCCCCGGCGCCGAACCTTCCTTTTGCGCGCCCGCCCGCAGCGATACCCATGGAGGCCTTATGCAGCCGATGCACAACATACCCGCCCGTGGCGGATTGAACTACGACGAGACGCCTTTCCTGGCCATCTGGGAGGTTACGCAGTCCTGTGACCTGGCCTGCAAACACTGTCGCGCGGCGGCCCAGCCGATTGCCCATCCGGATGAGCTGACCAACGCCGAAGGCAAGGAGCTCATCGACCAGATCGCGGCGATGGGCGTGCCCATCTTCGTCTTCACCGGCGGCGACCCGCTCAAGCGCAAGGATGTCTTTGAGCTGATCCGCTATGCGGCCGGCAAAGGCGTGCAGGTGGCGCTCACGCCGAGCGCGACGCCCCTGCTCACGCGGGAAGCGATCTTCAAGCTCAAGGAAGCCGGGCTGGTGCGGCTGGGCATTTCGCTGGACGGCTCCACGCCGGAGATTCACGACACCTTTCGCGGCCTGCCCGGCGCGTGGGCGCGGACCATCCAGGCCGTCGAGTGGGCCAACGAAGCGGGGATTCCCATCCAGGTCCACACCACCATCAGCCGCCACAACGCGCACGATCTGGATAACCTGTGCGCGCTGTTTGAAAAGCTGGCCATCGTGATGTGGAATGTGTTCTTCCTGGTTCCGGTGGGCCGCGGCCAGCAGGCCGACCTGCTCTCCGGCGAGGAGTTCGAAGGCGTCTTCGGCAAGATCTACGAGCTGAGCCATCGGGTCAGCTTCCAGATCAAAACCACAGAGGCTATGCACTACCGCCGCTATCTGCTCCAGAACAACCTGGAAGAGCGCAAAATGGGCCACGGCAGCGGCCATCCGCACGGCGCGGCGGGAGCCAAATACGAGCCCGGAGCTCCCACAGCCGACGCCAAGACGCGTACGGCCAGTTGGGCCACGCGCCGGGTGAACGACGGCAAGGGCTTCATGTTTATCTCGCATGTCGGCAACGTGTACCCGAGCGGCTTTTTGCCCATTCACGCGGGCAACATTCGCGACACGCCAGTCGCCGAGATTTATCGCGAGGCGCCCATCTTCAAGTCACTGCGCGATACGAGCAAGCTCGAAGGCAAGTGCGGCGCATGCGAGTACAAGGAGATTTGCGGCGGCTCGCGGGCGCGGGCCTATGCGGTGACCGGTGATCCGCTGGCCCAGGAGCCCTGCTGCATCTACCAGCCCAAAAACTGGGACCCCGAGCTGGAGCAGAAAGCGGCGGCGTTCGGCCACCTGGAGACGAAACAACTCGTCGTGCTCTGAGACGAGAGACAACCGAATCAACAAGAGGAGGCTCGCAACGAGCCTCCTCTTCTTTTTTTGGCATCGATCGATTGCGTCAGACCCCAAAATAAAGCCTGTCCAGGTGATTCAAATCACATGGCGTGCGCTGCTCAAGGGTTGATTCTGGATGTGCGAGAGAAATTGGCCGGACGGGACCGAAGAGTCCCGATTGAGGGCGCGAATAATGACGGCAACTGCTCTAAGATGTTGTCGGGGATATGCGAGGTAAAGCGATGCGGACAGCGATCATTGGCGGGGGAATAGCCGGGCTGGCAGCGGCCTATGAGCTCGAGAAGGCGCGGGCCGCCGGCGCAGAGGTTGCGTATACGCTGTTCGAGTCGCGCGACCGGCTGGGCGGCTCTCTCGCATCGGAGACGGTGAACGGCGTGGTCCTCGAGCGCGGGCCCGACTCGTTCTTGACCGAGAAGCCGGCCGCAGCCGAACTCTGCCGCGAGCTGGGCCTCGGCACCGAGCTGATTCCGTCGAATGACGCGGCGCGCAAGACCTACATCCTGGTCAAGAATCGCATGGTGGCGCTGCCCGATGGGCTGATGTTCCTTGTGCCCACCAAGCTGATTCCGACGGCGCTCACGCGCCTCTTCAGCCTGACGACCAAGATTCGCATGGGCCTGGAGTTGCTGCATCCGCCGCGCCCCAGCGAGCAGGATGAGTCCGTGGCGGCCCTGGTCGAGCGGCACTTCGGGACTGAAGCCGTCGATCGCCTCGCAGACCCGCTGCTCTCCGGCATCTACGGCGGCGATGCGGCCGAGCTGAGCGCGCGCACCGTGCTGCCGCGCCTCGTGGAGATGGAGACGCAGTACGGCTCGCTGACGCGCGGCATGCTGGCGGCGCACCGCAAGATGCGCGCGCGGGCCAAAGAGGCTGCGAAGAGCAACGGCGTGGCGGCCGCGAGTCCGCGGCCTGCGGCGCGGGCAATTTTTACTTCGCTGCGCGGCGGCATGCAGCAGTTTGTGGATGCGCTTGCGGCCCGGCTGGCGCCCGGTTCCGTGCGGCTGTCGACCCCGGTGAGCGCGCTCAAAAAGACAACAGACGGCTGGACCGTCGAAGCGGGCGGCGCGACAGAAACCTACGATGCGCTCATCGTGGCTTCGCCCGCGTGGGCCGCCAGCGTGCTGCTCAAGGGCGTGGATGCGGAGCTGAGCGAAGAGCTGAGCGGCATTCCCTACTCGTCGTCGATCACCGTCAACCTGGTCTACGACGAAGCCACTCTCGGCGCGCTTCCCGATGGATTTGGGTTTCTGGTCCCCGCCAGCGAGGGGCGCGCAATGCTGGCCTGCACGTTTGTGCATCGCAAGTTTCTGGGCCGCACGCCGGCGGGCAAAGCAGTCTTGCGGGCCTTCCTGGGCGGGATGAAGAACGAGGCGCTGCTCACCGAGCCGGACGCGGTGCTGGTCGAGACGGTGCGCCGCGAGCTGAACGAGATTCTGGGCATCACCGCCGCGCCGGAACTCACGCAGGTTTCGCGCTGGCGGCGGGCCATGGCGCAGTATGCGGTTGGGCACCAGGAGCGGGTCAAGCGCATTGCGGAGCGCGTGGCTGGGCTGCCGGGGCTGCGGCTGGTGGGCAACGCCTACGATGGCATCGGCATTCCCGACTGCATTCGGCTGGGACGGGCGGCGGCGAAAGAGCTTGTGGCGGCCGGCGAGCCAGCGGGTCAGCGGGTGGGGTAGGGTTGTGCTCTCCCACCCATCGAGCAAAATGCGCTCGATGGGTGGGGCACCTTCAGAGTTTCAGCTGGTCTAGAATGGGGCACCCGGCACCCCGACGTTCACGGCGGCCCTTCGGGACGCCTGGGGACTTTTCTTGCCGCAGACCCAGGGTTTCACCCTGGGCTATTTTCATGTCCTCCCTCCGGGAGGCGCCGGCGGTGCGGTGGAGGGCACCTGCGGTGCGGCGGAGGGCTCGCGGGATGCTCGCATGGGGTTCGTGCTTTCCCACCCATCGAGCAAAGGGACGCTCGATGGATGGGGCACAAAGCTGGGGCCTCCATCCCCGGTCCCCGAAAGCTAGGGACCGCGGGCATCCTCATCCCGGTTGAAATGGTCACTGGGACCGGGGCCACCCGCTTCTCCGCTCGCGAATTCGCGATTTTACCGTGGCACCACCGGCAGGATCACCGCGCTGGGATGCGCCGCGTCGTGCAGGATGGTGTTGGTGGCCTTCACGAAATTGTTGTCCGTCGCGGCGTCTTTGCCGGTGTTCAGGTTGCGGTCGAAGCGGGGGAAGTTGCTGCTGGTCACTTCCAGTCGAATCCTGTGGCCTTTCAGAAACACATTGCTCGTTGCCCACAGGTCGATCTTGTACTCCAGCACCTGGCCCGGCGTGATGGGCTTGGGCGCGGCGGTGGTGGACTCGCGGAACTTCGCGCGCAGAATGCCCTCCGTCAGATTGATCGGCGTGCCGTCCGGAGCGACGTCGACCAGCTTGCCGGTGAAGTCCGTGTCGGCGGCAGAGGTCTTGGCGAAGAGGTCGAGCGTGACCGGGCCGGTGACTTCCATGTCCTGCTCCAACGGCGGCGTGGTGAAGACCAGCACATCAGGGCGCGCCTCAACGTCCTTCTGGCTGCGCGGGCCGGCGGGCAGATGCTTCCCGTCGCAGCAGAGCGGCCCGCCAGTGGTAGGCACGGGATCGGCGGGGTCGTAGATGTAGCTGTCGGCGGGCTCCGTCTGCGGAGCGGTGGTGGAGAGCGCGCCGTTTCCGGAGGCGGTGCCGGCGCGGCCGACGGAGTGCAGGTAGTAGGGCGTGGACTGGGCACGGGCCAGCGGCCAGTCGTCCTCATCGCGCCAGATGTTTTTGCCCATCACAAAAATCTTCACCGGCTTGTCAGAGAACTCGTTCTGCTTGCCGAGGAACAGGTAGTCGTACCAGTCCAGGGTGATGTTGTCTTCGTTGAAGGCCTCGGCGGCGGGGCCGTAGTCAATGTCGCCGATCTTGCGGCCGTTGCCGGCGTGGCCGCCGATGGTCACCAGCAGGTGCTGCCCGTTGCGCGCCGCCTCTGAGCCGCCGTGGGCCTTGATGCCCATGTAATTGCGCAGCGAGCCGCCCTGGAACAGGTCGTACCAGGCGGCGATGGTGAGCACCGGTACCTGGATGTTCTGGTAGTTGTCTTCAATGGACCACTGTTTCCAGTAGCTGTCGTAGGTGGGGTGGGCGAGCCAGTCCTCAAAGTAGGGCGCCAGGGTATAGGTCATATTGGTGCCATCCTGCGCGGCGGGGATGTTGAAGACGGGATAGAGACTGAGCGGCAGGGCTTTGATGCCTTCGAGGGCGTTGCTCTCGGCTCTTATCGTGCGGTTGAGCGTGTCCTGCGCCAGGCCCGAGGTCCACGACTCGTTGAACCACTGCTCGAACGCGCCGCCCTGGTAGGTCCAGTTCTCGTGGTAGTTGCTGGCGGTGACGACCGGGCAGATCCCGGCCAGATGCGGTGGGTGGGCGATGGCGGCCAGCATCTGCGTGGCGCCGACGTAGGAGCCAGAGAACATGCCGACTTTGCCGTTTGAGTGGGGCAGCGCAGCGGCCCACTCCACAGCGTCGTAGCCGTCATTGGACTCGTACTTGAAGGGATACCAGTCGCCCTCTGAGGTGTAGCGGCCGCGCACATCCTGCACGACGACCATGTAGCCGCGCAGGGCGGCCTTGTGGCCAAAGTCGGCGGCGCCGTCCTTGTTGTAGGGAGTGCGCTCCAGCAGTGTGGGGAATTTGCCGTCGCCGGCGGGGCGGTAGATGTCGGCGCGCAGGGTGAGGCCGTCGCGGGTCTTCATGGCGACGCCCTTCTCGACGATCACGTCGGGCGTTGCCTGCGCGCGAAGCTGACTGATGGGCGCAAGGGTCACAGCAAGGGTAAGTAGGCAAAGAGTCTTTTTGAGCAAGCGAATCTCCCGGCCGCGAGGGCCGAGACCATTCTAGTACCACAAGTACAAATGTGTTATGCGGAGGGAGCAGAGGGTTTTACAGGCTGCGGAAAAACCCGTTCGGGCGGTAGGCCGGGGATTTATCCCCAGCACAAAGCCAATCAGATCCATGAGGGCTTCAGCCCCAGCGGTACGCTTCTTGGGCCTTTCACCTGAAACAAGGCCTTTTTTCGCGGCCTGTTTAACCCCTGGAGATATGCCCCAAAGACGCGGCCTTCAGGCCTGGAAAATCGCCCGCGCGGCCCAGTACGACCGTAGTACCCGGGCCTCGGGCGCGCGATTTGAAGCGGAGAGCGGCGCGGACGGAGAGAGGATGCATGCGGGGCTTCGGTGCGAGCGCCCGAAAAAGGAATCGGGTGGCTGCCCTTGCGATTGGCAGCCACCCGAGAATGGAACTTTGCTATGACCAGTTCAGGAATCAAATCAGGAGACAACCCAAGACTAGCGCCGCGACCGATGGCTGTCTTGAGCCATTGGACTGAGGGTAAGGTCCATCAAAGGGTGGAGAACGCCGAAGGGTGTAGAGTGGCTTCCACCTTTGTACGGTAGTCTGATTGCACCCTGCTTGAGCCGCCTTGCGGCGGCTGCGATGTTCAGCGAATCTTTGTGCAAAGCGCGCTGATATGCGGCAGGTTGCCGGGAGAATGCTGATCTGCATTTGTGGCCAATGATCGCGCCAATTCGAGGAGAACAAAGAGCCGGGCGGTGGTGCGTCTGGGCTTGGCGGCGCTGCTGCTGATGGCGGTTGGCGCAGGGTGGGCGCTCGAGCCCTCCACGCCGCTGGCCGGCTATGGGCGCCAGGCGTGGGGCATGGAGAACGGGCTGCCGCAGAACACGGTGCAGGCGCTGGCGCAGACGCGGGATGGGTTTGTGTGGCTGGGAACCGAGGTGGGGCTGGTGCGCTTCGACGGCAACAGCTTCCAGGTCTTCGACAAGAACACGAGTCCGGCACTGCCGGGGAACGATGTGCGGTGCTTGCTGGCGGCAAGCGATGGGGCGCTGTGGATTGGAACCAGCGAGGGGCTGGCGCGGTGGAAGGATGGGGCGAGCACTGCGTTTACGACGGCCAACGGACTGCCCTCGAACATTGTTCGCTCGCTCGAGGAGGAGCACGACGGCACGGTGATTGTTTCGGTCGAAGGCGGACTAGTTGGCGTCAAGGATGGCAGCGTCGTCCCGGTGGCATTAGACATGTTGCAAGGGCCGGTTGTTCTGACCGACGTTCGTCTGGCGAACGGAACGCACGTGTTTGTGAGCAGGAGCGAGATTGAGGCGGGCGGGAACAGCCACGGCCAGCGATGGAAGGTCGGCAGGGAGCTGCCGGGGAGCAGGGTTCAGAGCTGGATTGCTGATCGCGAGGACGGATTGTGGATTGGAACCAACGCAGGCCTGGCACGGTGGATCGATGGAAAGGTACAGCGCCTGCCGGTGACCGATCCGCTGGCCAAAGCTTCTGTGATGGCGCTGATGGAAGACCGCGAGGGCAACATTTGGGCCGGCACCGAGGCCGACGGCCTGCACATCCTGCGCGATCAGCGGTTCCACACCATGGGCGTGCGCGAGGGGCTCAGCTCCGACCAGACCACGACGGTGGTGGAGGGCGCGGCGGGCAAGCTGTGGGTGGGCACGGCCGGTGGCGGACTGAATGCGCTGCCACGGTCGGGCGCGGACGCCGGCGGGGCCAGTCCGTACACGGTGCGCGATGTGCTGCTGAGCGATGTGATTCTGTCATTGGCCGCGGCGCCGAATGGCGACCTGTGGGTGGGCACGCCGGATGGCCTAAACCGGATTCGCGGCGGCGCGGTGGATGCGTACACGTCGGCGGACGGGCTGCCGGACGACTTTATCCGCTCGCTGCTGGTGGACACCGATGGGTCGCTGTGGATCGGAACGCGGCGCGGTTTGACGCACTGGACCGGCGCGGGCGCACGCGAACCGGCGGCCGGAAAGATGGAGACCTTTACCCAGGCCAACGGGCTGGGCAGCGACCTGGTGGGGGCGATGGTGCGGGATGCGCATGGCGACTTGTGGGTGGCGACGTTTGCGGGGTTGTCGCGTCTGCGTGCGGGAAGAATCGAGAACTTTACGACGGCTAATGGGCTGAGCAGCAATGTGATCACGGCATTGCTGGCCCGGCGCGATGGAACGCTGCTGATCGGGACACAGGATCACGGCTGGAACGTGTGGGATGGGAAGAAGTTCTCGGCTGCGAAGGGCGACGGACTGGACCAGACGACGATCCACGCGATCCTGGACGACGGCGGCGGGCACTTGTGGTTCGCTACTGGCAACGGGATTGCGCGCTGCGACTGCAACGCGATGAGTGGCGGGGCGGATTGCTCGCACTGGATCGAGTTTGGCGCGGCCGACGGGTTGCGCAGCCGCGAGACGGCGACCAACAGCCATCCCTCGGCGTGGCGCTCGCGCGATGGGCACCTGTGGTTTGCCACGCCCAAGGGGCTGGTCGAAGTGGACCCGGCGCATTTCCCGGTGAACAGCGTGCCGCCGGGCGTCGCGCTGGAGCGGTTTGCCATTGACGATGCGACGATGGCCTTGCATGCAGCAGATGCTTCCATGCGGATTCCAGCCGGACATGTGCACTTTGAGTTCGATTACGCTGGGTTGAGCTTTGTAGCCCCGCAGAAGGTGCGCTACCGGTACATGCTGGAGGGGTTCGATCATGGCTGGACGGAAGCCGGCGCGCGGCGCACAGCGTACTACACCAACATTCCCGCCGGACATTACACCTTCCGCGTGCAGGCCGCCAACAACGACGGCGTGTGGAATACGGAGGGCGCGGCGCTCAAGTTTGAGCTGCGTCCACACTTCTATCAGACGCTGTGGTTCTATGCGCTGCTGCTGCTGGCGGCGGCGGGCGTGGTGGCGGCCGCGCAGCGCGTGCGCCTGGCGCGGGCAGAGCGCGAGTTCAACGCCGTGCTGGCAGAGCGCAACCGCATTGCGCGCGAGATTCACGATACCCTGGCGCAGGGCTATGTGGGCATCAGCGTCCAGCTTGAAGTGCTCTCTGAGCTGCTGCGCCTGTGCAAGGTGGATGCAGCGGCAAAGCAGCTCGACCTGACCCGCGGCTACGTGCGTGAGGGCCTGGCGGATGCGCGGCAATCGATTTGGGCGCTGCGCTCGCAGGACTCGGGCGAGACCACGCTGCCGGTGAATCTGCGGCGCATGGTGCAGGCTGCCGGAAGCGATGAACTGGAAGCTGAGTTCGGCATTTTTGGCGCCTACCGGCCGCTCGCTCCCGGCACGGAGCGCGAGATTCTGCGCGTGGCCCAGGAGGCCATCCATAATGTGAAGAAGCATGCGGACGCAGGGCGGCTGACTGTGCAGCTGGAATACGGCCCGAGTGAGATTGCGCTGGAAGTTCGCGATGACGGGCGCGGCTTTGCCACAGGCCAGGCGGTCGAGCACGGACACTTTGGATTGACCGGAATGCGCGAGCGGGCGGCGCTGATTGGCGCAGACCTGGAACTAGCGAGCGAGCCGGGCGGCGGAACCACGGTACGGCTCCGCGTGGCGGCAAAGCGGGACATGCGCATGGAGCAGAAGGAGCAGCGGTGACCAAGGAATTGATTCGCGTGATGGTGGTCGAAGATCACCACGTGGTGCGGCAGGGGCTGGTGGCGCTGCTCAGCGTGGCCGATGGCCTGGAGGTAGTGGCGCAGGCTGCCGACGGCGTGGAGGCGATCACGCAGTTCAGGAAGCACCAGCCGGACATTACACTCGTGGATCTCCGCCTTCCGCGCATGGGCGGGGTCGACGTGATTCAGCGCCTGCGCATGGAAACCCCTGCGGCGCGGTTCATTGTGCTCACCACCTATGACGGCGACGAGGATATTTATCGCGCCCTCCAGGCCGGGGCCAAGGCTTATCTGCTGAAGGGCATGACCAGCGAAGAGCTGATCGCGACGATCCACGCCGTGCATGCGGGCAAGTCGCATATCCCGCCGGCGATTGCCGAAAAGCTGGCCGAGCGGATGGGGACCGAAGAGCTGACGCCGCGGGAGTTCGACGTGCTGGAGCAGATTGTGCACGGCAAGAGCAACAAGGAGATTGCAACGGAGCTTGAGATATCGGAAGCGACCGTCAAGACGCACATCAACAGCCTGCTGGGCAAGCTGGGCGTCACGGATCGCACGCAGGCGGCCACGGCGGCGCTTCAGCGCGGCATTGTGCCGCTTGAATCCCTGAGGAAACCACGGTCATGAAGAAGATCCTTCTTTTTGCATTGATTCTGACGGCATTGTGTCCGGCCGCTGGGGCGCAGAAGACGGCCTGGCGGCAGGCAACGGATGCGGAACTGGCGGCGCTGCTGCCTGCGCGGGCGCCGGTCGAGAAGGAACACATTGAGACGGAGATGCGCACCGCCTCCGGCATTGTCAACGGCAGGGGTCATTTTATTGCCGGCGTAGTGCTGCTCACGGCCGGCTACTCGGCCGACGGCAAGTACTCCCACTACCTGGTCCTGCAGGTGCCCGTAAAGATTGGCGGCATCGCGCTCAAGCCGGGCGAGTACGCATTTGGATGGGAGCGCGCCAAGGCGCACGATGCGTTGAGCGTCCACTTCAACCAGGCGGCTACGGGCGAGCTGGCGGGGACGTGCGAGGCCTATCGCATGAGCGGAACCAGCCGCGTGGAGAGCCTGCACGTCTGGCCGCCGGGAGACAGGGCGATCATTCAGATCGGCCGGTTTGCGATTCCCTATGAGATAGGCGAAGAGTAGCGCCGCAGCCAAGCCCCCGCTGCTTGTCCGGACCGGCTCAGGCTTCGCCCATCGACAGCAACAGCGCGACGCGGCGCTGATGGGCTGCGGCCAAGTCTGCGGCGTAGGTGCGCAGCTCCGCTCCCGCATTGGCGGATGACTTGATCCGGGTCAGATTTGCGACGGCGTCGTCAAGAACGCCGCTGTTGAGCATCTCCGACGCGGGCGTGTCGGCGTCCTGTGCCGGAGCCTTGATCAACGCAGACAGGCCAGTCAAGGCTGCCCCGATGCGGGTCTGCGCGTCGCCGTCCGCGCCGGGAGCGGAAAGCAGCGCCAGCACCTTCTCCTCCGCGTGGAGCGTTGCCAGGCGGCCATCCTGCATTTGCCTGATCATGAAATGGTTTGTGCCCTCGACGGCGCCGTCGGACCACAGAGCCACCATGACCACAACGTGGACCTCGATCGGCCCCGTTGCCTCCGTGCCGGCGGGAATGTTGGCCGGAATCGAGTCCGTATGCGCGGCCCCGGGCTCGATGGCTCCCGCCCAGGAGGCCTCCGCGCCTCTTTTGCCGCGGCCGTTGAGGATCAGGTTCAGCAGGTCGGCGCCATATTCGGTGTGGGCCAGTGTTTTCCCGGCAGATGTGACGGTGATGTCGAGGCCATAGGCCGTGACTGCGTTGCCGGTTTCGTTGGCCAGCTCCACGGCAATGGTGTTGGTGGCAGGGTTCAACTCGGCGCTGCGCACATGGAGGCTGGTCGCGCCTGCGTCGGCCTCGGTCTGGGCAGCCAGCGACGGGCTGCCGAGTGCGGCGAGCGCGAGGAGAGCGCAGGCAAGGACGCTGAGAGCCTGAGGAATCGGGCTGCGTGTCATGCCGTTGATTGTAGCGCCGGGGAAGGTTTCCGGCCCATGGATGGCAGAGCTTTCACACCCTGCCGCCGGACTGGGGCATAGGGCCAAGCCCATGCCAGGGCGGGGCATGCTCCCGGACAAACGGCGCTGGAATGGCTGCCGGGCCCGCTTTCTGCATCCAACGCACTCGAAGGAGAGCACCTATGCGGATGAAGGCAATGGCGGTAGTTGCAATGGCGGTGAGTATGGTGCTGGCTTCAGGCTGCCACAAGAACACGGTAGACAAGAGCGCGTTTAAATCGGCTCTCAACGACTACTACAAGGGCAAGCAGGAGTGCCTCTGGGCCTCGCCGCAGAAGTTTCCCGCCCAGGCTGACACGTCGAACGACGACCAGACCAGAGGCTACGATGCACTGGTGGATGCCGGCCTGCTGACGCGCTCCTCGGCGGAGAAGAAGCGTTTCCTGATCGGCTCCAAACAGGTCAACGACTACGACCTTTCCGGCAACGGCCGGTCGGCCTGGACGGCGGACCAGACGCACCCGGGCTATGGCAATTTTTGCTTTGGCCACCCGGACGTGGTCTCGGTGGACAGCTATACGCCAGCCGATCCTGACTCGCTGAATTACGTGGTGAACTACCGCTATGGGGTCAACAGCCTGCCGGACTGGGCGAACTCCACCGAGATGAAGACGGCGTACCCCGGCATTGTGCGCGAAAGTTCCGGCGCGAACCCCGCCTCCGCCACGCTGACCAAAACCAGCGACGGCTGGCTGGTGTCGAATGCGCAGCCGTTTCCGCTCAGCGGGCCGGCGGGGCAATAGCGGCCCGAGACCCTGTTTTTTGCCGGGCGGCGTGGATATCGACCGTTAGGCTCAACCATTTGGTCGATACCCAGGGGTTTGCTTCGGCCCGTATACTGGCTGCCATGTTTACGGCGCTTCGAACCACCACTTTCCTGGGACTGCTGGCGGCAGGGATTCCCACTCTTGTTGCCGGGCAGGTCACAGCTTCCGGCACGGCTGCTCAATCTTCATCGAATGAAAAGCCCGCAATCGGCGCACAGGACAGCGGCACGCCCCATCCGCCGCTCACCGATGCCCTGCACCGGCCCATTACCGCCGGCGGCTTTGTGAAGACCGGCCCGATCGTGTTTGAGGACGTGAGCGAGAAGGCCGGCCTCACCCGGTGGACCCACAAGATGGGAACGCCGGCCAAGGATTACATCATCGAGACCAAGGGCTCCGGCGTGGGGCTCATTGACTATGACAACGACGGCTGGCTCGACATCTACATCGTGAACGGATCCACGGTCGACGCGCTCAGCGGCAAGGCCACGCCGCCGCACTCGGCACTGTTCCACAATAACCACGACGGAACCTTTACCGACGTGGCCGCCAAAGCCGGCGTGACCAACGACCGCTGGGGCACCGGCGTGGCCGTTGCCGACTACGACGGCGATGGCTGGCCCGATATTTTTGTGTCGAACGTGGGCAAAAACCGGCTGTACCACAACAACCACAACGGCACCTTCACCGACGTGGCAGAGAAGGCCGGCGTAACCCTGGGCAACTGGTCCAGCGGCGCTACCTGGGGCGACTACGACGGCGACGGGCGCCTCGACCTGTTTGTGGCCGGCTACATTCACTGGGACTGGAACAATTTACCCTCGAGCAAGGAGGACGGCGGCAACAACGCCTTCTGCACCTTCCGCGGCGAGCAGGTTGCATGCGGGCCCCGCGGCTTGAAGGGCGAGCCTGACCATCTCTTCCACAACAACGGAGACGGCACCTTCACCGACGTGAGCGAGAAAGCGGGCGTGGACGACAAGCCCGGCTACTACGGCCTGGGCGCGGTCTTTGTGGACATCAACAACGACGGCAAGGTTGACCTGCTGGTGGGCGACGATTCGACGCCGAATTACATGTATCTGAATAAAGGCGACGGGACGTTTGAAGACGTGAGCTACGCCTCGGGCTTTGCCCTGAACGAGGCCGGCCGCGAGACGGCTTCCATGGGCATTGCCGTGGGTGACTACCAGAACAACGGCCAGCTCGCCATCTTCGACACCACGTTCTCTGACGATTACAAGCCCTTTTATCGCAACGAGGGCGACGGCAATTTGACCGATATCAGCTATCAGCTGGGGATTGCCGAGGTTTCAGTCCCCTTTCTCAGCTGGGGCGACGCCTTTATCGACTACGACAACGACGGCTGGAAAGACCTGCTGATGGACGACGGCCACGTCTATCCGGAGGCCGACAAGTACGCCTGGGGAACCAGTTGGGCGGAGCGGCCCATGCTCTTCCACAACCTGGACGGCAAAAAGTTCGAGCCGGTTCCGGCGGTCGAGGGCACGGGCCTTGCAGACGTGATTGCCGGACGCGGCATGGCCGTGGGCGACCTGTTCAACGACGGCAAAATTGATGCCGTGATCAACGTGATGGACGGCCATCCGGTCCTGCTGCGCAACGTCAACGCGGACCATAATCACTGGCTGGAGCTCAAGCTCGTGGGCGGGAGCAAGAGCCCGCGCGACGCCGTGGGATCGACTGTGTATGTCACCGCCAACGGGATCAAGCAGCGCGGCGACGTGATCAGCGGCGGCAGCTATATGTCGTCGAACGACCTGCGGCCCCACTTTGGGCTGGGCCAGACGACGAAGCTGGACGATATCGAGATCCACTGGCCGGATGGCAAGGTGGAGCACTTTACTGTGCCCGGCGTGGATCGGATTGTCACCCTCACCGAGGGGACAGGGAAGTAATCGACAGCGCGCCATGCCTGGCAACAACCGTCGAGAATGGGAAGGGGACGCAGATCGCGTCCCCTTCCCATTTCACCTTGCGGGCCATTGGCCTTCATTGCGGCAGCACCAGCAACCCCGCTTCCAGCAGCTTCTCCGTCAGCCGGTCCAGGGCCAGCGGAAATTTGTAGGCGATCGCGCGAACGCTCATCCCCAGCAAACTCGCCGCTTCCGACTGCGTGTATTCCTGGATCACGATCCGGCACAGCAGCTGGCGATCGAGCGAGCCCAGCCTGCCCAGGCAGGTTTCCACGTCCAGAACAAAGATCACCGCGTCTTCGAAGGTCCGTATCGGACGGCTCGACACCCAGCCCCGCGCAATCGGGTCGCCCAGAATCGACGGCGCCCGGCCCACCTGCATCGAAGCATACAAATAGCGTCGCAGCATCTTCTCCGTATGCTTGCGATAGAACGCCAGGCTTGCCGCTGGGCACGCCGCCGGCTGCTTCTCCTGCGCCTTTGCCGGCCCGGCGGGGGCCGGCTTGCGCGCCCGCCTTTCCGGCTCGCTGTCCCAACCCTGGCTGGCCTCCAACGCCGTCCAGCCCATCGGCAACTGAAGAGCCGCGCTCATTGCGCACCTCCGGTTGCATCGGCCACGGCCCAAACCTTGCTCAGCACCTTGCGTGCCGGCCTGCCGCGCCGCTTGCGGCTCTCCGGCGATGGAAAGTCCTTCAGTTTTACCTCACACTCCTTGCAGTAAACACTCCCTTGAGTCTGGGCGCGGTACCAAAGACAGCCGCACCCCTCGCAAACTTTCAACTGCACGCGCAATTCCATGACGGATTCTCCAGTGGTGAGCCAGTTCCCGTCGGCTTTTGTTGTTCAATGCACCGCGGGGTGAAGTGAACCGGGCACGGCAATTCAGGTTTCTTCTGTCCCGATGGGGGATTGTCGCCCGTGTTCGCTCGTTTTTTGTCATGCTCATAGCGCGCAGATCCTGGAATTTTCCTGGCCGACAAGCCCAAAACACCCAACCCGTGTCCGGGAAGCAATGGGATCCGGAAGAGACAGCAAACCCTCCGGAGAACGCTCAACGTCCGAAGCCAAAGACGGGATCGCGTCCCGCTCAGCCCTTCAGCCATCAAGCGTTCCAAAAAAGATTCCCACATGTCAGTGCAAGATTAAGTAAAGCCAATCTAGAAATATGATTCTCTTGCGTCAACCTCTCCCCCCTGGTTTCCAGGTTTGCGTCCTCCAATCCACTGGCTTGTCGTGAAAGAACAGGCCAAACTACCCTTTGCGCTTTTCCAGAGGAAAACGGAGACCTTGTGCCGCCATTGCTGGTGGCAGATTTTCCACAGATGAACTTTACCCAGATGCACGAACGGCTCCGCCTGGAACTGCTGCGCAGGATACAGCGGGGTTCGCTCAGTGTCTCCTTGCTGGCCCGCCAAACAGGCTTCGGTCAGCCCCATCTGTCCAATTTCCTGCACAACCGGCGCCAGCTTTCACTGGAGGCAATCGACCGCGTGCTGGCCGCACAGCACCTCACCGCAGCCGACCTGCTCCCGGTCCTGCACCAGGCCATCTCTCTGCCCGTCGATGCGGGCGAGAGCGCCGTGCCAGTCGTCTCTCCCCACTCTGCCCTCTTCGAACCCCACATCCGCCCCTCGGCCGTCCAGTCCATGCTGCGCCTGCCGCCCGGCCTGCTCGAGACCATCCACACCCGCGTCTCCAGCCAGCGCCGCGTCTGGGAGCGCTTTGTGGCCGTGCGCGTCCCCGCCGCCGACGCAGCGCCCATGGAGCCGCTCGTGCTGCCTGACGCCCTCGCCCTGCTCGATCGCCACTACACCGCGCTCGCGCCCTACCGCGCCACCCGCCCCAACCTCTACGCCGTTCGCCACGGAACCCATCTCACCCTGCGCTATGTTGAGTTTGTCTCCAGCCGCCTCGTCCTGCGCCCGCACAACATCGCATTCCCCGTCGAGCTCATCGAAGTCGAGATCGGCGACCCGCCCACCGACCTGATCGTCGGCCGCGTCGCCCTCATCCTCAATGAGCCGTAGGCGCCGCGCCCGCACCGCCCACGCGCACCTGTTGATACGGCGTAATCACCACTGGACCCACCAGCCCGGACGGCTGCATCAGCCCCCGCTTGGCCACCCCTGCGTCCAGCTTCGCCAGCCGGTTGTTCAACGTAGTAGCCACGCGCACCGTAATCGTGTTGCGCCCCGGCGCCAGGTACGGCCCCACCTCAGCCTCCGCACTCAGCTGGTCCACCGCGACCGGCTTGCCGTTCACCGCGAGCGTAAACGAATCGAACACTTCGCCCAGGCTCAGCGTCGCCCCATCCGCCGCGTTCCAATCCGCCGGCAGATCAAAGTGCGTCACATAGGTGCCAACGCCCGACACGGATTGGAGCTCCGGAATCTCCGGCCACCCCTTCAGCCCCTCCAGCTGCACCGTCAGCGGCGTCTTGCGCGTCTCCGCTGCCGCCACTCCCACCGTATCCGCAAACGGATGCGCCGGCTGCCAATCTTCCACGTTCACGTCCCACTTCGCCTGCGTCAGGTCGATCGCCGCCGGCACATCGCCCACGTTGCTCGTGACCGTCTTGCCATCACTCAGTCTCGTCGTCACCGTCCCGCTCTGCGTTGCGCGAATCACCACCGCCCCCCGCTCCGCAACCGCACCCCGTGCATCTGTGCCCGTCACATGCACCCGCGGTGCGGCCACGCCGAACCGCCCCGGCTCCTCGCTCAGCGCAATCAGCTCCGCATTGTCGCGCGACAGCCGCACCCGCACCGTCACCCGATCCCCGCTCGCCGTGTACTCGGCAATCGGCGTGATCTTCCCCGACCACGCGTTCAGCAAGTAGGGACTGCCCCGCCCCTCAAGGCTGACCTCCATATCGAGCGGCGTTCCCGTCGCCGGCTCAAACAGATTGGCCGGCTCGCCCTTGGGGCTGACCGCCCCCTGGTTATAGAGAAAGTAGTAGTCCGTCTTCGTAGCCGCGTCTCTGCGATGCACGCTCAGCATCGGTGAGCTGGCCACCGGCTCCGCTGCCGGATGAATCCCCCGCTCCTTCAGCTTCCCCGGCACATCCGCCTCACGCGCCACGCGGCTCACACTCGGCTCCGCCAGCAAATCGTGAATCACCTGCTTCAGCTCTTCGTCCGAACCCGCACCCAGCCCCGGCGTCCGGTCCGGCGCCGCTCCCACCACAATCACCGGCAAGCCCGCGCGAGCATAGCCCAGAATCCTCCGCGCCACCTCCAGCGGCATCGACGTCTTCACCGGATCGGTCGCCCACTCCTGCTCGCTGTCAATGATGAACGCCCGATACGCCGGCCCATCCACCGCCAACCGCTTGCCGGTCACCACGGCATTGGGATAGCTCAGCAGCGTCGGGTCCAGATAATCGCGCGTGTACCCCGCCTCCTGCAAGCCCGTGTCGCGCCACATGCGGAACCCGCCCTTCACCATCTGCGGCAACGGATAAATGTAGTTCTGCATATAGACGGCCACATCCGTCTTCGCCCGGCCCTGCGTCAACACCTGCTCATTGCGCGCAAAGTAGTCGTTGTAGAGCTTCGCGTCCATCCAGTCCGGGTCGCGCCTTCCCCACGCGTTCGAGAACCCCGCCGGCGGAAAGTTATGGTACCCCGGCCAGTGCGCCGTCGGGCTGTCGCGGTACGGATACACGTGATACACCAGCTTCACAATCCCGCCCGCGTAGCTCTTGTGCATGCGGATCGTCACATCCTGCAGAGTCTGCGCGTAGTTCAAATTCAGCGCCGCGCAGCACTCGGTCGAGTACCACGTATTCCCCGTCATGTGGTTCGCGGACGCAATGGGCAGATAGTTGTCCACCTCGTCGTTGGTGAACAGCGACTCGTGCTCCGGCCGGTCAATCGCCGTTGTCGCCTCAATCTGCTCGTTGATCGCGGTTTTTGACGACATCTCCCCTTCCGGCTGAATGCGCACCTTCTCATTCAGCCCCCGCGCCCACGCATTCAGCGGCCTCACCTGCTTCTCTATCCACAGATCGCCACGCACCGCATAGAGGTCGTCCCGCACCCGCGCCGCTGTGCCATCGCTAAAGCTGAAAGCATCCGCAAACAGCCCTGCCATGTGCGGCACCAGGTCGTACCCCTTGCGCGCCTTGAACTCCTCCGCCATCCTGTTCGTCCAGATCTCATCCGGGCTGCCGCGGTCCACCGAGTGCGAGTCGTAAAAGATGTCGCCGCCGTTCGCCTTCAGCAGCGCCTTCGCCTGCGCGCTCAGCCAGGTGTCCATGCTCTTGATCAGGTCTTTCAATCCCTCATCGCTGAACGGGTCCGGCTGCGCAAACACCCCGCGCGCCCAGAACGTCACAATCTCCCACTGCGCCCCCGCAGGCTGCGCCGGCACAGTCCAACGCAGCTTCCCCGCCGTCGTGCCGCCGAGCACGCCGTCGGAGTTCTTGTCGGTAAGCATCGCGGTCAGGTCGATCACGGACGACGCATCAAGCTCCGCCGCGCCCTTATCCGGGCATGGCGAGGCCGTGCAGCGATAAGCCAGCACCGCCACCAGCGTCGTCCTGTGGTGCACCGTCTCCACCGGCAGCGGAGGCCCAAACTGCGGACGCGCCGGCGGGTGCGCCGCTGGAATCGCCCCGTCAAACACCCCGCCCGCATCCACCACCGCATTGCCAAACAACAGCGTCTTGCGCGCGTTGTCATCGTCCATCGAGTAGCCCGCCGGATTCTGCGTCGGCCCATGGCTCAGGCTCACCTTGATGCCAAGCGCGTTGGCCCTGGTCAGCAGCGCCACCAGCTGCGCGTCATTCGGAAACGCGCCCTGCCCCACCTCAACCCCGGCAATGCCCTTGTTGTGCAGGTCCTCGATCTCCGCCTGCAACTCCGCAGGGTCGGCGCTCTCCGGCATGTTCAATCGCACCCAGGGCCGGTCGTTCGCCCCAGGAGCAGCAAACGTCCCCGCCGTCAGCGCCGTCACCGGATTGATCCCCGTCCACTGCGCCGGCGCTGTCCGCTCCACCGCGCTGCCCGGCAAGTTGCGCGCCCCCGAGCCCTGCTGCCCCCACGCCGCAACGCCAAACGAAACCGCCACCACCACCGAAGCCCGCCCCACCCATCTTCCCGCCACAGCACGCCTCCCACCCGCCCAAGCAGCGAACGCACCA
>Ga0302198_10001401_pt1 | contig 26328 bp, 23 predicted proteins | sample II_Bog_N2_2_FD_193521 | JGI IMG/M metagenome (GOLD analysis project Ga0302198, IMG submission 193521) | Peat permafrost microbial communities from Stordalen Mire near Abisko, Sweden - II_Bog_N2_2 | ecosystem: Environmental > Terrestrial > Soil > Wetlands > Peat | place: Sweden: Abisko... | reverse complement strand
GGGACTATGATAGCCGGAAATGATGATGCCGCAAGGAGCCATAGGTAATGGAGAAGCATCGCAACCTGCCAGAAGGAAATGTCGGGACCGTCGTTCCCGACGGCGAAGTGATCGGTTTACTGGACGAGTTGGCGCGCTTGGTTAAGGAATTGACTCCTCACCTAGATCACATCCTTTCCGACGCAGTCATGGCTCATCAGCGGCACGTACTTCGAGACCACGCGGGAAAGGCTCGCATCTTCGACCTTTCGAACGATATCTACCAGTTTAACCAGCGCATGAATGCGCTATGCAGTGAGGCTGCGCGTAAGTTCGCGACAGGGAAGCACGGCATAAACTCTAAGCGTCCGTGATTATGAGTGTCCGCGAGCCGTAACGAACTGAGCCGGTGAGCATGAATCCGGTCCACCTCTCGCCAAAGGCTGCGTAGCATCTGACAAGCGGCCGTCTCCCGTTCGCGAGGTTGTGGGTTCATCTCTCGTTTGCGTGAAGCAGGAGTCGGGCTTGAACCATACGCCATTAATCACCCCCTAACCTTTCATTGGGTCCTGCCTTCCATCGGCTTCAAATCAACTACGCACAATTCAGTCCAATAGCGACCTAGCTCGCCGATCGCAATGCATTGCTCCGGGAGGCGGATTCCGTGTCTCCAGACGTTCTGCACTTGCAAGCGCTCCGCTAACTTATCCTCGATGACCTCTGAAACCGGCGGCATTCGAGGCCTGGCACCGTTAGTGCCAGCTCAATCCAGACGCCCAATTTTGAGAGTCCGAAGGGGCTAGCTGTTGTGAAGTACTCGCGGGACCAACTATGGACGCCTGAGGAATTTGCCGCTGAGTACGGCATCAGTGAAGCCACGCTCGCTGATTGGCGTTGTGACGGGACCGGGCCTCCCTACATGAAGCTCGGTCGGATCGCGGAAGTCGATATCCCCTCCGACGCTGACGCTGTGCGTATTCACGTGCTCACGGAAGAAGAGGAAGAGAAGTATTTCCAGTACGCGATGAGTTATCCCGACCTGCACGATGTCGGCAGGATCATGATCAACCAAGGCATGCGACCGGAGGAAGTCGTTAGTCTTGCCAAGGCCGACATCAATTTGGATTCCGGGACGATCAAGATCCGCAAGGGCAAAACAGAGGCTGCACGCCGCACGCTCGATATCACTGCAGAGACGCGTCGCGTTCTGGAACCCCGCTTGGAAGGCGACTCCATGTGGGTTTTTCCGTCACGCCGCCTACACGGGAAGCACATCGCGCGGATCAATTCAGCCCACGACAGCGTTGTAGCGGATGCAGCCAAGGCAGGCGTCAGCTTCAACTTAGTGCCTTATGACCTACGTCATACCTTCGCAACGCACATGGCTGAGTCGGGCGTTGACCTCGGTACACTGGCCGCCTTGCTCGGACACGACTCGATTCGCTGTGTCCAGAAGTACGTGCACATTTCTGCCGAACACAAACGCACCGCAATGAAGCGGTATGACCGCGCGCAGCGTCAACGGCAGCGTTCTCGGGCCAGCCGGCGATAGCAATGTCGTGGTGTCGAATTCTCACCCACAGCGGCGACTTCCCAGGAAATAACATGTGGCACCCGTGAAAAAGACACTGCGTCGCGGCGCGCTATGAGAGCGCACATCCTATCTCGTGTGTGACTCGTGCCACCTCATCTTTTTTTGATCTCTGAGAAGTTCTTCAGAACTCTGTTGGAGCCTAGAGTTGATCCAATGTTGGGCGGCATATAGGCAGGATGCCCATGCCGCCCGGCAGCCCATTGCGAATGGGGGAGGGGTTGTAAACGCAGCTCGAAAGGAGAGAACTGACAGCATTACCACGTAGACCTATCCTCGTACTGATTAACGCAGATGCTTCGCATGAGTACGAAGACAACGAAGCCAGCAAACCTAGTAACCAGTCGTGAGCGTTGCCCAAAGGAGAAAGCAAATGAAATTGGAAAGCTATCTGAGGTACCTGCGGTGGAAGAAGAAGCTGCACAAGGAAACGTGCCGATTAGTTGGAAGGATTCTCACTCGTTTTCATTCATTTCTTGATGACGAGTCGGTTTCGGATTTGGCCTCAATCGATGCCGGTCTTCTTGAGCGTTACGCGAAGACGCTTCAGAACTTGGCGCCCTTGACAGCGAAGAATCAACTCACGGTCATCCACCAGTACCTCGCGCGCGTTGCGACGCGCCGGAGCGATCGCCGGAATTCCCGCGAACCTGGGAGTCAGGTCGCTTCCAAAGTTGTTTCACCTGCCCGACGGGGCAGCAGTATTGGGAACCAGGGAGATTCTCTGTACCGGCACTTCACCAGTGTATTGTCCTCTCTCCCACAGACCGATCATCTGAGGGCCTTCGTTCCCACCTTTGATGACATTCGTAGCTTCATTGAAGCTGCGAAGAATCAAGAGAGCACGCTTCCTCTGGCACACTTAACCTACGTGGTAGCGAGTTCCGGTATCGGGATGGGCGAACTCACAATGCTGCGCGTCACGGATGTTGTCTCAGACATGGGTCTGGTTCGTGTCGAATCGAAGGGGACGGGGGGTCAGCGGTACGTCTCGTTGTCGCCGCGCGCGATTCAATCCTTGAAGTCACTGCACAGCCGCTTTGCTGGCTCCGATATGGTATTCGGCGATCGGTCAAGGTCGTATCTCACTGGCCTTTATCACCGGCTCCACGTTCTTGCTGTCAACAGTGGCATCGAACAGATGCGGGTGCAGTCGTTACGGCTTGCTGCGCTCAGGTACCTCCACTCCATCGCCAAGACGAACCTGGAACAGAAAGCCGTTCAGTACCTGGCCGGCCATTGGAATCCTGAGCCGGGGAACCAGTCGGAGCTCGCCTTGGACGCGATTCTCCCAATTGCCGCGAGTCTGCTTGCCGATCTCTGGGCAAAGCTCGAGTGCAATATTGCCTGAAACCTCACCCCACCCCGACGTAAACGCCGGAACCCAAATTAACGCGCTGCGCTGCTATTGCTGCGCAGCGCGTTAATTCAATGGGGAGGTCTCCGCGGCCGGCGCTGCGCTTTTAATCTGGACATCGCCGACTTCTTCGGCAGCATCAATTTCGGTAGGGTCCACGGCTTCTTCATCACCAATAAGCACTTCGCTCTTCCACCCAAGGAGGCGACAATCGTCGGTCAGATCGCCTGCTATAACAACTCTCTGCCGCAAGGGAGCCCCTGCTGTGCGCAAAAGTCCCGATTATCCCGGCGAAGAACGAATCTCATAAATCTTTCTCAGGGAACCCGTGAAATTCATTTACCAGAGGTATTCCCTATTGTGCCAAGTCAATCGGTGCATGGATCGAGTTACGAAGGCCCTGGTCCGGTATTGCCCTGGTCAGGGTTGCATCCGCGATCCGAATTCGTGGCATTAAAAGGGAAGGAGCGGTGTGGCGAGACGATCCACGGGTAACTGCAAAACACTAATCTGACGCAACATGATCACGATCAGCCCCGGCGTTCACTTATTGACTCGCCTGGATTCAAGAGTCCCCTCGATTTGCCGGGCTTTTCAAGGTCTAGTGGGATGTAGCTGATTGAGAAATTCATTTTGCTATTCTTCACGAAGTGAGCGCGGAGCTCGGGAGTCTTAGCCTCTTGCCAGCGGAGATTGGCCTGGAGCATCGGGCCAGCAATTGCCTCGGGGAGCACAAGGTAATCAGGAATCTTGACCAACAGGCTGTGGAACTGCCCGGCTGTTGCATCAATTAGGCACCCCGCCACAACGACAACGGAGTGTTCAATCATATGGACTACTCCATTCTCGTCAATCGCAGGGACAATGGCCTCCCCATGTCCCGTGAGAACCGCACAGCGAATGACCACTGCGTCCGCGAATCCTCGATGCCGCAGTTCTTCTACAAGCTGTGCCGAGACGTTATGACAATCTCGCATATCGGGGTACGTGGATTTAACCGAAACAGCAAACCGGGCGGCCAATGTTTTGAGCATACGGAAGTCCCGTTTCGTTGGCATTGTTTCCTCTTGCAACAAGAGTCTGTTCTATTGGGGGCTGACCGGATGGTACTGATGGGCAGTTGAAGTTGATCGTGACTCCCGTCACGAAGCGGCATATATGCGAATGTTGGTTGAGCTGATGTTGCGAGTCGCAGTTGCTTGGGCTAGAACAACACGTCCTAAACGCTCTTCACTTCCCAAGCTCTTAGCCCGTCATAGCTGAAGCCGAGAAAGAACTCCACGGCCCTATTCTCGTCCCTGCCACGCAGGTGACCCGACTTTCCGGGGACGAAGAATGCTTTGACTCCTCTGGCAACCTCGATTTGGCCCGACTCGGGGCCTGACATCGTCGCAATGGTTCCTTTCACACGGACTAGTTTGCCAGTATTGCTCCAGAAGTCATGGTCTGCGTCCCATCCTTCGAGTTCGGAATAGTGAACCAGCTTGGCAATTCCTTCGCCCTTTCCAAGCCATTCAAACGATCCGGTTCGGACTCGGATCAAGCGGCTCCTTTTCCTGCATTCATCCAAGTTCTCTTCCATGGCGTCGACAGACAGGGAAAATCCTTGCATGGCTTTCAGTGAGTGGAGCACGTAGAGATAATAGACGGCATCAATTTCCGAACTATTCGATTTCCAATACGACACACGTTCGATCACTTGGTCAATAGGTCGCGCAGGTTCGATTCTCCGCACCGCTTGCATCCAAAGGCGTAGATTTCTCCGATCATTCGGTTCCTCGGTTAAATTCTGCTCAAGGAGCTCGACAACCCGATTAACCTCGCCACTTGCCAGTCTGTCCCACCGCCTTTCACGTCTGGCTACATAGGCATAGACCAACTGCCTACGAATCGTTGGTCGATACACATCGGACCTGGACAGCAAATTGGTCCATCCCTGTAACACTGAATTGAAATCGCCATACAAAGAGTCAAGTTGTACGCGGCATTTTTCAACATGCGGACTCTGCCGCTCACCTTCGCGGAGCTTTCTGGCCTGTTCGAGCAAGTCTTCCGCTAAGTCGATGCTCTCGCGAATCGATATTCCGATGTAGGGACTGATTAAGACATCCTGGTTAGAGGCGGCCTTCAAAACGACCCTCGCGAACTCCACCAGACGAAAAATCATTTGAATGTGACTGACGTAGCCGTGCTCATCGTTTGGCTGTTTTGATCGAGCAACATCGAACTGTTCAGCTGCCTTGGCAGCCGTCAATAAGCACTGTTCCAGATCAGCCTTTGTCGGGGTTGCGGATGCGTTCTGCATGAGCTCAAAGACCTGACCTCGGAGCGCCATCCCTTTCATGTGATAGAGCACGTGGTCCTCGGGATCAAGTTCCAGTGCCTTATCGAGCGCCTGAATTGCGCTGGTGAAATCCTTCATCTCGATGGCAAGAAAGCGACCCAGATGGCCCCAGAAATGCGACTCCATCGGAAAGATTTCCGTTAGCGTAACGAGAGTGGTTAACCGGCCCTGAACGGATGGAATGTCCTGAAGCAAGTGCGAAAAATTGCCACCACTCGACTGCTCTGGCGATTCTTTTCCTAGGGGATCTCGATTATCGCGAAATAAGAAGCACCTCGAAAGCAGAGCAACCAAATCCGAACTCGGAATCGGGTCGTCGCCTCTGCAAAACTCGATGAATGAACCCGCCCACATGGACAGGTTTTGCTTCCAGACCCGATCGTCCGAGGCCCTGGGCGCCAGGATTTGCCTGATTATCTGCATTGCAATCAGATCGTGGGCGGGTCTCCAATGACCGCCCGATGAACTACGCAGCAGTTGCCTCATGTAATCTGGTAAAACCTTGGTAAGGTCAACAGGTAATGACGCGGGCAGACTCAGAATCGAGGAGAATGCTCCGGGGGCAATACTCTGCTGCCCGTAATGGTATGCAATCGCAAGATACAGAAGCACCTTCTGCTGCTCGTTCGTCGCATCTTCCAGCCTTGCGCTCACGTATCTCCCGAGTCCCTGAAATTCTGCTTCGAACGCCTCGAGTGCAAAATAAAAAGCTGATCGCTCCTCTCTCGTTCCCTGCGCAGCGATATCAATGAGCCGGGCTTTGCGGCTGGGTTTAGCTTCGGCGAGGCGATGTGCAAATCGCGTGGACTCTACGGTCGAGAGCTCAGACTCCAGGAAGAAGGAACGCTCCCTTTCTTGGGGCTTTGTGAAGCGTCTTAAGACTTGAAGGAACGCTGCGGGCACTTGGCGAGCGCGGACGATGGAATACAAGTCGTCAGCCATCGCCTCCTGAATCTCCGCTCCCTCGATCAGCACGAGAACCGGCAAACCTGTCATTTTGTATATAAATTCAATCCGTTGCGCGGTCTCTTCCGGGAGAGTTTGGCGCAGCTTCACTGCTGGAAAATCAAGATGCAAGTTCCACAATATCCTTCGCGCAACAGTTGAACCGCCTGCGCCCGGTGAATGGAAAATATTGATGCGGGTGGTGCCCCGACTACGTCTGTCAGCCCCTCCGCCAAGATCCTGACGAACAACTTTTTGAATTCGATCCGAGCTTTCGCGGTCGACATCGCAATGCAATCCTAATTCGAACCAAGTTATTTCTTTCCCCTTATAAAAGGAAAGACAAACTTCCCGTTCTTCGTCCGCGAGCGTGCCCGCATTGATTCCTACAATGTCTAGCTCTTCTTTGAGGTACTTCTCATCCTCGACACTCAACGTTGAGCGCACGCCACTCTTAGTTGGAAACAGGGTTCCGTCCAACGGCAATGAGGCTCCATCGCCATATGCGGCTGCTAACCCTTCGGCGATGTGGTTTGGCTCGATGTCAATGAGTGCCGCACCATACTTTTCTCCTAGCCTTATTGCCTTGCTTGCGGAGGGACTTGCGATAACAAAATCGATTGCAGAACCAAATGCATTCAGTGCCGCTGAAAACACCGCATCGACATAATCCTCTTCATCCCAAATACTCACGACTGTGACCGGACAGGACTCACGTCCTGCCGCAAGTCTCGTCAACTGATCTTGAAGATCAAGCCCGTATTTCCGCTTCCATTCCACCCATGATGGGCCAACCAATGTGCTTGCGCGCCTGGTCATACCTCTGGCGTAATACCAATAACTTGAGGTGGAAGGCCGTATCGGGGGCCTGTCACCAAGCGCCACTTCATGCATCGAGTATTGCTTCCGGATCAGGGGCTGCAAGACATGCCCGAGGCCCATTTCTGCCCCGTTTGGATCGAAATCGAGGATTAGGGTCCAATGGAGAGCAGAAAGTCCCACTGATCGCCTCGCCTCGCCGTGAAGCGAAGGGCCAGCAACGAGCATGTAGATGCGGTTTGAATCAAACGCATTCGTCGAGGCTACCAGGCGCTCCCAGGGACTTGATGGATTTTCAGGAAGCTCAATAGCCGTCTTAACCAAGGAGCCGCCAGATGCCCACAGCCGGATAAGCTCTTGTTCATCCAATCTAGCCTCGTCATTCGTAGTGCCACGTCGCCAATAGACAACGTATCGGCGAACTTTCTTCCCTACATCCATCGTGGCCTGAAACGGGCCACGCCGCTCCCTTGCAATCTGTATTACGCCGTAAGTTCTTCCTCCATGTTGAATTGGCACGTAAACGAATCGCGGACAAGGGTGCACCTTTGGTGAAACGGCGTTTTGATATTCGTTGTCATCCAATGAAGCGCTAATTCCGTTGAGGTCTTTCTTGCCATCTGCATGCGCTTTCACACCCAGAACTATATAAGCATCGCCTTCGACGGGTGTATTGGCCATTGATAAAACATCTTTGATGAAATCTGCTCGCCCCTCTTCTTCTTGAAGCTTGTATGGGTCTCGCTTAAAATCGATGGTCGGCCCCTCTGGCTGTGCGAGCAACCATGTGAACATTTCGTCCGAAATCATTGGGCTCTCCTCCGTCATTGCGAGACTTCATTCTGGCAATTCGCGTCACATCCCTGACCCGTCACATCCCTGACCGAGGACGCGTTGGTTGCCGGGGCGGAAATCAATCAGCTTTTCCCGTTGAATACACTCCAACGGGTTGCGTCTTCCCACGACGCCTAAGAAAACCGGTTACCGCCCGATTGACGATTGCTAAGGAGTTTACTATAAGCGCCTCCGCCGCAGTGGGCGCCGTCCTTGACGCAATCGTCATGCAGATCCATGCAAGCCAGCGGATTTCGCGGATGGATGCCCCAAGCGCAGCCAGACCGGGCACCACCAAGTAACATGGGCCAAACAGACCTGCGAACTTAATTGAGATTTGGAATCTCTCAATCAAAATCTGAGCTTAACCTCGCAATCCTGCCAAGCGATCTCATAATTGCAAGGCTGATGCCTGCGTTGAATAGCGGACTTTACTATTAAAGTGAATGAGTATATGTTTTAATAGTATTCGAGCTAATGAAAGCATGCCCAAAGTTCACAATACCGCCCCGCTCAGCCGCTATGTGACTTCAACTCTCTCCGGTGAGAGGGTCCGAGCCTTCGTTCCGCCGGCCCTGCCCCCAAACCCGCGGGCATTCGATCTGGCATCGCTTCAAGCCATCCTTGCCGAAGCGAACCAAGCCATCGGCCGGCTGGATGGCACGACCTCCTCACTGCCTGACCTCAAGCTCTTCCTCTACTCCTACGTTCGGAAGGAGGCTGTCCTCTCGTCTCAGATCGAGGGGACGCAATCTTCGCTGTCCGACCTGTTGCTTTACGAGAACGCAGAGACGCCTGGCGTACCGCTGGACGATGTGCAAGAAGTCTCCAATTACGTGGCGGCCCTGAATCATGGTCTGAAGCGCATGAGGGACGGATTTCCTCTCTCTCTGCGCCTCATCCGGGAGATCCATGAAGTTCTCCTGGCGAAGGGGCGCGGCAGTCACGCACAACCGGGGCAGTTCAGAAAAAGCCAGAACTGGATCGGCGGCAGTCGGCCCGGTAACGCGGCCTATGTTCCCCCTCCCCCCGAATATGTGTCCGACTGCATGGGGCAACTGGAAACTTTCATCCACCAAGAGGGTACAACATTGCCTCTGCTAATAAAGGCCGGCCTTGTCCATGCGCAGTTCGAATCGATCCATCCTTTCCTCGACGGCAACGGCAGGGTCGGAAGGCTACTCATTACCTTCATGCTTTGTGCTGAGGAGGTTCTGCGCGAACCCGTTCTCTATCTCAGCCTCTTCTTCAAAAAGCATCGGCGCCTGTACTACGACCGGCTCAATGAAACCCGAGAAAGCGAAGGCTGGACGGCGTGGCTGGATTTCTTCTTGCAAGGTGTGCGGGACACCGCAAATCAGGCGGCCCGGACTGCGGGCAACATCGACAGACTCTTCAACGTAGATAAGGAAAAGATTGAGCGCTTCGGTCGCGGTGCGGCTTCTGCGCTCCTGGTCTACAAGTACGCTCAGGCCAATCCACTCTTCTCGATCAAGAACGCAGCACGCCAGATGAAGGTGAGCTTTCCAACCGCGTCCGCCGCGGTGGATCGCATGGTCGAAGCTGGCATCCTGCGGGAGTCGAGCGGTAAACGGAGAGACCGTCTGTTCCTCTACGAAAGCTATCTCGACATTCTCAATCGGGAGTCCTGATTTTGTTCGACAGGATCGAATCATAGTCGAGTGCCGCAAAGCTAAGTTGACTTTGGCGGAGCAGGGAGTCTTATCGTTGTGGCAATGTTTCCGGGCTCGACCATCGCACGCCAGTCGTGGATCAGCTTCGCCTTATCCTCATCGAGACCTAGCAAGTATCGCCAAAGCCGTCTGGCCAACTTCTCGGCTGCTACCGTGACGTTCATCTTCTTCGTGGTCGAATTCCACAATACGCCGCTCCAGGGAGATTCACTGACGTCGGAAAACCTAGAAACCACAGTCTTGATATGCTTGATGGTAAGTGACGGGAGATCGTCGGCGACGGCGCCGACAAAAGCGGTGATTCCAATCGGTCTTACAAGAATGTGACCGCCGGCCCTGATTCGGTACTTCTTAACTGTCGCGTCAGGTTTCAGTAACTCTCTCCATGGATCAACTGCTTTGATCAGCTTATCCCACGATTCAGAAATCTGGATGTAGGCTTCTTCAAGGCTCTCGAAACTTGGGATCTGTTGCTGTTTCCGAAATTCACCCACGAGATGTTCAGGAATTAATTCCGCATTACATTTACGAAAACTCTCTATAGCCATGAGGTAGAAGCTGTCGGCAGGCGACATTGCATTCCCCGTGGCAAGCAGATGTTTGCCCTTCTTCACGACCATGACTTTGATTCGACTCCTGAAAAGTTCATGTTCCCGAATGAGGCGCCGTGTCACAAGCGCTACGCCATCGTCTTCACTCATTGCCGTATGGGTGGCTGGCGACGTTTTCTTTGCGTACCTATTCACGGTTGTGAAGAGCCTCCGTGCCCGTGCTAAGCCCTTTTGATCGCTATCGTGACATATCACGATGGCTGAAACTTGGTCCTCTTTGTATCGTTCCGGATCGCGCTTCAGCTCTATTTGAAATGCGGCCAGCCTGTGTTGACCGTCGAGCGCATAGTATTGTTCACTGCCGTCGAACTGGAGCACACCCATGCGGCCGCCGTCATCCAGAATGGGGTCGCCTAAGGTAACAGGCCGAAAGCGAGGCTTGCCATCTAAGGCTGCAATAATGAGCGAGCCAAAGAAGCGCTGGTCGTTTGAAGCAAGATACTGTGCGATCTCTCTTGCACGCGTAGTGAGTTCCCGCTGAAGCATGCTGTCAAGATCTTTGTTGGGCGAGAGCTCCTCGGCGAACCGGACATACTGGACGAGATCGTTAACCGCCATGACGGTCGTATAGTAGGTCCAGTCACCCATAGTTCCCCGAACACACGGGAAGTATGTAGTCTTCATTCTGCGAGTCTCCCTCTGAGTTCGAGTTGCGTGTTGCCGTAAGGGGTGAGATTGTCTTTCAACAGGGATTCCGCCGACGTCAACTCTTCTTTGGGAACCAACGTGTAGTGGAATTGAAGATAGCCGAGACTCTGCAGAGCCGGATGCAAGTGATGCTTGAGGATGTTCGCCAGGTGGAGCGGCTTCCCGCTGAGAGTGGAAAAGAGGAGCCCAGAAGTGCGGCCGGCAATGTAGCGCCGCAACAAGCTGCCAACGGTAGGGTGCAGGTCAACTTCCCGCATCGAGTTGCGCGTCCTGATGCGGAGAGTCGTGCAGTCGGGCGAGATGTGCGTGCCGATCTCCAAGCCCAGGAGTTCGCCGATCCTGGCTCCAGAGGCAGCGGCCGAGATGAATAACGTGCGCTCGCGTGGACTCTTCTCGTAGTTGACAATTGCGGAGACGAGGTCCGACGAGAAGCACGGGGCGCTGCGTTGACCACCGTGAATGCCCGGAAGACCAAGCAGGGTGGAGTGCCAGCGACGGGGGTAAACTTCTTCGCCGTTTAAGTCCGTGAACGATGCCACGATCACCTGGACAATCCTTACGTAAGTCTTGATGGTCGAGGTGGAGAAACCGGCGTGAAACATTTGCTGGACAAGTGGACGAAGGCTGGCGTGATTAACTCTTGAAAGGTTCAAGTCGCCAAGGACAGGATAGATCCAGTTGTGAAGCGCCCCCGCGTAACGAGCGGTGGTGCTGGGATTGAGCGAAGCACTCCCGCGGTTGGCAAGGCCGGTGAGCCAGATTTCGCCCTGGGTCCCGATCGTGCGGTTGATGGACAAGGTCGCGCCGTCCCCGTAGTGAAACGGCGGGACATGCTGGCCTGAAGAGAAGCGTGAATCGAATAAAGCCATAGTAGATCTCCTTGCCCTCTGTGCCAACATCAGTGAGACAAGTAGCCCCTCAACAATTACTGTAGGGCGGGGAAAGAAATCTCACCTTGATAAGCATGAGCAAGACCAGTTCTTCTTCCGCTGCGTTGGCAGCTTCGGAGCGTAGCGGAGAAGCTGCCAACGCAGCGGGCGCCGCGCCGCCAGCCCCCCGCCCATCGGTTCCCGATTCTGAAGTCATCGCCCGCCCTCGCCGGCGGAGCTTCACCGCCGAGTATAGGCGCTCTATCCTCGAACAGGCTGATGCGGCCCACGATGCCGGCGCCGTGGGCCTTCTGCTGCGGCGCGAAGGGCTCTACTCCTCGCACCTGGCCACCTGGAGGCGGCAGCGGAAGCAGGGAGGGATCGACGCCCTCACACCCAAGAAGCGCGGCCCCAAAGTGGTTGTCAGCCCACTGGTCAAGGAGAACCGCGAACTGCTTGCCGCCAATGCCCGTTTGACCAAGAAGCTGAAGAATGCTGAGTTGATCATCGAGGTCCAAAAAAAAGTGGCTGCGCTGTTGGGCAACCCGATTCCGAACATCCAGATCGACGAGGAGAATTGATGAGCGCCGCATTGGAGCTGGGTGATAGCGTCGGCAAAGCGGTTGCCTGTCGCGCCCTGGGTGTGCCGCGTGCCACGCTGTATAGGCGCATGCTGCCAGCCGTTCCACGCCGGGTTCGCCCCACGCCGGCGCGGGCTCTGTGTGCGGCTGAACGGCAGACGGTGCTCGACCATCTGCACTCGCAGCGCTTCTGTGATAAAGCTCCAGCCGAGGTCTTTGCCACGTTGCTGGACGAGGACATTTATCTCTGCTCGATCCGCACCATGCATCGCATCCTGGCTCAGAATGGGGAGTTGAAGGAGCGCCGCAATCAGCTGCGGCATCCGCAGTACAAGAAGCCGGAACTGCTGGCTACGGGGCCCAATCAAGTTTGGTCCTGGGATATCACGAAGCTGCTGGGACCGGCCAAGTGGACCTACTTTCACCTTTACGTCATCCTGGACATCTTCAGCCGCTACGTGGTGGGTTGGATGGTGGCTCCCCGCGAAACCGCTGAGCTAGCCAAGCGGCTGATCGCCGATACATGCGCAAAACAAGGCATCGTGGCCGGCGATCTGACCATCCACGCCGATCGCGGTACCTCGATGACCTCCAAGCCGGTGGCGCTGTTGATGGCCGATCTGGGCGTGACCAAAACCCATAGCCGGCCACACGTCTCGGACGATAATCCGTACTCGGAGAGCCAGTTCAAAACCCTCAAGTACCGGCCCGAGTTCCCTGAGCGCTTCGGCTGCATCGAGGACGCACGTGCCTTTGGGCAGAAATTCTTTCCCTGGTATAACCACGAGCATCATCACAGCGGGATCGCACTGCTGACCCCGGAGATGCTGCATTACGGCATGGCCGGGAAAGTCATCGAACAGAGACAACTGGCTCTGGACGCTGCCTATGCTCGAAACCCCGAACGGTTCACCCACACCCGACCAAAACATCCGCCCCAGCCCACTGCGGTCTGGATCAACCCACCCAAACCGGCCACCGCGACAGAGGGAAATCTACACTAAACTCTGACGCAACCTGTCTCACAATCGTTGACACGCTCCGGGGACGCTTGCCGGAATATATGTTTTCGCTCGCACGCTAGCTCGTTTGGGAGGTTTTGCATAGGATCTAAGGATAGCTGTTAAGTGAGTGATAAATATGGTAGACGCGACTGGTCTCGAACCCCGCGACCTCTTCCGTGTCAATCTGCATCTAACCCTTACTCCCAACAACTTAACAGCACACGGAATACCGCCTAAGCACCTGTATTTACGTGTAAGCCGTCTCAGTTTTGGGTGAATTCTTGGGTGAGTCCGAAAGGCAACGGGGTCGTCCCACATATCCGAAACCCCACCCCGTCCCGACACGAGGGGGAGTCGACCCAATCTGCCGAGTAGTTAGGATACTTCGGAACGTAACCATTGGCTGAGCGGCTCGTTCTTTGCTGAGAGAGACTGTAACCAGGGACGCCTGAAGTCAGCATTGAGCCAACCGTCACCTGCCCGTGAAGCCGGTCTATCGGCCACTTGAGGCAAAAAACTCGCAAATACATGCAGGCTCGTGAGTACCTTCGCTTTCACTTGAAACCCTGTGTTGGGGCGCAGTATGAATTCATCGAGTCCGGTTTCTGGTAGCAACTCCATTCGAACGTCGATTCCACCGTCGCTGGCGTTCTGATCGCCTCCCCAGGTGACAGACGCGGTCGAGATTCTGACCGACCTCAACTCGGCCGCGCACGACTGGCCGATTAGAGCGCGAAGGTCCTCGTCATTCAAAGGCACAATGTGATCCCCAATAATTCCCAACATGGCATCATCATAGTTCGATCCCAGGGGCGGGCCGGCACGGCCGGTCGAAATGTGCGCTTCCAAATGTCGGCAAATTCCGTCTGACTTCCGAGAACTATTCTCAGAAGTTAGACCGCGTCAGTGCACAATTTCAGGACTGGCCACCGTGTTGGGGGTAAACATTTCCGCAAGGAGCGTGAGTGTGCGTTCGCGGTTGGCCGCACGGGACGGGGCATCTGGCGTATAGGACGCAGCGACGGGATTGACCATAAGTTCATCGATTTCGAGCAAAGTCACAAGCCTTTCAATTTCGTCGGCTGCTTGTTTGGGGCTGCCAATGATCCAAGTCTTTTTGAACATCTCAACGAGAGGCACATAGCGCTGCGGGACGGTCATCGTGACAGCTTGCTCAACCAGCAATTGTGGTGAAACAGGCTCACCGGAACGGAACGCGCACATTCCAAGGAGTTGTGGAATGGACAATAGCTCGGCCTCCTCTGATGTTTCTCCCAAAACGACGATAGCTGAAACCAGCACCCTCGGCTCAAGGCATAAAGCGCTGGGTTTGAACTTCGAACGATACAAATCGATCGCCCCCTTCATCCCATCGCCAAGAATATGATAGCCAAAGGCATAAGGAAGGCCGAGTTCTGCCGCCAGTTCCGCTGAGCGGCTTGAGGTGCTGAGCACCCAAACAGCGGGTGCTGAAGTTGAGTTCGAGGTCGCCCGTAGAAAGTACTCATGCGAATTGACCTGAAGGCTAACACCATCTGGACGCAGCATCGCAAGTAGAAGTTGAACAGACTGAGCGAAACTCTGAGACGCTAACCCCTCTTTACGGTCTTCGCGAAGCAATTTGCTCGCGATACGGTCGGCTCCGCTCGACCTCCCTAGTCCCAAGTCAACTCGGCCTGGATAACAGGCCTCAAGAGTGGACATCTGCTCAGCAATTACAAGAGGGGAATAATGAGGTAAGAGAACACAGCCGCCGATTCGGATACGGCACGTTTGCGCACCTACGGCGGCCGCCAAGACGGCCGTTTGGCTTGCAACAACGGCAGCCACATTATGATGCTCTCCCAGCCAGTACCTGTGATAGCCGAGTGTCTCAGCGTGCTGATTCCTCAACCAGGTAGCGTGCCGTTCCCCCACCCCTTGCATCCCGAACGCAACACCTACAGTTAGCCCCAGAGCCAAAATCCGAATTAGGACACTCCCGGGAGTTGGGATGACGTGAATTCTCCAGACACCGTCTGGGGAATTCTTTCTACGGTGCCGAAAGAAATCATGGAATCGACTTAACTCATTGAAAGTAAATGATATGTGTGATGGGCAATCACGAACAATTCCGACGGTCTCGCGATGCGTTCGTACCTACGCGCTTGCTACTTCCTCAAACCGAGAGCTTTCAGCCATTCATCGACCTGGCCGAATGCGTCCTGTTGCCACTGTTCTGCGCTGCGGTCCCCCAACAACCTGGTTTCCTCGACAAACTTTCTCACACACATTGGGCCGTAGCCGTCTGGCTTATCGAATTTCTCATTGATGAAACCGTAGCCCTTCGCCCCACTCGGATGTTCCAACAGCGGCCGGCAATCCTCGGCCAGGGCCGCAATGCCTGTCCGATAATTGCGGATGCAGTAGTAAATGTCGTAGGCGTCTTTCTGCTTATAGCGCCCGTTGACCGCATGTCCTTTCATCGCAAGCAGCGCGGGAATCGAGCACACGGCAATCTCCACCCTGTTTGTGCCGCCACCGGGCATCGAGCCACGTACCGCAACCATCTGGTAAAAGCGCATCGCAAGATCGGCTCCGTCCGCACGCTGAACTGCGAAGTCTTCGATTAAGGGCGGTTTGTTCCTCACAATCTCGGCGTCTCGGGGCATCAGAAAATCCACTACCACATCAATAGGATCTCCACCATCCGTTGCGGGAATTTGGCGAATGAGTTGAAATCGCCGCAAGTCCGCGCGCTGATCGTAGCCATGCTTCATCAGCGTTTCGACGAGCAAAGCGTACTCCCCGTCCCCTAGCCTGCATATCTCACAGGCGGATTGTCGACTTGGGTGAGTTTTGGGAGCGAAAATAGCTGGAAAGGCCGTCTTTTCTGTGTCATAACTACGTTGTCGAAGCGTGGTTCTGGCTGCGGAAAGGGCGGCCTTTCTTATGACAGAGTGTAATCAAGAAGTCTTCTCGTTTGCATCTCATTTTTCGCGCCGCGTAGATGCCAGTTTCACCGCGGGTCAGGTATCGACCGATGGCGGAGCTCTGTTGTTACGTCAGGCTGATCGCAAGATCGGTTTGCTGAAGCGGGTGGCGTCTTGTTTCACCGACCGGCGGTCGCCGCTTCTGGTCGAGCACACGCTTGGTGAGATGCTCTCGCAGCGGATCTACGGGCTGGCGCTGGGCTACGAGGACCTGAACGATCATGAGCAGTTGCGCCACGATCCGCTGATGGCGGTGCTGGCGGGCCGGCGCAAGGTGGAAGTTCCCCTGGCCGGCAAGAGTACTCTGAACCGGCTGGAGTTGCCCGGCGGTTCGAAGCGTTACCACAAGATCGACTACGCGTCGGAAAAGATCGACGCGTTGCTCTGCGATCTGTTCATCGAGTCGCACGCCGAAGCGCCCGACCAGATCGTGCTCGACCTGGATGCAACCGACATCCCGCTCCACGGCCATCAGCCGGAGCGGTTCTTTCATGGTTACTACGACAGCTACTGCTATCTGCCGCTGTATATCTTCGCCGGCGATCAACTGCTGTGCGCGCGGCTCAGGCCGGCCAACATCGATGGGGCCGCGGGCGCGCTCGATGAGGTCAGGCGCATCGTAACTCAGTTACGCGCCAAGTGGCCCACAGTGCGCATCGTGCTACGCGGCGACTCGGGCTTCTGCCGCGAGGAACTGATGGCCTGGTGCGAGGCCGACGAGAACCGGGTGGACTTCCTGTTCGGTCTGGCGCGCAACAGCCGGCTGCAGAAGATCATCGGCAAGCAGATGCACGAGGCCAGGCTGCTGCACGGCGAGACCGGCAACGCGGCGCGTGTCTTTACCGAGTTTGACTATCAAACGCACAACAGCTGGGCGCGGCCGAGGCGAGTCGTTGCCAAGGCCGAGTATCTGGACAAGGGCGAAAACCCACGCTTCGTCGTTACATCGATAACTCCAGATGAGTGGGCGGCGCGCGAGTTATACGAGCAGTTCTACTGTCAGCGCGGCGAGATGGAGAACCGCATCAAGGAGCAGATGTGCCTGTTCGCCTATCGCCTCTCGACCGAGGAAATGAAGGGCAATCAGCTACGGCTGTACCTGTCGGCGCTGGCTTATACGCTGGTTGAAGCGCTGCGGCGGCTGGCCCTGAAGGGCACCGAGTGGGCCGAAGCGCAGGTCGATACCATCCGGCTCAAGCTGTTCAAGATCGGCGCCCGGGTACGCATCAGCGCCCGGCGCGTGTGGCTGGAGCTCAGTTCCACCTATCCGTGGAAGCAGATTTACGCTCGGGCCTTCGACGCGCTGCGCTGCTGACCGCCTCCACCGCGACCAAACAGCTTTTCCACACGAACCCAAGTATCGGCCTGGCGGAGCTATGCGACAAATCCGGCATCGAACTGCGATGAGCCTCTCCGCGCACTTGCCGAACCTATCGCCAAGCCGATTTCAAGCCGGTTAATGGCTCTTTCCGCATGATCTGCAGCGCGGCTCACCACCAAATCGATCCCTGTGAGAAATGGCGGCTAGCGCTTCTGCGTCCAAGCCCAGATCCACATCGAGAGTCCCGACGTGCGGCATCTCTTCGTTGTCCAGAAGCAGCCATGGCACCGCCCCGCCGATGACGGCGTACTTTCCCTGAAAGCTGCCCAAAATCTGACCAACTTCGACAAGCACCGATTTGACGGCCGCAGTAGTGCGGTCATCGTAATCGTTCGCCGTTTGCGGTTCGGGAGGAGGAGTTACTTCTGCCATGTGAGCCTCGTGCGACGGAGATGTTCTGCCGCCTCTCGGCCGCGTTCGCCGCTTACCGAAAGGTCGAGATAGGTTTGCACCGGGCTTGTGCAGCGAATGCCCGGCACAGGTTCATAGACATCGAGAAAGACACCACGGTCACGCGGGGCAGATACGATCACGTTCTCGCCCTTTAGAGAAGAAGAAAGGCGAAGCGACTGTCTGATGTGCTCCAGCATCAACGTGTCCGCGTAGAGGTATTGCGTGCCGGTCCGTGCAAAGGGCGCAATCCAATGCGCCGCCGAGTACGAAGCCAGAGCCGCGTCGGCTTTCGTCGGCATCGAGGCAAACATTTCCTGGATCGACTGCTCCAGGGCGCTGCCATGCAGGGTCGTGTAGAAACGCATCTCTTCCTCCACGGGCGGCTCGTAACTGGACTTCCACGCATCGAGCAACGCATCGGGAGCCGTCACGAGAAGGCCTTCGGGTACAATCTCTGCCCACTCTCGGTCCAGAAGCGCCGAGCGCACATTGCTGACGTGGCCCAGACTGACTTCGGCGCTCTCTGCCAGATCCACGACCCGCCAAACTCGCTTTGGGTCGCGGAGGAGAACCCGTAATACCTGCGCGGACTTTGGTCGGAACAGCGACTTGAATTCCCGCCGCTCCGGTTCAGGCTTGCTGGAGAGCAATCGCTCAATAAAGACCGTGCCGAAAGCGAGGCGGGCATTTCCCTCAAAATCAAGGAATGAGATCTGGTTCTCCTGACAGAGTTCTCGGGATGCAGGGGAAAGATAGGGAGCGATCAACACCGGAGTCGCGGGCTTTCCCAGGTGAGCAATGTAGCTTCTCAGTCGATGGATGGCGTCACGGACAAACCGTGGCTGGCCGTTTTGTTTCACTTCACAAACAAGAAAATACGCCTCCCCGGATACATCTACGCGGGCCACGATGTCGATTCCCAAATCGATTGCCGAGTCTTCGGTTTTGAGGGTCTTCAGTTTGAGCGCAGGGATTTCCTTGAGCAATGCCTGAAGCGCATCCGCCGCCTGCTTCCCGGCCTCTTTCACTGGAAACTGCAATTTCAGCATGTGTTGAAAATAGCATATTTGGTGAAAGTATGCCGCCGATTTTCAGTCTTCAAGGCCATTTCAACAGTCGGTGAAACGATCTCTCTGGGTGAAACCGCTTGTATTGCACCGTGAAATCGCTCAACGATAAACCGACAAATAATGCATAATGAATGACTTACATCAATAATCCTTCATCCTTCCCCGCTCATTGCCACGCCGCCAATGCGAGATCGACCATTCCCTCGACCCACCCACCTGATTCCTCGGCAAGCCGCTACGGGGAGCACTATCCAACGATTTCCTGGCCGCAACTTAATCTACGACTCTCTTGTCTTAATTGAAGCCCTGTGCATTGATCCAGATCGTGCACGTTTATCTGCAAAAAACCTAGAAGCTTCTCTTGGCTGGGATTCGCCCCCTGTAACAAACGTAAACAGGAAGGCCCCCGCAGTTGTCTTTTGGCGGAGCATCGCGAGGCTCATCAGCTCGCGCGCTGATTACGATGGTCCCGGTTTATGGGTCCAACGTGCTCCATACCCGCTATGGTCGGAATAGAATCTCACTTCTGACCTCTTGCTCTCATTGGCCAGAACCTCAGGGAGCCATTCCAATGGCTTCCCCGAAAAGCACCAGGACGTACACTGCTCGGCGATCTCGACATTCATCGTCACGACTTCTTCTGCCGAAATTTCTCGGAATCGAGTGGGCGGCAGCGTGTGCCCGTTCCCGTCCTCAGTCTCTCTCCTCAACACTTCCAGAAACTCAAAATCGTGTTCCATAAGAAGCACGGCTTTTTTCGTCAAGGGGCAGAACACCATACAATCGGGTCGTAGCAAGGCGCTATCGTGCAGGTTTTGGTCTGTGAAGCAACGAAAGACAGGATTGTCTGAGGTAATGAAATCGCTGCTATCGGGCGCGATTAAAATCGTCCATCGCATTTGCACGAAGAAAATAAAGAATTCGTTGGCGAGCTCCACCATCATTGGAAGATCGAAGGTATCCAGGTTTCTCTCCAATTCGGCGAGGTGGGCCTGTGCCTCTTTCATGGTGATAGTAAACGCTTCACCCCGCTTCGCGATTTCGCCCTCGGCTGTCGCGTACGGATAGATCGTCGCCTCACGACCTCCTTGAGCGCGCAGTTGCTTTTCGATGTGGGTCAACGTATGCAGGTGCTGCTTCCTTATGAGCTCGCGGGTATGCGGCACACGCATTTCCTGAAAAGCGATGTAGCGGCCGAGAGCGATGCGCGCTTCAAGCGTTGGCGGCTGGAGACGTCCTACGAGTTCTCGGAGTGCGTTTAGGCCCGGAGATTCTACGGACTTCTCCAAATAGTCTTCGATGTTGCTCCCTACCGGCGCATCAGGGATTGCATAAAAGTCCCGCTGGTTCGCGAGTTCGTCCGAAATCGCTCGGAAAGACTCTGGACGGTGGCGTCCATAACACCACAACTGAGTTTCAGCTTCGGCGAGGAATCCATCCAGGTATCTCGCCTGGACATAGTGGTGCTTGCGTTTGGCTTGCATCGCGAACCATCCAATTTGCCCGTGCTTCCTAGTTTACGAGAAAATGTCAGCCAGAGAACAGCGACCTCATCGCAATGCTGAAAGCGAGACCAGTACAATCACCACTGCGATCTAACGGTCGTCCAATTGTGAGCGAGACTCCAGCTACGCAGGAATTCTGGTCTGACCTTCGACTGCTCGATCGGCCATCTCAGAATTGCCAATAGGATGCGTTCTACGGTCCAATTCAGATTTTCTTGTGCGTAACTCAACGCCATAAACTTTCCCGGATTCAAAAATTCGCCATGTGCGATGGCATTTCGAATATCATAGAGCGACGCCCCCGAACCGTTATCAAACAAGGGCCATAGATCATCGAGCTTTACGCTATAGGTACTGGCAAAAACCTCAAAGAGCTTCTTTATCGGGATGCGCGTTCCCGCTGCCCCGCCATTGCGATAGACGAACCACAGCAAGCTTTGCAACGCCGAGAAGACTCTTGTGAATCGATCTTCCATGGTTGCCCGTTCGTTCAGCAGTGCGTACATGGCGTTGTCGAGTAAATCCGTCTGCGCGCTTCGCAAATACCTGGAGTAGGCCGTGCGGATGAATTTTGGAAACATGGCAATGTCTATTAATGTTTCATTCGTAGACGGAACGCGCCCCTTTGGAATCGTCAGATTTTGGTAGTAATGGCGGACGTAGGATGAGCCATCATCTGAATAAGACCAAGTTGTGCATAAGCAACGATATCGAGTAGCGAAGGAAGCCAACCGAAGAAACCTGTCAACGTCTTCCTCAACCGCAGGAAACGACGCGACTGGTATGCGTTTCAATACCTTAAACTCTCCAACAAGGTGTGATGTTGTAATTGTCTCGCCTTGTCTTCTCTCGCTTGAGTCGAAGTGGTTCTTGAACATCAAACGAACACCGCTCTTCAAAGTGAAGGTGGGGACAACGACGCGCCTAACACGAACATTGCCGGTGTACGACCTACCAATGATCGCCGCAGCGTTGATGATTGGACAATCTGTCAACCCGAAGACACCGCGAACAAGATGATGTCCGCGCTTTCGATCTAGCGTGGTAGTAATCCGGACCTCTGCAGGTGTCCCTTGAAACGTGAAGAAGTAGAAAATTCCATCTTTGTGTCCGTTAGAAATACCTGAACTCCACACTTCCTTTGCTTCGATCGTGTAGGAAACCTTTCGCGGAGCCAGCAAGATCGGCTCCGCATTTTTTGCGCCCCTGCCCGTCTGCCCACCCTCTTGCGTGGCTCCTGCCATTCGGCAGGAGCGGCAACTCTGGCCCACCCGCCGGGCAGGGCCACCTTGTCCACGCACGTCCACAGCTCGTTCAGAGCTGCTCGTTGCTGTCATCGAACGGATCTGTCAAAGTCTTCAGATATTCGATGTTTTCAGGCTGCAACTGCTTCCGAGTAAGCATATAATCGTAGGATCGTCCTCGTACGCCTGCGTCCGTTGATACTCCAAAGGCCTGTTTGGCACCATATTTGAAATGTGCATATGTGACGAGGAATTCGAGCCATTTCAATCGTTCTTCTCGGGGTTCTCCGGAAGCGAGATAGACAGCCACTGTCCCCCGAGATTTCTGGAAGTGCGAAAAATATTGAGGCTCACCCGTTGACTCGCTCAGAACGCACTTGCTGAGCATCCGCTTGCCGATCTTAATTCGGCGATCGCGCGACATCCAGCCGAGAAACCGGGCTACTTCAGCCGGATCGGAGATAGATTCTCGATTCCATGCAAGATTCGGATCCAAATCATGAGCCCGAGCAATCATACCGTCGACCACGAGGCCGTAGCGCCACTCGGGCGAGCTGAGAAGCTCGCCGGAAGCCTTCTGACGAAACGACTCCACCGTGCGTGCGAGCACCTCATCGGAGATTGGATGCATACGAATCGCGTAGATGGCGGGAGCGAACTGGATCATCTGCAATAGATTTTGATGTTCATCGTTGACGAGGAAGCTGGTGAGGCTCCTAACATCGGTCCGGAACTCCACAAAATGGACAAAATCAGCGGCGGTGTCGAATCGCCGGGAGATCAATTCGATGTCCTTCAGCGAAAACACAAAGACCGGAAACTCCGCTTCTTATCTCGGGCACCAATTCGTCTGCGTCGAACGGATCCGGATCCTGCGCCAAAATGATAATGCCGTACATGTTTGGATAATGTGCTGGGTCGAATTCTAGTTCGCCGTATACGTCATTGCTGAGCTTTTTGATCGAGCCAGATATCAGATTGTCGTGTGTGGCACGGACCTGCTTTAGCGCCTTGAGCGTCGCTTCGGTCGCCCACGCCTTTGCTTCGTGGTTCCCATACTGGGCCTTCACTTGTACGAGGAAGGCGACATCGTCAAACAGCACAACGGCATCGGCAAGTTCCTCACCCTTCTTCCGGCCGCGTGGATTTCTGTAAGTAAAGTCGCGAAAGAAGGAGCGCTCTAGAAACCATTGCGACAGCTTCTCTTCGTAATCGCCCGGCTGCCCACCCGGCTCGGGCACTCGGCTCATGTCAAACCGTATTTTCGCCAGATCATCTTCCGGCAACATCTTTAGCCCCCAGCAGGTGGAGAAGTTCCATAACGAGTCTAAACACAACGAGAGCAGCTTCAGCCGGCAGGATCCTCAGTGGTTCCCGGCGGCGGTCCAGATTCAGCTGCCTTCTCTTCGGAGCCAGGCTCCTTTCTCGCGAAGTAGGAGTTATCCCGCTGCTCGAAGGTGTAGGAGATTTTCTCCGCCTCATACAAGGTGAAATTGATGGGGTCGGCGTCTTTAATATCGAACAGGACGATATTGACGCCCCCTTGGGCCAGAAGGCTCATGTACGCCATGCCATCCAGCCCCCCGTGCCGTAGGCGCTCGGAGATGATCTGCGTCGGAATATAATTCAAGCCGGCCTCATCAGGGTTATGTGGTATTGACATGGCTTCTCCAATGTCTCCCCAGACCACGTTCTCATAATCCTCTGGTCCCCAAGGGACCGTTCCAGTCATGTCCGCATTGAATCCTTTGAATGGCCACCGTTTCTTGTCTGACGTACAGTCAACGATCTTCAATTCGCGGTTGATTTGAAATTGGGAGATGGAAATCGATGCGCCAAGCCAAGGTCTGAGCTCGCTACCCGCGGTCGTCAAGGTTGTGGCCAGGTACAGATATGCGATTCCACGGGGATTTGCGCGCCCATCTCTGACCACAATCGGAGTAGGCTTCATCCGGTCCTCGAAGAATGGAATCTCCACTTCCATCTCCTCGGGTGTACCCTCATGCTGAACCCTTGAGTTGTTTCCTAGCTGTCCTCTCCACAGTATCTGGCCTGCCTTGAGCGTCTGAGTGCGTGGTGCAGATGTCTCGAAGACCGTATCAAGGAAACTCTCAACTCTCTGTTCGTAAATGAATCGCCGATCGTGCTTCACGCTCGCGGCGAACAACCTGTAAGCATCTGCAGATTCAAACGGCATTGTCTACCTCACCAACTCGATCTGTACCTCAGTATCCCCTACGATGGCGGCCCGCCGTCAGCCGCCGCCGTCACTGAAGAAGAGAATAGTCGTATCCTCGACATCATGGGCGACCGTAGGAGACGCGATGAGTTTATCCCCATCAGGAGCAGGTGATCACAACCTCGAAAGGTATCTGGCAAAGATCATAGCCATCGCCGAACAGGCGGAAATTCCGTTCATTGAGCGCAAATTTCTTCCTGATGAGAAATGGCGCCGCTACTCCGGCAGTGAAACTTTTCGATATAGCGGCTTGCTGCGAGAGCACGAGCCGGTCCTTGACCAACTCCTCTCCCACCAGAAATTGGTTGTTGTTGGCGAGCCTGGCTCCGGAAAGAGCACTATTGCCAAAGAAGTGGCGCGACGGCTCGCATCGAGGGAGCCGATCCAGGAACTCCCAGTCGCCATCAACTTACGGAGCTATCGAGGAGATCTCGATAGGCTTATCTCGAACTCAGCACCTGGGGAATCTCTCAGCGGTCAAAAACTTCGAAGGCGGTACCTCCTCGACGGCCTGGATGAGATTCCGCGCGAATATGTCTCGCGCGCCATCACGCAGATTCTCAGCCTAGTGAGTTCCGATCCAACGTGCAGTGTCGTCGTTACCTCTCGCCAGGCGTTTCACGCACAGTATTCAGCAGAGTTTGGGCCAGATTTCCTGGTCTTTCATGTACTGGATTTTGACGATGACGATCTGAGGCTTTTTGCTCGCCATCGCGGACTTGATCCGCAGCAGTTTTTACATGATGCGGAAAAATCGGATATCCAGGCCGAGATAAGGAACCCGCTGAATGCGTGGACGATCAGTTCCCTCATGCTGGCCGGACATCCACTTGGTAAGCTCAGAAGCGAAAACATTAATACCGTCATCGACGGGCTGCTGAGAAGCCGCCCAGCGATCGGGCTAATTCGCGTGCGCAGGGCTGTCCAGTTGATGGCGGTCGGGATGGAGATCTATTCGCGTAACGAACTCTCTCTCCACGAAGCCAAAAAGATATTGGTTGCCGGTCTGGCTGTTTCGGAGGTCGAAGCACAGGGCATTCTGGAAGAATTGTTTCATTCCATCCTGTTGCAAACCCCTCAGGGGGTCATTTTTCAGCTCCGAACTTACGGTGAACTTCTGGCTGCCCTTGAGCTGCAAAATCAGCCATTCACCAGAATCCGAACGTTGTTTTCGCTCGAAGATGGCACCCCGAATCCCTCCTGGTTGAATACAATCGCCCTGCTGGCGGAATTGAATCCTGAGGTGAGACGATATTTTGTGCGCAACTATCCGGAGTGGATGTTGCACAGCTCCCTGTCTATCTTTACGCCTGAAGAAAAGACAAGCATTGTCGATCAACTTGTTACTCAGTTAAACAAGAGGGGTCAGTACCTCTTCAGCCATCCGACGATTCGAGGCGGTAACCTTGCTGAATTCCTGACACCACAGTCCCGTGAGCTGTTGCTTCGAGATCTTGCGTCCCCTTTAAGCGAGGTGCAAGCGAATGCGTTCCTCATACTTGGGCTGGGGAAGGTGACGGATATTATTCCGCACGCATTGCCCATAGCAGTCGACGTCAACCGCGCCGACCCAGTTCGTCTCGCAGCCATTACCGCTCTCACAAGCATGGAGTCTCCCGGCTTGCTGGACACGCTCATTCCAGCATTGGACCGCAGTGATCCTCACTATGCGACGATGCTCGAATGCGTGGGTCTGAATATGTCTGAGGAGGATATCTCCCGCGCACTTCCACTGATTCTCTCGACAAACACCCTGCTCAGCGGGGTCTACTTTCGCTTTCGCAACATGCGTAGCCGTGCGGCTGTCGATCAGCTCCTTCACTATATCCAGTCCAATCCGCATGTACTCGGAAACTTTCATGCCGAAGGCTATCTCGAGCCAATCCTCAAAGCGATACCGGAACACCTTGATGAGTCGATGGCCGATTCCCTGGCAGAGATACTACTCCTTATTGAGTTTCACTCTGCATTTGTCACAAGAACGTTTCATCCACTTTTGCTCGAACCAATCGAAAGGAATGGCTACACCGAGCGCGTCTGTACTTTACTGCTTCTCCGTTTTCATGAAACCGGCCGAAGCCCCATCAGAATTGGTCAGATTATCGGTCGCTGGATGACCATGGTTCATGCCCGATGGCTTGTAGACGCTCAAGCCTTCGGATTTATCCAACAGATCTCGTCTTTCATCCCCCTGGGTCCGGTACGCCAATTCCTTTCGCCGTATTCCTTCGGCGTGATAGAGGCCCAG
>Ga0302198_10001375_pt1 | contig 26587 bp, 23 predicted proteins | sample II_Bog_N2_2_FD_193521 | JGI IMG/M metagenome (GOLD analysis project Ga0302198, IMG submission 193521) | Peat permafrost microbial communities from Stordalen Mire near Abisko, Sweden - II_Bog_N2_2 | ecosystem: Environmental > Terrestrial > Soil > Wetlands > Peat | place: Sweden: Abisko... | reverse complement strand
GAGGTTGTATGTTTGGCCCGCTACCCATGGGCTGGGCGTGACTGAGGAAATGGTCGGCGGATTGGGGCAGTTCCACCACCCCGACTGTGCGTGGCTTATTGCTGGGATGAACAGCGGCAGAAGAATGACGGCGCGGAGGAATGGCTTTGCGATCATGCCGAAACGACCCAAGAGCTTGCGCATGGGTGCGGTCCTTTCAAAATCTTGGAACTGATGATGGTGACCATCTTAGCAGTTAGTGACCGGACGGATAGTTACCAAAGATGTAGACTTGGTTACGAGAGTAGGCCACCCTGGCAGCTACAAGGTTAGTCCAACGCTCACTCGGCTCATCTGGGGAAGTGCGGCCACACTCCCCGGTCCCAAGAAAATAGGGACCCGTGTCACCCGCGCCCGCAAGTTAAGGGTGCGTCGAGGGGGAATTAATAGCGCCAGGATTTTACGTCTGCGCCTGTTGGTGCGGTGGCTAGCATGTGGTCAACCATGAGCGGGAGTATCCTTTGTGCCCAATTGGCGTTGTTCTCCTGCATGGTGTACTCGGACGGACCGCCGGTGTAGCAGTGGGGCATGCCGGGGCCGTACTGGAAGGTTGCGTCGGAGTGCGGGTTGGTGCTGGATTCAAGCTGCTTTTGCAGCAGATGGACGGCGTTGTTGAGGAAGTAGGTGTCTCCGTCGCCCACGGTGAGGTGGAGTTTGCCTTCGAGTTTGGGGCCGAGTGTGGGCCAGTCGCGCTTGAGAATTGCGGTGAGGTCGTAGTGGTCGTGCCAGTAGTCGAGGACCTTCTTGTCGATATCGCCGGTTAGAGGGTCGATGATCTGGGCGGGGTAGCCGTCGGGGCCGGCGGGCGAGAAGACTGCCTGCCAGATATTCCATTGCTCGGTGGAACGGCCATGCGTGCCGAGAACGTATTCAAAGCCGAACTCGCCTCCGGCGGTGGCAATCACGGTTCCGTCGGGCTTGCGGTCTCCGGCGATGGGGATCTCGGCAAAGTCTCCTTTGCGCACGAAGGCGTTGGCGTCGTTGTAGAGGTCGATGTCCTGGTAGGCATGGAAGTCGACTGGGTCAGGGCAGGCGGCCCAGGTGCCGTTGTAGAAGTCGGGATAGAAGACCTGCGTGGCGAGCGCTTCCCATCCGCCAGTTGAACCGCCAAACGTGGCCCGTGCCCATCCCTGGCCGATGCCGCGATACTTCTGCTCAATGGCTGGGATCAGTTCCTGGTTGATGGCCGAACCATAGGGGCCGACGTTGGCCGAGTCCACATCGTAGGAGTCGTCGTAATAGGGGTTGGCGTTTTGGACATAGATGAGGATGACGCGCGGGAGACGGCCGGCGGTCCAATCCTGAAAGAACTTGTAGCCGTTGGCGAGACGGTGCGCGCCGGGCGCTTTGGGATCGGGCTGGGAGGCCACAAAAGCCGGACCGAAGCCGGCGTGGTAATGGTCCTGATAAACGACCAGCGGGTAATGGGCGTCAGGATGCTCGTCGAATCCATCGGGCAGCAGAATCCACGCGCCGAGGTAGACGTCACGGCCCCAGAAGGCGCTTAGCTTTTCGCTTTTGAAGCGCATGTACTTCAGCCACTTGGCTCCAGGGTCTTTGGCGGCCATCACGACCGGATCCTGGTCGGTGCCTTCGATGGGGGGAATGACCTGATCGAGGGTGAGCTTGATGGGCTGCGCGCTGCTGGGGTCGAAGTGGATTTTGATGGGTTTGTTGTAGAGGTTGCCCGGTTTGAGGTTCCAGTGCTGGCCTTCGCCCTTGTCCGGCGGCAGCCAGACGGTTTTGCCGGAGGCGAGGTGGAACGGCTCATAGACATTGAAGACGGCCTGGATGGTGTAGTCGCCGGCGTCAAGGTCTTTGAGAGATTTGCGCGGCGCACCGAAGGTTTTTGCATCGACAACGATGGGCTGGCCGGGGGCGAGGTTTTCCGCGTCCACGCCGAAACCTTCAGCGGATTGGTAATCTTCGCCGAGTTGAAAGCGGGGCTCTTGCTTGTCGTTTTTGGCAAAGATCAGCACCAGGTGGCCGGTAAGCGGTTTGGTGGAAGGGACGGTGACTTCAATCCGCTGGGCGATGCCGATGGCCGTCGTGGCTACCAAAATAGTCGCTGTCAAAACATGGAAGATACGCATTGAGCCTCTCGTTCTTCCAGTCTAATGTTGCCGGGTCAGGGCCAGAGTAGCATTCACGGCGTTGGGCCGGGATCGAGACCAAAGAGCCGGGACGCCTATAATCAGGCTGTTGTGCACACCTTTCATTCATCTCGTTTGCATTCGATTCTGGGCGCGGTTTGTTGGATCGCGTTCGCAATTTGTCTGGTAGTTCCTGGGGCGGAAACGTTGGTGGCTCAGACGGCCATGGGGAACGAACAAAATCGCTCCGCAGGGGGAACAGGGCGCATTCTGCTGGTGTTGCCTTTTGACAACCGCAGCAATCAGCCAAGCCTGGAGTGGGTGCGCGAGGCAGCACCGGAAATTCTAAGCAGCCGTTTTACTTCCGCGGGGTTTGCTCCGATGAGCCGGGCCGATCGGCTGTATGCGCTGGACCATCTTGGATTGCCGCAAGGGTTTCATCCCTCGCGAGCCACGGCGCTGAAGCTGGCCGAGACGCTGGACGCGGATTCGATTGTGGTGGGCAGTTTTTTGACGGACGGGACGAAGATTGTGGCCGAGGCGCGGCTGGTGGATGTTCCCCATTTGCGGATGAGTGAGGGGGTAAGCGCGACCGGAGAGATGCGGGACCTGATTGCGGTTTTCAGTTCACTGGCGTGGAAGCTGACGCGGCAACTGGATCCGAAGTTCAGCGTGGCGGAAGAGACATTTGTGGCTGCTGGAGCCGGTTTGCGGGTGGATGCGTTTGAGCAGTACATCCGCGGCATCACGGAGTCAGACCAGGCGGAGCGGTTGCGTCATCTAAATGCCGCTGTGACGCTGAACCCGCAGTTTGGCCCGGCATGGATGGCGTTGGGGCGCGAGGACTATAACGGTCAGCAATACGAGCAGGCGGCGGTGGCGTTTGCGAAGGTGGCGCGCGACGATCCGGGTTCTCAAGGGCCGGATGCGCTGGAGGCAGGTTTCTATCGGGGGCTTTCGCTGGTGTTTTCCGGTGACTACCCGAAGGCGGAGCAGGCATTTGGCGCGGTGGCAAGAGTGCTGCCTTTGGCTGAAGTTGTGAACAACGAAGGTGTTGCGGTGAGTCGGCAGGGGCACGATGCGGTGGCGCTATTCCGGCTGGCGGCGGCTACCGATCCCAGCATGGCGGATTATCACTTCAACCTGGCGGTAAGTTTGAAGCGGCATGGACAGAACGAAGATGCACTGGCGGAACTGGCGCTATGCCTGAGGCTGCACCCGAACGACAGCGAGGCGCAGGCGTTGGACGTGGCATGGAAAGGGGCTGCGGTGGGTGTGCAGGCCACAGCCGGTTCCAATGCGGATGCGGAGCCGAAGGCTGATCCACTGGAGCGGATTGCTCGTAATTTCGACGCACAGGCTTTCCGCGAGGCCGCGCAAATGCTGGATGAGGTGGATGCGACACGGCTGGCTGCGCTGACTCCGGAGAAGCGGGCGCAGATGTTGTCGGGCAAGGCAAAGGAGTATCTGAATCGCGGTCTGCTTTTGGAGGCGGACCGGCTGTATCTTTCCGCAGTGGCCACGGACAGCGCGGTGGCCGAGGCGCATACAGGATTGGCCGAGGTGCGCGAGCGGACGGGAGACGGTGCGGCTGCGCGGAACGAGGCGCACGCGGCATTGCAACTGGCGCCGCAGGTTGATGCTTACCTGGTGTTGGCGCGGCTGGATTTTGCGGGTGGGAATTTGGATGAGGCCAGCAAAGAAGCAGGCGAGGCGCTGAAGCTGGATGCGACGAGCCGGGGGGCCATGGATTTGCGGCGGCTGATTGAGGCTAAGGAAGCGCAGAAGAAATAACCACCTGCGGTGGGGCAGACGCTCGCGGGAGGCTCGCACGTTTTTTTCGATTCCCACTCATTTGCGAAAGAGCCTGCGAATGAATGGGGCACATGGCCTTTGTGGTTTCCCGCCCTTGCGCCAGAAAAAAGGCGCAAGAACGGGGCACGGAGCATTTTTGGGATGTCCAGGATCGGTGGGGCAGCGGCTCTGAAGGAGTACGTCATGATTCAGCGCGGACGTGGATTGGTTTCAGCGGCCTTGTCTGCCGCAGGTTTGTTCATGGTTTGCGGGTGGTCTTCCGCTGCGGCGGCTGAGCTGCCGGTTGTGGAGAAGATGGTCTTCAACGACACGGTTCAGCCGGTGAGCGCTGGCGAGCTGGATCGCGCCATTGCGAAGGCCAATGCCGATGGGGCGCAGGCGCTGCTTGTTCAACTGAATACGCCGGGTGGTTTGCTGGACTCAACGCGGGAGATGGTGGGCCAGATTCTTGGCTCGCGTGTTCCGGTGATTGTGTACGTGTCTCCGGGGGGCTCGCGGGCGGGCTCGGCGGGGTTCTTCCTGATGGAGTCGGCGGACGTGGCAGCGATGGCGCCGGGGACTAATGCGGGCGCGGCTCACCCGGTGCTGGAGTATGGCGGCAAGCCGGACGAAATCATGAGCCAGAAGATTGAGAACGATACGGAAGCCTTCCTGCGTTCGTATGTATCCAAGCGTAATCGCGATACGGACGCCGCAACGGCTGCAGTTCAGTCGTCTCACTCGTACACGGCCGAGGAGGCGCTGGATAAGCACCTGATCGACCTGATCGCCAACAACGATACTCAACTGCTTGCGGCCCTGGACGGGCGCACCATTACACGCATTGATGGGACAAAGCAGACGCTGCACTTGGCGGGTGCGCAGATTGTGGTGCTGCAGGAGACACTGCGCGAACGGTTCCTGGGTTGGCTGGTGAATCCGAATGTGGCCATGCTGCTGCTGGTTGGCGGGGCGCTGCTGATTTATCTCGAATTCAACTCGCCGGGGACGATTGTTCCGGGAGCATTGGGCACGCTGATGGTGTTGCTGGCGATTTTTGCGTTGGACTTGCTGCCGATCCGGTATACAGCGGTGTTGCTGCTGGTGGCGGCGCTGGTATTTATTCTGCTGGAGGCAAAGTTCGGCGGGCACGGTGTGCTGGCAATTGCGGGAATTTTGTGCCTGACCTTCGGCATGCTGACGCTGGTGGCTGCGCCGGTGCCGGAGATGGGGATCCATCCGATTGTGGCGCTGTCAGTGAGCGCGGCGTTTGCGCTGATTACGTTGATGCTGGTGAGGCTGGCCTTTCGAGCGCGGCACATGAAGACCAGGCTGGGCGTGGATGCGCTTGTTGGACGGAGCGCGAAGGCGATGGAGGCGCTCACGCCGGAAGGTCATGTGCTGGTGGAGGGCGAGATTTGGAGCGCAGTGGCAAGCGAACCGGTTGCGGCGGGAGAGCCGTTGCTGGTTTCGGGCCATGAGCAGTATGTGCTGCACGTGACGCCGACCGGGCCTAAAGGATCAGTTGCGTAAAGGGCACTGGAGTACAATCCGTGCTGAGTGGGGGAAGTGCAATGCTAAGTGCGATTCTGATTTTTGTCGCCATCGTGGCGCTGTATCTGTTCAGTTCCATCAAGATTCTGCGGGAGTATGAGCGCGGAGTGATTTTCCGGCTGGGGCATGTTCTGCCGGTGCCGAAGGGGCCGGGTGTGATCCTGGTTTTCAGCCCGTTCGACCAGATGGTGCGCATCTCCCTGCGGCAGGATGTGCTGGAGGTTCCTGCGCAGGACGTGATTACCCGCGACAACGTAACGCTGAAGGTGAACGCGGTGGTTACGCTGTACGTGGTGAATCCCAACGACGCGGCGATCAAGGTGGCGAACTACGTCTACCAGACTTCGCAGTTTGCGCAGACCACGCTGCGGAGCGTGTTGGGCGAGGTGGAGCTGGATACGCTTTTGAGTCATCGCGACCAGTTGAATTTGAAGATTCAGACCATCATCGATCTGCGCACCGAGCCGTTTGGGGTGAAGGTGGTTTCCGTAGAGGTGAAGCAGGTGGATCTGCCCGAGCAGATGCTGCGCGCCATGGCCAAGCAGGCAGAGGCGGAGCGGGAAAAGCGGTCGAAGATTATTCATGCGGAAGGCGAGTTCAACGCCGCGCAGAAGCTGGTGGATGCAGCCGCATTGATGGCGACACAGCCGATGACTTTGCAATTGCGCTATCTGCAGACGCTGTCGGATATTGGAGTGGAGAAGAATACGACGATCGTCTTCCCGCTGCCGCTTGAGATGATGACACTACTGAATAAGCTGGGGACTACGGTCAAGTCGACCATCGAGCAGCCTTAAGAGAGTTGGACGGTGAACGGGCGCGGCGGGACGGCTGCAGGGAAATGCCTGCCTTGTATTGGTCTGAGGTGAGATATTTGAAGCACTTTATTGCCGGGGATAGGATATGAGGGGATTGTTTGACGAGGAGGAGCTGCGGCCCGTCCAGCATGGGCGCGACCGGGAACTCACGTTGGGTTCGGGAACGCTGCTGGTCATCTTCTTTGGTTTGGTGCTGATCTGCGGCGTTTGCTTTGGATTGGGATATGCGGTGGGCCGGCGCGGTCTGCAGGAGCCGGCTGGACTGCAGGCGTCGGCTGCAACAACGGCGTCGGCACAGACAAGTACCTCGAAAGCGAAGCCTTCGGCCGTGAGTGCGAATCCCGTGCAGGCTGCATCGACAGACGCTACCGATGCGGCGGCGATTGAGGAGGCGAATGGTTCGCCCGTTGCGCAGACCACTACCAGCGCTGGGGCAGGCTCGGCGCCAAGCAAGGCAACCGTGCAACCTGGAGCGGCTGCGGTCCCAACTCAGGGGTCTCAGGCAGTGGTGGGGGCTTCGGCGATAAAGCCGGCGGGCTCGCTGATGGTGCAGATAGCCGCTGTAACGGATGCGGATGACGCCAATGTGCTGATGGGGGCGCTGCGCAAACGCGGGTATGGGGTGACTGGCGAGCGGGACGCAGGCGATGGAATGATTCATGTGCGCATTGGGCCGTTTGCCAGCAAAGATGAGGCGGACAAGTGGCGGACGAAGCTGCTGAACGACGGCTATAACGCGATTTTGCAGCCATAATTCTTTAAAGACAAAACCATTCAGAGGAAGGCGCGTTATGGCAGGTAGGCTTGCTCGATTGTCACTGCTGTTGGTGGGGATGTGCTGCGCGCTCAATGCGCAGCCGGATGCGCGGACCATTACGATTCGATTGCTGGATAGCCAGAGTGGGCAGCCGATAGTTCCTGTCCCGGGAGATAACGGGATCAGCATCACAGTGAATGAGAACGGCGCAAACCCACGATTGACGGCTCGCGTGAATCCGCAAGGTGTTTGGGAAGTTGTTGTTCCGGAAGATGTTAGCAAGGTGCAATTCGATACGCCGGCGGGGCCGGATGGGTTTGGGTATGTGTTCTGCGACAGCACGAAGTTCAGACCTTTTTCGCCGCCGGTCTACTCGGTGGCGGACATTTTGAACGCTGGGGCGGAGCCCAATAACCACTGCAGCAAGCGGTTTGCGCAGGCCAAGCCGGGGGAGATTATCTTCTTTGTGCGGCGGCCGAACTGGCATGAGCGGCTGCCGATGTGACGAGGGGCAGTTCACAGTTCTTAGTTCACAGTTCACAGTATCGATGGTTCAAGGGGTCGGTCGGAGGGTTGCGCACCATAGCTGAAATGGCTGCAGAAATGGTTACAAAACATGCGAAAGGGTTGAACCTGTGGTTGCGACTCGTTGAGACACGTACCGTGGGGGCAGTCCGCGCGACGTTTTTTGGTGGCCGAGAGTTTAACTGATCGAGGCACCGGGTTGCGGAGAGTTAGCCGTTTTTTTGAAAAACGCGCTGATCCTGCATGGGATAGTTGCTTAACTTACTGATAATGCATTGTTTATTTGGATTTTGTTTGCTGTGCGGTCGCGCCATCGCGATGGGTAGAAAATTCTGCGGGAATGGGGATGCGGGTTGGTGATATGCTCGCTGCCATGAATTCTTCGCTGGCTGCATTGCAGGCGCGACAGGCCGTTTCGAAGATGAATCAACTTACGGCGTCGGTGCGGATCTTTGCGACGCATGCCAATTTGTTGACCAAGTCTTCAGGTAGTTTCGATAGCCTGCCGCTGTTGCAGGAAGCGGATCGGCTGCTGGAGTTGCTGGGGAAGGCTCGGCTGCAATTTCTGGATTCATCGTCGAAGATCGATTCGCTGGCGCGGTCGCTGCCTTCACGGCCTCCGCAAGGGGGAGGGATGTCGCCGGCGGCGCAGTGGGTGCCGGAATTGCGAGCGGCTTCGAAGCAGTTTGGTTTGGCTGTGCGGATGGCCGAAGTGGAGATTCAGAAGCTGCAGGGCACGGCGCTGACGGGGCTGAATAGTCCGACGCGCACTTCGACGGGAGCGCCGACTGACCTGTTCGATATTCTTTTGACTTTCAGCGACCTGCTTGCGAAGTGGATTGAGCATGTGCGGGGGACTCGCAAGAAGTAGCGAACGTTTTTTGATGCGAGATCTTTCAATGAGCTGGGTATCCGGCCAGCCACACGATCTGCATTGAATGCCCTCAGAGTGCCGTAGAAGCGTCCTGGTGGAAACGGCTACGGTACATGTTTGGGCTTAGCTTTATCCTGATGCGGAAATGGTGGCGCAGCACTGCAGTTGACCCGAAGCCGCACGCTTCCGCAATCTCTTCGACGGACAGTGTTGTTGTCTCAAGCAGGTCTTTGGCGCGCCGCACGCGCAGGCCGTTGACCCAGTCGAGCGGACTTGTCCCAGTGGTTTCCGCAAAGCGACGGGAAAGCGTTCGCTTGCTGACGTGCGCGACAGAAGCAAGCTTTTCGACGGTGATTTGCTTTTGAATTCTTGCTGAAGTCCATTCCAGCAGTTGGGCCAGCCACGGGTGAGCTTCTTCGCCGACCGGCTTGTCAATGAACTGAGCCTGGCCGCCTTCGCGATGGGGCGGGATGACCAATCGTCGCGCCACTCGATTGGCCACAACGGTGCCAAAATCCTTACGAATGATATGAAGGCAAAGATCGATCCCTGCGGCACTGCCGGCTGAGGACAGGATGTCTCCTTCGTCAACGTAGAGCACATCCGGCTGGATTTGAATGAGTGGAAATGCGCGAGTCAGCTTATCAACGTATCGCCAATGCGTCGTTGCTTGCCTTCCATTTAAGAGGCCCGTTGCCGCAAGCACGAATACCCCGGAGCAGATGGAGACCAGGCGGGCGCCGTGGTGATGAGCTTTGATGAGCGCTCGGATCAGTTCCTCGGGAGGCGACTCATCCGGATTGCGCCAGCCCGGGATGATGATCGTGTCTGCCTGCTGCAAGCCGGACAGCCCTTTTGCCGGCGTGATACGGATGCCGCCAACTGCGCGAAGGGGCCGCTTCTCCAACCCGCAGACCATGAAGGCATACCATCGGTCGAACTCAGGACGAGCGAGGCCGAACATCTCGACTGCAATCCCGAACTCGAAAGTGCACAGCCCTTCATAGGCGAGCACTGCGACACGATGCTGCGCGGCCGTGGTTTTCGACGAGGAACGCCTGGTTGGCATGATTTTTACGATAATCGGCATTTGGGCCACTCGCAAGCGGGGGCAGATGCGGGCAGACTTGATCTCAAGGAGGAATTTACAAGTGTCATCCTTTCCAAGTCCGCAGACTGAATTCGCTCCAGGCTCCTGTGGGTGCGCTGAAGACGATACCTGCACGCTGAGTACTGCAGTGCCAACGAACACCGGACAAACGCTCTCTGACGGGCAGGGCATCAGAAGTCGCGTGCTTGAGGTGGCTGCAGCGCCGTCGCTCTATGCTTTTGAACACTTCTCCAGAAGGCTCGAATTTGAGACAGACTGTTCCGATGTGCACTCGGCCTTCGTATCGGGAGCGGTTGACTTTGTTCTTCTTGACGTGCGCAGCCCTCAGCTTTACGGGAACGGGCACGTCCCAGGGGCCGTTAACGTGCCCGTCTTATCCATCTCTGAAGAACGAATGAAGGAGTTTCCCGCGAAGACCAATTTCGTTGTCTACTGCGCGGGGCCGCATTGCAATGGAGCAAACAAGGCGGGGATTCGCCTGGCGAAGCTGGGGCGTCCGGTGAAAGAGATGATTGGCGGAGTGACCGGGTGGCTGGACGAAGGGCTCGTCCTGGAGAAGTGATGGCGCATCCGGAACCAATCACGATCTGCTGCGCGGAACGGGAAGATGGAGCATCGATTCTGTCGATGCTCCACGAGCTTGCAGCGTGGGAAGGCGCGCCATTCCAGCCGCGCCTGTGTCAATCGACCCTCGAAAGAGATGTTTTCGCGGCGAATCCGAAACTGCATATTCTCGTAGCAAAAAACTCTGCTGGCGAGAACGTTGGATTCCTCTCGTACTACCAGAACTACTCAAGCTGGGAGGGCGCTCCCGGCATCCATATTGGAGACTTATGGGTGACGCGAGCATGGCGAGACCAAGGTGTAGGCGCGGCGCTCCTCGAGCCAGTCATCGACGCAAATCAGCATTGTCGCATTGATGTCTTCGTGATTAAGGGCAACGATGCGGGCTTCTTTTATGAACGTCGTGGATTCACGGAGCAAACGCAATGGAGGCTGTATCGCAACGAGCCGGTTCCTTAGGGGTCAGGGCCAGATCTCAACGGGAGCGGCTAGTTGAAGACGACTGGGCGAAGGGGTGAGCCGTTATTGCACGGACTGCGAATGTTCCATAGATCGAGGAGGGTAGATGACCGCTGACCTTTTATTTCCGGACCGGGAGGAGCGGAACACTCTATGGACTGAGATGATTGGCCAGGCGGAGTCCTACTTTGAGGAGGTCGAACGGCTGCCTGTTGCGCCCGCTCTCAACCAAGGAGAACTGCACGCGCTGCTCGATGGATTTTCATTCGAGGAGCCTGGGCCGCGGCTTGATGTCCTCCGCCGCTTTACGGAGGAGCTGAAGAGGCATCAGGTACACACGCCGCATCCTTGCTATTTCGGGCTGTTCAATCCGGCTCCCGCATTCATGGGCATTGTTGGAGAGTCGATTGCGGCGACGCTGAATCCTCAACTCGCCGCGTGGAGTCATAGCCCGCTGGCAGTGGAGACCGAGCGGCATCTGATTGACGCGTTTGCGCAAAAGTTTGGCTATGCCAAAGAGAGCGCAGATGGATGCCTGACAAGTGGCGGTGCGGAGGCCAACCTGACCGCGCTTCTGTGTGCACTGGCCGAGCGGTGGCCAGAGGTGCTGGACAACGGGCTACGCGGGGTTTCCGCACAACCCGTTTTTTACGTCTCGGCGGAAAGCCATCATTCCTTTCTGAAAGCAGCGCGAACGGCGGGGCTGGGCCGCTGCGCACTGAGAACCGTACCCGTGACTGACACGCTGCAGATGGACTGCGATGCTCTGCTGCAAATGATTGAAGAGGATCGCGAGGTTGGATGTGAGCCCTTCCTGATTGTTGGAACGGCGGGGACGACCGGAGCGGGAATTATTGATCCGCTCGCGGAAATGAGTGAGGTGGCGCGAGCGAATGGACTCTGGTTCCATGTGGATGCCGCGTGGGGCGGCGCGGCGGTTCTTGTGCCGGAACTGCGCACCGCGTTGGAAGGAATAGAGTGCGCGGACTCGGTTACTTTCGACCCTCACAAGTTTCTCTCGATGCCAATGGGAGCCGGCATGTTCCTGACATGCCATCACGACATCCTGAGCACAGTGTTCTCTGTAAGCACGGCATACATGCCGAAAGAGGGCGAACTTCTCGCGGTTGTCGATCCCTATGTTCACTCGCTTCAGTGGTCTAGACGGTTCATCGGGCTCAAACTGTTTTTGACTCTCGCGACCACCGGCTGGAAAGGCTACGAAGATGTTCTGCGACACAAGTCTCGAATGGGAGACCTGCTGCGAGAGCGGCTGAAGGAGACCGGCTGGAGCGTAGTCAACCGGACCAGGCTTCCGGTCATATGCTTTACTGCTTCAGACTTCGACTGGGATATGGCAACGCATCAGTGTGCGGCGGATGCCGTGGTGCAGTCAGGCAGGGCCTGGATTTCAACGATCCTTTTGGGTGGCAAAAAGCCAGCTCTACGGGCGTGCATCACGAACTACAGAACGGAGCCGCAGCATATCGAAATGCTCGTGGCCGTTCTGCTGAAGGTTCGGCGGGATCTCTCGGCGCGGAAGATGAGTTGACGACCTGGATTTGCCTGTTTCTATTCGGCGGCGATGGGCGGGTCGTTGCGCATCCACTCGGGGAGGCCGCTGGAGATGGCGGCGCGGACGGCCTGGAGTAAGTCTTCGCGCGTGGTGAAGTTTTTGGGGTAGATGGGGGCGTGGAAGATCAGGTGCGCGTCCCCAGGTTGGAGGCGCAGGCTGTGCTTGGCCATCATGGTTTCTGTGCCGTAGATGGAGACGGGGATGCACGGTGCGCCGGTTTCCATGGCGAGATAGAACGGGCCTTTTTTGAAGGGCAGCATGCGGCCGGTTTTGGAGCGGGTGCCTTCAACAAACGTGGTGATGTGAACACCCTTCTCAAGCGCACGGCGGGCGGCGGCTACGCTTTGCTGCGCGCCGGTAGCGCTGCCATCGCGACTGACGGGAATGAACTCGCCGAGCTTGAGGCCCCAGCCGAAGATGGGAACTTTCATGAGTGAGCTTTTGACGAAGGCGGAGGTGCGGCCGGGGATGCGCGGAAGCAGGGCGGGCGGGTCGAGGTTGGAGACGTGGTTGGCCATGAAGATACAGGCCTGGCCGGGCGGGACGAGGTCAAGACCTTCAGTGATGATGCGGATGCCGCACAGCTTATAGCCGATGCGGACGATGGCGAGGGAGGCGTTGTAGAGCGGGTAAACGTTGCCGGTGAGGATGGCCCAGGGAATAGTGATGATGGCGGTGGGGATGGTGAGGATGACGATGACGGTAATGAGGATGAGTGATGCGATCATGCGGGGTCTTGATTCTGGTCTGGATGTGCGGGAAATCTCTGGTTGAGAGCTATAGGTAGTTTCTCATAGATGCCGTCGAAGCCGCCGTTGGAGAGGATGGCGACTACGTCTCCGGATTGGAGCTGGGGGACGATGGCCTGGACGATGGAGTCGGCGTCGGGGTGGAGCTCTGCCATGACGGGGTGGGCGGGAGTGGGATCGGCGTTGAGGGCGCCCAGGGAATTGAGAGCTTCGACGACGTCTTCCGGGTGGAGGCGTTCTGCGTCGGCGATGCGCTGCTGCTGATAGACGCCGGCGAGGATTACGCGGTCTGCGAGGCGTAGGCTGGCGACTAGATCGTTTTGCAGGACCTTGCGGCGGAGGGTGTTGGAGCGGGGCTCGAGGACGGCCCAGAGGCGGGATTGGGGGTAGACGGAGCGGAGAGCACGGAGGGTTTCGCGGATGGCGGTGGGGTGGTGGGCGAAGTCATCGATCACCGTGATACCGGCGATACGGGCACGGATTTCGAGGCGGCGCTTGACGCTTTTGAATGTTGCCAGGGCGGATTGGATTGCGGTGAGGTGGATGCCCTGATGGGCGGCGAGAGCGGCGGCGGCGGTGGCGTTGAGGGCGTTGTGTTCGCCGGCTAGATGCATTTCAAAGTCGGCCCAGGGGGCGCCGTTGCGGAGGACTTGCCAGCGGGAGCGGTCGTCTACATGACGCAGGTTCTGGATGCGCCAGTCGGCTGACTCGGAGAAGCCGTAGCGCTGGACGGAGCAAAAGGCGTGGGCGATGCAGTCGGTGACGTTGGGGCTGCCGTCGTAGGCAACGATGACGCCGCGGCGGGGGACGAGGTTGACGAGGCGTTTGAAGGCGGTTTTGACGGCGTCGAGGTCGGCGTAGATGTCGGCGTGGTCAAACTCGACGTGGGTGAGGATGAGGCCGTCGGGGAAGTAGTGGAGGAATTTTGGGCCTTTGTCGAAGAAGGCGGTGTCGTACTCGTCGCCTTCAAGGATGAAGGTGCGGGTGGGGCGGAGTTGGAAGCTGGAGTTGAAGTTTTCTGCTACGCCACCGATCAGGAAGGATGGTTCCAGCGCTGGGTTGTCGCGGGAGGCGACTTGGTAGATCCAGGCCAGGAGGCTGGTGGTGGTGGTTTTTCCGTGGGTTCCAGCGACTACGAGGGATTCGCGGTTGGGGAGGAATTCTTCGTGGAGGAGGGCGGCCATGGAGGTGAAGGGGATGCGTTGATCGAGGACGGCTTCGACTTCGGGGTTGCCGCGGGAAAGGGCGTTGCCGATGACGACGAGGTCGGGGGCGGGATCCAGATTGGTTTCGGCATAGGGCTCGAGGATAGGGATGCCGAGGGATTGGAGCAGGTCGCTCATGGGCGGGTAGGCGGCTTTGTCGGAGCCGGTGATGCGATGGCCTTTTAGCTGGAGGAGGCCGGCGAGTGAGGCCATGGCGGTGCCACAGATGCCGCTTAGGTGGATGTGTTTCATTGGATGGCCTCCGGTTCTTTCATAAAAGCCCGAGGGCCCGTGGGGCGGCTTTGTGGTTTCCCACTCATCGAGCAAAGTGCGCTCGATGAATGGGGCACGGTGCTTCTCTGCGGTGACCGGCCTGTGACTTGTTTGCTCATGGGTGCACCGCGGGTTCGAGGATGCGGAGTTCGGGGGTGTTGGTGGCGTGGAGCTCGGCCTGGACGCCTAAGGTCAGCGTGACGTTGTGGTGCGAGACGTGGCCGCTGCGGAGGCCGAAGGCTATGGGGCCGTCGAAGTCTTCGAAGACGCGGAGGATTACTTCTTCTAGTAGCTCGGGCGGGGCGCCGGGTGAGGCGCAATCCAGCATTTCGCCGAAGATTATGGCGTTGACGCCGTCGAGCTTGCCGGCGTGGATGAGCTGCCACAGCATGCGGTCGATCTGGTAGGGCTTGGCGCCGGTGTCTTCAATGAAGAGGAGCTTGCCTTCGGTCTCGGGCTCCCATGCGGTGCCGATGATGGAGACGAGAATGCTGAGGCAGCCGCCGTAGAGGGTTCCGCTGACGGGCTTGGGATCGAGGCCTGGCTTGAGGATGCGCAGGCCTTCTGCGGGGCCGACGGTGTAGGGCTGACCGGCGAGCGCGGACTGAAAGCTGGGAAGATGGACGCCGTTTTCGCGATAGAAGTCGGCGGCTAGCATTGGGCCGTGAAAGGCGGGCAGGCCTAGCTGGTCATAGAGGTGGAGTTGGATGCCGGTTAGGTCGCTGTAGCAGAAGAAGGGCTTGGGGTGGTTGCGGAGGAGGTCGAGGTCGAGACACTCGAGAAGGTAGTTGGAGCCGTAGCCGCCGCGGAGGGCCATGACGGCGCCGGTGTCGGGATTGGCGAAGGCGGAGTGGAGGTCGGCGAGGCGCTGGGCGGGTGTGCCGGCGAAGTAATGCGGGCCGCGGGCGAGGGTGTTTATCCCGACTGAAGGAGCGAAGCCGAGGGCGGTTAGGTTGGCGAGGCCGCTGTCGATGCGGGGTTGTTTCGCAGAGGAGGCGGGCGCAATTACGGAGATGGCTGCGGTGGAGGAGACGGCGGACGGATAGAGCAGTTGAGACTTCGCCGACGACATGATTACCAGGCCTCGCCGCGAGCGATTAGAGTGGCGGGGCCGGTGAGGTAGAGCTTTTCGCCGGGACCTTGCCACTTTACGTTTTGCGCGCCGCCGGGAGCGATGATTTCAAGCTCGTGTTCCGCGTCGTAGAAGGCGATGAGGGCTGTGGCACTGGCGGAGGTTCCGGTTCCGGATGAACTTGTGGGACCGACGCCGCGCTCGAAGATGCGGATGGCGGCCTGATTGATTGGTTCGGATTCGCTGCCGAGGATGTGCACGAAGATGACGTTGGTTTGATCGGGGAAATCCGGATGGAAGCAGATTTCCTGGCCGATGTCTTCCCATGTGCGGTCGTTGATGGAGAAGTCGAGCATGGAAAGGGTGCGCTCGCTGGCGTCGAGGGGATTGCCGCCGAGGAATTGATTCGGGGTGGGCGTGTCGAGGACGATGACGAAGTGGGGATTGCCCATGGAGACGTGGATGCCGTCGATGCTGTTGCCGTCGGCGAGTTCCACTGTGCGTTCCTCGATCTCGGGGACGTCCATGTCGGCAGTGATCAGGGTTGTGGGGCCGTCGATTTCGGAGTTACGGAATTCCTGGATGGTGCAGAGACGCGGGCCGGCATCGGTCTCAACGGTGAACTGGTCGCCGGGCTGTGCGCCGCGTTCTTCGGCCATCCACGCGGCTACGCAGCGGGTGCCGTTGCCGCTGATTTCGGCGATGGAGCCGTCGGCGTTGTGGAGGCGGATGCGGCCGGAGGAGTCGCCGGTCCAGTGGAAGAATTCGATGCCGTCTGCGCCGATGCCGGTGTTGCGCTCGCAGAGATGGCGGGTGAGCTCGGCTTTGTCGTAATCGGCGGCGTCTTCTTCAGAGATGATGAGAAAGTCGTTGCCGCAGGCGTGGGCTTTAGTGAAGGGAATCAATCGTCCTCCGGATCACGGAAACAGAGCAGGCCGCTGATGCCAGGCTCGGTGAGGAGCTGGCTGTGCAGGCGCTTGTGCTGGTTGCCGGTTGCATTGAGTGGAAAGGTGATGCGCTGGGTGTGGCCGATGGTGTTGGCTTCAACGTCGGCGAGGCGCATGTGGGTTTGGTCCATGACTTTGAGGATGGACTGAAGCATCTGGTTCTGGTCTTCGCCGCGTGCCTCGTAGGTAACGCCGTAGGGGCGAAGGCCGGAGCGGCGCTCAAGGAAGCCGACCACTTCCATGGAAACGATGACGATGAGGGCGGCGACGGTGGCTGCGAGGTAGAGCCCGGCTCCGCAAGCCATGCCGATGGAGGCGACGGCCCATACGCTGGCGGCGCTGGCGAGACCGCTGACGCGGGTGCGATTGCGAAGGATGAGGCCCGCGCCGAGGAAGCCGATGCCCTGAACGATATTGGCGGCGACCTGGCCTTTGTTGGGACTGTTTTCGCCGGCGAGGACTGCGGAGAGAAGCGTGAAGAAGGCCGCTCCCATGGAGATGAGGAGGTTGGTGCGGACGCCGGCGGAGCGGCGATGGAGTTCGCGCTGGAGGCCGACCGCGGCGCCGAGGGCACAGGCGAGGAGCAGGCGGCCGATGGTGCCGTTGAGCACGTCGACTTGCTGCAGATCGCTGAAGCTGAAGGGGAGCGCGAACTGTGCGATGGCGAGGGTCATTGGGGCCTTGAGCGATGCTATCACTGGGGGTGGGGGCGGTTACAGGGTTGGGGTCAATGAGCGGGATTTGAGTGGGGCTTGATCTGGGATTCATGGGCAGGCGGGATGGACGCGATTTTCTATGCTAATTCTGTGCTGCGGCTGAACGCCAAAACAATGAGGACAGGTTGCCTGCAATCGAAGCTTCCGAATAGCCGGTGATACGCCCGGAACGCGGAGGATTGAACTGGAGATGTAAGTCGGCTCGGTTCACATTTGTAAAGCAGTATTGCGCAGCCTATAGCGCGGCCGCTTCGGTTCTGAGTTTTGCAGCGTCCGCGGACCTGCCAAGTTGGTCGAGCAAGGCGGCATGCGTCTTCAGAATGGAAGCGAGGTATTTGCTGTACATTTCTTTCATCTCAGGCAGATTGGCGATCGCTTTCCGATGCGTTTCTTCACTTATTTCAAAGTCTGCTAGGGCTGCATCCACTTGGCCCAAGTTCGCTTCGGCGATGGCTCGCCAAAAGAACGGCATGGCGAACTCCTGGTCTGACTCTTTCAGACATTTCTTGGCCTCTTGCACAGCCATATTCTCTTGCTCTATGGCGTCCTGAACTCTGTGGGCAATGATAAGAGCGTGGCCGTACATCTGGAGTGATTCCACCCTCCCTAATTGGTCGCTGGAATTAAAGTCTCCCGCTTTGTTTGACATGTCGAGTGCCTGCTTACAGAAGTCAAGCGCATCCTGAGCATTCTGTGCTTTGATTGCGCTCCTGCACTTGTCTGATAATGGAAACCATGCTTGGGCCGACTTATCCTGCTCTGCTGTCGGGCCCTCGCCCGGCTTGTCGATATGAAATGGGATGGTGAGTGTAGTGGCAGTCTGCGTGGAAACACCGTTAGCCTGAAACGGTGTGAATCGCCACTTTTTCACGGCGTCCAAGGCCGCTTGTTGCAGCATTGCGGGACCGCTCACAACCTTTTCTGATGCCACCTGTCCGCTTTCGTTGATCACGAGTCCGATCACAACATCCCCCTGCACCCGAGCTGCTTTTGCGATTGGAGGGTATAAAGGATCGTCATGCTGAAGAAGATGATGCCGAGCATCTGACTCTGAAAGCGTAATCGGACCGTTCGCCATTTGCGCTGACGAAATCTGCCCGACAAGAGAAATACACAAAGAAGCCAAAGCAAGACGCATGACAATCCTTTCGCGGTAATTCTAGCCCATTACCCACTTCTTCCTGCCTTGTCGCCAATTAGGAGGTTTTCAGCTCACGCGCGTGGCCGTCCGCGCCATCCTGTTTACTCATGCGACGGGGAATTGTTGGAGACGTAGAGGGTAGCGGAGGGCTGGTTGGGGGCGGCGAAGCGATGCACGGGAGTGAGTCCCCAGTGATTTGCTTTGACGGCGGAGTCGATGGCGTCGCCGTCAAAGGCCAGGACGAGGTTGGCGCTTGCGGCGGGGGCGGAGAGGGCGCTCGTGTAGATTGCCAGGTCGCTCTCGTTGATGGTCTGGCGGAGGGGGATGCCGGTGAGGGAGACGATCTCAGGATAGGTGGAAGTATCCATGAGGATGACGGCGTTGGGATGGGTGGTGAGGTAGGTGCGCAGGACGGGCGGTATCTGGCTGTAGATGGGTCGGCGGGCGTGGATATTTTTTGCGCCCTCCACGTAGACCAGGGGACATTCGCGGAGCATGCGGTAGGCGTTGAAGGCGACGGCGGCGAAGAGGATGGCGGCGACGAAGTAAAACGCTCGGGGCTTGTATGCGCGCGGGCCGAAAAGATCGAAAGCGAAGTGGGCGGCAAAGCCGAGGCAGAGCGCGAAGGCGGGAAGCAGTTCCATGCCGTAGCGGAGGTTGTACCAGGAGTGCGGCCACCAGACGGGCATGAAGATGGGAACTGATCCCCATGCTATGGAATACGCATAGAAGGGGATGGGCAGGAAGAGCAGGAGCGTCCACGCGATGTTGCCGAAGCGCGGGTTGATAAGGGCCCAGGCTGCGCCGATGAGGCTGAGAACAATCAACGCGGTGCCCCAGGCGAGAGCGGCTGCGTCAAGCTCGGCGCACTTGATGAAGAAGAGGAACGAGACCCAGGGATTGTGCCAGCCTGGGTGTGGCGGATAGCCGGGAGTAGCGGTGCGGATCTCGATGGCTCGGGCGGAGTAAGGGCCACGGGCGAAGTCGAGCCAATCGCCAAAGGCTAGCTGGTTGTAGATGAACCATGCGATGGGGGCGGCGACTACGAAGATGCTGGCGATCCAGAAGGCGCGGGAGCGTAGACGGCCGCGGCGGAGCAGGACTGTTCCCATGGCGGTCCATGCGAGGAAGGCCATGATCCAGCCGTCGTAGCGGGTGAAGACGGCGGCGATGAGTGCGATGGCGATGAGGGTTTGTCGGCGGGTTGTTCGTACTCGGTCGCCGTCGATGCCGGCGCGCCATTCAACGAGCCAGACGGTGGTCCAGACCATTTCGCAAAGGAAGAGGGGCTCGGTCATGGCGGTGGTCTGGAGGTAAAGCAGATTGGGGTTGGAGGCGTAGAAGGCGAGCGTTAATGCGGCGGCGTAAGGCGGGAGCCAGATGCGGGCGAGGCGGTAGATGCCGAGGCAGGCGGCGAGGTAGGCGAGGGCTGATGGAATGACGCCGGCGAAGCCGTTGGCCCACCAGGAGTAGACCTGGACGAAGGGCAACAGGAGGATGTGGGGGAGCGGAAGCCAGACGGAGCCGAGCAAGTCGAGGCGCGGCTGGTGGGCATCGAAGACGCGGCGGGCGATGTGGAGATGGGCCACGGCGTCGCCGTAGTTAAGCATTGCGCCGTTGCGCCAACTCCATAGGATCGCGATGAGCGAGGCCGCCCCGCAGCCGGCCAGGACGAGGAGGGTTTCTCGACGTGAAATGCGCGGCATGGGAGCCGCGCATTCTGAAACTACGCCCGGGATGCGACCTTCAGTCAAGGTGTGTGAGCTCGCGGAAGAGGATGAAGCGGTCGTCGATTTCTTTGCGGGTAAGGGCCTGGATGCGTTCGGTGCCGAAGCGCTCAACGGCGAACGAGCCCATGACGCTGCCGTAGAACATGGCGCGGCGGAAGGTGGCCGGGGTGAGCTCAGGCTGCGATGCCAGGTATCCGAAGAGGCCGCCGGCAAAGCTGTCGCCTGCGCCGGTGGGATCAACGACTTCTTCAAGGGGAAGAGCCGGCGCGCGGAAGGGGTGTAGCTGCGCCCATGTGCCTTCTTGCCCGAAGCTGGTGTCGCTGAAGAAGGCGGTGGCCCCATACTCGCCATGCTTGACAACCAGCGTGCGGGGACCCATGGCCAGCACAGCGCGCGCCGCCTGGACGAGGTTGTTGTTGCCGGCTAACATTTTGGTCTCGGTGTCGTTGATGAGGAGAAGATTGATGCCCTTGAGGACTTCAAGCAGGGCGGGGCGATGGTCATGGATCCAGTAGTTCATGGTGTCGCCGCCGACGAGCTTGACGTCGGGCATTTCTTCGCGGACACGGCGCTGGAGGACGGGATCGATATTGGCTAGGAAGAGGAATTGGGAGTCGCGATAAGCTTCGGGAATTTTGGGCTGGAAGGAGGCAAAGACGTTGAGGTCGGTGATGTGGGTCTTGGCTTCATTCAGGTTGTCGAGGTAGGAGCCTTCCCAGAAGAAGCTCTTGCCGGGAGCGCGCTCGATGCCCTGGATATCGATGTTGCGTTTCTTGAAGACGGCTTCCTGCTCGGGGCCGAAGTCTTCGCCGACGACGGCGATGACGCGGACGTCGGTGAAGAAGCTGGCTGCGAGGGAGAAGTGGGTAGCTGCGCCGCCGAGGCAGCGTTCGCGGCGTCCGGCGGGGGTTTCGATGGAGTCGTAGGCTACGCTGCCGACTACGGTGATGGCCATGTTTTTTGTCCTTTTCGTAGTGTTCTTAACTTATTTTGAAGTTTCGGAGGGCGGTTCGGAATATTCCTGCACAAATTGTTCTATCCCACCCTCAAATCGCGAGAGGGCGTGCTCGACATCGGCCCTGTGTTTCTTCATTTCCTTGAATTCAGCGACGGCCTTGAACTTATACATAGCAGAGTGCTCAACTTCCCAGAAAAGTCCGAGCAACATCGGAACGACCTGGTATTCGCCTCGCACCTTGTTGCACACTTTGTCGCAATAACCCCAATACTTGGGCACAATCGCTACGCCAGTGTCATCCTTCACAGGCTTATAAGTCCATCCCTGGAAATGCTCGCGGAGCAAATGGTCAACTTCGACCACTCTTGCATTTGGGAATACGAGGATGCGAACGCCTGCCAAATCCGGCAGGCGCAAAAGAGAATATCCCTTTAGTTTATCCGGATCGAATGTTCTGCCTTCCTGCCGATCGCGAAGAGTTTTTACCGCGCTCTCGCATTCTTTGACGCGCGATTTGATGACGAGCTGTTCGTAGGGCTTGAGACGCTGAAAAATCTCGCGGGTATGATAGCGAATCTCAGCTTCTAGATACCAAGCGACTCGGCGAATTTGGGGAAGGAGGTCGAAATACTCTTCGCGAAGCCTATCTTCGGGCGTGCGTTCGGGCATTATCCCAATACTCTTTCCAGTTCGCGTTTCACACCGTCGGAAGGTTCGGAATTGAAATAGAAAGTCCACCCGCCGCCGTTGGTGTTTTCCCCGATGCGTTGGAGTATTTCTTCTTCCGGTTTGTCATCGACAAACTCCAGGCTGAAGGCTTTCTTTGCCTTGCGATTGTAAAAAATATCCCGGTCGAAGTTGTACCAATAGTCCGCATCGCGCAGAACGTCTTTTTTCATCTTGGCCTCCGGGAAGTAGATTGCTCCACCTGACCAGATTATAACGCCATTCCATTTTCTTGGAACGGTGCGCGACGATCAGCCAAGATATTTGCCGAAGAGCAGGGACAGCTTTTCCTTTGTGCTTTCAGGGATGGCTTCTTTGGCGGTTAGGACGGCGTATTTGGCGGCGGTGGCGCAGGCGCAATTGCGTTCTGGTGGAATGAGGGATACTGCGGCTTTTACCACCTTGCAGGCGTTTTCGGCGTTCTGGTGGAGGACGCGGACGATCTCTTCGATGGTGACGGAGTCGTGGCCTTCGCGCCAGCAATCGTAGTCGGTGACCATGGCGACGGTGGCGTAACAGATTTCCGCTTCGCGGGCGAGTTTGGCTTCCTGCAGGTTGGTCATGCCGATAACGTCGGCGCCCCAACTGCGATAGAGATTGGACTCGGCCTTGGTGGAGAATTGGGGGCCTTCCATGCAGACGTAGGTGCCGCCGAGTTTGCCGACTACGCCGACGGCGGCACAGGCATCGGTGGCGGCTTTGGCGACGGTGGCGCAGACGGGGTCGCCGAATGCTACGTGGCCCACGATGCCTTCGCCGAAGAAGGTAGAGATGCGATGGAAAGTGCGATCGATGAACTGGTCGGGGACGACGAAGTCCGTGGGCTTGTGCTCCTCTTTGAGCGAGCCGACGGCGGAGACGGAGAGGATGCGCTCGACGCCGAGTTTCTTGAAGGCGTAGATGTTGGCGCGGAAGTTGAGCTCGGAGGGGAGGATGCGATGGCCCTTGCCGTGGCGGGCGAGGAAGGCGACTTTGCGGCCTGAAAGCTCGCCGAGGACGAAGGGGTCAGAAGGCGCGCCGAAGGGGGTTTCCACGATTTCTTCGTGGACGTTGGTGAATCCCGGCATGGAATAGAGACCGCTGCCGCCGATGATGCCGATTTCCGCTTGCGCCAATGATGGCTCCTTATGGCGCGGGTATTTTGGAATGCCCGCGTGATCGCTTTAGCAAACATCTCAGTATAAAGGGCGGGGCGGCGGCTAACAGAATCCACGATTGGACGACCCAATGGCCATTGGCTGGCTTTGTGCTCTCCCGCCCTTGCGCCAAAAAGAAGACGCAAGAACGGGGCACGGTGGATTTCTTGGATAGCCGGGCTTTATCCGGGGCATGTGGCCTATTGGGGAATGACGAAAAGGGTGATGGACTGGGCCGGGAAGGTGTAGTTGACGATGCTCCATGGCACGGTCCCCGATGTTGGAGTTAGCGTGACTGCGGTGGGACCGACAATGGCGGCCAGGTTTGCGTTGCTGTAGAGGTAGGACTGCGCGGTGGTTGCGGGCGAGAGCAATGCTCCATTGAGCCAGAGCGTGCTGGTGAGGCTGCCGTAGGTCTTGTTGATGACGACGATGGTGATGGCGTTGTCGGCGGTGCGAAGGGCTCCGTAGACGGAAAGCGTGCCCTGGTTGGCGCTTGTGGACGCGAGCGACGTGTTGCCGAACATGGATTTTTTGCCGTCGTAATTGCGGTAGATTTCGTAGGCCATGAGGCCGGGGACCTGGTTGGTTGGATCGGGCGGACCCCAGAGGGTTGCCATGTCGAGCCCATAGCTGCCGAAGATGCCGAGGATGTCGGCCTGCGCGACGGCGCCGTTGATGTTTTCCTGACCGCCCCAGTTGTATTCAGAGAAGGCAAGCTTGGTGCCGGGGTAGTCTCTGGCAATCCAGGCCTGGGCCATGGGGATGAGCTGCGGAGCTTGCAGCGGAACGTTGCAGCTTGCAGTGTAGTTGGGGTCGGTTGTGTAGTTGGGCTGCGGCTCATTGGGGTCGGTGTATGTGGGGTCCCAGAAGACGCGGGTTGAGTTGAGGCGGGCCTGTTGCGCACCGGTGTCGCCCGCTGTACTGAGGCCGACGCCGCTGCCGTTGTAGGTGGCGGCGTAGTAGGTGTGCAGGTCGAGGTAATCGAGCAGGCGCGCGCCGTAGGTGTTGGAGGCCGCGGACATGTGCTGCAGGTAGTACTCAACGAAGGGAACGCCGCCGTGGGCGGTTCGATCGACGGGGCCGGCCCAGGGCTGATAGCAGGGGCCGGTGGACCAGCCGTTCTCCATGTCTTTTTTGGAGTAGAAGTAATTCCACCAGTTATCGACCACGGGACCGTTTACGAGGGCGGTTGGATCGGCCGTTTTGACGGCCTTTGCTGTGGCGATTTCGTTGATGGTGACTTCGTCATACGTAGAGGCGACGGGATGGACGTCGCGATGGACCGCATCCCACCAGGCGGGCTCGTTGTCGAGGTCGTAGGCATAAACGCCGCCGTTGGCCGCGGTGCCGAATTTGCTGACGAGGTAGGTGACCCAGGCGCTGGCCCAGGTGGGGGGATCAATGGAGGTGCTGGTGATTGCGGCTTCGCCGGTGGGATCTGTAATGTTGCAGCCAGAAGCGCTGGTGCAACCATTGGAGCCATTGGGGTATAAGCCATTGCCGCAGGTTGCACTGGCTGGTCTGTAGGGGTCGAAGGAGACCTGTTGAGGATAAGTCGAGGAGGGATAGCTGCAGGAGGTGCCGTCCTTTGAAACCCAGCCGAGGACAGGCACGGTGCCGAGTGTTTTTGCGCCGATGGCGGCGTTGGCCTGAACGGTTGCGTTAAAGGAGCTGGTGTCTTGCAGGCCAGTTGCGCCAACCCCGTTTTCAAAGTACCAGTCGCTGGCAGAATTGGTTACGTCGAGAACGTAGTTGTAGCGGGAGGTGGCGTCGCCGCCCCAGCGATTGATGGGCAGGCTGATGGCCTCGGCTGCGGCGGTGTCGGCTGCGGCGGAGTAATAGCTCATGCCGTAGATGAAGGGGCTGATGGGGTGAGTCTGGTTGCCGACATTCACGGTGAGGGCGGGGCCGGCGGCGGTTGCGGGCGCCGTCAGCGTAACGATGACGCTGGCGCTTTGCGATGTGTTTGCCGTGCTGGTGGCCGTGACGGTGACGGTGGGTGGGGCTGGGTAGGGCGTGGTGTAAAGGCCGGTGGATGTGATGGTGCCGGGGCTGAGATTGCTGCCGGATGGCGCGGCAATTGTCCACGTGACTGCGGTGCTGGCGGTGCCGTTGAGGGCGGCCGCGAATTGCAGGGTTGATCCGATGGTGACGGTGGCTGGATTGGGAGTGATGGCGATCTTGGGCGCGGCATACGTGGCGGTGACCGTGGTATTGGCGCTGACGGTGACATTGCAGGTTGTTGTGCTGGTGGTTGTGCAGCCGGACCACGAAGAGAAGTTATTGCCGCCGGCGGTTGCAGGCGCGGTCAACACCACGGCGGTGCCGGAGTTATAGGTGCGGGTGAAGCTGGAGGTTCCGTTGGTGGCGGAGTTGTTGTCTGCGGGAGTGACGGTAATGGCTACGCCGCTGGCTGGGGTGGCCGAATTGACCGTAAGAACGTATGTGGTTGGTGGCGGTGGCGTAGTGGACCCGCCGCCTCCGGCGCTGCCGCAAGCCGTGAGCACAAGGCTCAAACCAGTTGCCATCCATACTGCCGCACTCCAACCAAATTGCTTCATGACACATCTCCCCATTTGCGCGGCGGTCTTTCTGTCCGCCCAGATAAAGACGGAAGCAGGGACCGCTCACGGAACTCTCTGAAATGACCGGATCATTTTACGCCGCAAAAGCCAGTGTTGTAAGCGTTATCATTTGGGCGACCGGAGTTGATGCTCTGGTAGTCTGTTGGGGTTGAATCGAAGCCGCAATCCCGTGTCCTGGTCTTCCCGCAGAACGCTGATGGCGGCTGGTCTGCTGGTGTCCGCGTGGACGGGCGGGACGCAATGGGTTGATGCGCAAGAGCCCTCTGCGAGCCTGAAGCAGGCTGATGCGGATTATCGCGCCGGGGCAGATGCGCTGACACACAATGACCTGAACACTGCCCTCGAAGATTTTCAAAAAGTGGTGCGGCTTGCACCTGCAGCCGAGCAGGGGCATAGCGCTCTCGGCGCAGTGCTGGTGCGCTTGGGGCGAACAAACGAGGGCATTCGCGAGTTGGAAAAGGCATTGGCGATTCAGCCTGGAGATAGCAGCGCGCAACTGAACCTTGCGCTTGCATACGAGCAGAGCGGGCAGGCGGCGAAGGCTCTGCCTTTGTTTCAAAAGCTTGAGGTGGCAGCGCGGACTGGGAAGCAGGAACTTACGCCTGGGACACTTGCCTCGTACGGACGGGCACTTGCCGCAAGCGGGCAGATTGGGCCGGCGATTGCGAGGATGAAGGAAGCGGCGGTGCGCGATCCGCGGACTGCGGAATTTCAGGATGAATTGGGAACGCTTTACACGAAGATTGCGGATTGGCACGATGCGAAGCAGGCTTTCACTGCGGCAATTGGAATAAGGCCGGAGTTTGCGATGGCGCATCTTCACATGGGATTGTCGCTCAACGCGCTTGGGCAGCCGGGCGGACTGGATGAGTTGACGAAGGCCAACGAGCTTGATCCGCGCAACGCCGTGATCGCTCTTGAACTGGGGACGGCGCTGGCAAATGCGGGACAGGACGAGCAGGCGTTGCCGGTGCTGCAACAGGCGTACAAACTCGATGCGGGATCGACGGTGGCGGGATACCAGTTGGGCCTTGTGCTGTCGCGGCTTGACCGGGTTGAAGAGGCGATTCCACTGCTGCAGCGGGCCGCGGATGCAAACCCCAAAAGCGCTGAGGTTCTTACCAACCTGGGCATGGCACTTTGTCTTGGACAGAGGGCGAAGGATGCGGTTCCGTATCTGCA
>Ga0302198_10001367_pt1 | contig 26657 bp, 22 predicted proteins | sample II_Bog_N2_2_FD_193521 | JGI IMG/M metagenome (GOLD analysis project Ga0302198, IMG submission 193521) | Peat permafrost microbial communities from Stordalen Mire near Abisko, Sweden - II_Bog_N2_2 | ecosystem: Environmental > Terrestrial > Soil > Wetlands > Peat | place: Sweden: Abisko... | reverse complement strand
GGAAGCTGTTCCATCGCCCGTCAAGTCAATGTCGTAAGCTAGTGTCCCATTGTCCAAAAAAAGATCGATCTCGCCGGTCCATGTGATCGGAACTCCCGTTGCAAGCAACTCTGCACCCGGTGCCCCTTTGTACGCCCCGTCAGCCCCAACCGTAAACGGATCTGCCGCCTGAATATTGAATGTTCCGGTGCTGTAGTCTCCGGAGAGCCCGTTGAGGGTCCAACCACCGCCGTCGCTAAAACTGATGCCATACGCCGGCTGGACGGATTCTCCGACGGCCCAGGTATTGTTGAGCAGGGCCCAGGTTGCCCCCGAGTTCCCGCTGAATGTGAACGAGGGAAAGGCTAACGATCCCCCCTCCATGTCGCCGCTGGCTTGAAGAGTGCCGTTTGCCCCAAATGGGTCGCCAAAAGAAAAGCGTGAGAATGGAACCAATACTGCCAAAACCAGGAGCGCACGGCAAATGCCCTGACGCATAGAATTCTCCTTTTCGCCAAGTCGTTACACTGTCCAAATGGGAGTGGGGCTTCGAGAGAGGTCACCTACCCCCAGGAGAGGTTGCGGGTTGCGACTCGGATTTTAAGCGGGTGAAGGGTGGAGCAGCCCCGGTTAAAGAGATTGGGGGCAGCCCGATCCGTGATTCCCACGTCCGCAGACTCTTAGATAACAGTAAAACTCGTTGCGTTTGCTGGTTCAATGACACTTCTGCGTCATGCATTCACACTTTGGCACTATGGACGGCATCTGGCGGCCCTTCACGTGCCTCGTTTTAAGTCATCCCGTGCACCCACCCGCGGGTTGCCGCCACCAGCCCTTCGCGCGATACACTCTTGCTTGCTATCCGAAACAGAGCAAATCCCGTCCTTGGTGTCGAACCCCGCGCGCCCCAGGCACTCCCGTTGCTGCCCACCCCCATTGTTGAGGGACCCATTCCATGAGCGATCCAAAATCGACCGAGCAAAAAACGACTGATCCGGAAACCAGCGAGCCAGAAACCAAAACGCTTCCTGAAAACGCCTATCTGCCGCTGAAGCCCGGCGAAACCTACACCCCCATCATTCAAGCCCAGATGCACGCGCCCGAGCTTACGGCCCGCGCCATTCTCTGGGGGATCTTCTTCTGCGTCATTTTCACCACCGCCTCAGCCTATTCCACACTCAAGGTTGGCCAGGGCATGGAAGCCGCCATTCCCATCTCCATCCTCGCCATCGGGTTGGCCCGAATCTACAAGCGCCGGTCTACATTGCTGGAAAATGTCATCATCACCGGCATCGGCGGCGCATCGGCCGCCGTGGTCGCGGGCGCGGTCTTCACCCTCCCCGCGCTCTACATCCTTCACCTCAGCCCCAACCCATTTCAAACCGTCTTCATCTGCCTCGCCGGTGGATGTCTCGGCGTCCTCTTCGTCATTCCGCTGCGGCGCTTCTTCGTGCGCGAAATGCACGGCGAGTTCCCATTCCCTGAGGCCACAGCCATCACGGAAGTTCTCGTCACGGGCGAACGCGGCGGCTCGCAAGCCAGGGTGCTGCTGCAGGCAACCTGCATCGCCGGCGTTTACGACTTTTTTGTCACCACCTTTCACGTGTGGCGCGAATATCTCAACCTGCAATTCATTCCCGTCATGCGCACGCTTGCCGATCGCGGCCGCATGGTCTTCAACTTCGACGCCATTGGATTCATCCTCGGCCTCGGCTACGTGATGGGCCTGCGCAGCGCCATGGTCTTTTGCGCCGGCGGCGTTCTGGCTAACTTCGTTCTCGTCCCCCTCGTCTGGTTCCTCGGCAGCCACGTCAATGTGCCGGTTTATCCCGGAACCATGCCCGTCTCCGCCATGTCTGCCGCGCAAATTTATTCGAGTTACGTGCGCTACATCGGCGTCGGCGCCATCGCTACGGCCGGCATCTTCGGCGTCATCAAGTCGCTGCGCGTCATCGCCGGCTCCTTCTCGATTGCCCTGCGCGCCCTTCGTTCGCGCGTCGCCGACACGTCCGTCCGCACCGATCGCGACATCTCCATGCCCACCATTCTTCTCGGCATCGTCTTGAGTGCCCTCGCCGTCGGCCTCTTCTTCTCGCGGCTTCAGGTCTCCTGGACCGTCCTATTCCTCGGCCTCGCGCTCACGCTGCTCTTCGCCTTCTTCTTTGCTTCGGTCGCGGCCAACGCCATCGCCACCACGGCCAACAATCCCGCCTCCGGCATGACCATGCTCACCGTCATCATCTCTTCAGTGGTGCTGCTGCGCTTCGGCCTCTCCGGAACCACGGGCATGTTCTTCATCATGGCCATTGCCGGCATGGTGTGCACCGCGCTGTGCGTCTCCGGCCAATTCATGACCGACCTCAAAACCGGCTACTGGCTCGGCAACACTCCAACCGCGCAGGAGAAGGCCAAATTCCTTGGCATCCTGGCCGCCGCCGCTGCTGCCGGGCTCACCATTGTGCTCCTGGCCCACACCTTCCAGTTCGGAGAATCCGCTGCCGGCGACACGCGCCCCATTCTCGCCGCGCCCCAGGCCTCCATCATGAAGGCGCTGGTCGTCGGATTTATGAGCCACCAGCCGGTCACTTATCTTCTGTTCGGTGTGGGCGCGCTCATTTCGGTAGTTCTTGAAATGCTCGGCAAGTCTTCGATGGTTTTCGCACTCGGCATTTATCTGCCGCTCTCGCTCACCACGCCCATCCTCACGGGCGGCTTCCTCTCGCACTTCGTGAATCGCCGCGCAGAGAAAACCGGCGGCGAAACCGGCCGCGGCATGCGCGAGCGCGGCATCATTCTGGCTTCGGGACTCATGGCCGGCGGCGCGCTCGGCGGCGTGCTCGGCGCGGCTCTGCGCCTTATCCCGAGCTTCCACGAAGACCTCATCCAGACGCCGTTCTATGCCATCGACCCCATCTCGCAATCGGTGTCCGCATTGCTTTTCATCGGTCTTTGCGTGTATGTCTGGCGCGGTAGCATCAAAGCTGAAAAGACAAAGCCATAAGCGGGGAAGAAAACATCATGAACCAACTCGATCTTTATGTCGCCGACGCGGTCCTCGGCATCGACACCCTCTGGGGCGGCGACGTCATGAATCCTTCAGGCACGGGCCGCTTCATCGCCGACTCGTGGTTCTCCGATGAGCCGCTGCCCGCCGCCTACACGCATCCGGCCGCCGCGCTGCTGCGCCAATCCGGCGGCGTGGGCGCAAAGGAAATCGATCGCGCCGCTTTCGATAGCTATCTGCGCGACGTCGATCTCCCCGCCGCCATCGCCGGCCTGCGCAAAGAAGCCGCGGGTTGTCCCGCTCTGCGCCGCGCCTATCTCGAGGGCCTCGCCGTCTCGCTCGAAGTCATGTGGGACCTCGCCATGGAAGTCCTCGGCAAGGGCGATCCCGTTCCTTACACGCGCGCCGTCGTTGCCTCGACGGCCAAGCCGCCTGAGCCCTCGCGCCCCGAGTCGAAATGTGAAAGAGTAGCCGAGCTACTCGGCCGGGCCGGCCATCCCGCCTTGCAATCCGGCGGAATCCTCGCCGCTGTCGATGCCTGGCGTCGCGAACGCGTCACGCCCATGGCGTCGGTGCAGGCGCTGGGTCAGGCCGTCATCGCGCACTTCGACGCGCTCTCCGCGAAAAACCTCGTCCCGCATCTGCCGCCGGAACTCGGCCCCGTGCCTCGCGCCAACATCAACTTCATGCCTATTAAAGATGCGTGGTTCTCGGGGTCGATGAACTACATTGGCCGCGCCCGCACTGCGACCGGCGCCCCCGAGTACGAAGCCAGCTACGAAATCAACGCCTCGCTGCAAATCTCTTACCCGGAATTCGAGCAGCTCGTGAGCCACGAGGTCGTGCCCGGCCACGTGACGACATTCGCCTACTTGCAGGATCTATACGTGCGCGGCAAAGCCGGTTTTGAAGCCACGGTGCTCACCATGAACACGCGTGCCGCCACGCTCTTTGAAGGCATCGCCAACAACGCCATCCTCATCGCCCACGGCGTGAATGATGTGGCCGAGTTGCCCGACGAGGACTTGCAGATCGGCGTGCTGCTGGCGCTCCTGCAGGACGACGCCAAGAACCAGTCGTCCTATCTCACCTGGGGCGAGGGCCGCGAGCAGCCGGAAGTTGCCGCCACGCTGCGCCGCGATTTTCTCGTCACCGAAGAGCGCGCCAACAAGCTCAGCGGCGCATGGGGACGCCACCCGCTGCTGGGCCGCATGTATCTCCCCGCCTACCGCGCCGGCACAGACAAAGTCGCCGCGTTGCGCCGCAAGCATCCGGCAGCTAAAGTGCTTCCGGCGCTCTACGGCTGCAACGGATTGGTCGACATCGAGACCATCGATCAGTTGTTGAAGGGATAATATGGAACAAAAGCCCCGATCAGTTGACCGGGGCTTTTGCTTTGAGTCTCTTTCGCCAATATTACGGGATTATGGCTTTGGTTTGAATTTCACTCTCCGGGGTCTTGGCCCTGATTCCTTTTTGCTGATAAGCCGTAGAACTCCATCATTACCGGAGACATTGATAATCTGCCCGTATTTGTCGGTTCCATCGGATTCATCTTCAAACACGATGGTCATTCCTATGAGGTTGGTATTGTCCATTTAATTTTCCTTTCTAATTTAATTGCATCCGTAGCCAGAGAAGTACTCCGCTTGCGAACTGTTCCATCTTAAACCCCCTGATGTCCAATTTCTAATTCTTCTTGCCGCCCCCGCTCACGAAGCTCGCAAGGTCGGATTGTCCGCGATTCATCGCTTCTACGCAATCTGCACCGCACGGCTCAATTTTCAGAGATTCTTGGGTCGTCAAATCCACGATTTCAATCAGCGATATACCTTTGTGTCCCGGAATCGAAAGCTCGTGGGTGAGTTCTGCGACGCAGGAGTTGCGTGACTCGCTGTAATCGACTAAATCCAGAACATATACGTTGCCCGTAAGGCCAAAACTGGAAGATTGAGACTCGGCGTATTTCTTCCCTAGGCCGTTGCAGCGCATCTTTTGATTGAACGTCTCCCTTATGAGCGCTTGCGAACTGCGATGGAACATCTCGACCGCAAACCCACCAACGAGAATGCCCGAAACTAGAGATACGATCCCGATCAACCAAATTCTGTTCGACACGCTCCCTCCTTTAAAACGGCCGACTAACTACCTTCCGCTCACAGCACGCTCTTCGCAATCGCCGCCAACTGCATGAACGACGTTCCCTCGTAAATCGTGCCGATCTTTGCGTCGCGGTAGAGCTTTTCTACCGGTGAATCTTTCACGAACCCCAGCCCGCCCAGCACTTCCACGGCTTTGCTCGCCACGCGCTCGGCGACTTGCGAAGTGAAGTACTTTGCCATCGCCGCTTGCTTGCGGAACTCGCGCCCCGCGGCATCATTCGGCGAATTCTTGAGCCTCGCTGCGTTATAGACGAGCAGCTTTGCCGCCTCAATCTCCGTCGCCATCTCTGCAAGTTGGAACTGCATGGCCTGGAACTCGACCAGCGCCTTGCCGAACTGCTTGCGGGCTTTTGCATGAGCCACCGCGTGGCCCCACGCGCCCTCGGCGAGGCCGAGCATCTGCGCGCCAATCCCGATGCGCCCCTCGTTCAGCGTCTCCATGGCCACTTTGTATCCCTGGCCCACCGCGCCCAGCACCTGCGCCGCCGGCACCACGCAGTCTTCCAAAACGAGCTCGCACGTGCTCGACGCGCGAATGCCCAGCTTGTCCTCTTTGCGGCCCACGGTGAATCCCGCCGCGTCTTCCTCGATCAAAAAAGCCGTAATCCCCTTGTAGCCTGCGCTCGCATCGACAGTGGCAAAGACAATGAACAGGTCAGCTTCCTTCGCATTCGAGATCCAAAGCTTGCGTCCGGTCAGCACATAATCGTTGCCGCGCCTGGTCGCTCGCGTCTCCAGCGCAAAGGCGTCGGAGCCCGATGCCGCCTCGCTCAGCGCGTATGCGCCAATGGTGTCCTCTACCAGCCGCGGCAAATACTTCCGCTTCTGTTCCTCGTTCGCCCAGCGCAGCAAAGCGCTCACCACCAGCGTGTTCTGCACATCCACCAGCAGAGCGACCGCCGGATCGACCGCCGACAGCAGTTCGACGGCGAGAATGACGTCGAAGAACGATCCTCCGCTGCCGCCATACTCTTCGGGAACTTCAATCCCCATCAGCCCCAGGGCAAACATTTTCTCCACCAGCGCCGTGTCCACCTGCTGCTCCTCATCCATGCGGCGCACCAGCGGCGCAACTTCAACGCGGGCAAACCCGCGCACCGCATCGGCAAACAGCTTCTCGTCTTCACTCAGTTGCGTCACAGGCGCGCCCGCCGCTTGAGAACTCACGTCCGTTCCCTCACTTTCTCCGATCCCAAGGATCACATACCGGCCTACAAAATGATATGCTGCGTTCTTGAACAGGCCCTCCGGCGAGCTGATGAAAAATTGCGAACAAAGGACGAGTCCCCCAGAGAACTTCCCTCAGGGCCTGAAGGCCCGATTGGTTTTGGTCCCTTTGCGGCACGACTGAAGTCGTGCCCTTTCAAGGCCAGTCGAGCCGTTTCAAGACCTGTTGAGCCCTCTCAAGGTCAACTTTCACCACGGGCTATGAAGGAGCCCCGATGCCCACCCCCGACCCCATCGTGATCGTCGGCGCCGCGCGCACCCCCATCGGCGCATTCCAGGGCGACCTAAGCGGTCTCGCCGCTCCCGAGCTTGGCGCTGCCGCTATCCGCGCCGCCCTCGAACGCGCTTCCATCCCGGCCGACGCAATCGACGAAGTCCTCTTCGGCTGCGTGCTTCCCGCAGGCCAGGGTCAGGCCCCCGCGCGGCAGGCCGCTCTGGGCGCGGGTCTGCCGCTTTCCGCCGGAGCTACCACTGTCAACAAGATTTGCGGCTCCGGCATGAAGGCCGCCATGCTCGCGCACGATCTGTTGCTTGCCGGCAGCGCCAACATCGTCGTCGCCGGCGGCATGGAGAGCATGAGCAACGCGCCTTATCTTCTCGATCGCGCGCGCTCCGGCTATCGCATGGGCCACGGCCGCGTGCTCGATCACATGTTTCTCGACGGCCTTGAAGACGCCTACGATAAAGGCCGCCTGATGGGCACCTTCGCCGAAGATTGCGCGCAAAGCTACGGCTTCACGCGCGAAGCTCAGGACGCATTCGCCCTCACTTCGCTCGCCCGCGCGCAGAAAGCCAGCGCCGATGGCGCTTTTGCGTCTGAGATTATCCCGCTCACAGTAAAAGCCGGCAAAACCGAGCGGCAAATTGCGCACGACGAGCTACCGCTCAAGGCCACGCCCGACAAAATTCCGCACCTCAAGCCGGCATTTCGCGAAGGCGGCACGGTCACGGCGGCCAACTCCAGCGCCATCTCCGACGGAGCGGCCGCGCTGGTGCTCATGCGCCGCTCTGAAGCCGACCGCCGCGGCCTCAAGCCACTGGCCACCATCGTCGCGCATGCCAGCTACGCCAATCAGCCCGCGCTCTTTCCTACGGCGCCCATCGGCGCCATGCGCTTGCTCGCCGAACGCACCGGCTGGTCTGTTGCGGAAGTCGACTTATTCGAAATCAATGAAGCCTTCGCCGTGGTCGCCATGGCCGCCATGCGCGATCTCGGCCTGCCGCACGAGAAAGTCAATGTGCACGGCGGCGCATGCGCACTCGGCCATCCCATCGGAGCCTCGGGCGCGCGCATTCTCGTCACGCTGCTCGCCGCGCTTGAGAAATACCATCTGCACCGCGGTATCGCGTCGCTCTGCATCGGCGGCGGCGAAGCCACGGCAATGGCGATTGAAGTGACACCCGAGTGAGTGGCTGCGCGGAGCACCGCAGTCACTTCTCGTAGAGTTCGGATTCTGTGATCACTGGCTCGAGTTCGCTGGCGCGGGCGGAGCGCTGGGAGGAAGTGAACATGGATCCGCGCGCAGGGACGATGGGAGCGAAGCTCATGAACCCGATCTTCGGTGCGATGTCGTCGTAGATGGCTTCCATGCCGCCGCGCATCGTGTAAGTCTCATGCCAAAAGCCGGTGCCCCCGGCGTCGCGCAGGAATCTCTTCCACCAAATGCGGTGCGGCTCGGAGCGGGTCCATGCGAGGAGTGACTCCATGTCGCGCCAGTATTGACGCATGCCTACATGCATGGGGAAGAACGAAAAGAAGAGGTTTTCGTGGCAGAGCAGGCCGTCTGGCTGAGCGGCGACTGAGTCGGAGATAGCTGGGCCGAATCCGAGGAGGGTTTTGATGCCGGTGATGCGGTTGACGCGCATGCCGAGATAGACGACGACAAGATCAGGGTACGCGGAGAGATCGACGGTGCGGCGGTTGACGGGAGTGGGCAACGGAAGCTCCTCCAGTGCGGAATTCAGATTTTGGCGTTCGAGAAAAGGACCAGCGCTATGCGCCCGCCAGCGCCGCTTCCGCCACTCCGGAACTTTCCTCAGGCTGACGTTCACTCGCTGGCTCCGGCGTTACCGGCACATGCGCCAGCTCCCATGCTGAGCGGTCCTTGATGAGCCGCGCTACAAGAGCGGTGTGCATGGCGTGACCGGCGCGCATCGCTACCACGTGTCCCTCGAGCCGGCGTCCGGCCAGCGCCAGATCGCCGATCAGGTCCAGCACCTTGTGCCGCACGTATTCATCGGGAAAGCGCAACGGACCGTTTTCAGGACCATTCGGGCCCAGAATAATCGTGCTCTCCGCGCTCGCGCCGCGGATCAGCCCCATGTCGCGCAGCTTGCGTTCGTCCGCCTTGTAGCCAAACGTGCGCGCCGGAGCGATGGTCGATCCGTACATATCTGCTGCCAGATCGATGCAGGTCCTCTGCTGGCCGATGGGCGCGGGAAAATCGATGGTGTACGAAACCCGGTAGCCGCTTCCCGGATACACGCCGATGAACTTGTCGCCCTCGCGCACCTCAACCGGCTGGAGAATGCGCAACGTTTCGCGCCGCCGCCGCTGCTGGCGAATACCGACGCGCTGAAACGCTTCAACATACGGCAAAGCACTGCCGTCGAGAATGGGCAGCTCCAGGTTGTCGAGCTCCACAATCACGTTGTCGACACCCATGCCGATGAAGGCCGAGAGCAGATGTTCGGTGGTGGAGATGAGCACGCCCTGGCGCATCAAGCTCGTGGCGTAGCTTACCTTGGCCACGTTGCGCCCGGTGGCCGGAATCTCGAAGTTGTCCAGATCTGTGCGGCGGAAAACAATGCCCGAACCCGCCGCGGCAGGCAAGAGCCGCATCGTCACCGGAGCTCCGGAATGCAGCCCTACTCCCGAAAATTCAAGAGGTGCCGCTATCGTCTGTTCCAGGTGGGCCAGTTGAGCCAAGAACGTACTCCGAATGCACGAAAACCTGTGCAGTGTTTAGATTAGACGGCATGAGCGAATCCTGTACTGTGGTAAATTTGCCACAGTGTGCACCAGAGCGGCCACTCCGGCCATCCTCCCTGATCCGGGCCAAAAACCGTCGTAAGTGGCGTAGAATCAGGAAGCCTTCCGTCGGCCGCACTCTGCCATCGGGGAGCCAAGGAACCCGCATGCCAACCGCCGCTGAAACCGCTTTTCCCATGCGCGCCCTGCTGGCCGGGGCGCGCCGCAAAGAGCGCTCCCTCCTCGATCTCACCCGCAAATTGGTTCAGGCAGAATCGCCCTCCGACACGAAATCCGCGGTCGACGCCTGCGTCGCCCTCGCCGCCGCGCACCTCAAGCAACTCGGCGGTCGCATTAAACTCCACCGGCAAAACGATCATGGCAACGCACTCGAAGCCCGGTTTGGCCTGCGGTCCACGCGTACCCGCGAATCCGTCCAACCCATCCTCCTCCTCGGCCATCTCGATACGGTTTGGCCGCTCGGCACGATTCACTCCATGCGTTGCCGCGTGCGCGATGGTCGTCTCTGGGGGCCAGGAACTCTCGACATGAAGGCCGGCGTGGCCATGGCCGCGACCGCCCTCGAATTGCTCATCGAAGCTCGCCTGCTGCGCCGCGAAATCATTCTGTTACTCAACGGCGACGAAGAAATCGGCAGCCCTGCCTCGCGGCCCATCACCGAAGATCTTGCGCGCGAGTGCTCCGCCGTTTACGTCCTCGAGCCCGCGCAGGGCCTCGCCTACAAAACCGCGCGCAAAGGCATCGGCGACTGGCACATTCAGGTCAAAGGCGTTGCCGCTCATGCCGGCGTCGACTTTGAAAAAGGCGCCAACGCCCTCCGCGAACTGGCGCGCATCATCGAAACCGTCAGCGGCTGGACCGACCTTAAGCGCGGCCTCACGGTGAGCGTGGGCGTGGCCGCCGGCGGTACCAAGAGCAACGTGGTTCCCGCCGCCGCCCATGCCGATATTGACGTGCGCATTCCGCGCCTCGCCGACGGGCCCCGCATCGCGCGCAAATTTGCCGCGCTCGGGCCCGCCGATCCGCGCTGCACCCTCGTCGTCACCGGCCAAATCAATCGACCGCCCATGGAGCGCAGCCGCGGAACCGTCCGACTCTTCCGCAAAGCGCACTTGCTCGCTCGCGAACTCGGCTTCGAGCTGAATGAAGCCTCCACCGGCGGCGGATCGGATGGCAATTTCACCGCGGCGCTCGGCATCCCCACGCTCGACGGCATGGGTGCTGTGGGCGAAGGCGCGCACGCGCGGCACGAATCGGTCCTCATCGAGCACCTGGCGCCCCGCACCGCCCTGCTGGCCGGCATGCTGGCCAACGCATGAGAGCAGACTCTAAATTTTCGATGCGCCCCCATCGCGTTGGTCCCTAGGCTTGATACACTCCCTCTTGGAATCCATCCAGGAAGCGGTCTCGTCATGAATCGATTTGCCCTTGCCCTTATCCTCGCGGCAGCAGCGCTCGCCGCGAGTGCCCAAACTCCCTCAAAGCCAACGACGTCCAAAACGCCGGCTGCAAAGAGCTCTTCTCCGGCCGCGCCCGCCTCCGCGACAAAGCCATCGGCCACCGCGCCCGCGCCGGCACCCTGGATCAAGCTGCCTCCTGGCGTGACCCCATTGCCTCATCAGCCGGTCAAAATCCAGTTCGCACTGCGCTACGAAGAGATCAAGGTCGGCACCGGGCCACTTGCACAGCCGCATAAGGTCTACCGGGTCAAGTACACGGGCTGGTTGGCGGCCGACGGTCGCAAGTTCGATTCGTCCGACGACCATCCGGCACAACCCGTCTATGACAGCTCGCTGCAACAGGTGATGGGCGCCGACGGTAAGCCGAAGATGGAAGCCGCCCAGCCGATCTTGTTCTTGCAGGGCCGGCCCGGCATGATCCCCGGATGGGATATGGGCTTCGATGGGATGCGCGTCAGCGGCAAGCGGCGGCTGTTCATCCCTTACCAGTTGGCCTACGGAGAAGCGGGACGCCCAAACTCGGATCCGAAGAACCCCGGCATTCCTGCGAAGGCCGACCTGATCTTCGATATCGAACTGGTGGAAATGATGGAGCTGCCCGCTCAGCCTGCTCCGCCGACGCGTCCCGGAATGCCGCCGCACCCAGCGCCGGCCACACCGCCTCCCGGAGCCAGCACGCAACCGAATACTGCGCCTGCTCCATCTGCGGCGCCGGCTCCGTCTGCGGCTCCGGCAGCGCCCGCTCCCGCGCAGCAGGTTCCGCAAGGCCAGGCGGCCACACCCGCGGGGCCGTCTTCGGCAATGCCCGCGGCGTCGCCAGCGGTGGCGCCTCCAACTGTGCCGCCCCCGCCCCCGCACTAGAGCCGTTCCGTCACGGCTATAGCCATTTTGGCGTGCCCCCGGTCTCTCGTTTTTTGGGACCGGGGATGACCGCGAGGCCAGTCGCTAATCCAGCTTCGGATGCAGCTTCTCAAACCCCGTCGCCTGCTGATACGCGCGCGCAAACGCCGCCATCTTCGCGTCCTGATACAAGCCGCCTAGAAAGGTGAGCGAAACCGGCGTGCCCGGTCCGCCAATGTCGTCGTGGTCGCCGTCGTCGATTTTGGGAGGAGCGGGCGCATCGTCTCCGCGCAATCCGTTCGGCACAATCACCGCGGGATTCCCCGTGAGATTTGTCGCGATCAGTTGCGCGTCGGTGGAAGGCGTCACAATCACGTCCACTTGCTCGAAGAGTTTGGCGAATCCGCGCACCGCGAGCGTCCGCGCCCGGTTCGCCTGGATGTACTCGACCGCCGGATAGAATCGCGCCACGCGAAAATCGTTCGGCCAATCCTCCGGACCCTGCTCGGTCAGCAGCTTGTCGCGTCCGCTCATCGTCAGATCGTCAAAGGCTGCGGCCGCTTCGGCCGTCAGCAGCGGAACCATCGCATCCCACGGCAGCTTCGGCAGCTCGACAGGAATTAGGTTCACTCCCATCGCGCGCAGCTTGTCGAGAGCAGCTGATTCGTAGCGCCGGTCGTACTCGCGCCGCGCGCGGGCGGCCCGCATTTCGGCGTTGGTGTCTTCGCGCTTCTTCTTGTCTTCGGCGGATTCGCCCGGCGCGGCTTCTTTTAATTTCAGCGGCTCCAGCGGATCGAACTCGCTCTTCAAATACCCAACCCGCAGTTGCTTCCAGTCCAGCCCAGGGTTCCAATCGAAGCTCGCCGTAGCCGCCGAGAGATCCTTGCCGTCCGGCCCGTGAATCACGTCGAGCACCAGCGCACAATCCTCCACCGAGCGGCAGATCGGGCCGAGCTTATCCATCGTCCAGCTCAGCGCCATCGCTCCAGTGCGCGGCACAAGGCCAAAGCTCGGCCGCAGTCCGGAGCAGCCGCACCGCGTCGAAGGCGAAGAGATCGATCCCAGCGTCTCAGAACCGATGGCGAACCCCACGCACCCCGCAGCCACCGCGCTCGCCGACCCGGCAGAAGAACCACTGGAACCCTGCGCCGGATTCCACGGATTGCGCGTGCGCCCGCCAAACCATTTATCGCCCATGGCCAGCGCGCCCAGCGAGAATTTGGCAATCAGCACCGCGCCGGCCTCGTCGAGCCGTTGCACGACGGTTGCGTCTTCGCCGAACGACTGATGCTCGAACCCTCCTGCGCCCCAAGTCGTTGGATAGCCCTTCACCGCCAGCAAATCCTTCGCGCCCCACGGAATCCCATGCAGCGGCCCGCGATACTTTCCCGCAGCAATCTCCTCATCGGCCTTCTTCGCCTGCGCAATCGCGCGTTCTTCCGTGAGCGTGATAACGAAATGCAGCTTCGCGTCGTAGCGCTTGAGGCGCTCGATGTACATCTCAGTGAGTGCGACTGAACTGATCTTGCGCGCGCGGAGTAGTCTGCCAATTTGATGGATGCTCGCGAACTTTAAGTCTTCGATATGTTCCGGCGCTCGCGGCATTGAAATAACTTCTTCGCACAAGCCGCAACTGTCCTCCAGCATTGAAAACAGGCTGCAGGCTGGGGCGAGCGCACTCTCGCCCGTCGCCGCCATCCCGGGATGAAACGCATACGCTGGCGGCACATCGTTCGCGATCTTCAACGCCCGAATCTGCGCATACGCATCGCGCTGGTCGTTCAGGCCATCGAGCATCATCTTCTTCTGCTCCGCGGTAAACGGCCCTACCCCCGCCAGCTCCGCCGCCCGGTCCAGCATCTCCTCCGTAATCTTCGGCAGCACGGGCGGCTTGGCCTCAGCGCTCGCGACCGAGGTCGCAACGGGAGCAGCCTCCTGCGCCTGCGCAGCCAGCGTCAATAAAATCCCCGGCAGCAGCGGCGAAGCAATCCCCGCCCGTGTGCACGCATTCAAAAACGCCCGACGATCAAGAAAACTGGGATTGAGAGTCATGCGGAAGAATCCTTTCCAAGCAGAGGAAGTCCTTGCCGAAAACTATAGACGATCTCATTCCTCGTTAGCCCGCTTCAGCGGGCGAAATACGGTAGCCCCATGGCGCAAGCCTGGGGATAAGTGCGCCAGTTTCTGGCCCAAGCCCGCTTTAGCGGGCGTAAGAACCTTGCCATCCCACCGCCCAAACTGTCCAACTACAGATTCCAAGAAGGTCAAACTGGCACAACGCCCTACGCCCCCCCCCGGCGTCGATCCCGTTGCCCAACTTACACGCCCGCGCGCCGCGAATTCGCCCAACCCACCCGCATCCGAGATTTTCCACTTGACATATTCCCATATAGGTATGTAATGTTTCGATCATAGCGAGAGCCGCAACCACCTCCGATCCATTCAACGCCGTCGCCGAGCCGCGCCGCCGCCAGATCCTCACCTTTCTGGCCGCGGACGAGCGCGACGTAAGCGAGATTGTGATAGCCGTCGGGCTCGATCAGCCGTCGGTCTCGAAGCACCTCGGCGTGCTGCGCCGTGTGGGCCTGGTGCGCGTGCGCCGAAACGGCCGCCATCGCCTCTACCGCACCAACGCCGAGGCGCTCAAGCCCATGCACGAGTGGACCGAGACCTTCGAGCGCTTCTGGCGTCACCAGTTGAACCGCGTGAAGGAACGCGCCGAAGCGCATGTGAACTCCGGGCTCGCATCGCAGCAGCCGGGCTCGACCAACCCCAAATTCCCCAAGGAGGATGTATGACCACTCTCACCGCACCCGACCTCGAATCTCTCACCTTCAAAATCGAGCAAGAGATCCGCGTCAAGGCCTCGCTCGAAGTCACCTTCAACGCATTGATCGAGCAGCTCGGCTCCAGTTTTGAAAAGGACGACGGCACGCCGATGCCATTCAAGCTTGAGGCTTGGCCGGGCGGCCGCTGGTTCCGCGACTTGGGCGAAAATGACGGCCACTGCTGGGCCACTGTGCAGGCCATCAAGCGCCCCACGCTGCTCGAATTCTCGGGGCCGCTCATGATGTCCTACCCCGTCGCCAACAACGTGCAATACCGCCTCAGCGAGCAGGACGGCGAAACGCTCATCAAGTTCTACCACGCAGGTTTTGGAAACATTCCCGACGACTACAAGAAGGGAATGAAAGGCGGCTGGGCCAAGATCAACGACACCGTTCGCCAGCGCGCTGAGAAGGCGTAGCTACTTCGCAGCCTCCGCCAGCAGCGCCTCGGCGCGATGCAACGCGTCGCGGCGCTTCTGCTTCTCGCTCTCTACGTCGGCCGGGGCCTGCGTAGCGCCGCCGATGCGTCGCGAGTTGTCGCTCAGCCGCTTTTCGAACTCCTTGTCGAGGGTGGCGAGGTCGGCCTGCGCCTGTTTCAGCGCATCGCTGAAATGCGCGAGCTCGCCGTCAATCTTCTCCGGGTAGTAACTGAGCCGGTCACCGCTTTGCATTGCGTCGATCAGCGCCAAAGACGGGCCGGCCACTGGCCCGGTCGCCTGCATGGCGTCGTAGGCGCCGCGCAGTAAGGTCATCTTTCCGGCGAAGCCGTCGATCTTCTCGCGCTGCGCCGACCATCCATTCGCGCGCCGCACTTCAACCACAACTTTAGCCGCTGTGCTTTGCGCCGGCACGGGAACGATCGTCGTCAGCGTGTTGCCTTCGTAACGCCAACCTCCCGGCTCACCCGGCTTCACCGGCTTCAGTGCCTTGCCGTTCACCGTCACCGCGGCAGGCGGCCAGTCCGCAGGCAGCCGCAGCTCGTAACCACGCGTCTTCAACATGCCGGGATAGCTGCCCTGCACCGGCCCAATCTCGACGCGAAGGGTGTCGCCTGTTTGCGCTGCTTTAATTGGCGTGCGCGCGAAAACGCCGCTCTGGTACTCGACCGACGCACCGGAATCCTCGTACACCGAATAGTTCGAGCTCGATCCGGACGCAAGCGGCCACACATTCACAATCAGCGGATCGACAGGTTTTTCGCCGGTGCGCAGCATCGGCGGCTGCATCGGCACAATCGCGCCAACCTTCACGTAAACCGGAATCTGCGCAATCGTAAAGCTGCGGTCCGCGCTTACCGGTCCGGAAAAGTGCTTGCCCGTCGGCCATTCCATCCAGTCGCCTTTCGGCAACCATACTTGCTCTGCCGTGAGTCCCGTCACCTTGTCCGCCGCAGCCGTCACCGGCGCTGCAATCAACTGGTCGCCGAACACGTACTCGTTCTTGCTGGTGTAGGCGGCATCGTCCTCGGGCCAGTCATAATAAAGCGGCCGCAAAAACGCCACGCCCGTATCGTAAGTGCGCCGCGCTTCGGTGTAGAGATACGGCTCCATCGCCTCGCGCAACTGGAACGCCGACCGCAGCACCGACGAGTAAGGCTCGGGATACGCCCAAATGCGCCGCTCCGCATCGGGATTCTTGGTGGTATGCGTGCGCAAGATCGGCGCGAACGCGCCGAACTGCACCCAGCGCGTGTAGATCTCCGGATCGACCGCGCCCGGCATGTGCCCGCCGATGTCGTGGCTCCAGTAAGCGTAGCCCACGTTGGCCGCCGTCGCCGTAAACCACGGTTGAAAGGCGAGCGACTCCCACACCGAAACCGTGTCGCCGGAAAATCCAATCTGGTAGCGGTGGTTGCCCAGCCCGCCCCAGCGATGAAACAGCAGCGGCCGCTTGCCCTCGCGCTGCTGATCGGTGAAGTGCACGTAGTTCAGCCACCAGGTATTGCCTACGCCAGCCAGCTTCGTCATGAACGGCTGCTGCTGCCAGTCGAGCCACCAGAAGTCGATGCCCTGTTTCTCCAGCGGGTGCAGAACCAGGTTCATGTAGTTGGTCGCGAACTTCTTGTCGGCAATGTCGAACGGGATGTATTTCTTCGTCGCCGGGTCGATCCCCATGGCCCGCGCCATCGCCGGGTAAGCAGTCTCCCACGGCTGAATGCCCGACGCGGGATGCAAATTCATCGTGGTCTTCAGACCCTCCTCGTCGATCTTTTTGAGGAACGCATCGGGATCGGGAAATAAATCTTTGTTCCACGTATAGCCGCTCCAGCCCAGCCCATAACCCGACTGATCCTTCTCGCCCATGGCTTTCAACTGTTCCTGGTTGATGTGCCAGTCCATGTCGATCACCAGCACATCGAGCGGCGTATCGTTTTCGCGGAAGCCGCGCACCAGCTCATCCAGCTCCTGGTCGCTGTAGGCCCAGTAGCGCGACCACCACACGCCGAAAGCGAAGCGCGGCGGCAGCGGGATGCGCCCCGCAACTTTTACGTAGTCGCCCAGCGCCTGCTTGTAGTCGTGCCCGTGGCCGAAGAAGTACCAGTCCTGATATTTTCCCGGAGCTTCGTTCGCAGGCCGTTCCATCGCCCACGGCCACGGGCTCTTTTCGCCGCCGAGAAATCGGAAATCGGTGGAATCGAAGAGCGGCCGCGTGGAATCGTCGACCAGCGCCCAACCCGCGCGCGAAACCAGACCCGGCTCGATGGGCTCGCGGGTTTTGTCGCCGCGCGCGCCGTCTAATGTGCGCGTCGTGCCTTGGAGGTTTTCAGGATCGGTGTCGCCCGGATGCCAGACGACCTTTTTGCCATCGGCCGTCAGGGTGATCTCAAGATTCTTGGGGTAGAAGGGAACTTCGCTGGCTCCAACCACAGACGTGTAAAGTAGCCGCAGCGAACCAGTATCGATTGCATCTGTTCTGGAACTCCCCAATATCTCTACTTTGTGCTCAAACTTCGGCACCGGCAGCCGCCGATTGATGAACACGAGCGATGCGTGATCCTCAAACTTCCCATCCGCAGACCACTCCATGCGAATCAACTGCGGCGTCAGCACCGTAAACCGCGCGTTGCCGACGGTCACAATGGCTTTGGGATCGGCCACAGGATTGTCCACCGGCCCAGACGGCCTCGCCGCGGGCTGCATCGTCGTTTGATGTGCTGGAGCTTGCTTCTGCGCAGTCTGCGCCGCCAATCCTAAACCCGTCGTCGCCAGCACGACACCAATCCAAAACCAAGAAAAATTCCGCACGTCTTCCCCCTGTCGCAATTCCACAGGCAAGCCTACCACCCGGTAGCAACGCACCAAAACTGCGCCGTCAATTGAACTGCGCTAACTCCGCTAACACCGCTAACTCCGCCAACTCCGCTATCCTTTGATCAGCCATGACCCCTTCCATCTTCATCTCGGCGGGCGAAGCCAGCGGCGAGCTCTACGGGGCGCTGCTGGCCAGCTCGCTGCGGCAATGCTCTCCTCCAAAGGGTCAAAGAGCGGAGCTCTGGGGAATGGGCGGGCCGAGGATGGCTGCCGCCGGAGTCGAGATCGTGGTCCGCTCTGAAGACATGGCGGTCATGGGATTCACGGAGATCGTGCGCCATCTGCCGCGCATCTATCGCGAGTTCCGCAAGCTTGAACGCGCTATCCGGCAGCGCCGCCCCACTGTCGCCATCCTCATCGACTTTCCGGAGATTCATTTCCGTCTCGCCCAAGTGCTCCATCGCCTCGGCATTCCCGTCATCTACTTCGTCAGCCCGCAGCTCTGGGCCTGGAAGCCGCGCCGCATCAAGCAGGTTCAGCGCTACGTCAAGCGCATGCTGGTCATCTTTCCGTTTGAAGAGAAGTACTACCGCGAACGTGGCGTCGGGGCGGAATTTGTCGGCCATCCGCTCGCCGATCTGCCGCCCCCCGGCATTACCCGCGAGCAGTTTGCCGCCGATAACGGCCTCGATCCCGCGCGAACCTGGGTCGGCATCTTACCCGGCAGCCGCCTGAAAGAGATCGAAGCCAACCTGCCCGAAATGCTGGCAGCGGCTAGGGGGCTGAAAGACGTCCCTCCGGGGCTAAAGCCCCAGTTTTATAGCGGCGCTGACGGCACGGCTGAAGCCGTGCCCTTTCAAAGCGAAGGCACCGTCGAGGTTTTCCAGCGGCCTGAGCAGACGGAACTTCGGGGGCTAAAGCCCCTCGCTCATGGTGCGGCGGTTTCGGCGCGAGTGAACTCGCGCCCTGATACAAAACAGTCCTCCGAGGTCGCCGGTGGTGACCCCCCAAGAAATTATGAGTTTCTGATCCCGTTAGCGCCGACGCTCGACGCAGCCCAGCGCAAAGTCGTCCTGCGCATGGTCGAGAAACTTGGCAGCGGGCTCTCCATCCGCCTGGTTGATGACGCCCGCGCCGCGCTCTTCCATGCACGCGCCTCCGTCGTCGCCAGCGGAACCGCCACCGTCGAAGCCGCGCTTATCGGCAATCCCTTCGTCGTGGTCTATCGCGTCTCGCGGCTGACGTATGCTATCGCCAGGCGTCTGGTAAAGGTGCCGCATGTGGCCATGGCCAACCTCATCGCCGGCAAGCGCGTGGTTCCCGAGCTCATCCAGCATGACTTCACGGCGGCAAATATCGTCCAACACCTCAGGCGGTTGCTACCCGACGGCCCTGCTCGCGAGTCCATGATGAAGGAGTTGGGAGCCATCCGCGAAGCCTTGCACGTGCATCAGGCTACCGGCCGGAGCAATGACCAGGGCGCTATCGAAACCGTAGCGGACCTCGTACTATCTGAGATCGAAGCGGCGACCCCGGCGGCTACAGCAGCCGCAAGACCCTGAACGAATCCGGGAGTTCCCTGACGGAATCCGGCCGATAAAGAACGGCAAGGTGATGATGACTCGAATGGTTAAACACTCGGAACGTTCTCAGCCCTCGAAAATGCGCATCGTTGGCCCATTGAAACTTGTTCTCATGCTCGCCTGCGCCGCCTTCGCGGTCCTTCCCGCGGCCGCGCAACGCGAGCGCCCGGCGCTGAACATCACCGGCTATGTGATTGACGCCGAACTCGATACCACGACCCACCACCTCGCCGCCACCACCGTGGTCAGCTTTACCGCTCCCGCCAATCTCGACGTGGTCAACTTCGGCTTTCATCCCGCGCTCAAGGTCACCAAGATCACCGATGAGAGCGGCAAGCTGCTCGAGGGCGAGCGCACCGCCGACGGCTCCGTTCGCGTCACCGCCTCGGCGCCCTTCGTCGCCGGCCAAACCTCGCACTGGACCTTCGTTTACGACGGCACCATCACCGGCAACGAAGACGGACCCATCGAGGGACTGAAACTCGCAGCCATCCAGGAACCCATCAGCTACCTGCTCTATCCGGCCCGCTGGTTCCCCTCGACCGGCTACATGACCGACCGCTTCACCGCCGAGATGCACATCAAAGTTCCCCAGGGCATGCGGGTCTTTGCGAGCGGCGGCTCGGGAACCTCCAAGTTGGTCACTCTCTCAAACGGCAAGCCCGGCTCCGAATGGGACTTCAAATGGACCAAGCCAGGCTTTCCCGGCACCGTCATCGCCGGCCGTTTCGCCGATCCGTTCATCGCCGGCCCCGGCAACGTGAAGGTGTACCTCACCATCAGCCATCAGGCCTCGGGCAACCAGCTTGCTCAAACCGCCAACAAAGAATTCGACTTTTTTACCGACAGCTTCGGCGAGCCGGAATCCACTCACCTCAACGTCGTAGAGCTGCCCGACGACACTCTCCCCGCCGCCTACGCTCCCGAGCTGGCCGCCATTCAAGGCTCGCGCGTGGGCGACAAATCCGGCATCCGGCTGCTGGCCAACACCATCGCCCACCAGTGGTGGGGATGCGAAATCAGTCCTCGCACGCTCGGCGACGCCTGGATCACCAACGGCATGTCGCGCTATGGGGAGTTGATGTATGTCGAAGACCAGAGCGGCAAAAGTGCCCTCAAAGCCGCTCTTGAAGATGTTGCCGCCGGCGCCCTGGCCTACGACACCGTCCCGCTTTCCAGCACTAGCCGCCTCGATCCCTTCTCGCCGCAGTTCCAGTCCATGACCCTCGAAAAGGGCGCCATGATCTTCCACATGCTGCGCGGCGAAGTGGGCGACAAGGCGTTTCTCAACATCCTCAAAGGCGCGCTCAGCCAATTTACCGACGCCTCAATCCGGACCGAGGACTTCGAAAAGGTCTCTGAGGAGCTGAGCCAGCAGCAGTTGCTCCCCTTCTTTTCGCAGTGGGTAGACGGCACCGGGGCTCCCAGCTTCGCCAACAAATACGCCGTTTACAGGCTCGGCAACAACAAGGGCTTCCGCACCATCGGCGAGATCAACCAGGATCTCGATCTCTTCCGCATGCCGATCGAGCTCCGCGTCGAAACCGACGGCAAAACCGAAGTCCAGAAGATCGACGTGGTGGGCATCGACACCCAGTACGTAGTCGACACCTTCGGCCGGCCCCGCCGCATCAGCGTCGATCCCGCCGACTGGGTGCTCAAGACCACCCCCGACCTGCAAGTGCGCATCGCCATCCTGAAGGGACAGCAGTTGGTGGCGCAGGGCGACCTGGTCAACGCTCTCGCCGAATACAAGAAGGCGCTTGACTCCAACCCTCTTAGTTCGCTGGCCAGCTATCGCATCGGCGAGGTGCTGGTGACGCAGCGCAACTACCAGGCCGCGGTCAACTCCTTCCGCGACGCTCTTCGCGGCGACGACGAGCCGCCGTGGACCGAAGTCTGGAGCCACATCGCCATTGGCAAGATCTTCGATATCACCGGCCAGCGCGACCGCGCCGTAAACGAGTATCGTTTGGCCGTGCAGACCAACGACAACACACAGGGCGCAGTCAACGAAGCCCGCCAGTATCTGCAAAAGCCCTACAAGCGGCCTGAAGAGAACTAGGTCCTGTTTTGTCAGTGGCTTAAACCACGACGGCCAGCTCATCTGAGCTGGCCGTCGTCCTGATACCTGAAACTTGACCTCTGATTACTGCTTTCTTCCCAGCGACAACACCTGAAGATCGACCTTCGCAATCCCGGCCCAGGTCATCCCGAGCTTGTCCGCCGCAGCGTAGGAGAGATCGATCACGCGCCCCTCTTCCACCAGATCGCCGCGGTCGGTAATGCGCACCACCACGGAGCGGTGGTTTGACCGGTTCACCACCCGCACCAGGGAGCCAAAGGGAAGCGTGGGATGGCAGGCGGTCATGGCGTACATGTCGAAGGTCTCGCCGCTGGCCGTTTTCCGGCCATTGAACACTCCGCCATACCACGACGCGACGCCGTGAATCTTGTCGTTCCAGTGCCGGGCCGCTGGTGTGGGGCCGCTCTTCGGAATCGCCGGCTGCACGTCGGCCAGCGTGGCTGGTGTCACGCTCGCGGCGGCTCCGGTAACCGGTGCTGTGATGGTTGGCCGAGAAAGACTCGCATCGGCATGCACCGTGCGCGCAGTGAAAAGCACCACCAGCGCCACCAGCGCAACGGCAGAGACTCCCGCTGTGAGGTAAATCCACAGCGTAGTCCGTCGTCTTAAGTTGCGTGTTTTCCTTGTTCTAACCATCTGCCTATTTTACTAAGCTGACACTGGGAAGCCCCCTCCGTTGTCAAGATAGACAACGCGATTTCTGTTGAAAATGCCCGACATCTGGAGCCCAAGCCGGTAAGGTATTTTGCTTGTTCGGGTTACAGCCCGCACCAGAACCAGCGCTTCTTTCCCATTTTGGGCAAGATCTCCACTCCTGCAAAATCCCGCGCCCTCAGGCAACCCTTTCTGTGGGCATGGCACCTGTGCGATATAACATTGAAACTAAATATCTTGTGCTCGAGCGGCGCCCTTTCGCCGGCATGCTGCTGGTATGCCAGTTCGAGGGGCGATTTATGGGGTTGATTTCACGGGAGGAGAGGTGAACCATGCGTACGTTGCAAACCTGTTCTTGCCTGAGTCTGGCCATTGCGGTCTCCTTTGCGACTGCCGCTTTGGCGCAAATGCCCGCATACGATCAGGCGGGCCCGATTCCACCGGCGGTCACGGCGGCCAAAACCATCTTTGTCTCGAACGCTGGCGCCGATAGCGGTCTGTTTCAGTCGCCGTTTACGGGGGACCCCGATCGCGCCTACACGGAGTTCTATGCCGCGCTCAAAGCCACTGGCAATTACACGTTGGTCGGCGATCCTGCCCAGACCGATCTCGTCCTCGAGCTGCGGCTTTTCGCTCCTTACGGCCCCACCAACCAAACCAACGCCAACAAGCAGATCGGAGCTGCCGACCCCCGGCCCAGGTTCCGCCTTGTGGTCTACGACGGCAAAACTCACTACATCCTCTGGACCGTCACCAGCTGCATCGAGCTCGCCTACCTGCAAAAGACCCACGATAAGAACTTCGACATCGCGCTGACCGAAGTCCTCAACCAATTCCTGAAGGTCGCGGGCAAACCGGCGCTCGGGGCACATTAAGCAAGAAAACGCCGAAGCCCCGTCTTGGCTTCGCTTGGGCGAGGCTGCGATGACCCACGAAAGCATGAGGCGCCGGATGGTCGAGGTCTCAACGACTTTCCGGCCCACAGACCCCTTGCAGATCCATGGGCTGCGGGTTCTCCCAGTACTTCCGCTGGAAGTAAAGAGCCAGGTTGACAAGCGCAATCATCACAGGCACTTCCACCAGCGGGCCGATGACTGCCGCGAATGCTGCGCCGGAGTTAATGCCGAACACCGAGACGGCCACAGCGATCGCTAGCTCAAAGTTGTTTGAGGCCGCCGTGAACGCGAGCGTGGTTGTCTTTGAGTAATCGGCGCCAAGTTTTCTGCCCATGTAAAACGACACCAGGAACATCACCACGAAGTAAATCAAGAGCGGTATAGCGATCCTCAGAACGTCCAGAGGCAGACGCACGATGTAACTACCCTTGAGAGAGAACATCACCACGATGGTGAACAGCAGGGCGACCAGCGTTATTGGTGAGACCCGTGGCACGAAGTTTCCGTCGTACCATGCGCGTCCTTTGGCCCGAACCAGCACGGTCCGCGTCAGGAAGCCGGCGATGAACGGGATGCCCAGGTAAATAAAAACGCTCTTTGCGATCTCGCCCACGGAGACTCTAACCACGGCCCCGCGCAGGCCGAACCAGCCAGGCAGCACCGTGATGAAAACCCAGGCGTAGACCGAGTAGAAGAAGACCTGGAACAGGGAGTTGAACGCTACCAGCCCTGCCGCATATTGAGTATCCCCCTTCGCCAGCTCGTTCCACACGATCACCATGGCGATGCAGCGAGCGAGCCCGATCATGATGAGGCCGGCCATGTATTCCGGGTAACCGCGCAGGAACACGATGGCCAGCACGAACATCAGAATTGGGCCGATCACCCAGTTCTGCACCAGCGACAGGCCCAGCACGCGCTTGTTGCGGAACACCAGGTGCAGTTCTTCGTATCGTACCCGCGTGAATGGCGGGTACATCATCAGAATCAGCCCCACTGCGATCGGCACGGAGGTTGTGCCGATGCTGAAGCGGTTTAGGAGCGGCACGACTCCCGGAGCAAGCCAGCCAAGAGCAACGCCGAACGCCATGGCGGCGAAGATCCATCCCGTCAGATAGCGATCCAGAAAAGACAGCCGACTCTTTTTCACCGTTGCCTCCTACGAGCGGCCTATCTGATCGATTTCCCGCTTGATGGCCATGTCCTCAAGCGTCGCGAGGGGCAGCGAAAGGAACAACCCGATCCGGCGGTCAAGCACCGTGAAGGCATCGCGGAACGCGCGGGCGATCTCCTCCGGAGTTCCCTTCGCAGCCGCCGGGTCGGCAATTCCCCAGTGCGCGGTCATGGGCTGCCCCGGCCAGTAAGGGCACTGCTCCTTCGCGGCGTTGTCGCAGACGGTAAAGACGAAATCCAGCTTCGGCGCTGCCGATCCCGAAAACTCGTCCCATGATTTGCTGCGCAGGCCCGCCGTGGAGAGGCCGGCAGACGCAATTTGCGAGAGCGCCTCCGGCCGCGGCTGTCCGGTGGGATGGCTCCCTGCGCTGTAGGCCGTGAACTTGCCCTTGCCTTTGTGGTTCAGGATGGCCTCGGCCATAATCGAACGCGCCGAGTTGCCGGTGCAGAGGAACAGAACGTTATAGTGATCGGCCATGATGGTTATTCCTTTGCTCCCGCCAGAGCAGGCGTGCAGCAGCCAGTCTGGCAGCAAGCGGCTTTTGGCTTCTGCGCGCGGATAAAACCACTGAAGAATTTCCCGTTCACCAGGGGCGCGATTCCGTCCACATCCACTCCAGCCTCGGTCAGGAAATGGCGGGCGTCCTCGACGTTATACTCGCGCGTCGGCTCGATGGAAGCCTGCTCAAAACCTGCCGCGGTCAGCTTCGAAAGATATTCGGTTTCTTCAAGAGCGCCGGCGATACACCCCACCCAAAGCAGCATGCTCTTGCGCACCTCGTCCGGCACGGCGCCCCGCACCACCACGTCTGAGACGGCAAACCGCCCGCCTGGTTTCAGAACGCGAAAGGCTTCGCGAAGCACGCGGTCCTTGTCGGCCGAAAGATTGATCACGCAGTTCGAAATGAGGACATCGACAGAGTTGTCGGCCAGCGGAATGTGCTCGATCTCGCCCTTGAGGAATTCGACATTCGTAACCCCCGCCTGCCGCTGGTTTTCGCGGGCCAGGGCCAGCATGTCGTCGGTCATGTCGAGCCCGTAGGCTTTGCCCGTCGGCCCCACGCGCCGGGCCGAAAGCAGCACGTCGATGCCGCCTCCCGAGCCGAGATCCAACACCGTCTCACCGGGGCGCAGATCGATGAGAGCAGTTGGATTGCCGCAGCCGAGCGAAGCCTGCACGGCTTTCTCCGGGATCAGGCCCTTCTCGCCCGAGCTATAGAGGTTGGTGGTAATCGGATCGCAGCAGCGTAGGCCGGGGTCGCAACAGGCCTGCGCGCTGCCTGACTTTGCCACCGCCCGTGCCGCGCTCCCGTACTTTTCCTTCACCTGTTCCTGGATGTTCGCCGTAGATTCCACGTTTTAGCGTCTCCTCACATACGCTAAAGCGAATATATTCTCGACTGGACATATCTGTCAATACATATATGATGAATTCGTGGAACGCGTCTCGAAGACCTACGATTTCGCCCTGCTGTTTGCGGCGCTTGCCGACCGCACCCGTCTGCGCCTGCTCAACCTGATGGATGGCCGCGAAGTGTGTGTGTGCTACTTTGTGGAGATTCTCGGCCAGAGCCAGCCCAAAATCTCGCGCCATCTTGCGTACCTACGGCGGGCGGCCATCGTAGCCGCGCGCCGCGAAGGCAAGTGGATGCACTACAAGATCGTGACTCCCACGCATGCCGGCGCGGCCAGCATTCTGCGCGAGGTCTTGTCCGTGCTCAGGCAGGATGCGGAGATGCAGCACGATCTTGCCCTGCTGAACAAGGCCTGTTGTGCGTCCCCGCAACTGACCACGCTGCGTGGAGCCCCGGCGCCCGTAAAGCGCCCCGCGCTCACTAACGCATCGAACTGACCGAAGCCGGCCGATCCTCGCAAGATCCGCCGCTTTTCCTCCGCCAAAATTTCTCTCCGGTTTTGCAGATTAATTCCGAGCTTCTGCTAGCGTGGCTTTCAGGGCTTGCCGAAAGCTCTTCCCATTTCTGGGAGGGTTCTCGGCAGGCCCTTTGTGTTTCCGGCCGTGAGTTTCCGGCCGAAGAGGAGATTTCCATGCAACTCAGCGCAGAAGGATTGGACCTGATCAAGCGCTTCGAGGGGTTTCGCGGCCAGCAATACACCGATGTGGCTGGTTTTCCCACCATCGGCTACGGCCATCGCGTCGTGCCTCCGGAGTCTTTTCCCCGCGGCGTCAGCCAACTGCAAGCCGCCAGCCTTCTGGCCGCCGACGTCTCCGCAGCTGAGCGCGCCGTTGGCAGCCTGGTCAAGGTGGCTTTGACTCAGGGCCAATTCGACGCGCTGGTTGATTTCTGTTTCAACCTTGGCGCCGGACGGCTGGCAAAGTCCACCTTGCTGCACTGCCTCAACGGCGGCCGCTGCGATGCCGCTGCGGAGCAGTTGCTGCTTTGGGATCTCGCTGGCGGAGAAGCGAACCTGGGATTGAAGGCCCGCCGCGAAGCCGAACTCCGCCTTTGGAAATCGGCGCCGCAACTTTGCCCGGTAAGCTCTTCGCAGCCGCCGCAAATTGG